>JAEEGF011889061.1_pt1 | contig 15425 bp, 13 predicted proteins | sample 9134171 | NCBI WGS metagenome assembly JAEEGF01 (sample SAMN16246542, study PRJNA631951) | gut metagenome | biome: gut microbiome; feature: rumen; material: AP-attached | host: Bos | place: Iran: Karaj | collected 2018-10 | reverse complement strand
GGCCCCGAGTACTCGGCGATGCTGAGCCCGATCTCCAGAACACGGGCAAAGCCGTTTTTCTGCTGCTCGGAGGTGACGATTTTGAGAATTCCTTCGGCCAGTGCCAGTTCGTGCATCAGCGGTCGAGGCAGCTGAAGCAGGGGTCGATGCTGGCGATGATCAGGCCGGCATCCGCCACCGTGTTGTTGCGCAGCATGTGCGGCACGGTCGGGGTGTTCTTGAAGCTCGGCACGTGAATGCTGATGCGGTAGTTGGTCAGGCTGTCGTTGCCCGCCAGCATATAGCTCAGCTGGCCGCGCGGCGCCTCATGACGCTTGACGGTCTGGCCTGCCTTGATCTTGGGCAGCTTGTTGCCGAGGTTGATGGGGCCTTCCGGCAGATTCTCGAGGGCCTGGCGGAGAATCTTGATGCTCTCGTAGCACTCGAGGGCACGCACCACCACGCGGGCGAACACGTCGCCGCTGTCGACGACCGGGATGTCGAACTCGAAGTCGCCGTAGGCGCTGTAGGGCGCATCGCGGCGCACGTCGATGTCCACGCCCGAGGCTCTCGCATGGGGGCCGACGGCACCCAGACGCAGCGCGTCCTCCCGGGTCAGGACGCCGACGCCCTTGGTGCGCATGGCGATGGTTTTATCGGTCAGGGCGATCTCGGTGATGCGGTCCAGCGGTGCCTTCAGGGCATCGCAGGCTGCCAGGATCCTGCGGCGCAGGTCGTCCGAAATATCCCTTCTCGCACCGCCGACGGTGCACATGGCATAGTTGACGCGGTTGCCGGTCAGTTCCTCCAGGATGTCCATGACCAGCTCGCGCTCGTCCCAGATGTGCATGAACATGCTGTCATGCCCGATGATATGGCAGGCGATGCCCAGCCACAGGAAGTGAGAATGCAGTCTCTCGAGCTCGGCCGTGATGACGCGGATATAATCGCCGCGCTTCGGCACCTCCATCCCGTTGAGCTCTTCCACGCACAGGGCATAGGTAAAGGCATGGGAGTGTGAGCAGATGCCGCAGACGCGCTCGACCAGAACCAGGGTCTGGATGGCGTTGCGCTCGGTGGCCAGCTTCTCGATGCCGCGGTGGTTGTAGCCGACGAACACCTCGGCGTCCTTGATCACCTCGCCCTCGGTATAGAGCCTGGCATGAATCGGCTCTTCCAGCGCGGGATGGTAGGGGCCGATCGGGACAATGTAGCTCATGCTTCCACCTCACCTTCCGGGGCCTTCGGGCTCCCGATGTTTTTCTCAACCAGCTCTTTCAGAGGCGTCACCATGATCTGCCCCTTGCCCTGCGTTTCGAGCATGTCCTCCGGCAGGAAGAGCCGCTTGGAAACATCCAGGCCTTCGAAGGTAAAGCCGAACAGCTCGTTCAGCTCCCGCTCGGGCCAGGTCGCCGCTTCGCAGTAGATGTCTCCGATGGAGGGCACGGTCGTTTCCCCGACGACGTGGTAGCTCTCCACGACCGGGTCGACGGCATAATCCCAGGAGATGTCCGGCTGCCCCTCCTGATTGATCAGGGCATGGATCATCACCAGATATCGGCCTTCCTTCTTCATTCTCTCTGCGAGCGGCAGGATTTCATCTTTTCCGATGTCAATCCGCTTGTACTCCTGCAAGTTCATCACCTCTCTGTTATAATTGCAATCAGTGAATGAGAAGAATAATTTATGAGAACAGGTTTCCCTGCTATCTCCTAACAGATTCTCGGCAGCTGGGCGCCTGCAAGCTTCTGCAGGATCCGGCGGCCGCCGAGCCCGGTGCGCATGACCACCTTTCCGGCGGCCTCCTGCGTCACGCGGCCGATGACCGCGGCCTCCGCCCCCTCCGGGAGCGCACGCATCACCGCAAGCAGCCCCTCCGCATCCTCGGGTGCGCAGAGACAGACCAGCTTTCCCTCGTTGGCGCAGTACAGCGGCTCGAGGCCCAGCATGCCGCAGGCCGCGCGAACCGCATCGTGCACCGGGATGGCCTGCTCGTCCAGCTCGATGCCGAAGGGCTGCCCCTCGGCAAACTCGTTCAGCGTCGTGGCGAGGCCGCCCCGGGTCGGGTCGCGCAGGATGCGGATGCTTCCGCAGTGCGAGAGCATCGCCTCGGTCAGGCGGTTCAGCGCAGCGCAGTCGGACCGGATATCCCCCTGCATCATGCCGCTGCGCGCCAGCATCACGGCCGTCCCGTGGTCGCCGACAGCGCCCGAAACGAGAACCGCGTCACCCGGCTTCACAGCGGTCAGGCCGGGCAGGCGGTGCTTCATCCTGCCGATGCCGGACGTATTGATATACAGCTTATCGCCCCGGCCGCGCTCCACCACCTTGGTGTCGCCGGTGACGATCTGAACGCCGGCGTCCGCCGCGGCCTTTCCCATCGCATCCAGCACCCGCTCGAGCGTCTCCAGGGGCAGGCCCTCTTCGATGATCAGGCTGCAGCTCAGATACATCGGAACGGCGCCGCACATGGCGACATCGTTCACCGTGCCGCAGACGGCGAGCTTGCCGATGCTGCCGCCCGGGAAGAACAGCGGATCGACCACAAAGCTGTCGGTCGAAAAGGCCAGCTCCTCTCCCCCGGGGATGACCGCGCCGTCGCCGAGGCTTTTCAGCGCCTCATTGGCAAAGCGCGGAACGATCAGTTTTTCAATCAGGCGCGAGGTCTTCTTCCCCCCGCTGCCGTAATCCAGCGTAATAATCTCATCCATGGCATTACTCATATTTATAGGCGGCGGCGCAGGCCCCCTCGGAGGAGACCATGCAGGGCCCTACCGGGTCCTCCGGCGTGCAGCGTTTTCCGAACAGCGGGCAGTCCTTCGGCCGCAGCTTTCCGCAGATCACATCGCCGCAGCGGCAGCCGCTCTGCAGTTTCGCCGTGCCGGGCACGATCCCGAAGCGGATCCCCGCGTCCAGGTCTGCCAGCTCCTCCCGCAGGGCAAGGCCGCTGTCAGGAATCTCGCCGAGGCCGCGCCAGCGTGCCGCCGCGGGACGGAAGGCCTCGTGCAGCACCTTCTGCGCCATGCGGTTCCCTTCCGGCCGGACCGCCCGCGGATAGGCGTTTTGAACCCGGGGGCTGTTTTCGGCGATCTGTTTGAGCAGCAGATAGACCGCCAGCAGGATCTCGTCCGGTTCAAAGCCGCCGATCACCGCCGGCATGCCGTATTCCTCCGGCAGGAAGCGGAAGCCCTCCTCGCCGATAATCGTGGCCACATGGCCCGGGCAGAGGAAGCCGTTCACCGCGAAATCGTCCATCGCCATCAGGGCGCGCAGCGCCGGTTCGACCGTTTTCAGCAGGGAGAGGACCGTAAAGTTCCGCAGGCCCCGCGCCTTCGCGCTCAGGGCGGCCGCGGCGGTCCCGGGTGCGGTGGTCTCAAAGCCGATGCCGAGGAAAACGACCTGCTTTCCCGGTTCCTGTTCGGCAATGGCCAAAGCGTCCATCGGGGAATAGACGATGCGCACATCCGCGCCCAGCGCCCGCCTGCGCAGCAGGCTGTCGCCCCGCCGGCTTCCGGGCACGCGCAGCATGTCGCCGTAGCCGGTCAGGATCAGGTCCTTCTCCCCCGCCAGGTCCAGCACCGCGTCGATGTCCTCGGGCGGGGTCACGCAGACCGGGCAGCCGGGCCCGGAGAGCAGCTGCACCTGCGCCGGCAGCAGACTGCGGATGCCGCTTTCGGCAATGGCCATGGTATGGGTCCCGCAGACCTCCATGATCCGGGTCTCGGGCAGAGGAAGCCGGGCCATCGCCTCCAGAATGCCGCGGCAGCGTTCATCGGAGAGCATCGCGAAGCTCCTCCCAGGTCTCCAGATCTTCCAGAGCCTGCGCCTCCTCCAGGCGCTCGATGGCAAAACCCGCGTGCACCATCACATAGTCGCCGAGCTTCGGCTCGGGGATAAAGTCCACGCGCACGGCGCGCCGCATGCCCATCGCCTCGCCGACAGCGTCCTTGCCGTTGATTTCAATCAGCCTCAGGGGAACAGCCAGACACATTTTTCTCCCTCTGTCATATCAATAATCATACGAAGTTATCATATACCTTTTTCCGTTTTTTTACAAGTTGTTTTCCACTGTATTTTGTGGTCTTGTGATAAAACTGCAAAGATGATATACTGCGCTTAGTCTTCTTTCCCGCGGAGTCACAGGCCCCGCTCAGGCAATCAGGAGGTGCCGCCTTGAAGTACGAATGCAGCAGTGAAACGAAAATCCTGGAGCTTATTCCGGACGGGATTCTTGCGGTCGACCGGGATCTTGCCGTTGTCTGCATCAACCCCGCAGCCTGCCGTCTGCTGGGCGTCCCGGAAGCGGCGGAGGCGGTCGGCCGCCCGGTCGGCCGCATCATGGACGATGCCGCTTTTCTGCGGCTGCGCGACGGGGATGAGGCGCAGTTCTGTGACCAATGCGCCGCCCCGGAGGGAAATCTCCGTCTGGAGCGCGCCTTTGTCCGAGACGCGGAAAGCTCGCTGCTTCTGTGCAGGATGCATGCAGTCGGGCAGGAGCGGGAAGCAGCGCTCAGCGACCGTATGAAGGCAGCAGAACAGGCGGACGCAATCTGTCGGAGGCAGCTGCAGATCGTGCAGGAAATCGCGGGACTGCTGGGTGAGTCCGCGGTGGAAACGCAGAGTGCGCTGGAGGAGCTGAAAAGAACGCTCCTCCCGGACAGGACAAAGCAGCATGGCTGAAGAAGCACGGCTTGAAGAAAAGCTCTGCTGGGAGTTTGGCGTCGTACAGCAGTGCAAAAACGGCCAGCCGGTCTGCGGAGACCGGATCCTCGTCTCCCGGGAGGACGACCGCGTACAGATCGTGCTCTCGGACGGACTCGGCTCCGGCACCCAGGCAAACATCGCATCGACGCTTACGGCATCGCTGATCGCCGGACTGACGAAGCGCGGCTTCCCTCTCGAAGACTGTATCCGGTCTGTGGACGCCGCCCTTCCCGTAACGAAAAAGCACGGCCTGGCCTATGCCACCTTTTCTCTTGTCTCGACCGAGGGGCGGCAGGTCCGCGTTCTCCAGTACGACAGCCCTCCGGCCGTTTTCCTGCGGGACGGCGTCTCGCTGGACTATCCGCATCAGGAGCGTACGATACGGGAAAAGCCGATTCAGGAGACCGTCCTGACCATGAAAAGCGGCGACATGCTGGTCCTTTTCAGCGACGGCGTTTCGGAAGCGGGCCGCGGCGTCACCACTTACGCGGGCTGGGACCGCCGCCAGATGGAGGACTATCTGCTGCGCAGCGTCCGCCCGGAAGACCATGCGCGCCATGTTGCGGCCAACATCCTCTCCGCCGTGCAGGCCCTCGACCTTTTTGAGCTTCACGACGACACCAGCGTAGCTGTCCTCCGCCTGCGGGAACGCCTCAGCGTCGATCTGCTGATCGGCCCGTCAGGCTCACGGCTGCCGGAGGGCGATGCAGAGGGCATCACGCTCGCAGTGGAGGACGGTCAAAGTCTCAGCGAGCTGCTTTCCGTGATCAGGCGCTACAGCGAAAACGGCATGATGAGCCTCGATCTCGCCGGGGCAGAAGACAGGATCTCGCAGCAGCTGAAAATGCTGGCCGAAGAGGCGAGCGATATCCGCATCCTCGTCTGTGCCGCATCCGACCGCGGGCGGGCCGAAGGGCAGCGCCTGGATCAGGTCCTCGCCCTCCGCCGGTGTCTGGAAGAACTCGGAAAAGAAGTCACGCTCAGAATCTGCTGAAAAATGCCGATCTCCCCCGCCTTTTCTTCGGCGGGAGAGATCTTTTTTTATTCGCGGTGCATGTGCACCTGTTCGGCATCCATGAGCTTCAGATTCTCATGAACCCCTCTGGCGTCCGCGCGGCCGATCATGGCATCGCGGTCTTTTTTCAGCTCGGATGCCGTCTTCTGTCTTGCCGGACCGGCAATGCAGCCGCCCTCGCAGATCATGCCCTCCATAAAGCGTTCGGGCAGGCGGCCCAGCTTCATCAGGGTCAGGGCGTTTTTGCACTCAAGGGCGCCGTTGCAGACCTTGACGGCGATCTGAGCGGGATCGATTTCCCTTTCCTTCAGGCACTGCACCACCGCCTCGGTGACGCCGGCGCTGTTGCCGAAGCGCTTTCCGTAGGTCGACCCCTGCTGCGTATACTCCGGGGCAGGCTCGAGCTCGATCTCCTTCCCGCGGAGCATTTCGACCGCTTCGTCAAAGGTGAGCACATAGTCCGCGTTGTCGCTGATGCTGATATCCAGGGCTTCGCTCTTTTTCGCCTGGCAGGGCCCGATAAAGACCGTGACCGCCTCCGGATCGCGGCTCTTCACAAGCCGGGAAACCGCGCACATCGGGCTGACGGAGGTAGAGATTCTCTCACTCAGCTCCGGGAAATGTCTGCGGATCATATTGACAAAAGCCGGGCAGCAGGAGGTCGTCTTGCTTTCGCCCTTTGCAAAGGCCTCGGCCCATTCATCCGCTTCCGCGGCGGCCGTCATATCGCCGCCGAGGGAGACCTCGATCATATCCTCAAAGCCGGCCTTTTTCAGCGCGATGCGCCAGGAATCCGGCGTGATGTCCGGCCCGAACTGTCCCTCCACCGCGGGCGCAACCATGGCAACCACTCTTTTCCCTGCGCGGATCATCTGGATCACGTCCACCAGGAAGGTTTTTGCGCCGAGGGCGCCGAAGGGGCAGGCGTGGATGCAGTGGCCGCACTGGATGCACTTGCTCTCGTCGATCATACAGAGCCCCGTCGTCTCGTCCATCGTGATCGCGTTCGCCGGGCAGGCCTGTTTGCAGGGGCGCACCTGATGCACGATGACCTGATACGGGCAGTTTTTCGCGCACATGCCGCACTCGCGGCATTTCTGCGGGTCGATGTGGGCCCGGACCCTGCCGTGCTCGCGGACAATGGAAACAGCGCCGAAACGGCAGGACTCGTAGCAGGCATGTCCGAGACAGCCGTGGCAGTTATCCGTCACGGTGTAGGAAGAGATCGCGCAGTCATCGCAGGCCGCCGGAATCACCTGCACGATGTTCCGGGAGTCGTTCTTGCCCGGGCAGAGGCCGCGGGCCAGACGCACGCGCTGGCGGATGATCTCACGCTCGCGGTAGATGCAGCAGCGAAACTGCGGAGTCGGCCCCGGAATGATCTCTTCCGGCAGGAAATCCTTCTTTGCCTCCAGCTCTCCGTTCCAGGCGAGCTTCGCAACCTCCCGAAAAATGCGCCTGGTAATGCTGCTGGTCGTACTGTCGTTTGTAATCATGGCTTCTCCTTCTTCTCTCCTTCAGTAATATTCGCGCTCTACTTTCTTCCCGATCGCCTCAAGCGCTTCGGAAAGCTGGTTGGTAACATTCTTCCGCAGGCCCAGCTCCAGCGGCAGATCCGGATTCTGGTATGCGGCGTTGACCGCCGTGCCGACATAAAGACGGATCTCGGTGCAGTCTTCAATGATCATTCTGGCAAGCCTGGAGGCCGGATTCGCCTCATCCAGCTTTTTGAAAAACTGTTCGCCGATCCTTTCCGGTTCGGCATATTCCTTCAGGATCTGGATGACCCGGGCGAGCGTCAGCACCCCTTCCGTCACCAGGTCGATCCCTTCGATATAGCCCTCCGGCGGAAGATCCGAGTCGTTGTAGTCCATGGAAACCGTCATCGGCCGGTTCAGCACCCGCGATACGATCGAGGCGCTGGTCCCGCCGCTCACGACCCGGCGGACCGTGCGGTCGCCGCTCATAAAGGCCCTGACCATCCTGACGTCGTCCGCCGGGTCCAGCGCCGGACCGGTCATCAGGTGCAGCTGCTTCCGGTTTGTCACATGGACGCAGGCGACGGTGGTGTCATCGCCGGGCTTTCCGCCGTACAGCTCATTGCAGGTATCGCAGATCCGCACAGCCTCGCGCAGCGGGGACTGGCCGGGGACATGCCCGCGCAGGGCAAAGGCGGCGATCTCTTCCCAGGGCCATCCGAAGCTCATCAGGCTGCCGAGCCCCGCGTGGATCGTTCCGTCGCTCATGATCAGAAAGGTGTCGCCGACCTTCGCCTGAAAGCGGAAGGTATTGATCGCCTTCCCCGAGATGATCTGTTCGTTTCGCGGGATGTGCACCAGTTCCCCGTCCCGGATAAAGATGCAGCCGGGGTTCTCATACTCAAAAAGGATGCCTCTGCCGTCGTGGAAAATCTGGAGCACCGTAAAGGTCGAATACGACGCGCCGGTGCGCGGATCCGCGGGCAGGGTATCGACAACCGTCTCGACGCACTCCTCGAGGGCCGCGCCCTCCAGCAGCATCTTCCCAAAGATCTGGCTCGTCAGCGTGGAGAGCATGTTCGCGCGCACGCCGCTGCCCATCCCGTCGGCAAGCACCAGAATATCCGAATCCTTCCGGTGAACAAACTGAACCCGGTCGCCGCAGAGAATCTCACCGACATGGTTCAGACTTCTGCTGGCCATCTCCGTCGTGATATTCATGACCCGTCCGCGCCGCCCCTCTGCCGCCCGGCGGTGTCTTCCGCACTGCTGTCAGCCTGCGCGGGGCGCGCAGGTCTGGCATATTTCGTGTTGATCTTCAGCTTCGGCCTTTCCGCGGGGGGCGGGACAAAGGGCAGATCCCCCGCTTCTTCCGGTGAAAGGAAAGCCTCTCCCTCCGGGGGGAGCACCTCGTCGGCCTCCGCCTTTTCGCCTGCGCCGTCCGGGCCTTCGCCCATCTGCATGGCATTCATCAGCTTGGTAAGCGTCATCTTGGTTTCCGCCGTCGTCTCTCCGAGGAGACCGGCGATTTTCTGGGCCGTAAACATCTGCTCGCGGATGACGTTCTGGGCCATCTCGATGGCGGCGTCCCGGCGCTCGCGCTCCTGCTGCATGCGCTTTTCCATGGTCGTTACGTCGATGAAGGTGATCAGGGTGCTGTCCCGCTTGGGGATATAGACGATGTTCTGCAGCGTCCAGAGATCGTACTGCTCATAATAAACCCGTTTCCCGTAGACGTTCTGGTGGGTCCGGTACACGGTTTCGCAGTCCTTCGGATCGATCAGCTCCCAGAGGAAGCTGTTCAGCGCCTGCTCCCTGCTCACGCCGAAGAAGCGCTCTCCGATATCCGAATACTCCAGAATCCTCTGCGCCCCGTCGACGATAATCACCGCGTTCGGGCTCTCCTTCAGAATCAGGTTCGCCATCGACTCGGCCTGGGCCGTCAGATACGGAATGCACATCTCGAGCTCGGCCTTGCCCTGCAGGACCGCAGCGGCTTTCTCACGGCAGCTCGCATACCCGCAGGCGCCGCAGTTGAGCTCATCCGCCGGGCTGTGCTTGCCTGTTTTCGCGAGAACGGCCCGAATCTCTTCCTCGCTCGGCCGGAGCTCGTGAATCGACCGGTCCCGAAACTCCTTGCGAAGAGAAACGCCGTCCGTGCTGCGCCGCAGCGCTTCCGCCGCCGCAGGCTCCGGCAGGACCCTCTCCTCCATATCGAGCCTGATCTTGAAGGGATAGGCTTCTTTGTCCGTAATCGCCGGGCCCTTGATGCACCCGTGTTCGCAGACGTTCATCTCCACCACGCAGTGATGCATGGAGCCGGCTTCCATATCCCTGCAGAACTCGATGCAGTTGCGAAGGCCGTGGACGCAGACCTGACGGTAGCCGTTTTTTGCCTTTTCCCCCAGGGACGCGCTCATCGAGGACAGAACGCCGCCCGTAACGGGATAGATCCGGTTGACCGCCGGATCAAACGGGAAGGGATCGCTCTCACATTCCGCGATGCGGATGTTCTCGTCCTGCAGCCAGCCGTTCAGTTCGTGAAAGCTGATCACCGCGTCAACCGCGTCCGCATGGCGGGGATCCTCCGCTTCCTTTCTCTTGGCGATGCACGGGCCGATAAAGACAACGCGCGTATCGCCGCCGAGCTTCTGCCGGATGATGCGGCCGGCGGCAATCATCGGCGAGACGACCGGCGCGAGAGAGGAAACGAGAGCGGGATGGTACATCTCGATCAGATCGTTGGCCGCCGGGCAGCAGGTCGTGATGATGTTGTCCATCTTCCCCTCTTCGATGAGCTTCAGATACGCGTCGGTCACCGCGGCGGCGCCTTCGGAGGTTTCGAAAACCTCGGCAAAGCCGAGCCTGCGCAGGGCGGCGCGGACCTGTCCGATCTCCCGAAACGCCAGCAGGCCCAGATAGGCCGGGGCAAGCTGTGCGGCCACTTTTTCGCCCCGGCGGATCATCGCTTTTACCGCCGCCAGCTCGCTGGTCATGGTCTTGGCTTCCTGCGGGCAGACCGCCAGACAGCGGCCGCACAGGATGCAGCGGTCCTCCATGATCTCCGCCCTGCCGCCGAGAACGGAAATCGCCTTGATTTCACAGTTTCGGACGCATTTGTAGCAGTGCCGGCATTTGGTGGAGTTGAAGTCAATGATTCTCATATCGGCTTCCCGCTCTGCCTCAGCTCACGCGGGGAAGAATCTCGTTGTTGAAAAACTCCTCCGTCGTCTCCGGGCGGACGGAAAACACGGTGTCATCGATCACCACGCAGACGGCATACTCGCAGTTGCCGGTGCAGAACGAGCCGTTCAGCAGGACCTTTCCCTGCAGCCCGTGCGCATTAATCAGCTCCTTGAGCTTTGCGATGACCTCTTTGGACCCTTTCATGTGGCACGCACTGCCCACACAGATTGATACGTTCAGCATTTCAAGTATCCTTCCTTTTCATGGTCTATGCGGTTATTCCGCAGAAAAATCTTCAGGCAAGCCTCATTCTATCTTCCGCTCTCTCCAAAGTCAAGCGATATCCGGCCTCCGTGCCGCTCTGCCTGCAGGCGGGCGGAGGCGATGCGCAGCTGACCGAGGGCGAGCCCCTCGTCATTGCAGGAAACCCGCCGGTGGTGATAGACCTCGAGGCCCAGTCCGCGCAGCCGGGCGGGAAGCCTGTGCATCAGGTACTGGTTCTGAAAGCTCCCGCCGGAGAGAACGATGCGGTGAATCCCGCTCGCCTCCGCGGCCATGGCCGCCATGTGCGCAGCCATCTCGACCAGCGTGTTCATAAAGCGCGCCGCCAGAACGCCGGCATCCGTGCCGGCCTTCTTCTCCTCCGCCAGCAAACAGACCGCCTCGCGCCAGTCAAAGCGCAGCAGGCCGTCGGCCTCCTCGATGACCGGCGGATAGAAGCCCGCATCCTCCCGGGCCGCCGCCTCCAGCAGGATGGCCGCCTGCCCCTCATAGCTGTAGCGCTCCTTGATGCCGAGGATGGCTGCGGCGCCGTCGAACAGGCGCCCCATGCCGGTGGAGAGCGGGCAGTTCAGCCCCGCCTCCCACAGGCGGGACAGCTGTTCGGCATCCCGGACCCCCCCGACAGGACAGCCGGCCCCGCGCAGCAGGGAGAAGGCCACGCGGTAAGGCTCTTTCACGGCCCGGTCCCCGCCCGGCAGCGGGATGGGACGCAGGCTGCCGAGGCGGCGGAAATCACGGTAATCCCCTGCCAGCAGCTCGCCGCCCCAGCTTGTGCCGTCCGTCCCGAGGCCGGTCCCGTCCCAGACGAGGCCGAGGCAGGGTCCTTCCAGGCCGTTGTCGGCCATGCAGGCGGCCATATGGGCATGGTGATGCTGCACCTGCAGCAGCGGGATGCCCTCCTCCTCTGCCCGATCCTGCGCATAGCGGGTCGAGAGATAATCCGGATGCAGGTCGCAGGCCAGCGCGCGGGGCCGGATGTCAAAGAGCCGCTCAAAATGGCGGATCTGCTGTTCATAGTGTTCCAGGGTCTCGAGATTCTTCAGGTCGCCGATGTGCTGGCTCAGGAAGGCGTGTCCGCCCTTGCCGAGGCAGAAGCTGGCCTTCTGCTCGGCCCCGCAGGCGAGGATCTGCGTTTCCTGCTCCGGCACGGTCAGCGGCTGGGGCACATAGCCGCGCGAGCGGCGGGCAAAATACTCCTGTCCGTCCAGCACCCAGCACAGCGAATCGTCACAGCGCGTCTGAATCCGGCGGTCGTGCATCAGAAAGCCGTCCGCGATGCCCCGGAGGGCTTCCAGCGCTTCCGCGTTGTCCCGGATGATCGGCGTATCGGAGAGGTTCGCACTGGTCATGATCAGCATGTCGGGCCCGTCTTCAAACAGCAGCACGTGCAGCGGTGTATAGGGCAGCATCACCCCGAGCCAGCCGTTCTCGCTCAGGTGTTCCAGGCCCGGATGCTTCTTCTTCAGCAGGACGATGGGCTTCCGGGCGCCGGAGAGGATCCTCTCCTCCGCAGCAGATACTTCGCAGATGCTTTTCACCGCGGAAAGATCCCGGCACATGACGGCAAAGGGCTTCTCGTCCCGCTGCTTTCTCCGGCGCAGACGCCCGGCGATCGCCGGATCCTCGCAGCGGCAGGCCAGGTGAAAGCCGCCGAGGCCCTTGACGGCAAGGATTTTCCCTTCCTTCAGCGCAGACCGGGCAAGCTTCGCCGCATCCCCCGCAGCCGGCTGCCCGGCGGCATCATAAAACTGCAGCGAGGGTCCGCAGACCGGGCAGCAGTCCGGCTGGGCGTGGTAGCGCCGGTTTCGGATGTCGTGATACTCGCGGTCACAGTCCGGGCACATCGGGAAGGCCTTCATTGAGGTCTTCGCCCGGTCATAGGGCACATCCTCGATGATGGTAAAGCGCGGTCCGCAGTTGGTGCAGTTGATGAAGGGAAAGCGGTAGCGCCGGTCCGCCGGGTCCCTCATCTCGCGCAGGCAGTCCGGGCAGATGCCGATGTCCGGCGAGATCAGCGTGTTCCGCTCGGCCTGGCGCTCGCTCTCGATGATCCGGAAATCCGAAAAGCCCTGAAAGGGAATCCTGTCTGTCCGGATCTCTTCAATGACGGCGAGCGGCGGGGCCTTTTCCGGCAGTTCGCGCAGGAAGGAGCTGAGCCGGTCTTCGTCCCCCTCCAAAGTCAGGGTCACGCCGGAGGAGGTGTTGCGGATGCTGCCCTTCAGGGCATGCGCACGCACCAGGCGGTGGATAAACGGCCGAAAGCCCACCCCCTGGACGATGCCGCGAATTCTGATCTCCCACGTCTGCATCCGCGTCGCCTCCGCATGAATCGGATAGCGGCATTATAGCACATCCCCGCGATTTCTTCCACCGGATTCGGCGCAGAAAAGAAAGGCCCGCGGCACAGGACCGCGGGCGCAGCGGATGGGGACCGCTCAGACGCGCTGCCAGAGCAGCATGCTGTTTTCAAACAGGACCTGCAGCCTGCCGGTATCCCTGAGCCAGGCCAGGTAGGAGCGGACCGTGCTGCCGACCAGGACATACTGTTCAAAGTTCATGTCCAGACCGTAATCCGAAAAGAGTCTCTGCAGGACCGCCTCGAAGCAGAGCGGCTCGGCGCAGATGCCGACGATCCGTTCGGCAATCTCCAGCACCTGGTCCATGTTGTGCTGGGCCAGGGAGGCGATCTCGCTGCAGGCGGGGGCGTGGGAAGGAACAAACTGCTTCGCCTGCAGGCTTTTTACCGTCTCGAGGGTTTTCAGGTAGGCCGCCACGTCGTAGATAAACCCGATCCGGTACTTCTCCAGCGTTTCCCGGCTGGACAGGCAGTCGGCCAGGTAGACCGTGTCGTCCGGGGTCCGGAAGCCCACCATATCGAAGAAGTGTCCCGGCAGCGGGATCAGCGCAAAGCCCTCCGGCAGGACGTCCTGCGTCAGCTCCCGGGCATCGCTCTCCTGGGCCATCAGGAACTTATGGCGCAGATCCCCGGGCGGAAAGCCGCCGTAAAGGAAGGACGGCTCGAGGATCGGCCGGCGGGTAAAGGCGCAGTCGATCCCGGGGGCATAGACCCGGCATCCGGTCTGCCGCTGGAGATACTGATTGCCGCCGATATGGTCCGCGTTGGAATGCGTGTTGTAAATCGCGGTCAGATGCCATTTGTTGGCATCGAGGATCTGCCGCAGCTTTCTTCCCGCGTCCTTGTCGTTGCCGCTGTCGATCAGGCAGACATCGCTGTCATTCAGGCAGACCAGGCCGATCTTCGCCGGACTCTGGATATAATAATCCCGCTCGGAAACCTGAATCAGTTCATACATCGTTTTCTTCCCCCTGTCACGGACCTCGAAGAAACGCCCGCGATCCGAAGACCGCGGGCGCTCCTCTCAGGAATTTGTATGACGCATCTTGAAAGGATTATTCGGATTTCTTGCCCGTCGCGGCGACGACCCAGAAGACCACCAGCAGGGCGACCGCAACAATGTACCAGATGGTGGGGCTGCCGCCGAAGAAGTCGATCATCTGACCGGCCAGAACGAAGGCCATGACGATGGGAACGACAAACTTGACGCAGATCCGGAAGAAGCTCTTGAAGCCCTGGGAAGGATCGCCGTGGGCAACTTCGTCCAGCACCAGGTCGGGGCTCATCTCCCAGCCGATCATCAGGGCCATCAGCATGGCGCCGAGCGGCATGGCAATGCCTTCGGACCAGCAGTCCATGAAGTCGAGGAAGCAGTCGAGGAACACCGGGGGATTGGCAATGCCGAGGAGGCTCGCCGGGCTGAAGTTGGAGCCCAGGCCGTCCCATGCGACGACAACAGCCTCGAGGAGGATGAGCAGGGACACGATCAGCACGTTGCGCTGACGGGTGTCGCCCTCGCCCTTGGCAAGGTCTTTGTCGATCCAGTGAGCCGCGATGGTCTCCATCAGGGAGATGGCGGAGGAGATGGCCGCGATCAGAACGAGCACATAGAAGATCACGCCGAAGAGCGGGCCGATGGCGCCCATGTTGGTGAACACGTCCTGCAGCGTAACGAACAGCAGGTTCGGGCCGCCGAGCTTGATCTGGCCGACAGGAATGCCCTGGGCAATGCCGTTGGCGACTGCAGCGGGGATAACGGCGATACCGGCCATGATGGCGATGAGGGTATCGGAAATGACGATGATGACGGAGTTCTTAACCAGGTTCTCTTCCTTGCTCAGGTAGGAGCCGTAGGTCAGGATCGCGCCCATGGCCAGGGACAGCGAGAAGAACATCTGGCCGCCGGCCGTGCCGAGAACGGAAACGAGGTTCGGACTGGACTCAATAAAGCCGCCGGAAACGGCATAGCCCGGAACGAACATGAACTTCAGGCCTTCGCCGGCATTGGGGAGGGTCAGGGAGCGGACGATGATGATGAGCAGCATCACGAACAGCGCCGGCATACCGACCTTGTTGAACTTCTCAATACCGCCGGAGACACCGCCCTGCACGATCACCATGCAGATGATGATGAACAGGATCGTGAAGACCACGCAGCCGAGCGGAGTGGTCAGCATCTTGCCGAACACCTCGCCGCCGGTCATCGGGACAGCGTCATTGCCGAAGCTCAGCTTCGTCATGTTCAGCGCGACATACTGCAGGCAGTAGCCGCCGAGCACGGTGTAGAAGCTCATGATGAGGAACGGGGCAATGGTAGCAAGCCAGCCGATCCAGCCGAACTTCTTGCTGACCTTCTGGTAGGCATCAATCGGGCTGAGTTTGGTCTTACGGCCAATCGCCAGCTCGGAGACCATGATGATCATAC
>JAEEGF011844008.1_pt1 | contig 15425 bp, 9 predicted proteins | sample 9134171 | NCBI WGS metagenome assembly JAEEGF01 (sample SAMN16246542, study PRJNA631951) | gut metagenome | biome: gut microbiome; feature: rumen; material: AP-attached | host: Bos | place: Iran: Karaj | collected 2018-10 | reverse complement strand
GGCTCCATTGTCCTTCTGTTAAACTTTTATTATCGGCATAAATTTACTACTTTTGTCGTACAAACCTAGGTGCAGAGAACTACGCTGTAAATCTAAGGTTTGCAGAAAAGATATAAAATGAAATTTGAAAGAATTCTGGGAACCGCTGGAAAACACCCGGATTTCTGAAGTTCTGCTCGGTAGAGAAAAGGCGAAAGGTCATTACACCACTCACTCCTCCTGGCTTCGTTTATATGCGATCAGACTGGAATCGGGCCGATACATAATAACTGGGGGCGCGATAAAACTGACTGCTACAATGCAGGAGAGGGAGCATACGTTGGAGGAACTTAAAAAGTTGAACAAAGTTCGGGATCAGCTGATAACCCTTGGCATTGTTGACTATACAGGTTTTGTGGAATATAATGAAGAAAACAAGTGACAGCGAACTTCCCGTGCTGGAGCAGCACGAAGTCAGAACGGATTGGCGAGAAAAAGCACAGTGGCGTAAAGAACACCGCCGCTGGCTGCGTTATTCCGGTTTTATTGCCTTGAAGGTTATGGGACGTCTCGAAGAGATGAATATGAGCCAGAAGGAGTTGGCGATAAAAATGGGATGTTCTCCTCAATATATATCAAAGCTGCTCAAAGGCTCGGAAAACCTTACGCTGGATACTATATCGAAATTGGAGGAATGTCTTGATCTGGATCTGGTAAAAAGCGCACTCACCATTGTTGACGGCTATGATACGACAGAACGTCCTTACGGATACGTCGCCGAGCCGGATGCGCCCCAATATGACAAAGACAATAAAAATTAAATCTCCCCGAGCATAGCCTCGCAGCCTGCCAGGAGGTCCTGGAAAGTGGTTTCGAAATCGCCCGTGTACCAGGGGTCGGCGACATCGTGGCCGGTGCCGGTGTAGGACATCAGGAGGTGGATCTTCCCTTCGGGATCGCTAGGGATGATGCGTCGGATGAGCCGCAGGTTGGAAGCGTCCATACAGATGATCCGGTCGAAACGGCCGTAGTCTGCCGGTGTGACCTGCCGGGCGCGTTTCCCTGTGTCAAAAGGGACGCCGTGCTGCGAGAGGCATCTCTTTGCCGGCGGGTAGATCGGATTTCCCGTCTCTTCGGAAGAAACGGCTGCGGATTCGATATAATACAGATCCTCCAGTCCCCTGGACCGTACCAGGGCTTTCAGGATAAACTCGGCCATCGGGCTGCGGCAGATGTTGCCGTGACAGATAAATAATATTCTCATAGATATAAACTTATTCTTTCCGCTTCACATACTCGCTCGGCGTGCAGCCCATGAAGTGGCGGAAGGCGGCGGCGAAGTAGGAGGGAGTGGTGAAGCCGACCATATAGGCGATCTGGGTGATGCTGTGGTTCTTCTCCGTCAGGAGGCGGCAGGCCTCGTTGAAGCGGACGGTTTTGATGAATTCCAGCGGAGAAACTCCGAATAGGGCCCGTACACGCAGGTTGAGGTTGGAGCGGCTCATGAACATGCTGGCAGCGAAGTCGTCGATGGAGAAATCCGGGTTGTCGAGATTCTCCCGCACCACTTTCATCGCCTGGCGCATAAAGTTTTCGTCCGATTTCTCGAAGACCTGGGCGACGGAGGATTCCTTGTCCGGCGTTTTGTTGGCGCCGATGCCGACGAATTCGAGGGAGAAATCCCGCAGCAGGTCGCTGCGGACCTTTTCCATCTCCACCTTGTGCTCCTCTTCCTTCCGGGAAAGCAGCCAGGCGATCACCGCGAATACCGCGAGGATCAGCAGGATAATTCCCGTCATCCTGGCGGCCACCGTTTCATACCAGTGGGCCTTGACCCTGATCCGGCAGGGCGTGGCCTCGCTGTAGGTGCCGGAACTGTTGCGGTAGCGGAGGAGGAAGGTATAACTTCCCGGCTTCAGCCCGTGATAGACCGCTTCCCGGTCCGTCCCCGCTTCGATCCAGTCTTTGTCGGCCCCTTCCAGCTTGTAGTAGAAACGGCCGTTCTTGCCGGAAATGTAGTCCGGTGAGGAAAACTGGAGCGTGATGTCCCGCTCCTTGGGCTTCAGGATCAGGCCACTTTCCGGAATACCGCGCCGAAGCCCGCCCACCTTGATGCCGGAAATGACCGGAACGACGGTCTCGCGGTGCATCGAAACCGACAGCGGGTCGAAGGAAACGATGCCGTGCAGGCTGCCGAAATACATTTTCCCGCTCTGGGTATGGCAATGAGCGAAAGGCGTGAAGCGGTTGTCCAGCAGGCCGTCCGCCGTGGTAAAGGTCCAGTTTTCGCCGCTGGAAGGGCGGAAGCACCAGAGGCCGTTGTCCGTGCTGACCCAGAGGATGCCGGATGCGTCCTCTTCGATGCCGTGCACGACACGGTCCGGCAGACCGTCCTTCTCGCCGTAGGAGGATACATCCCCCGAGGCGGGGTCGTATGCGTAGAGCCCGTTGTTGGAGCCGAGCCAGATGGTCCCGTGGGCATCTTCGTGGAAGGCCTCGACGTATTGGATGGTGGACAGGATTTCGGGCAGTTCCATCACATTTCCCGTGCCGGTCCGGAAAGCCGTAACGCCGAATTTCTTCCCGACCCAGAGGATGCCGCCGGTGTCCAGCATCATCGATTTGATGTTGGTTACATCCTCTGCGGTGTATATCCTGGAGAAATGGCCGCTCTTTTCATCGTATTCGTACAGGCCGTCGCTGCCGCTCGCGTAGAACCCGCCGTGGCGGTTGTCCACGATGGCATAGCAGCCATAGGAACTTTGGGGACCGCCCGGGCCGAGCGGCTTCAGCGTACGGGTCTTGCGGTCCAGCGTCAGGATTTCGGACCGGTCGGCTCCGATATAAATGTGGCCGGTCTGCGGGCTGATGAAGATGCACTTGACATCGGCGGGATTGTCGCTTTCGCCCGGGATGCGTTCGAAACTCCCGTCTTTCAGCAGGTGGCTGAGCCCGCCGGAGTTGCTTCCGATCCAGAGCGAACCGTCGTTGTCTTCGACGATGTCGCTGATGACATTCCCGGTCAGATTGCCCGCGCCCGGCCGGGATACGATGTTGGTAAACTGATAGGAATACGGCGTATAATAGCAGGCGCCGCCGAAGTAGGTTCCGAGCCACATCGTTCCCTGGCCGTCCCTGAAAATGTCGCAGATACTGTCGTGCGTAATGCTGCCGGGCGTGTCGTAACTGTAGTGACAGACGCTCAGAAGGTCGTTTTGCAGAATGTAGAGTCCGTTCTTGCTGCCGATCCACAGGGCGCCGTCATTGTCCGTGCAGAGAGACTTGATGATGCCGGCCCTGATGGCCGTCCGTGTGGTGCCGTCCGTCAGTGACACCCCCCACAGGCCTTTCCCTTCCGTTCCGACCCAGAGGCGGGAAGGGGAGTCCTGCAGCAGGCAGTTGATCTGACAGTTCCCGAGGTCCGCCCGAATCGCCCTGACCTCGCTCAGCCTGTCATCTGTCATCAGGATTCTTCCGTCGGCCGTTCCCGCGTAGACCGTATTCCCATATTTATATACGGCAGTCACAACTTCGGTAAGGAGCGCTTCCGGAAGTCCCTCCCGGGTAAAGCGCCCCGTTTCCTTGTCGAAGATCCACAGCCGTTTCTCCGATCCGGAAAGGTATCTTTGTCCGGAGATGGGAAGCAGATAGGATACGCTCCCGGCCGGAGCCGGATAATTCCGGAATGTCTGGGTACTGCCGTCGAATTGGGAGACGCCGTTGATATGCGCTACCCAGATGCGCCCGTTCTCGTCGCAGACGATGCTGTAAATGTGGCTGTCCGGAGCGAATGCGTCGGAGGGCAGGCCGCTTTTGAACCGCGTGTACCGATTGCCGTCATACCGCCGGAGGCCGTCGATTCCGCCGAGCCAGATGTTGCCGAGACTGTCCTGGCAGACGGTCTCAATGTTGATGCCGGTCTCGTCCAGCGGCAGCGGCGTGAACTGTCGCGTGCCGGCGAGCATCATAGCCAAAAGAAAGGTCAGCATTCCCATACGTCCGGTTTTTCTACAAAATTAATAATTTGTCTAAAATTAAAAATGACGTTTTTAATTATTGTTCGATTTTGATATTGAATTGTCCTATATTATAAGCAATTGGCTTTGAGATACCTTAACTTTGCCATTGAAGCGATAACCAATCTGGCCGTGTCTGCATACTCTCGTCTTGTTTTTGCTCTGGCAGCCCTGCTGCCGCTCCTTTCGTGCAGTCCGCGACTCACCGTGATGAGTTTCAATGTCCGACAGTCCCACGCCAGAGAAGTCGACCCCCATAATTCCTGGGACAACCGGGCTGATGCCTGTCTGGAAATGCTCCAAACCCGCAAGCCGGATCTGGTCGGATTCCAGGAGACCCAGTTCAAGGGTCAGTGGTCTTTCTTCCGGGATAGCCTGGCGGCAGAATACGGCAGTGTCGGCATCGGCCGTGACAACGGCGTGGATAAGGGGGAAACCTCCGGCTTCCTGTACCGGAATTCCGTCCTTACGCTGCTTGACAGCGGCACATTCTGGGTATCCGAAACTCCTGACGTCCCGTCCAAATCTTTTGACGAAAAATATAACCGTTCGGTCACCTGGGGGCTATTTCGTTTCAACCGTTCCGGCCGCCGGTTCTACTATTTCAATACCCATCTCGGCCTCACCTGGAAGTCACAGAAAGACGGCGTGGAGATGATCATCCGAAAGATGCGGGAAATCAATCCCGACGGCCATCCCCTTATTTTCAGCGGCGATCTTAATACGTCTCCGGACAGCCCTGCATTTGATCCGCTGCGAGCTATTATGGCCGATACCCGCGAGGTGGCACCGAAGACGGATCACCTTCCCACCTACAATGCCTGGGGCAACAGGGACAAGGAGCGAGTCATTGATTTTATCTGGATAACGCCGGATATTAAATGTCTGGAATACCATACCGACATGGCCCCATACGGTGGTCACGACCTGATTTCCGATCATTACCCCATCAGCGCATTATTGGCCTTCTAACAATATGAATATGCATAAAACTGTTTTAAAACTGTTCCCTCTGCTCCTGCTTGCCCTCGTGGCCTGCAAGAAGGAGGAGACGAAGAACAACCATCCGAACCTGTCACCGGGTCAGTTGAAAGTAATGACCTTCAACATCCGCGCGACGACGACCGAGGACGACGCCTTCAACAACTGGGGAATGCGTGCCGGTGCGTGCCGGGATATGGTGCTCGACCAGCAGCCCTCCCTCATCGGAATGCAGGAGCTCGTGGCGACCCAGTGGAAGTATATGACCGGGATGCTCACCTCCCACGGGTACGTTGGTGTCACGGACGAGGACATAATGGATTCGTTTATGTATAGGAAGGAGGAGCTTGAGCTGCTCTCGGACGGTGTTTTCTGGCTGTCGGACACGCCGGAGACGTCGTCGGTGAGCTGGGACGGCTATGTGCGCTACGTTCACTGGGCCGTGATGAAGGTCCTTTCCACGGGTGAGAAGTTCTTTTATATGAATACCCACCTCGGCCTGACGACCGCCTCGCGCCGCAGTGCGATGACGCTGATCAAGAAGCGGATAGGCCAGCTCAACACGGATAACCTTCCGGTCGTTATAATGGCGGACTTCAACACCCACGCCGGCGATTCCGTTTTCGAGGGGATCCGTGAGACGATGGTCTGCACCCGGGAGGAGTCCCCGGTCACGGATGAATTGAAGACCTACAATGCCTGGGGCAACGAGGCCAAGGCCTACGTCTGCGACCACATCTTCGTCACCAAGTCGGTAAAGTGCTTAGAATACAAGACCGTGACCCAGTGGTACGACGGTCATAAGTATGTCTCCGACCACTACCCGGTCTATTCCATCATCGAATTCTAAACCGCGCTCAGTATGCTCAGAAAATACATTATCATCTGCCTGTTCGCCGTCCTGCCCTTCGTGGCGTACGGCCAGGGTTCGAGAGTCATTAAAGGGACGGTGAAAGATGCCGCGGGAGCCCCGCTCCCGGGCGCCGTTGTTATGGTCCCCGGCACGACCAACGGTACGTCGACCGACCTCGACGGCAATTACTCCATCAATGTACCGTCCGGCAAGGCCCTGGAGTTCTCCTGCATCGGTTTTGCCTCCCAGACCGTCGAGACCGGCGGCCGTTCCGTCATCGACATTACGCTGGAAGAGGACAACCTGATGCTGGAGGAAACGGTGGTGGTCGGTTACGGCACCCAGCGCAAGGTCGACCTGACCGGCGCGGTAGACCAGATCAGCAGTGACGTGTTCGTGGCCCGTCCCAACGCCAACGTGACGCAGATGCTGGAAGGCGCCATCCCGAACCTGAACATCTCGCTGGCGGACGGCAAGCCGATCCGTACGGCGGATTTCAACATTCGCGGAACGACCTCCATCGGCCAGGGCGGCAGCGCGCTGGTCCTGGTGGACGGTGTGGAAGGGGATCCTTCGATGCTGAATCCGGACGACATCGCATCCGTATCCGTGTTGAAGGATGCGGCTTCGGCGGCCATTTACGGATCCCGCGCCCCCTACGGCGTGGTGCTTATTACGACCAAGAATGCCCAGAAGGGCCGTCCGGTGGTTACCTATTCCAATAATTTTACATTCTCATCTCCGGTGGTAAAGCCGGACTACGTCACCGACGGACTTACCTGGGCCACAATGATGTGTGAGGGTTGGTTTAATTATAATGGGAGTCTTCCTACGCACATGAACCTCATTATGCCGTTCTCCCTCGCCTGGCTGAACGAATACCGCCTTCGCCACGATACTGGCGACACTGGTACCGTCGTGAGTGACGGCTCCTGGCGAATAGAGGCGGGTAACTACGCATACTTCCCCGAAGGTACCGACTGGTTTGGCATTCTGTACAAGAAAAACGCATTCGGCCAGACCCACAATATTTCCCTTTCGGGCTCCACGGATAAATTTGACTACTACATTTCGGGTCGTATCTATCAATACTCGGGTCTGTACAATTCAGACACGAATACCGATAAGTGCCTCTCCGAGAATATCCGCGTAAAAGTCGGCTACCAGCCATTCCCCTGGCTTAGGATTTTCAACAACTTCGAGCAGGGACATCGCAAGTACAACAATCCCATTGTCTCCAGCGGCTCTGCCGGGAATATCTGGGCCAACATCAATTCCCAGGCTCCTGTCTGTATGCCTTTCTATAACCCGGACGGCACGATGACGCAGGCCGCGGCCAATTCCGTGGGCGGATTCCTCTATGGCAACAGCACCAACGTCTATGAAAATGACGATGTCAAGAATACCGTCGGCCTCAGCGCGGCCTTCTTCGACAAGTCCTTGACCATCAATGCGGATGCTACTTACAAGTGGACCAACTCCAACGGCTATACCCGCAAGTATCCGGATGAGTATTCCCCCCGGCCCGGCGTGATGGAGACCAAGTCCGGCATTGTCTCCTCTTTTACTGAGGATCGCAACATTATCAAATACATTTCGGTAAACGCCTACGCGGATTATACCAAGACCATCAAGAAACACTATTTCAAAGCGATGCTTGGCTATAATTACGAGCAACGTTCCACCAATAAGATTCACGCTTACAATACCGACCTCCTTTCCGAGAAGGTAGAGAACATCAATCTGACCTTTGGTACCGATGATAAGAAACTGTCCGGCACCTGGGCAAGATGGCGCTCGGTCGGCGTATTCACCCGTCTCAACTACAGTTATGACGACCGTTACCTCGTTCAGTTCAACGGCCGTTATGACGGCTCGTCGAAATTCCCGTCCAACTCCCGCTGGGCTTTCTTCCCCTCTGTATCGGCCGGCTGGCGCCTGAGCGAGGAACCGTTTGTGAAGAATAACGTCAGCAAGAAAGCCATCTCCAATATGAAGGTTCGTTTCTCTTACGGATCGCTCGGTAACAGTAATGTCAGCGAGTACTACTACGACGAATCCTTCGGCTTCGGGACCAGCCGCCTGCTCAATGGTACCAAGTATCGCCAGACGGATGCTCCGGACCCTATCCCGGACAACCTGACCTGGGAGAAGTCCCAGACCTACGACGTGGGCCTTGATCTCGGCTTCCTGAATGACCGCCTGACTTTGACCGCCGACTGGTACACTCGCAAGACGGAGGATATGTTTACGGCCGGCCCTACCATCCAGTCCGTTTACGGCGCGGACGCGCCCGAAGGCAACTACGCAACACTCACTACACGCGGCTGTGAGTTGACTGTTCTATGGAAAGACAGTTTCAAGTTGGCATCCAAACCCTTCCACTACAGCATCAAGGCGACCTTTGCCGACTATGTTTCGAAGATAGACAAATACAACAACGATACGGGCTATATCGGCGGCCGCAATATTCCGGAATACTATGCGGGGATGGTTATGGGCGAACTCTGGGGCTTCGTCTGCAACGGCCTCTGGCAGGACCAGGCGGACATTGATGCCGCAGAAGCCGTGGCAAGGGCGGCCGGCGCCGAACGTTACGACATCATCAATCAGTTCTCAAAGGACTATTCCATCCGTCCCGGCGATCCCAAGATCGAGGATTTGGACGGCAATGGCTATATCGACCGCGGCGACCAGACCCTCTCCAATCCGGGAGACCGAACGATTATAGGTAATTCCGCTCCGCGGTTTATGTACAGTTTCACCATCGGCTTTGACTGGAACAACTTCTATGCTTCTGTATTCTTTCAGGGAGTGGGGAAGCAAGACTTCATCACGGAGGGTGACAGCGGTATGATTTGGGGTCAGTACAACCGTGCTTACAACCAGATTCCTAAATGGGTCCTCGGCAACTACTGGACCGAGGAGAACCGCGATGCCTGGCTGCCCCGTTATGCTTCGGGGGCAAATCCCCTTGCCGGAACGAGCCGCCGCGGCAACACGCGCTATATGCTGGATGTCTCCTACATCCGCCTCAAGAACGTCCAGGTCGGCTACAATCTCCCCGAAAAGTGGATCAAGCCGCTACATCTTTCCAAGGCCAGCATCTTCTTCTCCGGCGAGAATCTCTGGGACTGGTCACCGATGTACAAGCACATCAAGGGCACGGTGGACGTGCTCGCTCTCGGCCAGGATCCGGAAAACCACGATACGACCGCCGGAACGGGCGGTTGCTATCCTGTCCTGAAGTCCTATAGTTTCGGTATTAACTTGACATTCTAAGGAGAGAGTACATATGGAAAAGAAATTTGTCAAATCGATTGTCTTACTCTCCGCCGGTATCGCATTGCTATCGGCCTGTGACCTTACTGAGACCCAGAAATCCTCGGCTGACGCGGCCCTTGTCTTCGGTTCGGAGACCGGCTTGAAACTATACTGCAATTCTTTCTACGGCATCTTCCCCAACGGAACGTCCGTCCACCATCAGGATGGGCTCTCGTGTGATTATATGGCCAAGACCGAGCTCGAAGACTATGAGCAGGGAGCCCTGATTCCTGACACACAGGGCAAATGGGGTTGGAGTAACATCCGCAACGTCAACTACTTCCTGGACCACAACCATTACGATTCGGTCCCGCAGGATGTGCGTGACAACTACAACGGCATCGCCCGCTTCTTCCGTGCCTGGCTGTATTTCGACAAGCTTTACTGGTACGGTGGCGTTCCGTGGATCGACCACGTGCTGAACCCGGGCGACCCGGAGCTGACCGCCCCGAGGGACACTCGCGACGTGATCGTCACCCATATCATCGAGGATTGTGACTATGCTTTCGAGCATATCAAGGCGGACAACTCGTCGTCGAGCAAGGCGGGATTTGTCAACAAGTGGTGCGCGCTCCTGCTGAAATCCCGGGTCTGTCTGTTCGAGGCCTCCTGGCGCAAATATCATGCAGGAACCGCATACGTTATCGGCTGCAACATCAGTGCAGACGACCTCTTCGCGGAAGCGGCCTATGCCGCCAAGGCCGTGATGGAGAGCGGCGTTTTCTCTATCCATACCGGTACGTCGAACGGTAAAGGCAAGGGCTCCTACCGTGACCTGTTCTCCAGCGACACGGTTCCCTTCGACGAAGTGCTGCTGGCCGTCGAGCAGGATAACCCGCTGTCGGTGGGTTACGCAAACTACTATTATAATAAGCAGAATGTACGCGCGTCTCTCGTCCGTCCATTCATCAATACCTACCTCAATCAAGATGGATCCTATTATTCGGAGACCAAGGATGACGGCTCGTACAAGACGTTCCTTGAAGAAATGACCGGCCGCGACCTACGTTTGGGGCAGACGATTCGCTCGATTGACTATGAACGCAAGAATGCGGACGGAGAAATGGTTCGGACAACGGCGGAGTATGATTATTCGCTGACGGGCTATCAGATTATCAAATTTACTGTGGACGATGTGGCTGCCGACTTGTACGGAGCCAATGGCAACGATATTCCGTTGATGCGCTATGCCGAAGTACTGTTGAATTATGCGGAAGCCAAGGCCGAACTTGGGACGCTGACTGACGACGACTGGAAGAGCACCATCGGTGTGCTGCGCCGCCGGGCCGGCATCACCGGCGGCGATCTCGACACCATGCCGACCACCGTCGACAATTACCTGAAAAACACATTCTATCCCGATATCACTGATCCCGTCATCCTGGAAATCCGCCGCGAACGCACCATTGAACTCTGCCTGGAGGGCTTCCGTCTGAAGGACCTGAAGCGTTGGGCATGCGGTTCGCTCTGGCAGACCCTGCCCTGGACGGGGATCTTTATTCCCGGCTACGGGATCCCGCTGGATATGAACGGCGACGGCACCCCGGATGTGTATTTCCCGGATCCGAAGATGTCAACCATTCCCGCAGACTATGCTGATATTGCCGTATCGGTAGGGGAGCCTTTGAAGTTCATCTCCGTTCCCGGTGGAATGATTCTTCGGGATGACCTTCCCGGCCGCACTTGGAAAGACCGGATGTACCTTGATCCGATTTCCTCGGAGGACATCACGATGAATAACAATCTTGCACAAAATCCTGGATATTAAAAATGATAGTATATGAAGAAACTTAATTCTATCTTACACATTGTCGCGGGCATGACTCTGCTTCTGCCCCTCCTCTGGGGCTGCAAGGCCGTGAAACCCGAGCTTCCTGAAATTAATTTGACCGCTCCTGTCGTGACGGTGGAATTCGACGGGGAAAATGTCATCCTGAAATGGGCCCCGGTCACCAATGCCATCTCCTACAAGGTTGAATACCGGGAGGAACAGGAGACTGAATTCCACGTGGCGGGAGTTCCCAATTACAGCCCGTTCAATGTCACCGGACTTGATTTTGGGAAGAAATACTTTTTCCGCGTAAAAGCTGTCAACGGCGAGGAGGAAAGTGAGTGGTCCGAGTTGGTTTCGGTGGATGTCCTCCGATACCTCCCGAAGCCGATCGCTCGCGCAAATGCCGGCATATCATTCATTGATGTGGCCTGGGATGCGATTGAAGGCGCCACCTCCTATAGCGTGGAGCACAAGATATCGGTGGCTTCTGAATGGAGCGTGGATTATACCGGCGATGCCACCTCATTCAAGATTGAGGATGTGGAGAGCGGTGTTTCCTACGACGTGAGGGTTGGTGCTATTGCGGAAGGATACAGTATGTCCTATTCCGATATTGTCACGACTGCGACCTCTCAGGCTCCCTCCACAATGATCTCCACCGGAGAGCAACTGGCTGCCTGGCTTGCCGGAATCAGCCTTGAGACGACGGATGTCGCCGCCCTTGCGGGTGACATCGATATGCAGGGCATCACCATCACGTCCGCAAGCGGATTTGGCGGCACCCTCGAGGGCCAGGGTTATGCTATCAAGAATCTGACCTCCTCCGTACCGTTGTTTGCACAGAACTCAGGTACCATAAAGGATGTTGTCCTGGACGAAAGCTGCGTATTCACGGCAGAAAGCAACGTCTTCGGCGCGCTTGTGGGCCAAAGCGTTGGCGGAGCCTATAAGAATGTCGTAAACAAGGCCTCCGTAACGTATAACGCTACGGCCGATGTAAATGAAGAAATCATTCTCGGCGGCATTGCCGGCCGGGTCCAAAGTGCTCGTTTTGAGGAATGCTCCAATGAAGGCACGGTTTCGTTCGAGGCCCCGGGTTGCGTGCATAAAAACGCCACGATTGGCGGCATCGCCGGTCTGGTTAACAATCTTGAAGGCCCCTGCACCTTCTATGCCTGTGTCAACAGAGGCAAGATAAGTCTGAATGCAAAATATGGGGATCCGGTCAATGAGTTCTCATCCACCGGTAACAACAATGCCATCGGCGTGAACTTGGGCGGCATAGCAGGAACGTCAAGTTACAGCGACGAGAATACGTCCCAGTTTGAACAGTGCATTAATGAAGCGGCCGCAATCATTTCGCTTAATCACACGGATATCGGCCCCCTGCCGGCACTGACTTCCGGTTCTACCGGCCCCGTAGGAGTAGCCGGTATTCTCGGATTCGGCCAGGGACATTTAAACAAATGCAAGAATCTGGGGCTCATCCAGGCGCGTGCGGTTGCGGAAGGAGAACCTGCCGAATCTGATATGAAGAAGAAAAACTATCTGCTTCACGTGGGCGGTATCGCAGGTATGCCCTGGGATGATTTGGAGATAGAATCCTGCACATATTCCGGCAATATCGAGGTGGAATACGATGGCTTGTATGACAATGATGACAGGTGGCGTGCTTCTGTGGGTGGTATTTGCGGACAGGGCGCATACGGCAGTACCGGCACCTGTGCCAATTATTGTAAGGTTAACGGAAACATCACAGTAAGCGGGCATGGTCATATGGCTGTAGGCGGCATTTTTGGCCTGTTTGGAAAGCAAATCAAGAATACCGTTACCGAAAACTGCCACATAACGGTGAATGGCCGCAAAGGTGATGTCGGCGGTCTTGTCGGTTATGTCGCCGGCGGTGCTGCGAACTACACCATTAAGGGTTGCACCTGCGCCGCTACCATTTTTGCCGACAGCGACTGGGGTGACGCCGGAAAGGATTGGTACTATTGCATCGGCGGTCTTATGGGTCGCTGGGGTGGTGCTTCCGGTGAGGGCAGCAATGCCAGCATGACAAAATATACCGATGGTAATAATGTCGTTTCCCCTTGCGTTTTCAGCGGATCCGTGTCTTCTGTTTATCAAGGATCAAGGGTTGGTATTGTCGTTGGCATGATCAGGGGCAGTGGCAAAAAAGTGATTTTTGGCAGCAGCGATGCCCCTATTCGGGTCTCCGGCACATTCGCCAGGAACGAGGTGGAGGAACTTACCATCAATTCGGAAAATCTGGAGACATACAAGTACGGATCGAGTGAAGCTACTACGACTATGCATGTGGTATGTAATTAAATAACAATAAAAACCATATACTTATGAAACTCAAAAATCTATTGACAAGTGCTTTGCTCCTCGCCGTGGCTTTCACGGCCTGCACGCAGAAGGAGGAGCCCTTCGAAGAGCCTGAGGAGATAATCCCTCCCCAGGAGGAAGTCGAGGGTGATTTTGCCTACATCTTCAAGGTGGCTGACCCTGAGACGAAGACGACCTTTGGAACAAACCACGTTATCTGGGAAGCAGATGATCAGGTGGGCTCTTATGCAAAGACGTCCAAAAACAAATCGACGCCTGTTGAGATTGATGGCACTGACGTGCACATCACCATCCGGAGCAGTGTCGCTCTTGCTGCCGGGGATATGGTCTATGCGTATTATCCTTATAATTCGCGGAACGACAAGGCTGAAGCCATCGCTGTAACCCTTGAAATTCCCCGGAACCAGATTTCCGGCAGCGCGGATGCCATGCCGATGGTGGCGCTTCCATTTGAGTTGACGGGGCCTGTATCTTCCTACACTAACACCGAGGTCGGAACCCTCCAGTTCATGAACCTCGGCTCTATCATCAAACTCAACATCTTCTCCAGCGACGCTTCCTTCCAGGGCGAGACCATCGAGAACGTCACCTTACAGGCCGGTGCGGCCTGCGCAGGCTCGTTCACGTATGACATTACGGCACTGGATGAGGCGAATCCTGCAGCCATTTCAGGTTATGAGGAGACCGATGTCGTGGTTTCCGGCGACGGTGCTCATCCAACGACCGTTGGCGTTGACAGGGATCACGGCGGTGTATTCTACGTCATCGTCGCTCCCGGCACTTATGCGGGCAGTTTCAAAATACGTACGAGCCGTGCTGAATACGTTTATAATTCCGCATCCCGCACCTATTCCCGGGCGAGCGTGAAACCGCTCAATATCGACCTTGCCGGCACCAACTGGACCGCGGTCACCGGATACGACAACACGATCGATTCGCCTCGTGAACTTGCTGAGTTCCTCGCCGGAACCTCATCTTCCGACACCGGCACGTACACGATCACGGCTGACCTCGACATGACCGGCTACACCATTACCAGCGCCTCCGGCTTTGGCGGCACGCTCGAAGGGAATGGTCATAAGATAAGCAATGTCGTTTCCTCGGTTCCGCTCTTCGAGACGAATAATGGTACAATACGAAATCTTGTTTTGGATGAGACATGTTCCTTCTCTCCTTCAAGCAATAAATTTGGCGCATTGGTGAGAGAGGACAAGGGCGGTGTGTATGAATCTGTAGAGTCTGCCGCCTCCGTTATTTATACGCCATCTGGCAATATTACTACTTGTACGATGATTGGTGGCTTAGTTGGTTTTGCAGATGTCAGCGGTGGTCCCACTTTTACCTCGTGCTCAAACAGTGGCCCGGTTAAGCTGGAAGCGCCAGGGTATTATCATGTCACTCTTGCCATGGGAGGATTGGTCGGATATGCCAAGGAGGTAACCTTCACCAGTTGCACTAATAACGGACCTGTGACAGTGAATGCATGGTATGGGGATCCCTCTGTTGATACTTCCATTGTTGATCTTATTGGTATCGGTGGTCTGATTGGTTTTATTTATAGTTCTTCCACGTCATCTTCTTTTACTACTTGTGAGAATAAGGCCCAGGGAGTCGTTACTCTTAATCACACGGATATCTATCAATTGGATAGTGGTAGTTCTGCATATAGCGTAACAGTCGGCGGCATCTGCGGCTGGGGCACCGTGAATATGAATAAAGCATACAACTATGCTCCTATCAATGTGTCTTGCAAGGCGGCTAACGGCAACGCCCAAAGTATAAAGAAGTATATTCTAAAATGCGGAGGCGTTATCGGAGTTGTTGGTTCCAACTCAGGCTTGGCGAGCTGTAAGAATGAAGGCGCTATCACAGTTGACTATGACGGATCCTACCGGGGGGATGCCAATAATGTTAACTGCGCTGCTGTGGGTGGTATTTATGGATCGGTTGGCTATAACAACTCCTCGCAGATTAATTACTGTGACTCCAAAGCGCCCATCTCTGTTGCAGGAAAAGGCAAGGTATGTGTCGGTGGTATCGGTGGCATCAATGGTAAACAGATTCGCAACAGGTTCTTCGGAGGTGCTTCGATTACGATAAGCGTTGCGGAAAGTTACGTGGGCGGTATATGGGGCCAGGTGAG
>JAEEGF010149525.1_pt1 | contig 15425 bp, 7 predicted proteins | sample 9134171 | NCBI WGS metagenome assembly JAEEGF01 (sample SAMN16246542, study PRJNA631951) | gut metagenome | biome: gut microbiome; feature: rumen; material: AP-attached | host: Bos | place: Iran: Karaj | collected 2018-10 | reverse complement strand
AGCCACCACTTGGATGGCCTGGGACTGGGGCAATATTCAAGTCGTGCTGATTAACAACCTGAACTACATGGTGAACCAGCTCATCGCCAACTTCGGACAGACGACGACGCTGCTCTTCATTGGTATTTTCCTGGCGGTGACCACGGCGATGAAGACGGGCGCCTACTTCGCCTCGTCGGCCACCATCATCCCCATCCGCACGGGCGTGGTGCGCGACATCCGCAACCAACTCTACCAGAAAATCACCTCGCTGCCGCTGGGTTTCTTCAGCGAGGAGCGCAAGGGCGACATCATCGCCCGCATGAGCGGCGACGTGCAGGAGGTGGAGTCGAGCATCATGTCGAGCCTCGACATGCTGTTCAAGAACCCCATCCTCATCGTGGTCTATTTCTCCACCCTGCTCTTCGTCAGCTGGCAGCTCACGCTGTTCACCATCGTCTTCGTGCCCATCTTCGGATGGTTCATGGGCTTCGTGGGCCGCAAGCTGAAGCGCCGCAGCATAGAGGCACAGGCGTTGTGGAGCGACACGATGAGTCAGGTGGAAGAGACGCTGAGCGGACTGCGCATCATCAAGGCGTTCTGCGCCGAGGAGAAGATGAACCGCCGCTTCGACAACGTGAACTCGCACTACCGCGACGACATCATGCGAGTGAACATCCGCCAAGCGATGGCCCACCCCATGAGCGAGTTTCTGGGCACGGTGATGATCATCGTGGTGCTGTGGTTTGGCGGCATCCTGGTGCTGCAGGGCAAGGTGCTCACAGGACCTGCTTTCATCTACTACATGGTGATCCTCTACAGCATCATCCAGCCGTTGAAAGACTTCTCGAAGGCGGGATGTAACATCCCCAAGGGACTAGCCTCAATGGAGCGCATCGACAAGATTCTGAAGGCAGAGAACAACATCCGCGAGGCTGAGCACCCCATCAACATCGACTGCTTCGAGCACGAGATAGAGTTCCGCCATGTGTGGTTTGGGTATAACAGCCCCGCCCCCGACCCCTCCCGCAAGGGGGAGGGGAGTATATACTCTCAAGCACAGAATACTGAAAGCGGACAAGCACAAGGAGTAACCACTCCCCTCCCCCCCGCGGGAGGGGCCGGGGGTGGGGCATGGGTGCTCAAGGACATCAACCTCGTCATCCCCAAGGGGAAGACCATCGCACTGGTGGGACAGAGCGGCGGCGGCAAGTCGACACTCGTTGACCTCATCCCGCGCTACTACGACGTGCAACAGGGCGAGGTGCTCATCGACGGCATCAACGTGAAAGACCTGGGGCTGCACTCGCTGCGCCAGCTCATCGGCAACGTGAACCAAGAGGCCATCCTCTTCAACGACTCGTTCCGCAACAACATCGCGTTTGGGGTAAGGGATGAGGAGCGAGAGGTGAGAGATGAGAAGTCAGGCCAGGCGCAGAACCATCCTCTCGCCCCTCACCCCTCACCCCTCACCTCAAAGATTGAAGAAGCGGCCAAGATTGCCAATGCCTACGACTTCATCATGGCATCGGAGAAGGGCTTCGACACGAACATCGGCGACCGCGGCGGACGCCTCAGCGGCGGACAGCGCCAGCGCGTCAGCATAGCCCGTGCCATCCTGAAGAACCCGCCCATCCTCATCCTCGACGAGGCCACCAGCGCCCTCGACACCGAGAGCGAGCGACTGGTGCAACAGGCCTTGGAGCGGCTGATGAAGACTCGCACCACCGTGGCCATCGCCCACCGTCTCTCCACCATCAAGAATGCCGACGAAATCTGCGTGCTACACGAAGGCCGCATCGTGGAGCGCGGCACCCACGACGAACTTATCGCCAAGGACGGCTACTATAAAAAGCTTCACGACATGCAACAGGTGTAGGTTTTCGACTATAAGAGGACTGGAGAGGAGAGGAGAGGCTATGAAGGGAGAGGACAGTGATGGGTGAAGAATCGCTCAACTTCTGATCGCTACTGACGGGACGCAAGAACTCAATGACAGCAAAGGCAGGGGCTCCACCAGTGCGTGGTGGAACCCCTGCCTTTGTTGATTAGCCTGTCAGACTATTGCACAAGAAGCTTCTTGCCCTGGCGGATATACAGACCCTTCTTAAGTGGAATGGCTTTGCGGCCCTGCAGGTCGTACGTTGAACGTTGAACGTTGAACATTGAACGTTGAACGTCGCTGATGTCAGCGGTGATGACATTGCCCTTCAGACCGTCGCGAGTGTAGTAGCCACCGTTCTCGAAGGCGAGGTCGTCGGTCTGTGGCGAGCCGTTGTTGTTGAAGATGATGCCCGTGGGCTTCGTGGTGCTGGTGCCTTGATAGGTCCATTTCCACACTTTGTTGCCATTGCTGGCAGTGCCCAAGAACTGGCAATCTTGTCCTGGCCATGAGCCGCCCGTGAAGTTCTCCTGGTTGTTCCATGCCCAGCACTTGACGGTGTTGGTCCATGTGGACGGAGCCTCGAAGAAAGCACACATCTCGCCGTCGTTGACCTGACAGAAGGTGGGGATGTCAGCGGGCTTCTCCGATTCCTTCTCCTTCACCACGTAGGTGCGCTCAATGGGTGTGCCCACCTCCTTGCCGCCCACGACGAGGGCAACGCTCAGCGTGTTGGTACCCACGGGCAGCTTCACGGTATAGCCGCTATTGACCACATTGTAGGTCTTCTCCCCGTTCAGGATATACGTGACCTTTGCATCGTCGCTGGCGCTGACGGCAGCGAGGCGCACCTGCTGCTCGCCCTCGTAGGTGCCCGACGGCAGGTCGGCATAGGCCGTCTCCATGGTGGTGGGCAGATAGTAGGCATAGTGATAGCCCTCGACGACCTTCGCCCACTGCTGGGCGTTGACGTTAGTCTCGTTCTGTGCCACGTTGCCCACTACGACGAGCAGACGGTTCTCGTTGTTGGTCTTGATGATGTTGGCGTAGTAGCCAGCGGCACTGCGGAAGTTGGCGTAGCTACTCTCGTTGTTGATGCCCGCCACGCGACGTGCAGCCACCATGGCCTTGATCTGCGAGGGATAGGCCTGCCAGTGCTTCAGGAACACACAGGGCGTGCCAGGCATGGCCAGCATATAGGCGTTGGCAGCCAGGGTATCCTTCCTCAGCGGGTCCTGAGCGGCATTGCTGCGGCGCTCGGTGTCGTGGTTCTCAACGAAGGTGACGGCATAGCGGCGATACTTGCCCTGTTCGTAGCTGCTGCTGACGAGGGGCCAGTTGCCATCATTCTGCTGACTCAGCCGTGCGTAGTTGGCGTTGTTCATGGCATTGCGCACGGTGTAGCGGAACTGGAAGTCAAAGGCGGCGCTCTGGATGACACCATCGACCGAGGTGCCGTCAATCCAGTTGCGGATGGTATTGGAGCTATCCCAGCACTCGCCAACGCTGAATTCGGGGTTGGCCGAGGTGTTATACTGTCCAGTGAACGAGGCGGCGTAGCCCTTCACCATGTCGTAGCGGAAGCCGGCATAGCCCATGTCGTTGAGGAGCATGTCGAGATAGGCCTTCACGCACGTCTGAACGTTCAGGCTCTTGTGGTCCAGGTCGCGCATGCCGTCCCAGCCCTCACCGGTGTCCTTGTTGGGTCCCACCTTATGCCCATTGCGGGCGGCCTCGTCGTCGGCGCAGATGTCGTTGTAGGTCATCTGGTAGATCACGCCCTTGTAGGTCTCAGCAGGAAAGTCGGTCCACGTGGAGAGGCTGCGGCGGTGGTTGATGACCACGTCGGCGATGGTCTTGATGCCGTTGTCCTTGAAGGTCTTGATGAGCGTGCGCAACTGCTCCTCGGTGCCGTAGCTGCTGTTGTAGTTTCCAGGGAACCAATAGAGGTCGTCGTAGCCCATAGACTGCCCCCCGCAATAGCCGCTCTGCGGCAGCCACACCAGGTCGAAGGTGCCCTTCAGCTGGTCGGTTTGTGCCGTCAATTCTGTCCACTGACTGTCGTCGTAGCTGTCCCAATAGAATCCCTGCAGCATTACGCCACCGTATTGCGACGGCCAGCCCTGCGCCAGTGCCCCTACTGGGCTAAACGACAAACAACAAATGATAAATGACAAACTGAAAAGAAAGCGTTTCATAATGTTATCGTTTTTGATTGATCGTTATTTTTGATGTTAAGTTTTATTTTTATCCCTAATGTCAGTATCTCAATTTCTGTAGGGACAGACCTTGTGTCTGTCCGCAGTAGTAGGAAGTAACTATTTCCACTTGCGGACAGACACAAGGTATGTCCCTTCTACAGGCGCTTCAGCAAATCGTTGTAATAGTTGAAGTCGGCCATGATAGGACCTGCCGTAATCATAGCGGGACCTGATGGAGGCTGATAGCCAGCTGTTGTGGCTGGTCGTTGGCCATGTTGACGCCCTTGGCTCCGCGTCAGTCAGGCGGGCTCGGCGATGGCGCAGTGGTCGAAGCGCACATCAGGGGCAATCAAAAAAAGCGGTCCTCACTGTTCATACTCTTCTCAAAGAGCAGTACATTCTTATGGGCCAAGCTGCCCAGGAATGCCATTAATTGTGAACAATCTCTTCATTATTAGAGGGGAGTGATGGGAATTCTTGCTTTCGTGCCACTACTGGCAAGAGCAAGATGGGAAGGAAAAAGGGAGTCAGAGGAGATTTGGAACATCCTCTAACTCCCTTCAATGATGTGTGAATGTTTGTCGAGCTATTACTCGCCCACGACGATGACGCAACGGTTCTTGTCGTTTTCGGCAAAGGGCTGCACGGTGTCGCCGAAGCTCTCGACGGTCATGCGGTTACGTGCCACACCCTTTTCTTGCAGTGCCTTGGCCACCTTCTCGGCGCGAGCCTTGGCATAGCCCTCGTTAATCTTTGCGTTGCCAGTGCCACGGTCGGCATAGCCACGGATGCTTATCTTCTTCTGCGGGTACTTCTGGCACCACTGTGCAATCTTGTTCAGACGAGGCTCGGGGTCGGGGTCGCTGAGTCGGATATCGTAGAAGAAGGTCTCCTTCAGCGGCTCGTCGGGTACCACGGCGGGCTTGGCGGTCTCGGGCTTAGGCTCGGGCTTCACGGCAGGTTTCACTGCTGGCTTGGGTTCGGGCTTGGGCTCGGGCTTCTGCTCCACCACAGGAGTCACCGGTGGGCGCTTTACCACAGTACTCTTCTTCTGACCGAACTTATAGGTGAGGCCAAGGAGTGCCTGTACCTGGAAGTCGGGATTGTAGTTGCGCTTCAGGTTGAACTCGTCGTTCTTCATGTTGCCGTCCACTTCGAGGCCAAGGGCGAGCTGGTCGCTGAGGTTGAAGTTGAACTGCATGCCCAAGCGGCTGTTGAAGGTGCTGTGCTTGCTGCCACAGAGATAGGGGTTGGGGTTGATGGCCAGAGCGTCGTTCTGGGTGTTGAACTCGTCGAAGTCCCATCCGTAGTTCACACCGAAGCCAGCCAGCAGCACCCAGTCGAACTTGTTGCAGGCGCGGTTGGGGTCGATGATGTTGGTCATGTTGAGCAACAGGTCGACGTCGCCAGTGAGTGCGTTAAACTTGTAGGTGTCGGTGATGGCGCTCTTGATTTGCCAACCTTGCACATGCAGACGTGTGCCCACCTTTGAGTTGAAATAACGTCCAAAAGAGAGGGCAACCTGTGGTGTGATAAGGTCGGTGAACTTCTGGTTGGTGAACGTGGCCTGTGCACCGCCCTGCAAGCCGATGAAGTTGTAGGGATAATTGTCCTCTACGGTCTGTGCCCCAGCAGTGGTGGCCACTCCCATGAGGAGTGCCACTGCTGCGAGGATATTCTGAATTCTTTTCATAGTCTGAATCATATTTAAGTTACTGCTTCGTTATCACAACTTTGTTGTTGCCTGCGTAGCTGATGTAGAGCTGGAACTTGTAGGTTCCGGCCTCGATGTTCAGGTTGGCTCCATCCTGCGTCAGGTCGCCTTCGGCACCGCCCCAGTTGATGCCCCAGTCGTGGTTGGCACGGAACTTGAATTCGCCCGACACAGCATCGGTAGTCACCTCCCAGCAGCCCTCAGCTGCATTGTAGGTCATCTCCAGGTCTTCGCTCCATCCGTTGAAGCCGCCAATCATGCTGATGCTCTCAATCTTCAGCAGACTGTAGGTCATGCCTGCTGCGTCGAGGTTGATCTGGTAGAAGCCAGCGCCCGGATCGGGGCAGTTGGGGCCACCACCGTCGGTGAGCGTGCCACCCATGGCGTTGCCGCTGACATACTCCAGATCATTGTCCCAGTTGTCGGCGTTAGGCTTGAACTTGAACTCGCCGTCAAGCCAGTAGTAGCCCTGGTACTGTCCGTTGCCATTGCCACCCAGCTTGTGGCTGGTGCTCCAGCCGCCTTCGTTGCCAATCTCATAGAAGAAGTCGGGATAGCCGCTGTCTTCCTTGATAGTGCAGTGGGCGGGGCCATCGCCATTGATGAAGAAGCGGATGATGTAGGCACCTTCAGCAGGCAGCTGTAGGTTGGCACCGTCCTGTACAAGGTCGTCGAGGGTGCCACCCCAGTTGACAGCCCAGTCGTGGTTGAGACGGAACTTGAACTCACCGGCGTTGAGGGTCTCGCGAGCCTCCCAGCACTTGAAGTTCTCGTTGTAGGTCATGTCGACATCGGTGTCCCAAGCGCCACGGACAGAGCCAATGATGCTGATGCTGGTGACGGGTGTGATCTTGTAGGTCATCTCCTTCAAATCCACCTGCACATAGTAGAAGCCAGGCGCAACGCCATCGACGTTAGGACCGCCGTCGGCAGTGAGCGTGCCACCGGTGGCATCGCCGCTTGCCTTCTCCCAGTCGCCGTCCCAGTTGTCGGCATTGGGCTTGAACTTGAACTCACCGTCAAGATAGATGATGGCACTGTACTGGCCGAGGCCATTGCCATGGAGAGGATGAGGCTCGCTCCAGCTGCTCTCGTTGCCAATCTCATAGATGAACTCGTTGAAGCCTACGGGCGTAGCCGTCCACGTCTGGTCGAGCATGTTGAAAGTGAGGTCGTAGAAGAGAGCATCGGGGTCGGCAACGATAACGAAGTTGGTACCATTGCCACCGCCATTGTTGTAAACGAACTTGCCATCCTCGGCACCAGCAGCCAGACAGCCACTCCAGTCGCCGCCAAGGCCACTCTCGGGAGTCATCTTGAACTCGATGTTGCTACCGTCCTCGGCGGCAGGGATGCGCACCTTGAAAACGGGGTTCTCATACGGGTCGCTACCGTCGTTGGTGAGTTTGTAGGTGGTATCGGTGTTGACCCAACCGTTAATGGAGCCTGTGAAATAATAGGCTGCCTCGATGACAGGAGCCTGCGGGATGGCCTTAATGACGAAGGGTGCCGAGGTGGCGGTCTTCACCGTGGTAGTACCGTTGCCAAGCCACATGCTGACGGTGGCGTTAACATCGCGCACCACGGGTCGGCGCCCAAACTGGGCGGCTACATAGCTGTGCAGGTCGGCGGCCGACATGATGCCTTCGGCATTGATGCCGAAGGTCTGGTTGCCCAAGTTGATGGAGTATGAAGGAGTATAGCCCTCGGCACTGGATGTGGGAGCGGTGATGGAGCACACTTTTACAATGGTGTCGCTGTAGCTATTGAAGTCGATGGTGCCCACCGTCGAGATGCTGCCGTCGGCAAAGCTCACCTGCGTGGGCTGAGGGACGGTCTGTGGCTCGGCCCAGTCCTTGTAGTCGTCGGTGCAAGCTGCCACCGACGCTACAAGTGCTATCATGGATAATATTTTCTTTGTCATAGTAGTTTCACATTATTGGTTATTGTTTGATGAAACGGATGTAGCCCGTGATGTCGTTGAAGAAGATGAGGTAGGTTCCAGCCTCGTCTATCACGAGGTCGGCGCCGTTGCCTTCACCGTAGACATACATGCCTTGGCTGTATTTGACGAAGGTGCCGCCCTTGTTGAAGTCCCAGCTACCGGCCTGCTTCACTTTCACCTTGTCGCCAGCGGCGAAGGTGTGGGTGACGTACCAGTCGTGGTTCTCCCAGCCAGCCGAGCAGGGGGTCATCGGGGTGTCGCCCCAGTCGTTGAAGCTGCCAGCGATGGCCATGCCGTCGAAGACAGGTGCTGAGCCGTCGTACTTCTCAATCTTCAGCTCGTCCTTGGCGGTGTTCAGCGTGACGGTGTACACACCTGCCTCGGGTACAGTGATGTTGCCCGAACCGCCGTCGTTCTTCTTGTAGCTGCCGAAGGCGTCGCCCTGACCCCACTGGGTAGCCCAACCGTCGTCGAGCGCGCCACGGAGTTTGAAGCCATTGCCGCCCAGATAGCCAATCCACTGGATTTCGCCCTGGCCAGTCTTCTTGTCGTATTCGGCACCGTTGAGGGTCTGCATAGGAATGACGCACTTGCCCATGTCGCCGCCCCAAGAGCCGTCGGCAATGTCGGCACCGATGAGCCACCAGATTTCAGGATCGGCTGGCTTCAGCTCTACGTAGTAAGGTACGGTGCTCAGCGTCACAATGTTGGAGTAGATGACGCTATACTCGTTGAACGAGGCATCGCGCAATGCCGATTTCACACGCACGCTGACCTTCTGAATGGCGGGTGTGGTGGTCTCGGTCCATCCTTGCAACTGCAGCAAGTTGCGGTTCAGGGTCTGGCTGTTCAACTCCACGTTCATGCCGTTGCTATAGGTCTCGTCGAAGGTGAAGTAGTCGGCACCCGCGTTGTCCTCAGCATTGGCATCGAAGGCTTTGGTGAAGTTGCCCGTTGGCGACATCTCCACCCAGTAGGTAGGCACCACGGGGGTGTTGAAGTTGGTATAGGGCGTGGGCTGCGACCAGGTGAGGGCGATGGTAGCCGTCTTCTCCAGGTCGATATTGCCCACAATAGCCGGTTCGTTGAGCACGAACTTCGTGGGCTGGGCGATGGTGGGGTTCGAATCGTTGTCGTCCTCACAGGCCGTGAAGGCAACGAATCCCAGCGCCATTATCATCGTTGATTTGAATATTGCTTTCATATTTCTATATTCTTAATTGTTATTCGCAAAGCGACAACTCTTAATTCTTAATACTTAATTCTTAATTGCTACTCGCAAAGCGACAACTCTTAATTCTTAACTCTTAATTATCAATAGCCTTCGTTCTGCTTCAGATTGGGGTTGGCAGTCATGTCAGAAGCGGGGATGGCGAAGAGGTTGCGATAAGCGGCTAGGCTGGCACCGTTCTCAGAGCCGCCTTTCCAATCCCACAGGTAGTTGCCACTGTTCTGTCCGCCATAGAATCCATAACGGATGAGGTCGGTGCGGCGATAGCCCTCGAAATAGAGCTCGCGGCTGCGCTCGTCGAGAATCTGCTGCAGGCTGTAACTGCCAACTGTGGTGGCGTGGGCGCGCTGGCGCAGGGCGTTGATGTATCCAGCACCTGTTGCGCTGGTGGAGCCATTGTTCAGGCGAGCATCTGCCTCGGCAGCGATGAGGTAGGCTTCGGCCGAGCGCATCAAGAAGAAGTCGGCATCGGGGAAGTTGGTGCTGTGAGGAGAAGTGCCCGTGGAGTAGGTGTTGCGGAACTTACCCACCGAGAAGCCAGAGGCAAACTCACTGGGAGTGGAAGCGCTGATGCTGCGGTCGATGCCAAAGAACAGGGCGCGATCGTCGCCAGCGGCGCCAGGCATATCGTTGATGCCTACAGCGGGAGCGTCATCGTTGGGGAAGAACTTCAGGATGAGCTGATGGCGTGCGCGGTTGCCGGCCCAGAACTTACCCACCATGCCGAAGTTGCCATCGAGGTCCATGTCTTCCTTCCATGTCGACGACATGAGGAACATCGACGTACCGTAGCTGGTGGTGGTGATGCCGTCGCCCAGCAGAGGAAGAATAGCCTCCACGCTGGAGCCGTTTTCGCCATTGTCGCCCATGAAGAGCATCTGGTAGGCAGTCCAGGTGCCCTTGCCAGTAGTCCACAGCTTGTGGGGGCCGTTGATCACCTTCTCGGCATAGTCCTTGGCATCCTGCCAGCGGGCGGTGCCAGTATATACCTCGGCATTGAGGTACATGCGGGCGAGCAGCAGGTTGGCGGCGTCCTGGTCGGCACGGCCATAGCCGTCGTCGCTGCTGGTGCGGGCAACGGGAGTCTGCATGCTGCCGACGCAACTCTTCAGTTCACTCTCAATCCAAGCGAAAAGGTCGGCACGCTGGATTTGGCTGGGCGAGGTCGACATCAGCTCGGTGGCGAAGGGCACATTGCCAAAGCAATCCATCAGATAATAGTAGTAGAGTGCACGCAGGAAGCGCACTTCAGCCTCGCGGGTGGCATCCTGGCCGGCACACACGTCAAGATAGTGGTTGCAGTAGGCGATGCTGGCGTAGAGGCGGTTGTAGAAGCCTTCGAGCATGGGATGGCTGGCTCCCCAGGTGTTGTAGTTGAACTCAGGGATGCCCGGGTCGCCCCAAGCGCAGATAGCTTCGTCGGTGGTCAGCTCGTTGGCATTCCATATCTGGCGCACGAAGCCCGTGGTACCACCATCCAGACGGTCGATGTCGCAGTCGCCATCGCCGCCATAGTTGCCGGCCAGTGCCATCGTGGCGTAGCACTTGGTGAAAAGCTCCGGCTCGCTGGGTGTCATCGTGGAGCTGGGGTCGATGGGCGTGACGTCAAGGTCGCCAGTGCACGAACTCAGCCCAGCGCCGAGCAGGATTGCTGCGGCAGGCACCATATTCTTGAAATATCTTAAATTCATCATTTTATTTATGATTATCGTTATTACGTGATTTCGTTATGACGTTATTACGCTATTACGTGATTTCGTTATGAAGCCATGAGGAGCTTTTTAGAAATTGAGGTTCAGACCACACTGGATGGTGAAGGGGCGGGGATAGATTTCGTTGTCGATGCCGCCGAAGACTTCAGGATCCAGTCCGTCGTACTTCGTGATGGTGAACACGTTGGTGGCAGCCAGATAGATGCGGCCTGTCAGGCCGTTGTAGTTGCCAGCCTTGAAGAGGTCTTCGAAGGAGTAGCCCAGCGTGATGTTGTCGCACTTCAGGAACGAGGCGTTGCGCACGAAGTAGTCGGTCTTCACATAGTCGTAGGTAGTCCAACCATTCTCGACAGCCTGCGGGATGACGTTCTGCAGATAGTTGAACGAGGCATCATAGCGCATGGCAACGTTGGAGAAGCCGGCACCACGGTCCCAGTAGTTATAGTTGTCGAAGCTGGCGCGCAAGCCGAGGCCCAGATCCCAGTTCTTCACTTGCAGACGAGTGCTCAGACCAGCGGTGTAAGGAGCGGCGGGACTCTTGTAGAAGTAGCGGTCGGCATCGTTGATGACGCCGTCGGCATTGCGGTCGACGTAGACGCCTTCCAGTGGTTTGCCGTTCTGGTCGTAGACCTGCTGGAACACATAGAACGATGATGCGGGATGGCCCACGGCATGTGCCTGCACCTGGTTGCCAGTACCGGCCGAGATGCCGCCCGTCATGATGATGTCGCCCTCGCCAGTAAGCTCGGTAATCTTGTTCTTGTTCCAAGTGAAGTTGGCGGTCAACTCCCACTGCACGTCCTCCGTCTGGATGGGACGCACGGTCAGTGCTGCCTCAATACCCTTGTTCTCCAATGAGCCGATGTTCGAGCGCACCTGGTTGCGGAAGTTGGAACCTGCCGACACGGTGGCATCGTTGATCAGGTCGGTGGTCTTGCGATAATAGTAGTCAACACTTCCCGACACGCGGTTGCGGAAGAAGGCGAAGTCAAGACCAGCGTTCCATGTGGTGGTGGTTTCCCACTTCAGGTTCTTGTTGTAGGCATCGGGACGATAGAGCAGACCCGTGGGGTTGACTCCGTTGATGGGATAGCGTCCGTCAACGCTGGTGGTGTTAACGTTATATGAAGCAAAATAGTTGTAGTTGCCAATGCCGTCCTGCTGTCCAGTCTTACCCCATCCCAGACGCAGCTTCAACTCATCGAGTCCGTTGACATTCTTCAGGATGGGTTCTTCACTGATCTTCCAACCCAAAGCCACCGATGGGAACGTTGCCCAGTGGTCGAAGAAGCGGCTGGAACCGTCGCGACGCACGGTAGCGGTGACCATGTAGCGGTCGAAGGCAATGTAGTTCATACGGCCGAAGAAGCTCACGAGGTAGCTCTCCTGCTTCCACTCGCTGTTGCTCTCCTTGAAGGCAGTGCCACGAAGGGCAGCCAGTGCTGAATCGTCCTGCACCTTGCCAGCGGCGTCGATATAAGTACCGTAGGTCTGGGGATAGAGGCTCTGGTAGGCCGAGTTGCCCCAATACTTGTTGTGGCTCCACTCATAGCCGCCCATGATGTCGAAGTGCTGGGTCTCCAGGAAGTCCTTGTAATACTGTGCGTAGGCCGTGAAGGTGAGGTTGTACTTGTTCTCCTTCGAGAAGCCGCTGTTGCCGTAGTAGAAGTTCGACGAACCCCAGGGAGCGTAGTCGGTGTCCTGCTTACCGTTGGCCCAGTCGCCGCTGGCGTTGGCGTGCAGACGCAGGTCTTCAAAGCCGTGAATCTGATAGTCCACCTCCACGTTGCCCATGTAGTCGAAAGAGTTGGCGCGGTCGTTGCGCTCGTTGAGCATGGCCACGGGGTTCTTGCCAGGACCAGTGGCGATGATGGCACTGTTGATGGTATAGTCGTTATAGCCCGAGCCGTCGCCACCCCACTGCCAGTAGCCACGGAAGTCCTTGAACTTGGGTCTGTCGGTGCTGACCACCTGTGTGGGGTCGAAGCGCACGGCCTCGCTGATGGCACCCGTGTTGGCATAGCGGTTGTGAGAGTACATGAACTTACCGTTGACGTTGAACTTCAGGTGGTCGTCAAACAGGCTGGGGTTCAGCGTGACGCTGGCGGTGGTACGCTGGAAGTTCGAGGTCTTCAGAATACCGTTCTGGTCGGTGTAGCCCACCGAGAAGCGATAGGGCATGTTCTTCAGTCCACCCTGCACGGTGATGGCATGGTCGCTGCTGACGGCTCCACGGAAGATTTCTTCCTGCCAGTCGGTATTCTCCATGCCCAGCAAGCTGGCGGCGGGAGAGTCTACGCCATAGTAGCTGGTGATGAACTTGCGGAACTCGTCGCCAGTGAGCACGTCGAGCTTGTTGCGCTTCACCGAGTAGCTCACGTTGCCGTTGTAGCTCACCTTCGGAGCCTGGCCCACGCGGCCCTTCTTCGTGGTGATGATGATGACACCGTTTGAACCGCGACTACCATAGATGGCCGTTGCCGAAGCGTCCTTCAACACCGTGAACGACTCGATGTCGTTGGGGTTCACCATCGACAGCGCGTTGGGTGCACCCTTCACGCCCTGTCGGTCCATGGCCAGTCCGTCGATCACAATCAGAGGGTCGTTAGATGCTTTCAGCGACGAGCCACCGCGGATGCGGATGGTGGAGCTACCGCCAGGGGTACCACCGTCGCTGGTCACCGACACACCTGCCACCTTACCCGAGAGCATGTCCTGGGCGCTGGTGATGAGACCGTGGTTCTTCTCGTCGGGCTTGATGGCCGTCACACTACCGGTGAGGTCGTTCTTCTTGGCCACACCGTAACCGATGACCACCACGTCTTTCAGCACCTGCGAGTCGTCCTCGAGCGTCACCACCACATTGGGTGCCGCGCTGACGGTTGCCGTCTGATAGCCCATGTAGGTCACGCTGAGCGTCTGGCCCTGGCTGGCCTGCACCTGGAAGTTTCCGTCGAAGTCGCTCACCACGCCTGTCTGCGTGCCGACCACACGGATGGTAGCTCCGATGATGGGTTCGCCAGTGGCATCTTTCACATGGCCTTTCACAGTTATCAGCTGAGCAAAGGCCCCTACCGAAAGGAAGAGCCCCAACAAGAGGGTCATCATCCTCAGCGGTAATTGAATGTTTACCTGCTTCATCATTACATTTTTAGTTAGTTAATATTATTGATTCAGTTGCTCTTTAGGCTTATTAGGCAATTTCTTTGCAAAGATAGAATATTTATAATATTGTGCGACAATTTTTACAGTTTTTTCTCGTTAGTAATGCACGCAAACGTTTGCGCAACCATTCCCCCATAAATATTATAAATGTATCGCGCGCGTGCGAAAAGTTTGCACTATCTTTGCATGACGAAAACTTGACAACCAAAAACCACCATCACCATGTTGACGATGAAGGACATAGCCCGCGAGCTGGGCATCTCGGTGGCCACGGTGAGCCGTGCGCTGGCCGACTCGCCGCGCATCTCTGAGGCGCGGCGCAAGCAGATACAGCAGTATGCGCGCGAGCACAACTTTACGCCCAACATGCTGGCCGAGAGCCTACGCCACTCGCGCGTGAGGCCGATGAAGGTCATCGGTGTCATCGTGCCCGAGCTGGTGCACTACTATTTCTCCACCATCTTGAAGGGCATCGAAGAGGAGGCCGAACAGCACGGCTACCGCATCATGGTGGCCCAAAGCGGCGAGCGCTATGAGCGCGAGGTGCGCCTGTGCCAATCGTTCTACGAGAACAAGGTGTGCGGCGTCATCGTCAGCCAGGCCAAGGACACCCACCGCTACGAGCATTTCCAGCGGCTCATCGACGCTGGCATGCCGCTGGTGTTCTACGACCGCATCTGCACTGGCCTGAACACCAGCCGCGTGGTGGTCGACGACTACATGGGGGCGTTCAACGCGGTGACGCACCTCATCGACACGGGGTGCCGCCACATCGCCTACTATGGGTCGCAGATGAACCTGGAGATCTCGAAAAACCGATTCAACGGATATAAGGATGCCCTGCTGAAGCATGGACTTCCCTTCGACATCAAGCTGACACGCTACTGCGACAACCGCCAGGATGCGGAGCTTATCACGCCCGACATGTTCGATGGCGACCAATATCCCGACGCCTTCTTCGCCGTGAACGACGACACCGCCATCGGCATCCTCTACACCGTGAAGCGCATGGGGCTGCGCGTGCCCGAGGACATCAGCATCTGCGGCTTCACCAATGGTGAGCGCGCCACCAGCTGCGACCCCATGCTCACCACCGTGGAGCAGCGCGGCATCCTTGTGGGCGAGGAGGCCGCCAACATCCTCATCGGCCATGTCGAAGGTCGCCTGCCTTTAGACCACGCCGAGAAGCGCATCGTGCGCACACGACTCATCATACGCGGCACCACCCGATGACCCAAAAGAAGACAATGTCTATCTTATAAAGACAGAAGTTGTCTTCGTTGTCCAAGTTGTCTTTTAAGAATCACAGTAAATAGTTATATTAGAATCATGAAACAGAAACCTGATTTAAGTTTTTGGAAGCTCTGGAACCTGAGCTTCGGATTTTTCGGAGTGCAGATAGCCTACGCACTCCAGAGTGCCAACATCTCGCGCATCTTCCGCACGCTCGGTGCCGACCCCCACGACCTGAGTTTCTTCTGGATTCTGCCACCACTGATGGGCATCTTGGTGCAGCCCATCGTGGGCACGCTCAGCGACCGCACGTGGACCCGCTTAGGGCGCCGCATCCCCTACCTGTTTGTGGGAGCCGCCGTG
>JAEEGF010865203.1_pt1 | contig 15427 bp, 7 predicted proteins | sample 9134171 | NCBI WGS metagenome assembly JAEEGF01 (sample SAMN16246542, study PRJNA631951) | gut metagenome | biome: gut microbiome; feature: rumen; material: AP-attached | host: Bos | place: Iran: Karaj | collected 2018-10 | reverse complement strand
AGGATCTGCAGGCGGATGTGCAATCTGCCGGGAAGTATGCGCAGCAGATGGATATATGATCTGACAGGAAGTATATGTGTCAGATGGATATGCGGTCTGCCTGGAAAGCAGGAGCAGCAGGTGGATGTGCAATCTGACAGGAAGTATATGCAGGTCAGATGATTTTGATATGTTGAGATGAAGAACAGATGTGTATATAGATACAGCAGAATATTGACGAAGCTATGCGGAGCTCTTCTGGCGGCAGTGCTGCCACTGGGGCTCTTTTCTGCGTGCGCATTTGAGGACAGGAAGATGTACACCTCAAAGCTCTTTGCCATGGACACGGTGATGGAACTGCAGGTGTCGGGGCACGAGGAAGTGCTTGCAGGGGCTGAAACCATGATACGGGATCTGGAAAAGGAGCTGTCGGTAACGGACAAGGAGAGCGCCATATACGAACTGAATGCATCGGGAAGTGCTGTCCTGTCCGATAAAGCCGCGGATATCCTTGGCGGCGCCCTCTCTGTCTGTGAAAGGACAGAGGGCGCATTGGACATATCAATTTATCCCGTGCTCAAGGCCTGGGGCTTTACCACAGGGGAATATAGGGTGCCGGAAGATGAGGAGATAGCAGAGCTCCTGGGTGCAGTGGACTATAAGAGGGTGAAAGCATCTGGTTGGAATAATGTGACATATGATGGTTCTGTTGTTGATGGAACCGAAGACGCCCGTGGGAAGACCGGTGGAACAGATGACGGACCAATGAACGGAGCAGAACTTGAAGAAGTCTGGGGAAAGAACGGTGGAACAGATGACGGACCAGTGAACGGAGCAGAACTTGAAGAAGTCCGGAGGAAGAGCGGCGGAAGCGATGTAGCCTACACGGCGGGCGGCGCTTCGGATGGAAACCACACCGGCTGCCGTGTTGAGATTCCATCTCCCATGCAGATAGACCTTGGCAGCGTGACAAAGGGCTATACCGGAACAGCGGTTGCAGACTATTTCAGGCAGCAGGGGGTCACTTCAGCTCTCATCAATCTTGGTGGAAATGTACAGTGCATCGGCAAAAAGCTTGACGGTTCTAAGTGGAAAGTCGCCATCAAGAGTCCATTTGAGGACAGCCAGTCCGGAATTTACGGCGTGATTGAAGCAGAAGATACCGCCATCATTACATCAGGCGGCTACGAAAGGTATTTTGAAGAGGACGGAGAGACCTACTGGCACATCCTTGATCCGTCTACAGGGCGCCCGGCCAGGAACGGGCTTGTGTCGGTGACTGTAATAGGCGATGACGGCCTTTTGTGTGACGGCCTGTCGACAGCTCTTTTCGTGATGGGACTTGAAAAGGCTTCAGAGCTGTGGCGGACGTCAGTTGACTTCGAGGCAGTGTTTATAACTGAGGAAGGTGACGTCTATATCACTGAAGGAGTCGCTGATTTATTTACCCTGTCGGGCGAATACTACGATGCGAAAGTGAAGGTAATCAGTCGATGAGCAGCCGGTTTTGTCGCTGCGCCTTAAATACTGTTTGAAGCTATCTAAGGCTTTTTGGAGACAGACTGAGTTTGAATAATTCATGCACATTCCCAGTGACTGAGGATAACGGATTTTTGAGAAGGAATTTGACACCAAGTAAAAATGAATTGTATGAAAGACTTTTGTACCATATGGAAGATTTTGTTATGATGACACCCCAATCTATGACTTCTTGCGGACAGAGCAAACTGTATTTTATATCTTTTTCCACGATTCCATTTTTCTTACTGGTACAGTACAATGCGTTTTCTTTTGATGCGCATAAGGGAATCCCCATCTCTCTATTGAAAAAAACTGGGCAATATACTAGAATGTAAGAAATATTGCAGTAAATCAAATTGCGCAAAATATGGGTCGTGAGTAGCATTCTATAGCGGCACCATCAAGGGGAGATTACTATCATGAAGTACAGAAAGAACAGAACGGGAGAACCGATTTCCATCCTCGGCTACGGATGCATGAGGTTCACCACAAACGGACGCGGAATTGATATCGAAAAGGCTGAAAAGGAACTGATGGAGGCCTACAATCAGGGAGTCAACTATTTTGATACGGCATATGTTTACCCCGGCTCCGAGGCAGCCCTCGGTGAGATACTTGAAAAAAACGGGATAAGGGACAAGGTAAACATTGCCACCAAGCTTCCTCAGTATCTGATTGGCAGCAGGGCTGCGGTTGACAGATATTTTGAAGAGGAACTGAGGCGCCTCAGGACCGATCATGTGGAATATTATCTGATGCATCACATGACAGCCATGAACCAGTGGGACAAGCTTAAGAATGTTGGGATCGAGGACTGGTTTAAAGAAAAGAAGGCCTCCGGTCAGATAAAGAACATAGGCTTTTCATACCATGGCAACACTGAAGATTTCCTGGGAATTCTTAATGCTTATGACTGGGATTTCTGTCAGATCCAGTACAACTATGTGGATGAGATCTCCCAGGCTGGAGTAGATGGTCTTAAGGCAGCTGCAGCTAAGGGCATCCCTGTTGTGATCATGGAGCCGCTTCGCGGAGGTAAGCTGGTCAATCTTCTTCCCGATAAGGCCAAAGAGCTTATCGCTTCCAAGAAAACCGGCTACACTCCTGCTGAGTACGGACTTCGCTGGCTCTGGAACCAGCCTGAGGTTACCTGCGTCCTCTCAGGAATGAATTCAATTGAGATGGTAAAGGAGAACTGCCGCATCGCGTCTGATGCTGAGGCGGGCAGCTTTACAGAAGATGACTTTGATACAATCGAGAAGGTCAAGGCGATAATCAAGGAGACTGAGCTTGTTGGCTGCACAGGATGCAGATACTGCATGCCTTGCCCCAAGGGAGTTGATATTCCGGCGCTCTTCAGGAGCTACAACATGACTGCACTGGACAGCAAGCGCAATGCCCGCTTTGAGTATGCCCAGACCGTTGGCCTAAAGAAAGAACCGGCTTTTGCCACACAGTGCATAGGCTGCGGCAAGTGTGAGCAGCACTGCCCGCAGAACATCCCGATCAGAGAGAAGATCAAAGAGGCCGACAAGGTTGTACGCCCGCTTCCTTACAGGATTGGAATCAATGTGGTCAGGAAGTTCATGCTCAGGGGATGATTTAAGATTTCTATTTTTATACAGATACTTTTTTATTATGAGCACCGAATAGTTTTATTCGGTGCTTCTTTTTGTAGACAAAGGCAGATGGGCATCTCATTATGTGGTGATACTTGCGGCAACACTCATCTTTTTTGACTTTTTTTCTTTTCAGGTTGTGACGAAAAAATTCCCTTCATCTTTATTTAGGTTTTTGCAGATTTAGATGTCTATGAGTGCAGACTTTGAGCTATTTAACCCCTGATTGAGCGCAATTTAATTTTGCGTTTTCGAGATTTTGGTGAAAGTGTAAGGTTGAATTCTGTTTAAGCGACGCTAAAACAGATAAACTACATATCTTTTTTTAAAAATCTTTGAAAAAAGTTGTAGTTAAAAAAACGCACCTATCTTTTTTGAGAAAAAATGGAAAAAAGTTGTAGTTAAAAAAATTCACTTATCTATTTTGAAAAAAATGCGAAAAAAGTTGTCAAAAGCACAATGAACTTAAACGTTTGCTTTATAAATTGATTATATATTATTCATATTGCGTTAATGGTTTTGGTAATGCCCTTATAAGAAAATTAATTACAAGGCTTTATTTTGTGCCGGCTAATTAAAGTGTGTTGCGAAAGGAGAAGTTTATGAAGAAGAGACATCTTACAAAACTGCTGAGTCTTATGCTATCAGCAGCGATGGCCTTTACTTCGGTCATTCCGTCTTATGCGATGGAAAGCGGAGGTGTAAGTGCTGCTGAACAAGCAGAGGATGATCCTGTTGGAAATGAGGATTCTATCCTTGAAGATGAGAAGGATGTATTTGCGGAGGATGGCAAGACTCCTGCGCTGGATGAAGCTGCTCCCGGAGCGGATGAGTCTGCTTTCGGAGAGGATGCGTTTACTGATGATGATACCTCTTCTGATGTAGATGTTGAAAATGAAGGAGTTGCCGGTTATTCGAAACTTGAAAGCACGGAAACAAAGGTCGAAGCTGAAGAAAACCTTGTAAATGCAGAAGCTTCAGACCTTCCTTCGGGCGAGGACATTGCACAGGCAATCCACTTTGCCAACCTTGAGGACAGACCTGCAGCCGGTCAGGAAAAAATCGATCCGGTCATCACAGATCCTGTATGTGATGCATTTGAGATCGACAAGAAATTTGTGGGGATTGGACTTTCGGGTGAAAATCTTAAGAGACACCATAACAGCGAAGGAACTTTCGCATACTGGTATGGCATTGAGATTGATGCAGATGTTATAGAAAGAGATGGATATACCACTACTTTTGCGACAGATTGGGCAGGCACGGTGGAATATGAAACCGGGGGATTTGCGGATGACGATTATGAACCCGCTGAAAAGCACGAGGGAGCATATACCTTCTACTATGGCTCATATTCCGGCGATTTGCGCGACTTCTATGTGTCTGTGAGATACATGGAAGGGGATATGATCGCCAAGACGTTCATTATATACGTTGATTGCGACGACATAGGGGTTTTTGATCCCCTTCCGGAGGCACCGACTAATCTGGAAGTTGCCCCTCTGGTAGACAGATCAGACAAGCCCATAGATGTGCTTTACACGAAAGATACGTATAAGCTTGGAACAATTGCCGATGTATCATATCTGGGCAAAGTGATCGTACCTGTCTCTGTCAGGGGGCTTAGAAAGCACCTTGCGGGTCAGAATGCAGGCTTAGGATATTGGGTTGGCTTTGCAATTCCAAAGGTTGAGGCTGAAGGCATTACTACTTCGTATAAACAGTCTTATGCTCCGATTGAGGACCCGAAGACAATAGCAGACTGGTCCGATAAGCTTGACGATGTTCTTGTGGGCGCTGACGGAAAAGCTACTCATGACACTGTTTACTTCAACGTCGAAAAAGAAACAGAAGGATTTGACGGAAATACCGGATATGTCTATGTCAAGTATGCTGTTGATGACAAGCAGTATGTGATCTATACATACATATTTGACATGTCAGATGTTGAGACGGATACAGGTCTTCCTGCGCCGGAAGCTGTAACAAAGGCCGTTGCAGCTCCTCTTGAAGATAAAGCTGCAGGCGAGGAAAAGATTGAGAAGCTCTATGACACATACGGACTTGGTGAAATCGCGCCTCTTAGTGAAGACGATGAAGCATATGATGAAGACTATGATTACAATTATGTGATCCCTGTAAATGCCACAAAGCTCAGGCAGCACAGAGCTGATAACGGTATCGATGCATACTGGGTTGGCGTAGGAATTCCAAGGATAGATGATGATGGTATTACAACAGAAGCAAAGGCCGGCTGGACTCTTGAGGGCAGCTATCAGCCTGTCGAAAATGCCCATACTTCTGGGTTTGAAGCTGATGGAATCACCTATGATACATTCTATTACAATGCAAAATCAGTTAATCCAGCCGCACTCAAGGATGGAATGGTTGTGGGACTTCTTGCGGTCAGGTATACGAATGCCGCAGGCGAGTCTGCGACCTACAGATTCTGCATAGATATGTCAGGTGTATCTGCAGATCGCGGATATCCGCAGGAGATCATATCTGAGGGGCTCATTGCCGCTAAGCTTCATGACCAGGCCGCCGAACCCATCGACGACAACGAACTGTACGAAAGCTATGATCTTGGAGAAGTTAACGTTAACGATGAAAAGACGGAAGCTACAGTGCCTGTAAGGGCAACAGGTCTTGTAAAGCACAGGGTTTTGATAGGCCAAGAAGAAAAAGCCGGATACTGGGTGGGAATCGGAATACCCAGAGCTAATAAAGGCAAGGCTCTGTTCAAGCAGTCCTACACCGCTATAGACGATCCTTCAACTATAAGTGACTGGTCAGAAGGACTTGACAGTGTATGGCCAAGCCCTACCGCAGATGTTCCTGATCCGAAGCTCACACATGATACCGTATACTTTAATGCTGCTGACGAAAGACTTGTAAAGAAGACCGGATATGTGTATGTGAAGTACACGGCTGAGCGCGGAGATTCCATTATCTACACATATAAGGTAGATATGAACGGCGTTTATTACTCCGGACTTCCTGCAGCTGAAAAAGCTACAGCTCTTGATGCAGCACCTCTTTTTGATAATGCTCCGGAAGGCGAGTGGATAGAGAAGCTTTATGATGAGTACAGGGTTGGCGAGATAACAAAGGCCGGCTCGTCGTATCAGGTTCCCATAATTGCCAAAAATCTCAGAGCTCACCAGAACAACGACAACCCTAAGTCCAACGGATACTGGGTGGGACTTGGAATTCCGCTCTTTGAAGGGATAAAGGCAAAGCTTTATTACAACGGAAAGCTTGAAAACGGCATTGTGACCTATGCAAATTCGGTAGACAATCTTGGTCCTGCCGAAAGTGACTATACAAAAGGCGAAGGCAAAGAGGCGATTCCTTATCTGTCACTTTATTTCAATGCCAAAAATACTGATAATGCCAGATATTTCGCAGTTGAGTATTCAAAAGACGGCGACAGCGAGATGTTTGAGTATGTTGCAATCTTTTCACAGATTGAGAAATACAACGATCTTCCGGCGTTAAGTCAGATGACGGAAGTTCAGGCAGCAAAGCTCCACGACACACGCAACGAAGCTGCACAGGGCTCTGATGAGAAAAAGGCAGCGATACCGGATGAGAAGCTCAGCGAGGGCTATAAAGTCTCAGAAGTAAAGGCTAGTGAGACAGAAGAGGGCAACTTTATCGATGTAAGTGTAAGTGCGGACAGCCTTCTTAAGCACAAGGCCGGTGAAGGTGCAGGTATGGGATACTGGGCAGGTGTTGCCATTCCGCGCATCGAAGGAGCAAACTACTCCATTCAGTACAGGCAGTCATATACAAAGATAGAAGACCCTGCAGCAATAGCCGACTGGAAGGACGGACTTGACGATTCATGGCCAAGCCCGACTGCAGACGAGCCGAACCCGAAGATCACACACGATACTGTCTATTTCAACACGGCGAAAGCAGATCTTCTGGATGAAGATTCAAAAAAGGTCGGATATGTATATGCCAAATATGAATCAAAGAGAGACCCTGATGACTTTGAAATCTTTACTTACAGGGTAAACTTTGATGATGTGCATGCAACTATGGCTTCTCTTACGAAAGAAGAGTATGACCCTGTAACAGCTAATGTCCATGACAATGCGGCACAGGATGCATTAAAGGACGAAGATCTTTTTGCAAAAGACTCTTATGAGGTTGAACAGGTTGGAAGTGAAGCAGATCTTTCAGCCATAAAGGACGGCTACTCATATACTATCAGTTATGATATCCATGCCGGGGATCTTGCCCTTCATACTGCCGGAAACGGCATGGCAGGCTACTGGGTGGGCGTTGCAATTCCTCAGGTCTATGAGGCTATAGGAAACGTCAGATATGCCAAGGTAAAAGAGATACCGGAAGACTATGAAGAAATCACATGGCATACACATGACGAACTGTTCAATGAACAGGGCGATTATTATTCCACATACTTCAATGCCGAGGACCTGGCTGGTACAAAAGAGAAGAGATACATAATTGTTGATATCACAGATGGAAATGCAAATGCAAAGGTTATCTATGCAATAGGCTTTGAAAACATCACGCTTAAACAGACAGAGTATGAAGTGGTGGTAACAGAGCTTACCAATAAGATTGGTGTGTTCATGCAGACCGGTCAGGTGCCGAATGGATTTGTGACACTTAAGGCCACCGTTAAGGGAAAAGATGGTAAGGCAGTAAAGGGTGTTCCTGTAAAATGGATATCAAGCAATCCCGATGTGGCGGTTGTATCCGCAGCCAACGCTTTTGTCAATAACACAAACGGGGAAGGTGAAGTTACTGCTAAGGTCACATTTAATGAGGCTTCAGAACCGGAAATAGTTTCCATTACCGCAGTAGTGGATGACGAGGTTCGGGCATCACTTCCTTATATCTTCTATTCCGTAACCGAGGATGATGAAGCAAACAGAAATGTTACTCTTACTCTCCCCGGGGAGACGGAATATACCTTTAAACCTTACTTCACTCTTCCTTCGGGGCTTGAAGGCTATGAAACTAAATGGTTTGCGGCTAAACAGGTTCCCACAACGGAAGAAAACACTGTTGTAAATACCGGCGATGATGGAAATGTCTATGCGTCAAATAATGGTACTGCAGAAATAGTGCAGGCAATCGTTGACTCGGAGACAGGAGAAGTAATAGATAAGTTTGGAAGGATCGACAGAGAATCAGGACTCCTTAAGACCCCTGACGGATATTACAAAGTAACGGTAGATACGCTGCTTACCGGAGTACAGATCGTTCAGCGCAAAGATATTTATGCAAATCCGGGCTACAAATATAGAAATTATTTTTCTGTTGAACTGGTATGTGAACCTGAGACTTTTGAGATGGGGCAGATTGCGAGCGTTGAGTGGAGCAGCAGTGACCCTTCTGTTGCAGAGTTGAGTAGTGATGGATATTGGTGGTACCCCGACGTAAAAGTACATAAAAAGGGAACAACTCAGGTAAAGGCAGTCGTTACCACGAAGAGCGGAGCTAAATTCATCACATCCAATACAATCACAGTGAAACCTTCCGTCAAAAGTGTTGCTATAAAGAAGCAGGGCACGGAGGATATGCCTATTTCAATTGCCATTAAGAAGGGAAATGTGGCAAAGCTCTATACAGAATTTGAATATGACCCTGATGATGAGGATGAGCTTGATCTTTCTGTGCAGTGGGAAGTTGTCAACAATGATACTTCTGACGCACCGGTTGCAACAGTCAGCAGTTCCGGAATAATTACAGCTTTCAGGACAGGTGCTGCAGTTGTTTACGCTACTACTCCAGACGGACATGAGGATTTTATTCAGGTTGTTGTTACTGATGAACTGTCATCACTGGATCTTAACATGACAAATGTTGTGCTTGAGGACATTGGCGACAGTGTGATATTAACAGCAAGAGGAGACATTGCTGATGCTTATCTCTTCGATTGGACTGTGGATGATCCTGGAGTAGTAGAAATTGAAAACGTATACCTGGGACAGAGATGTTCTGTCACGGCATTGAATAAGGGGACTGCGGTTGTAACAGTTACTGAGCCAACAACGGGACTTTCTGCATCCGCGACAGTTACGGTTGGAGGTGAGAATGTACCTATCACTTCCATAAAGCCTTTGCAAACAGAATATGAGCTGTATGTGGATGAAATTGCAACTATCTCATATGCTTTAGAGCCTGAAAACTGTTCAAACATCGGAATCGAATGGGAAAGCCGGGACCCAGACATCGTAATGGCTTATGATGGTGGCATTATCCGCGCCGATGAAGAGGGAACAACCACTGTTACGGCAAAAGCTTTCAGGTACACCGGCAAACCAAGGCCTGATGACAAAGAATATATCGGTGTTACCTGTGACTTTGAAATTACGGTTAAGCCTCAGCCAAAAGCAGAATTCATTACAGTGGAGCCGAAATCTCTCATCCTTCAGGGACCGGTACCTGGTATAAAGGAAGGCGAAACTGCAAAACTTACCGGAAAGATCTATCCGGAGATTGCAGCAAACTATGATGCGATAGAATGGGTTTCTGGTGATGAATCTGAATCTGTGGTAATTGTCGATGATGAGACCGGATATGTGATGGCTGTCGGCGAAGGAAGTACATATATCCAGGCCCGGGCGGAATCCTGGGATGACGAGGTTGACGCGGATAAATATGTAAAGATTCCTGTTACGGTTGTCAGAACTGTAGAACAGCAGGATATAGATACAGGAAGATACCCGGCAGAGAGCGCAGAGCAGCAGGCCTGGATCGGTGAGATCGGTGACTATGTTTACACCGGAACTGCTATAAAGCCTGAACCTAACGTGTATTACGGATCAGTTCTTTTGACAAAGGGTGTTGACTACACGCTTTCCTACAAGAACAACGTTAATGCTTCGATCAACAAGAACAGACCTGCCGTTACGGCCACACTTAAGGGCAACTTCAAAGGAAAGATCACGCAGGAATTCTCAATACTTCCTGCAGAGATCAGTGAATATGCAACGATAAACGCTGTGTCAGCTCTGGCAAAGGCAGATGGAAAGTCTCAGAGCGAATATAAGGAGCAGCTCCTTAAGCCTGTCATCACTTTTGCAGGCAAGACACTTAAGGCAGGCAAGGACTACGATCTTTATTATCTGGATGATACTGACGGTGCCTACGAGAAACCGGGGGTTTGGGGAATCAACATCGTAGGTAAGGGCAACTTTACCGGAGAAGGCTATACGGAAGAATCCCTTGCAGATCCGGCAGAGGCCGTTAATCTTGCTAAGGCCACAATCAGCGGAATTGAAAAGAAATATTACTACACCGGAGAAGAAATTGTACCTGAGAATGAGAAGGTGGCTGTCAGTGTTAACGGAACCGCATTAAGTCCCGCTGAAGACTATTATGTAACATATTCAAACAACACTAACCTTGGAACAGCTACAGCGATATTTACCGGTATAGGAAAGTGCTACGGCTCCAAGAAGGTTACATTCAAGATTGTTCCTTATGTGACTGACCTTAGAAATGCTGACGTGAAAGTATATATAGATGGCCAGGTCATGGAGACAAATGATCTTCCTGAAATAACTTATGTGAAGGGCGGGCCAAAACCTGAAAGTGTTGAGGTAAGTGTAAAAGTCGGTGAAGGTGATAATGCAGAGTTTATTCCTCTTGAGAAAGGTGACTACACATGGAGCAGTAAATTCAACTCAAAGACCGGAATCGGAACTGTTACCGTAAAGGGCAAAGGAAAGTTCTTTAAGGGAAGCATCAAGGCTGAGTTCAGGGCAGTCAGGCAGGAAATGGACAGTCTTACATATGTGGTTGACGACTTTGTATACTCACCGAAGGCAAATGCATACCAGAAGAACAAGATAACTGTTTATGACCTGAATGGTAAGGCACTTAAGGCAAAAACTGATTATACAGTTTCATTTGAACCTTCATCCGATACACCTTCAATAGGTGATGAGGTAACAGCAACAATCACCGGTCAGGGTTATTATGAAGGAGATGCTGTAGTTTCATTCAGGATCATAGACAAGCCGCAGCAGCTCAAAGCAGCAACCTTCGCATTTAAGGTTGACGACGAAGAGATCGCTGCAAATAAATTCTATGTTAAGTACGCTGGAGTGCCTGTACTTCTGACAGAAGAGAACATTGTCCTCAGGATGAAGAAGAAAGTCGGAAGAACAGTCAATTACGAGGTTATTGATCCGTCAGAGTATGAGATCGTCTCTATCATCAACAACAACAAAGTTGGAAAGGCGACTGTAACCCTGAGGGGCACAGGAGAGTTTGCAGGTCTAAAGACCATCACTTTCAAAATAAAGAAATAATTGTCGGTATTACAAATGTATATGCCGGCAATAGAGAGGAGGCTGTCACAGATGTGGCAGCCTCCTTTGTCTGTATACAAAGTCGAAATACAATTAGATATAAAAATCCCGCAATTCCTTATCAGTTTCCGTCTGTTGTTGTCTGGTCTGCGCTTGTTCCGGAACCCTGCGTGGTCTGTCCTGCTGCGCCGTTTTGCATTTTACCTCCTCGGCCGCCGCGCATTTTTCCGCCCTGACCTGTTGCAGCGCCCTCCTGGGGCATTGTTCCGTCAGGCATTGCAGGCCTTTCCCCGCTTGCAGGATCAAATCCTTCGGGCATCTCGCCGTTTGCAGGATCAAATCCTTCAGGCATCTGACCGTCGCCGCCAAATCCGCCGCCGAATCCGCCGTGTCCGCCCATTCCAGGTCCTCCCATCATAGACTGGGGTATCTCTGTGACTTCCTCGCCATTTATTATTACTGTTCCGCCGTTAAGTTCAGCTGTCTTGTCGTAGTCAAATGCTGAATTGCCGGTCACGTTGATTGTTCCACCGTTAATGTAGATGCTGCCGTTGGCGTCAAAGCCGTCCGTATCGCCGCTTCCCATAACAACAGTGATGTCGCCGCCGTTAACTTCGATCACTACATCGTAGGAGCTGCTCTTTTGTGTTGCGTTTATTCCGTCATCCGAAGCGGAAATGCTAATTGTGCCACCGTTTATCTGGACATATGTAGCTTCAAGTCCTTCAGAGCCTGTGATGTCAAAGGTTCCGCCGTCGATCATGAGAACCGTTGTCGCCTGAATCCCGTCTTCTTCCGCCTCAATGTTGAATGTGCCGTCCTTGATGTAGATGTATCCTGCGGAATCATCGTCGGAGTTTTCTGAGTGGAAGCCATCTTTCTGGCTGTCGATGTCAAAAGAGCCCGCGTAGATGCTGATGGAATCATTGGCTTCAACTGCGTCATCGGTTGATGTGATCTTGAAGGTTCCGCCTGTCACCTTGAGGTCATCCTTGCAGGAGATGCCGTTTGAGGTTGATGAGATTGTAAGGCTTCCCGTGCCGTTTAGTACCAGGTCGTCTTTTGAATAGATGACTGCATCAGTGTTTGTGGTTCCGTCAGCTGTAAATGTTCCTGTGACGCTGAGGCTGTTGTCACCGGTCGCTGTGACAAAGACCTTGTCTGCGCTCTTTACATAGATCGCGGGAGATGTACTGTTTGTGATGTCTGCGCCGTCAAGAACGAGCTGAACCTTGTCTGTGTCAGCGGCTTCGACAATGATTGAAACGTCTGTGGCTGTGCCGCTTATTACATAGGTACCTTCTGAAGTGATGTTTACATCTTTTCCGCTCTCAAGGGTGATGTATGTGGCATCGCCAAGATCCGGCGACTGTTCCAGATCCCTGTCTGTGAACATGTCTGTAGTATCAATCAGAGATCCCGAACTTGCCGAAACAGTGTTTGATGAGAGGGTTTCTTTTGCAGTGCCTGAACCTGTTGCAGTGCTTTCTTCACCCGCCGCATTGTCTTCAGGGGCTGCACTTTCGGACTCCTTATCAAAAGAACTAACTATGGAATCAGCTGAAGTCTGAAGTGTATCTGATACATTTGATGCGCCGCATCCTGTCATTGCAAGAGTGGCTGCTGTTATAGCTGCTAAAAATATCTTTCTGTTGAACATGGAATTTATCCTCACTTTCATTATTGTGTTCATGCCTTGTAAGGCTTCTTGTTTCACAAATGCTGTATGTGTTTCTCATCTGATGATTGCATTATGGCATCCGAACCTAAATCTAAACTTAAAGAATTCTTTAAAGTTTATTAGCTGTAAAAGTTGTGGAAGAAATTTCGAGTTGTGGAGAGTTGTGAAAGGTTGTGGAAGAAAGTCTGGGTTGTGGAAAGTTGTGGAAGGTTGTGGTAAAATTAGTGCAACAGAGGTGTAAACATATGAAAAAATATGACGAGCTTAAGAATCCATACACATTGCAATTCAGCTATATTCCGCCTCAGTTCATCGAGAGGACAATGATCACCAATGAAATAATCAGTAATTATATAAGAGAGGTTCCCACCTACCGGGGATTGTTTATCACGGGCGTCAGGGGAGCCGGCAAGACCGTGATCATGGGCTATATCCGCAATAAGATAGATGAGATGGAAGACTGGATAACTGTTGATCTCAATCCTGAAGGGAATCTTCTGGATTCACTTGCCCGCAGTTTATATCTTTTGCCTGAGATCAGAGCCCTATTTGTAAAGGCCAGAATAGATTTTTCGGTGTTGGGAATAGGTGTTCATCTGGAGAATGCCAATCTTGTAGCCTCGAATGAGGAGGATGCAATCAAGCTGATGCTGGGAGTTCTAAAGACCTGCAGGAAGAAAGTACTAGTTACAATTGACGAGATCACCTACAGCGCTGATGTCGCGAAGTTTTCCCACGCGCTGTCGTCGTATGCGGGAGCTGATTATGACATCTATCTGCTTATGACAGGATTGTATGAGAATATTAAAGCGATCAAGAATCAGAAGTCACTGACATTTCTTTACAGAGCTAAAGTGCTTGAACTGGAAAGCCTGAATATTACTGCAATTTATGCTGATTACCGGAAGGTTTTCGAACTTGACAGGGAAAAGGCGGAAGAACTGGCCTACAGCACTAAGGGGTATTCCCTTGCGTTCCAGGCACTGGGGTATCATTGCTGGAATGAATTCAGCAGGCACGGCTCAGATGCCGGGCTTGACTGGGATGATATTTATCAGAAACTGGATATAACTCTTTCGGAGCTGGCTTATGAAAAGATCTGGTCAGAACTTTCGGAGTGCGACCGAAAAGTCCTCAGGGCGCTGTGCACTCTTTTGAGTAAGGGAGAAACGCAGGCTATAAGAGTTGAGGACATACGACGCGAAGTTGACATGACATCAGACACATTCACAACTTACCGTAAAAGGCTCATGGAAGCGGGCGTGGTAGACGGAAGCAGATATGGGCATCTATCGCTGAGACTGCCCAGATTTGAAAATTTTGTCTCAATGCAGATATGATCATCTGAATACGTAAAAGAGGTGATGGAAGTATGACATTGAATACGATACTTGAGTATCTTCAGGGAAGCAGTGATATTGCAGTTGCCATAAGGCTTGTGATTGCTACGATCCTCGGAGGCCTGGTGGGCTGGGAGAGGATTGTGACCCACCACAGCGCCGGGATCAAGACATTTGCGCTGGTGAGCCTTGGATCTGCCATGGCAACCGTCCTCAACATTTATCTGGCGCTAATGCCAGGATTTAACGCAGATGTCAGCCGTATTCCGGCGGGCGTGGTGAGCGGCATCGGTTTTTTAGGTGCAGGTACGATCCTTGTGACAGGAAGGAAACAGATAAAGGGTTTATCAACGGCTGCGACCTTGTGGGTCACCTCCTGTATGGGGATGGCTATCGGAAGCGGATATCTTGCAGCCGGTGTCTGCACATTTCTCCTGATAGTGTTTGCCAACGTGGTCCTTCTTCGACTCTCCACAAGAGTTGAGAACAACAGCAGATATATGTCAATTTACATAGAGGTCAACAAGAACCGGGGAGTCAACAAGCTCACAGGTATGTTCTCCGAGCAGGGCTTTGAGATCCTGAGCATGAACAAAAGCAAGGAGAAGACTCTTCAGAGTTCGGACGCGGGCCTTATGATAGACTTAAACCTTGGTACAAAAAGGCCGCACAATGAGCTCATAAACATATTGAGCAATCTTGAGTATGTGACTTATGTAGAGGAAGTGTGATTAATGGAGAAATTAAAGAATAAAAGCAGACTTGGGCGCTTTTTGCTGCTGCAGCTTTCGGTTTTCGTCTACTCTTTTTCCATGGTAGCGGCAAGGCTGGCATCGAGGAATGACTTTCTGACCCCTGGATATATCCTGTTCTTTGGACTGGAGATCGTCATACTGGGGATATATGCAGTACTGTGGCAGCAGGTCATAAAGAGGTTTGATCTGTCTGTCGCCTATATCAATAAATCCGTGACTCTTCTGT
>JAEEGF011828888.1_pt1 | contig 15429 bp, 10 predicted proteins | sample 9134171 | NCBI WGS metagenome assembly JAEEGF01 (sample SAMN16246542, study PRJNA631951) | gut metagenome | biome: gut microbiome; feature: rumen; material: AP-attached | host: Bos | place: Iran: Karaj | collected 2018-10 | reverse complement strand
ACCAGTCAGACGAATCTGGCCCTGATTGCGATAGTGATAAAGCACATCATTTAATATGGTCATTGATGATGTGTAATCAAGGAAATCGCAGTTAAACAGAATATCTTCTACATGCTTAATCTTCTGGAAACGAAGATTATTATCCTTGATGATGCTGGCCTTGTAGCACTTGTTCCAAGGATACCCAAGCATAGTAACCTCTTCCATCTGCATAGCAACCTTGTGGATGATGACAGGGTCGTTTGTAGAAAGCATGTCATCATCAAAATCCAGCATCTCCAGATTAATCTTCTTGGTATATTCCACTTTACCAGATTCGTAATTACGATAATCCTCTGTAAAGCTATATACCAAAACATCCACAGGATTTCTCTTTAATGCTGCTGCACAAACCCTTAGAAGATTCTTCTCGTACAAATCATCCGGATCCAAAAACAAAATATAATCCCCGGTAGCCTGCTCAATGCCTGTATTTCGCGCTGCAGAAACCCCCTTATTTTCCTCGTGTTTGATATACATAAATCTATCATCACGATTCACAAAGCTACGAGCAATAGCCCCAGAATTATCCGGTGAACAATCGTCCACAATAATAACTTCGAAATTGTCGTAGGATTGCATCATAAGACAGCCCAAAGCATCCCCAATATATTCGCCCACTCCGTATGTAGGCATTATCACGGAAAATTTAATTTCGTCGCTCATAAGTTTATGATAACAAAAAACACTTGGACTGTAAAATCTAAGACTAACAAGCTTCGCTTACTTGATTGTCTATTTCATCACTAATATGCTAAAATACACCATATGAAAAAGAAGAAAATTTTACTAGGTATTTTAATTGTGGCCTGGCTTTGTGTGATATGGGGTCACAGCTTGCAGCCTGCTGTCGAATCGGAATTCGAAAGTGCGAAGTGGTTGGAAGTTATTTCAAAATTTATTCCAGTAGTTACCAATGATGATCAGGGAATGTTTCTTGTTAGAAAGGCCGCTCATTTTACAGAGTATGCAATCCTTGGAGTGCTTCTTGCACTGGAGCTTGCAAATTATGTAAAGGGATGGCTTAGAAGATTTGTGGAGCCTTTGGCATTCACCCTTTCTGCAGCATTCATTGATGAGACAATCCAGCTTTTTGTAGAGGGTCGATCTGGCCAGATAGTTGATGTTTGGATTGATTTATCTGGGGCAGCTCTTGGTATTTTAATCACACTTGCTATTATTGGAAATCGCAGAGGAAGACGAGCATATTAAAGGGAGGCATAATATGAGCAAAAAGAGAATAGTTATTGCACTTGGACATGACGCACTTGGCACCACAGTGCTGGAGCAGTGGAACGCCACAAAACGCACAGCAGTGGCAGTTGCAGAATTTATCGGGCAGGATTATCAGGTGGTCATCACCCACAGCAACGGTCCACAGGTAGGTATGATTCACACAGCCCTTTCAGAGTTTTACCAGAATCATCCTGACTACACACCTACACCTATGTCGGTTTGTTCCGCAATGAGTCAGGGTTACATCGGTTACGATCTTCAGCAGGCTATTCGCTCAGAGCTTGTAGGCCGTGGCATTTACAAACCAGTTTCCACAGTCCTTACTCAGGTTACTGTTGATCCCTATGATGAGGCTTTCTACAAGCCTACAAAAATTATCGGACGAGTTCTTACAGCCGAAGAGGCTGAGGTTGAAGAGGCAAAGGGCAATCACACTGTCAAGGTTGACGGTGGATTCCGCAGAATCGTAGCTGCTCCAAAGCCTATAGAGATTGTAGAGATTGATGCCATTAAGGCACTTTGTGATGCAGATCAGGTTGTTATCGCTGCTGGTGGTGGCGGTATTCCAGTTCTCACTCAGGACAACAAATTAAAGGGTGCATCTGCAGTAGTTGAAAAGGATACAGCTGCTGGCCTTCTTGCTTCAGAGCTTGATGCAGATATGCTTGTTATCCTTACATCAGTTTCAAAGGTTTGCAAGAACTTTGGTCAGCCAGATGAAGAGCCTCTCGATTATATCTCAGTTGCAAAAGCTAAAAAGATGCTTGAGGCCGGTGAATTCGGTGCTACAGATATGGCACCAAAGATTCAGGCAGCCATTGATTATATTGGCGATTCTGCCATCCGCAAAGTTCTTATCACAAAGCTTTCAGATGCAGGAAACGCTGTAGGTGGTCAGACAGGCACTATGATTGGAAAATAGTAAAAAGAAGGAAGTCCCAAACTAAAGGGACTTCCTTTTAATTTTATTAAGCTTATTTGCTATTATTGAACTTTATCAATTCTTCTTGTAAGAGTAACCTTTATTGTCTCTTCCTTGTAATCCTTAGAGGCCTTAGCTACTGTTACATCTACTGTAGTTCCCGCAGAAATATACTGCATAATGTTATTCAATGTGTTTACTGAAGTAACTGTTCTTCCATTGAATGCAGTGATAACATCCTCTGTCTGAATACCTGCGGCCTCTGCTCCTGAGCCAGAAACAACCTGTGCTACATATACACCAACTGGAACATTGTACTGCTCTGACATCTCCTGAGTAATGTCCTTACCTGCGATACCAAGGTATGAAGCATCAAGCTCTGATACAACATCATTATCTACCATCTGCTGAATGATTGACCAAGCAAATGAGATTGGAATTGCATAGCCCATACCCTCAACATTTTCCTGAGCAAGCTTTACAGACACGATACCGATAACCTCGCCCTTAGCATTTAAAAGAGCGCCACCTGAGTTACCAGGGTTAACAGCAGCGTTTGTCTGGATAAGTGAATTTGAAACTATGTTTCCATCATCATCCTGAACAGAAACCTCACGGTCCTTAGCAGAAATGATACCGTTTGTTACTGATGTACCATATCCCATAGCATTACCGATTACGATAGCTGCCTCACCTACAACTGTGCTATCTGAATCACCCAGTGTTGCAACCTTGATTGCTGAAAGAGTCTCACTAGGAATATCCTTTACTGCAACTGAAACAACTGCAAGATCACAAGAAGAATCGGTTCCTTTTATAGTACCTTCCACCGCCTGTCCATCGTTGAATGTTATTGTAAGAGTCTCTGCACCACTAACAACGTGATTGTTTGTGGCAATGTAGATATTTGTATCATCCTGTGAAACGATGATTCCTGAACCAGCTGACTGTGTAGGCTGCTGCATTGTACCAAAGAATGTCTGATATTCTTTGATTCCTGCATTTGTAACCTGGACAATTGCAGGAAGTACATTCTGTGCTATCTCAGAAACATCTGTTGTAATCTTTGTAGCTGTAGTTGTTCCTGTAGCTGTCTTAGATGTAGTTGATTCTGATTTAGAATCTGAATCGGAATCCTTTGTAGTCTCTATGGCTGCCTTGTTATCTTCCAAATCCCATAGCTTGTTTGTAACTGCAACGATAGACTGGAATGAAAGTCCTGCCACAAGACCAAATACCAAGGCAATAGCTGCTGCATTTCCAAGCTTTCTTCCAAAAGTCTTAGTTTTCTTTTTTCTTGCTCTATTGCCATCATCGTATGGTGACCATTGATAGAATGATTCACCCTGATTAATTTCATCCTTTTTATATGAATATGTTCCTGAGTTGTTTTGCTCTTCTGTGTTTGAGCCATTGTTGTTATTGAAGTAATCGCTCATCTTACTCGCCTTCCTTTCTCAATTACATAACCGTAGTGTAAACCTCTTATGTGATGGATAAGTGAAGGGCAGTTGTTTTTATCCGGAAAAACAACTGCCCTAATAATTACTCTACTGTAACTGATTTAGCTAAGTTTCTTGGATGATCAACATCAAAGCCCTTACCAACTGATACATAGTAGCCAAACAACTGCAATGGAATGATTGCAAGTGAGTTTGTAAAGTATCTGTTAGTCTGAGGAATATACATTACATAATCTGCAACTTTTTCAATGTCCTCATTACCAATCGTAGTAACCGCAAGAATGAAAGCACCACGAGTCTTACACTCTACAATATTTGAAACTGTCTTAGCATATACATTATCCTGAGTAGCCACTGCTGCAACAAGAGTATTATCCTCGATAAGAGAGATTGTACCGTGCTTTAACTCGCCGGCAGCATAAGCCTCTGAATGAATATATGAAATCTCCTTGAGCTTAAGTGAGCCCTCAAGAGAAATTGCGTAGTCGATACCACGTCCGATGAAGAATACATCCTTTGCAGCAACGAATCTGTTTGCAAACTTCTGGATGCGCTCTTTATTTCCAAGAAGCATCTCAATCTGATCTGGGAGCTTCTTAAGATCCTTAATAAGCTCCTTCATCTCATCCTCTGAAAGAAGTCCTCTAACCTCTGCAAACTTCATTGCAAGAAGATAGAATGCAACAAGCTGAGCTGAGTATGCCTTTGTTGTGGCAACAGAAATCTCTGGGCCAGCCCAAGTGTACATAACCTTTTCAGACTCGCGGGCGATTGATGAACCTACTACGTTAACGATAGCAAGTGTCATATTGCCCATAGCGCGTGCCATACGAACTGCTTCCTTTGTATCAGCAGTCTCACCTGACTGTGAAACTGCAATAACAAGCTCATTCTCCTGAAGGATTGGATTGCGATATCTAAACTCTGAAGCAATATCAACCTCTACAGGGATACGAGCCATATCCTCGAATACATACTTTGCAGTAACGCCTGTATGATAAGCACTACCGCAGGCAACGATACGAATACGTGAGATTGCCTTAATCTCCTCGTCTGTCATACCAAGCTCTTCGATAACTACCTTATCGTCCTTAATACGTGGATTAAGAGTATCACGAACAGTCTTAGGCTCCTCGTGGATTTCCTTAATCATAAAGTGGTCATAGCCACCCTTTTCTGCTGCATCAACATCCCAATCGATTGTCTTCGATTCCTTCTCGATTGGCTGACCATCAACATCATAGAACTCGATGCTGTCCTCTGTAAGCTTTGCAATTTCCTCGTTTTCGATGAAGTATACCTGACGAGTATATTTAAGAACTGCAGGAACATCTGATGCAATAAGATTTCCATCCTTGCCAAGACCTACGATAAGTGGGCTATCCTTACGAACTGAATAAATCTCGTCTGGATAATCTGCAAAGATAATACCGAGGGCATAAGCACCCTCAACACGGTGCATAACCTTTGTTACGCAAGTAAGTGGATCGTTGCCCTGCTTGTGATAATAATCAAGAAGATGAGCAACTACCTCTGTATCTGTCTCTGACTTGAATGTGTAACCACGCTTGATAAGCTTTTCCTTAAGCTTTGCATAGTTTTCAATAATACCATTGTGAACAACAGCGATTGTCTCTTCCTCATTAAGATGTGGATGAGCGTTTGTCTCGCTAGGCTCTCCGTGAGTAGCCCAACGTGTGTGGCCAATACCAATAGTACCCTGCATAGTCTCGCCATCGTGAGTCTTCTCGCTAAGGAGCTTTAAGCGTCCCTTAGCCTTCTCGTACTCAATCTTCTGGCCATCGTACACTGCCATACCAGCTGAATCATAACCTCTATACTCCAACTTGCTAAGTCCATCAAGCAAAATAGGTGCTGCCTGTGACTTTCCTACATATCCAACTATTCCACACATATTTAATTCCTCTTATTTATAAACTATTGACTAGTTACCCGAACCGTCAGTTTCCTGAGTGATTTCTGCACTAGATTCATTCAAGCCTGTCTCAGATTGGATGTGATCACTGATAGCATCAACATCATCTGTAGGATCATACTCATCCTGATCAAACAGGAACTTATGAAGCTGAACAACATTTGATGAAAGTGTACAAGGTACAACTACACTACCTGTCTTCGAGCTAACTTTCTTTGTTCTAAGTGTAAATGGGAAGCCTGAAGACTCTGCCATATTGTACTTGCTTACATCTGCTGCCATGCCAACACACTGTGTAAGTGAAAGGCTTGTAGAAATCTTAGGGAATACGTCGTCTGCAATCTTATTAAGCTGAGAAACATTTGCCTTCTTAGCTTTTTCAACGATAAGCTTAATAACCTTACGCTGATTCTCTGCACGACCGTAGTCATTATTAACAGCATATCTGTTTCGGCAATATCCTACTACCTGTGCACCATTGAGGTGATATGTTCCTGGGCTATCGAAATAGCAATCAGAATACTTCCAGTATTCTTTCTCATCTGGATGATACTTTAATACATTTTCTACCTCAGCGATATATCCCGCAAGAGCATTCTGATGTGTCTCAGGATTATCTGTAGTAATCATCTTGTTTGTGATTTCAAGATCAAGACCACCAAGATCATCAACAATCTTTGCAAGTGCATAGAAGTCAACTGATACATATCCGTCAATCTTAATATCAAGGTTTGTATTGAGCATTTCAAGAGCACTTTCTACACCACCGTGATTGTATGCATAGTTGCACTTACGATAAAGATCCTTTTCAACCTGGAGATAAGTATCACGCTGAATTGAAAGCATCTTAACATCCTTTGTATCATTATTAATAGAAACAATAATGATAGCATCAGAGTTACCTGTATCAAGATTTCCGTTTGAACGGTTATCTACACCGAATAATGCGAAGGTCTTGTAATTGCTAAGTACCTCTTCTGTAGCTGCATCAAGGTTGTTAGTCTTAACCTCATCCATCTGGATGTTGTCCCAATTAACCTTGCCAAACTTGCTCCAAAGGAAGAATACAAGTGCAAGGATAAGAAGGATTACTATCTCAACAACAATGATTGTTGTTCTTCTCTTTTTCTTCTGAGCTGCCTTGCTGCCCTTTCCGCCTCTAACTGGGCGGCTGTTTGAAGGACGACTGCTACGTCTGTCAGCTGCTGCTCTAGAGCTAGCTGAACGGCTACCCTGTGGACGTGTGCCTGTAGGGCGACCACTAGCAGAGTGAGAGCCTGAAGGTCTGCTGCCAGCTGGGCGAGAGCCTGCTGAACGTGATCCTGATGGGCGAGAACCTGCTGGTCTGCTACCTGCTGGGCGTCTTGTACCCTGACGTGACTGACTGCTTCTGGAAGCAGCTGGACGAGAGCCTGCTGGGCGTGCCCCCTCTGGACGTCTTCTTCTAACTTCAGGTTCATAATCGTACATATCTAATTCGTCATCAAGATTATAATTTCGCTGTGAATCATATTGCCTATCAAAGTCAAAATCGTAATCGTCAAAATTACTCATCTTAATTATCTGTCTCCATTCTTTTTTACAAAAATTTTATGCTGTCAAAATCATGACAGCATTATGGTTTAGTCTACTCTAACGGTTCCGGACTTGTCAAGGTATTACGTACCCGGCAGAATGTAGTTTTCCATGCCAAGAGGCAGATTAATATTGTAAAAAACGTCGCCTTTGCCTATTAACTCGCCATGTTTTTCCATTAATCTTTCGTGACTGGTTTCCAAACTTTCATTGTTTTTATTTTTGTACTTTGCAATACAATTAGGAATTACAACTGTTCTAAATCCTTTGGCCCTAGCCCTGATGCAAAAATCCATCATAGCATCTCTGCCGGAAAGACTGGTATCAAATCCCCTAAGCATCCTGTAAACCTTAGCATCTATCAAGCAGCATCCACTATCAACAAAGGACACATCCCTGGCCATACTTCCTAGTCCCTCATAGGTATCTCTAAAGATTCTCTGACCGTGAAAGGCTGGATACTGAGCGCCATTCTCATCAAAAATATAGCCTGCATTATCATAAGTAAAGCCCTTGCCTAAAAAACGCACACCAACTACAGCCACATCTGGCTGACAGAGATATCCATACATTTTCTTAACATTATTTCTGGTAAACAGACTTACATTGTTTTCTTTCAAAAACATGTAGTCCCCACCAAATCTTCTAAAGCCACTGCTGTCATATTCAACATGCCACTTTTTTAAAGAAGCATCGATTCTGCCATCACAGGACACCCCTTCGTTTCTAAGATAAGAAAGAGACAAAGCCAAATGCTCCTTGCAGGAATATGTGGCTGCAAGACGTTCTTCCTTTGTCATACCTTTGTTTTCAGTACGCTTATGATATAGAAGCGATGGCACATGGGCTATTACGATTTTTTTAAATGCAGCCCTTAAAAGATATTCATATATATAGGAAACAGTTGCCTTCTCATTGAACTCTCCAATCTGTCTGATGAGAGCCTTGGAGATGCAAATGAAATCTCCTATGTAATTAGTCTGTAGGAAAAGCTCCTTATTAAAATCACTTTTAAAATGAGGATTCATTCTGTCCAGCCCCACCAATTCATCGTGGTCTGAATAAATGATATGTGCATCCTCTTCAAGCTCCTGAATCTTATCATTAAAGGTACTAAGAGTATTTACACTTAGTCTGTCGTGCTGGCCAAGGAATATGAGATGATTTCCCTCGGAAAAATGTATTCCTATATTATAGGCATAGGCTCCACCATTTTTCTTCTTCAATCTACGGTAATGAACCTTATCCACAATGTCAGGGAAAAATTCCTTGATTATCAACTCTAACTCGTTACCCTTGTTGTTATCTAAAATATATAATTCGAAATTACGATAATCCTGCTGATCTATGGACTCTAGCATATCCTTAAACTGTTCCACATTGGTATCAGCCGTCCAAACAATAATGGAGAAATAAACCTCGCTCATTATTTTGACCCCTTTCCTCCTAATACAACAGCAACAGTTTTAAGTAAAATCTTTAAATCCATCATCAGTGACCAGTTGGAAATATACTCTGTATCTAGCGCTACAACATCCTCAAAATCTGTAATGTCGCTTCGACCACTAACCTGCCACATTCCAGTAAGGCCTGGCTTTATGGATAATCGAGCCTTATGATGCAGAGCATAATTTTCGTACTCCTCCTCCAAAGGTGGACGCGTTCCAACGATTGCCATATCTCCCTTTAAAACATTCCAAAACTGTGGAAGTTCGTCGATGGAATACTTTCTCATAAAATGCCCAATTGGAATGATTCTTGGATCGTTTTCCATCTTGAACATATTGCCCTTTATTTCATTCTTTTCTAAGAGCTCCTGCTTTCTCTCCTCAGCGTCCACATACATTGTTCTAAATTTATAGAATTTGAATTTACGACCATTTTTCCCTATTCTGGTCTGACTGAAGAACACAGGCCCCTTTGATTGAATCTTGATAATAGGTGCAAAAATAATGAATGCAATAACCACAAAAATCAATCCGATAATGGAGCCTAAAATATCGCCTACTCGCTTGCAAAAGGCCTGTCGATTGTTGGCAATATGCATACTTGTAGTAAGAACGATGTAATGACCGTAGGTTTCCATTATTCTGTTTGGCATAAGATTGTCTGTGTGAATAAGGGATACATGAACTGTAAGTCCCTGCTCTACCAAACGTGTTACCAAAGATTCTTCACGATTTCTGGTATCAGCATCAAGAAATACTTCGTCTACCACGTTGGCCTTTAGATATTCAAATACTGTATCAATGGAAGCAACTACTGGCACTCCCTGAATCACCTGGCCTGTCATATCTTTATCAATAACAGCCACTCCGTTTACCTTAAATTCCATGTATGGACTGTGAGCCAGCTCTGCAAGTACTTCCTCTACAGTTGCTGACTCGGACACCACAATAAGGGATGTCTTATTAACATCCTTTAGCATTCTTCTGCGAACCACACGCTTCCAGCCACATCTGAACATGTATGATAGGAACAACATCACAAATCCAGAAATAGCCAGAGCTATTCTTGAGAAGAAGAAGGTGGTTTTCATAGCCTGCATGTATAAAAGCACCGCCAATGCATTAACTGCGCAATGCCACAATGCGGCCCCAGCTTCCTGATATTTAGTTCTTCGTAAAATCCCCGTGTACGTCTCTGTAAAAAGCACTCCAGTCAAATCCAAAAATGGCAAAATCATAGCCAGATTCTGATACATGGTATAGTGCTCAAATCTGCTTAAAAATATAATTGCACCTTCGAATTTTATAAAAACACCCACAAACAATGCCAGCTCTGCAGCAAGCATATCAAGCAGGATAAAATCAAGATGCTTTACCCACGAGCGCTTCTTTTTCTTGTACAAAATTGTTCTCCCCAATACATTGCTAAAACCCTAAAACAGGTCTCATATTTTATGTTTTTTATTACCCTCTATTATAAATAAATTTAACCCCGTTTTCTACTTAAATGAGTAGTCAAATTTTGTCAGCGAAAGGTTTGGATTGTAGTATGGATCCCCTGATTTATACACATCCCTCCACTTTGACATAAAGTACTCTGTCTCAGCCTCCATTCTGGCCTTTTTCTCTGGATCTTTGTGATCCAATCCGCGGCTAACTGACTCCAAATGGTACCACTCTGAAAATGGTGTGTAGACGCAAAGTAAATTCTTGGCGCGAAGCTTTAAACAATAGTCAACATCATTGAAAGCTACAGCCAGTCCTTCATCAAATCCGCCTACCTTCTGGTAATCAGCCTTGCTGGTAAGTAGGCAAGCCCCTGTAACAGCAGATAAATCCTGAACGCAGGTGCTTCTGTAGAAATAGCCCACCTGCTCTCTACCGCTGCCTAAGAACTGAGAATTAGCCACGCCCCCAAGGCCAAGAATCAGTCCTGCGTGCTGTACAGTGTTGTTTCCGTAATATAGTCTGGCGCCGACAGCACCTACATCATTTCTTCGCACAAATCCCATCATCTCAGAGATTGCGTTTTTATTTATCATTCTGGTGTCGTTATTCAAAAGGAGAACGTACTCTCCATCAGCCATATCCACACCATAATTAACCAGCTTAGAGAAATTGAAGGTTCCCTTTGTCTCAGGGTATTCTGCAGTAAAATCTACTATCTTTGCGTTGATATCGCTTCTAAGTTCCAACTCCTTGTAGTACTCAAAAACCGCGGGATCATCGGAATTATTCTCCACGATTATAAACTGAATATTAGCATAGTCGCTGTGACCTACAATGCTATCAATACAATCCTTCAAATCGGTGGCGTGATTCATATTCGGAATTACGATAGACAAAAGTGGATTATCTGGCCACTCATAAATAGTGCGATAATATCCCAAATGTGTATCCAGCTCTACCCTTGCTGGCACGCCGATTCTCTTGTAGTGCTCCTCCACAGCTCTGCGACCATTATCGTAAGCATACATTTTTGCCTCTGGATGATCCGCTGTAGATGCAGGATGAGTACGCCAATGATAAAGAACCCTTGGAATGTGGTAGATATTAGTGCACTGCTCCAAAATTCTTAAATCAAAATCGTGATCCTGGGCCCCATCAAACTCGGATTTGATTCCGCCGCTGGCCTTTACCAGATCCGCCCTAGCCACGAAAAGATGAGTGATGTAATTGTGTGAGCACAAAAGGTCTATATTGAAATCGGATTTAAAATGAGGGAGGAAATATTCCTTGCCCTCCATATCGATTTTATCTTCGTCGGAATAAAGAGCCTCGATGGTATTGTCCTCGTTTAGCGCCTTTGCGATATAAAACATTGCATCAGGAGTAATCAAATCATCGTGATCCGTAAATCCGATATAAGCACCTGTAGCAAGCTCCATAGCAGCATTTGTATTTCCAGCAATTCCTGTGTTGTCTGTAAGCTTCTTGTAGCGAATTCTATCATCCCACTGTCCACCGGTAGCCTTTAAAATAATGTCCTTTAAACCATCCTTTGGGCTACCATCTCCTAGGCAAAGCTGCCAGTTTGGATAGGTCTGATTAATGAAAGATTCAATCAGCTCTGTCAGGAATTTCTCAGGAGTATTGTAAAGAGGAATGACAATACTGATTACTGGATTATACGTAAATACGGTATGGCGCTGCTTGTCCAGCTCCTCCTCTGTCAGTGGATGCTCCTTTAAAAATTTACGATAGCTGTAGTGCTCCTGGTCGTGTCCGATAGCCTTAAGGAAAGTCTTTGTAACTGTACGTTTCACACCATAATGCTGAAGATACATCAGACCTTTTTCGATTTTATTTTTAGGCTCTTTATACTCTATAATCTCGCTCATAATTTTCCTTCTATTTTAATTTTAGTAACTGCTTTTCGAAGCAATGCCAGCTAATTAGCGAAAGTGGCACTACGATTAAGACTGACACCCAGAAATTCTGATAAGTGTCCATATAGTAGGCTCTGTAGCCAAGAGGAATTGCTCCTAACCATTCTGTCACACGCTGCTGCACGAAAAATGACATAATATAAACGCCGTAGGAAATGTCTCCCACCTTGTTGTAGTATTTTGAAATTCCGTAATAATTGAAGCCAAGATAAAGAACTATATAAGCTCCAAAAAGTGCAAAGACAATCTCGTAATCTAACCAGTAGGAACCAGATATAATGCCACCTACTGCAATTAAAAACTTGTTTCGTGACATTATTATTTTGTCCCTATAAAGGTAATAGCAGACACCCACTAAAAAGTGTAAAGTCAGACGTCCCAGATTAGTTAATGTAATCTTTGATACTATGTAAAAATTAGGATCTGTCCAGCCATAGGTGAAAAACAAATAGACTCCAGCGGACGCAGCTATCATCACAAAAATCAGCTTTTTGTATTTCCTGAGAAGTGGCAAAATAGCAAGCACTAAAATATAGCAAACCACCTCGTATTGGAGAGTCCAGATACTGCCGTTTGCACTGGAATTAATATGGCTGACAAACACTCCTGGAAGTCTGGTCTGGGATGATATAAACACAAGATTAAGCAAATATCCTTTTATATCTCCTGCAAAATATTCCTTCATTGAAAGGTCTGTAAACATTGGTCCAAAAATGAAGGCAGTAGAGAGGATAAACAGTGCCAATAACGGCCAGATTCTAAGGAAACGAGCCTTTAAATATTTGCCAATGTTGTTGCCTCTGTCATAGCTTCTATAAATCAAAAAGCCGCTGATTACAAAGAAAATATCCACTCCCACCTGACCGGAAAGTGCATGGCCAAAGGTGAGTGTGTACATCAAATCCTGCTCCAAATTAGCCTGGCATAGTGCAAAGGAATGCATATACATAACCAGCAAAGCTGCTATTAGTCTCACAAGGTTTAAATTATTGTCTTTTCCCTGAGACAAGGTATCTAAGGTGCATCTATTATTCATTAAAAAATTTCCCTATTTTAAATAATTTTAACGTTGTCATTTTATCATATTCCCCCATTCACATACAAATTTATGATATTATAATCACAATGAAATAAGGTAGAAATTTAATTACCATTTTTGAAGGGATAATTTTTTAAATGAATAAATCAAAGAACAACGCCATTCAGGGACTTAGATTCTGGGCAATCACCCTGATTATTTTTTCCCACTGTGGATTTCTTGCACAGGGAGGTCTTGGCAATAATATATTCTTCGCCATGAGCGGTTTTTTCGTCTGCCAGCCTTTTACGAATGATGATTACGAGTACAAATATTTCAGTCCAAAAGCATTTCTCGTATATTATCTAAAAAGAATAGTTCGAATCTTTCCTGTTTGTTGGATTTGTATGCTTTTTGGCACCTTCGGACTTACCTTTTTCGATTTCAGAGATTTCACTACTGACAACAGCCTACTTTTGAATATGTTTTTTATTAAGAGCAAGAATCATCTCTGGTTCTTACAGCAGGAGATTTTATTCTACTTCCTTGCTCCATTTCTTATTTTGATTATTGCCTTAATCAAGAAGGGTCTTAGCAGGTTCAAGCTCTCTGATGTGGTTTCAAATGCAGTGATTTTTGTAATATTAAATATCTGCGTTTACATCACATCCATCACTATGCCTGTGTCACAGCTGTTCCGTCTTTATGGAAACGGCTCATATAATCCTTTCCGCTTATGGCTCTTCCTCATTGGAATGTCATTTGCGTATGTTCTAAAGATTTTAAAGGCTTTACAGGAAAAGATTACTGAAAAGATGGCATCTGTCCTGTCAATAATTGGTTCCATTTATGTATGTTTATGCCTTATTCTATCGGTTGTAAGCTCACATCAGATTCTTTCTAAATTTGATGCCAGCTATACAGATTACCTTGTAGGATGGGAGCACCCAATCCTCATTACCTATATGGCATCTTTAGTTATTGTGGTGCTTTGCCTATTATCAGAGCGAAATATCGTAAAAAGATTTTTAGGCAACCCAGTATTTAATATGATTGGAAATGTTAGCTTTTCAATGTATCTGCTTCATTTCATTTTCATAATTTATTTTGCAATGCTTTCTACCTACAGATTAATCATAGTAGTTTATGCAATATCATTTGCATTGTCGCTGGCCATCTACACCTACGTAGAAAAACCATTAATCAATAAAACAAAGGAGTTATTACATTGATTTCACGATTAAAAGATAAAGACTTCCGCAGAAGCCTTTATACTGTTTTAAAGTTTATTATCGCAATAGTTTTTACCTGCCTTACTTACTCCACCACCAAAAACGCCACTTATATTGTGGTTGGCTTCATAGAGTTGGTGTTAGTTTTCCTGATTTATAATCTGATTGTTGATAGACACAAATTCCTACAGTTCTGTGGCAACATGCTTTATTTTGTATATCTGGCACAGATGGCTGTACTTTATTTCGGAAACAGCTTTACTACTCTTGCAATGATTAAAAATATCAAGTTCTTAAAGGATCTTGGTGGTCAGGCTGTCACCTATATTATAGGAACTGTACTTGTATTATTCTTTGTTTTCCTTCCTGGAAAGGCTGTTGTTAAGACCCGCAAGGTGTTCGCTTTAGTACTTGTGTTTTTGATTGTTGGCGAAGTTTTCATCAATATGGATTTCAAGCGATTCAGCCCACTGCAGAGCTTCGGTTCACTTTTTACAGAGGAGCTTCGCTACCAGCATGTTAAGCGTGCTGCTGCAGATCCAGAGGTTGCTCTTGCCACCTTCCACAAAGACGGACTGACAGATGCTGTTGCAAAGCCATCCAACCTATCAGAAAAGCCTAATATTATCGTTATTTTCACTGAGGGATTATCTTACAACATCATCGCTGATGAAGAAAAAGACATTATGCCAAACGTGAGAGAGTTTGAGAAATCCTGCATCACCTTCAAAAACTATTACAATCACACCTTCCCTACTCTTCGAGGTGTTCAGGGACAGCTTTACAGTGGTTACAAATTTGATGACGACAAACAGGGCAACAACCTGGTTTCCGTTCAAAGCGTTTTAAAGGACCAGGGTTATCGCACAGCTTTCATCAATACTGAGCCATTCAATGATGAGTTTACAAAGTACCTTAACAATCTTGGCTTTGATGAAATCATAGATGACGAGGATAATGTCAGCGGACTTGCTGATGGTATGACAGACGGTGAGGCCTACAGACTTCTTATGGATTCAGCTCACGATCTTGCTAAGGACAAAGACCAGCCATTTTTACTTGGTATTTACACCTTTGGTACTCACGTTTCCTTCGATTCAAGAGAGTATCAGTACGGCGATGGTGCCAACGGATTTTTAAATAAATTTTACAACTGCGATCAGATGTTTAA
>JAEEGF011550851.1_pt1 | contig 15431 bp, 12 predicted proteins | sample 9134171 | NCBI WGS metagenome assembly JAEEGF01 (sample SAMN16246542, study PRJNA631951) | gut metagenome | biome: gut microbiome; feature: rumen; material: AP-attached | host: Bos | place: Iran: Karaj | collected 2018-10 | reverse complement strand
GCGGGGGTGTTGGTGATCCAGTGGTAGACAACGCCAGGAACAACGCTGTCTGTGCGGTAGTAAAGCCAGCCTAAGAGCAGGCCTACGGCAAAGGCGTGTGGCATCTGGGCAGGATTAAGGTGGATAAGGGCAAACAACACAGCTGAAATGGCTATAGCCAACCAGTGATTGGCAGGCTTCCACCGCAGCAGGCTGCGCAGAACAGCCCCACGGAAAACAAGCTCCTCGCAGACTGGAGCCAACAGGCCTATCACTAAATATCCCCAGCGGTTTCTCAGAATCATGTCAAACTCCTGCTCCACCAGATTGGGCAGTTCGGGCATTTGCTCCTGCAACCAGACGGACGGGATGACACACCCTACAGCTGCCAGAGCACACCAGCACAGCACAGTCCACGGCCGGGACTGAACGTAGCTTCGTGACACCTTTGCCCAGCGAAAGTACAAGAACAGGGCTATGGTTACCACGCTGGAGGCTGCCGTGCAGATAATCAACGGCAAAGCGTCATGCATGTCAAAGTCCTTGCCTGCGATAGTCAGCGTAGTGCCGATCAGGAAAGGAACCAGCGACTGGATGGCTAAAAATACGCATGTGTACAATAATGCTTTTTTCATATCTCTATGGTTTCATTTAGTTTCTGTTCTGCCAGCCTGGCATCATGGGCCAACTGGGCTATCAGGGCTTCGCGGCTGTCGAACTTCTGTTCAGGACGCAGGCGACTGATAAACCAGACAACCATCTTCCTGCCGTACACATTGCCTGAGAAATGGAGAATGTGAGTCTCTAACGTCTGGTGTTCGCCGCCAAAGGTCGGTCTGTGCCCTATGTTCATCATGCCGTGCAACTCTTCTGGTGAGCCTTCCAACCGTACCTTGACAGCATAGGCACCAGCCGCAGGCACCAGTTTGTCAGCGTCCGACAATTGCAAGTTGGCCGTAGGAAATCCTAACGCCGTCCCAATGTGCTCACCACTCACCACCAAGCCCTCTAACTGGTAAGGACGCCCCAGGCAATGGGCAGCTTTTTCTACATCGCCCACAGCCAGCAGCTTGCGCACCTTGGAGGAACTGACACGGATGTCGGCAGCATCAAACGGGTCACCCTGCACGACGGTCATCCCCATCTCCTTGCCGTACTCCACATAGTCTTCAAAGCCTTCTGCCTGGTTGGCTTGCCGTCTGCCGAAGCGGTTGTCATAGCCCGTCAGCAAAATGCGGACACCCAACTGCTGCAACAGTATTTCACGCATGAAGTCACGAGCCGACAAGGCTGCCATCGCTTCATCAAAAGGAAGCACCACAAGTTGGTCGATACCTGTCTCAGACAACAAAGCCACCTTCTCGTCAAGCGTCGAGAGCAGTTGCGGACTCCATTGAGGGCAGAGCACTTGCCGGGGGTGGCGGGCAAAAGTGACGATGGTTGCAAGCATACCCTCACGCCGCGCCGTTGCCACCACCTTGTCTATAATATAGCGATGCCCCAGGTGTACCCCATCAAAAAAACCGATGGTGGCCACGCACGGCAACAGCCGTTCAGTCTGCTTTTTCAGGTAAATTGTCTTCATTCAGGGCACAAAGGTAAGAATAATTTGCTATTTTAGCAAAAAAATTTGGAGATTTGATTATTTTAATGTACCTTTGCACCCACAAAAAGCGGACTTGTAGCTCAGTTGGTTAGAGCAACAGACTCATAATCTGGAGGTCCCAGGTTCAAGCCCTGGCTGGTCCACACCGAAAAATCAAGGAGTTACGAATCAGTCGCAACTCCTTTTTTCATGTTACAATTACGCAGCTTCTTTTATTTTGGCACGAATCAACACGATGTCTTTTTCTCTCAAACCCAATCAGTTCCTAAGATTAAGAAATCCGTGTTAATCCGTGTTGTGTACGATGGAGTGACATTATCGTGCTGAAATAATTATAAAAAACTTTGCTTTTTCTTTGGAACTGTCGCTTATTCTTCTTATCTTTGCAATCAGAACAGGTAAAAAACAATTTAAACTATAAGATAATGGAAAACAAAAACAGAACAATTGTCATTCGTAATTTAGCTTGCACCTTGTGGATGCAGGCCGTCGTCATCATGTCTTGTCTGACGGCATTTGCACCCGCCAAGACATGGGCGCAGCAGGCAGAAACGTCGGAAAAGCTGACGCGACTGTTTGATCCTGGCACAAGCACAATCTATACTATACTTTCAACTACCCGACAGTCAACACCGCCGGCGAGCGCATCGTGCTCTCATCGGCCCTTGTTGCCTGGACACCCGACGAACGGGAGGCGAGCGACAGTATCGAGAGCATCCATATCTACAGCCATGCCACCATTGGCTCCGATGAAGAGCGGCCGACCTCACAGGGATTCTCTAAAGAGCAGATTATGTTACAGACGTTGCCAAGACGAAACTATAACGAACTCCTTGAAGATGCTTCCGCCGTCTACGTGGGACGCTGTATCATCATCGCACCCGACTATGAGGGCTATGGCGTAACCAAGGACTTGCCCCACCCCTATCTCTCTCAGCGACTGACGGCACAGCAGATGCTCGATGCCGTCGACTACGGACTCATGCTCTACCGTAAGCAGTCGGCCGAGGAATCGGGTGACGACCTGCTGCTGCCCATCAAGAGCGACTGGCGCACCTTTGCCTTTGGCTATTCCCAGGGTGGTGCGGTCACGCTGGCCTTACAACGCCTTATCGAGGAGAAAGGAGTTGCAGAGGAGTTGCACTTCCAGGGCAGCATCTGCGGCGACGGTCCCTACGATCTCATAGAGACCATGCGCTACTATTTCTATGACGACGGTATCAGTTATGGTGCGGAGACCGACCACCGGAAAGGCATCAGCACCTATCCCGTGGTAGTACCGCTCATCATCAAGGGCATGTGTGCCACCCATCCCGCGATGGCCAAATACCGCATCGAGGATTTCCTGACGCAGCAACTGCTTGACACCGGCGTGCTCGGTTGGATTGACGGCAAGCAATACACCACAGGCGAAATGTCCGGGCTGTGGTACGACCAGCTACAGGAAGGCCTGGACGCCTCTGGCCGCCACTATTCCCCAGAGCAGATGGCGGAAATGTTCTCCTCGCTCACAGAGGGCAAGGTAGTGGGATACCTGGATAAGATGTTCACCCCAGCCACATTTGCCTACCTGAACAATGCCGACAGCATGGCAGTCGTGCCGGATGAGCCTGCCACAGCACAGCAGGCCCTGCATCGTGCCCTGGCCGACAATTCCGTCATCACGGGTTGGGAGCCCCAGCACCGCATACAGTTCTACCACTCACGCGGCGACATGGTAGTACCCTTCGGTAATTATGAGTCATTCCGCGCCGCACATCCAGAGGGTGAAAACAGCCTCTATCGGCTCAACGACACCTTTGCCTTTGATAGCGACCACATGAATGCCGCCATCTTCTTCTTCGCGGGATTAAGTGCCACCGGCAGTTTCGCTGCTCACTACGAGTGGCTCTGTGAGCCATTCACCCCGACAGGCATCGACACGAAGCGCTTGACCGACACTCAGCATCTCGCCAATGGCAACAACTGGTACACGCTCGATGGCCGCCGCCTCAGTGGCAAGCCAACCACGAAGGGAGTATATATCAGCAATAACAGGAAAGTTGTTATAAAATAACAAAATGTTGGTGGCGGGGCGGGGCGAAGGGGTTCCAGGATATGTGGAGCCAGTTGGGGGCGTGCTGCGCCGCGACTCGGAGGCTGTCATCGACGAATTCCTCTGCCGCGATGCGCACTACACGTTCGTCGAGACATTGCCGCAGACTGAGAAGCGCAACCCGCAGGTGTTCGTCGGCAAGTACATCACCATCACCCGTAGGGACGACGGCCTTGTAGAGAAGTAAATCACGACCGACTGTTACAGTTACAGTTGTTACAATTAAAAAATGAGGGGTACATCTCTCTTTATAATCATTATAACTAATTGATATATAGATGGTTATATATATAATAAGATAAATGGAACCCTCTTGAAAAACAACTGTAACAACTGTAACTGTAACGCACAGTCATTCACAATTCATCTAAAAAGCAGAATATCAATGAGATACGACATCAGTAAAAAGGCTGCCCCTAAGATGCCAAACCTTAGAAAAGGGACAGAATGCATCAAAATCCTGCTCTCGCAGGTATCAAAAGACATGTTACTCGGAGTTTCAGTAGGGTAAACTGGGGGTTTAGGTAGGGTAAACTCCGGGTTTACTTACGGTAAACTCTAACGGCGCAGAAATGGGCGTTTCAGGTAGGTTTTCATTACCAAAAGGGTTTATGATAATAGTTTATAAAGTGTATTTGGGTTGCGGGACTCTGTTGCGATGGAGTGTAAAACCATGTTGAAGTTTGCGGTTTGGCTGTAAAACGTTAAAAGTAATAACTTTATTAGTAATAATCTTGTTAGTAACAATTTTATTTTATACCTTTGCACCCAGAAATCAAAAATTGAATATATGGCTACAGAAAATCCATTTGTTTTTGGAAAGGCTGCTGAAGGAGCATATTTTACTGATCGGGCAGAAGATGCCAAGCGCCTTCATGCCAATCTTACGCATGGCATTAACACAATCATTATCTCGCCTCGCCGATGGGGGAAGACTTCGCTTGTGAAAAAGGTTATCGAAGAGATTGACAGGTCAGACATCAAACCTGTTTTTATCGACATTTTTCAATGCAAGTCGGAATACGAGTTTTACCATGCCTTTGCTTCGGCTGTCATCAAGCAGACTTCATCAAAACTTGACGAATGGGTGGAAACAGCCAAGACTTTCCTTTCAAACATTTCTCCCAAGTTTTCTTTTGGCTCTGACCCAATGAACGACTTCTCGCTGTCGTTCGAATGGAGTCCCAAAGATGATACTGAAAGCGACATCTTGCAGTTACCTGAGAAGATAGCTCAAACAAAGAATGTCCATCTGGTGGTATGCTTGGATGAGTTCCAGCAGATTGCAGATTTCGGCGACTCATTGAAGTTTCAGAAGAAGCTGCGTTCTATATGGCAGCATCAGCAGAACGTCACATATTGTATGTTTGGCAGCAAGAAACACCTGATGGAGAACATCTTCAATGACAAGAGCAAACCGTTCTACAAATTTGGAGATATGATGTTCCTAAAGAAAATACCCACCGAGGAATGGGTGCCGTTCATTTGTACCAAGTTCCAAGAGACGGGCAAGACTATCTCAACCGAACAAGCTGCTAAAATCTGCGAAGCTACAGAAAACCTCTCTTCATACGTTCAGCACCTGGCATGGGTGGTGTGGTATAAGACGGACAAGGTAGTAACAAATAAAGATGTAACTTCGGCTATCGATGACTTGCTGGAACAGAACAAGGTTTTCTTCCAAAGAGAAGTCGAGCAATTGTCTGAGCATCAGCTTAACTTTCTCCGAGCTTTAGCAAATGGTGTGACTACAGGTTTTAGTCGTAAGGAGGTCATTAGGAAGTATAGATTGGAATCTTCAGCAAATGTACAATCGGTTAAAAAGGCTTTGTTAAAGAAAGACCTTATTGATGTGGACGGACAGGAAATCTCCTTCAATGACTCCCTTTTCAAACAATGGCTGAAACGACAGAAATTCTACGATTAGTGAAAAGTAAACTCTGGTAGACTGTAAAACAATGTTAAATAATTCGGTTTACCTGCAAGGTTTGGCTGCTTTTGCGGTTATAAAAGGTAGTAAGACCGAATAGAAGGAGATGAAAAAGTATAGGTTGGCAATTGCCTGTATGATGATGGCGGTGGTGCAGCATGTGGGAGCGCAGGGGTATTTCTCCTCAGCTTCCGACTATGCGCGGTTGTATGTGGGGGCGGTTGAGCCGCAGTACCCCAAGACGGTGTGGCACGACATGCCTTATTATAAAGGCTCTACTGATGTGTATAATGGGCGCGTCAGTTATCATGGCGTGGTCTATGACAAGGTGCAGCTGCGTTTCGACCAGTTGAAGCAGCAGGTTGTTGTGCTTTCCCCCGTGGGAAGTGTGTTTTGCGTGCCTGAGCAGGAATACATCGACTGGTTTGAGATGGATGGTCGCCGATTTGTGCATGTCCCTGAGGACAGCCTGGGGTATGCGGCTCAGCTCAGCGACGGCAGCACCAATGGCATCCAGCTCTATCATTGTGAGTGGAAGGTGTTGGGTGGTGAAGATGTTATCGGGAAGAAATACAAGAAGGTTCTCGGCACCGAGGAGCGTTATCTGCTTATAACCCCGGACGGAGAGAAGCACTACGTGAAGGGTGCATCCGACGTGGCCAAGCTCTTTCCTGAGCAGAAGAAGGAGCTCAAGCAGTTTGCCAAGAGCAACCGTCTCTCCTTTTCAAAGGGCAACCGTGAGACAAGCCTGGCGAAGGTGGTGGGGAGCCTTACGGGCCAGCCCCTCAAGACTCAGCCCCAGACCTCAAGCCTCTCCCCCGACCCCTCTCCCGTTGGGAGGGGAGAACAGAAAGCCTCCCCAAAGGGGGGAGGTTTGGAGGAAGCTGTTATTCCTGGCATCCCCGTGCTTGACGATGACTCTGTCCGGATGGCTGTTGCTCCGTCACGGTCGAAGGTGTATTTTGTGCCGGGTGTGAAGAAGGCAAGGGCCAGTATAGTGGACGATCAGGAGCTGGGCGAGATAGTGGTTGTGGGTGGCCGTCAGTCGGCTGTGAGAAGCACGACGATGGGTTCAGAGAAGTTCAAGCCCCAGATACTGAAGAACATCCCTTCGGCCTTTGGCGAGTCGGACATAATGAAGATAGTGCTGACGCTGCCTGGTGTCACTACCGTGGGCGAGGCCTCCAGCGGATTTAACGTGCGCGGTGGTGCTACCGACCAGAACCTGATACTGCTGAATGGCGGCACGGTGTATAACCCGTCGCACCTGTTCGGGCTGTTCACGTCGTTCAACTCGGATGCTGTGGAGGACGTGGAGCTGTTCAAGTCGAGCATTCCTGCGGAATATGGTGGCAGGATCAGCAGCGTGCTGCGTGTGACCTCGAAGGAGGCCAACATGCAGAAGTTTACGGGGCAGGCCAGCATTGGTGCGCTTACCAGCAGGGCGAACGTGGAGATACCGATTGTGAAGGACCATGTGTCGCTGCTGCTGAACGGGCGTACCACCTATAGTGACTGGATACTGAAGCAGCTGCCCGATGACAGCGGCTACAAGAACGGCACGGCTGGCTTCTATGACTTCGGCGGGGTGCTGACCTGGCGGCTCAACAGCATGCATCGCCTGAAGGTGTATGGCTATTGGAGCAATGACAGGTTCTCGTTCAGCTCGGATGACAAATATGGCTACCAGAACCGCAACGTCTCAGCCGAGTGGCGCTCCATACTGAACGAGCGGATGACGGCCACGGTTTCTGCCGGGCTGGACCACTACGACTACTTCAACGAGGAGAGCAACACACCCAGCATGGCTGCGCGACTGAGCTTTGGTATCGACCAGCTGTGGGGCAAGCTGCACCTTCGCCACCGTCTGGCTGAAGAGCAGGTTCTGAATTACGGCCTCTCGGTGCAGCATTACAATGTGCAGCCCGGTAAGTATGAGCCGGTGGGCGAGTATTCGTTCATCAAGGGCGACCAGCTACAGCGGGAGAAGGCACTGGAGAGTGCTGCGTATGTTGACTATGAGCGGAAGCTGACTGAGAAGCTGACGGTTGCTGCCGGCCTGCGCTATACGATGTTCAATGCACTTGGCCCGCGCGACGTGAATGTGTATGACGACAGCTGGCTACCGTCGGAGAGCTCCTTGTTGGAGACGCGCCGTGAGACGGGTGTCATCAAGACCTACCATGCACCGGAGCTGCGCCTGTCGGCCCGCTATGCCCTGCAGGAAAACCTCTCGCTGAAGGCTGGTTTTAACACGATGCACCAGTATATCCATAAGGTGTCGAACACGGCCATCATGTCGCCAACCGATATATGGAAGCTGTCGGACGTGAACATCAAGCCCCAGAAGGGCTGGCAGGCGGCTGCCGGCATCTATCATGAGACGACTGACAAACGGTACGAGTTCTCGGCAGAGGTATATTACAAGCACATGAGCGACTACCTGAACTACCGCAGTTCGGCGGTGCTGCTGATGAACCCCCATCTGGAGACCGATGTCATTTCAACCAAGGGACGTGCCTACGGCATAGAGCTACAGGCGAAGAAGCCTACAGGAAGGCTCAACGGATGGGTGAACTACACCTACTCGCGCACCCAGCTGCGCCAGGATGACAAGCGTGTGGCAACACCCCTGAACAATGGTGAATGGTACCCTGCGGAATACGACAGGCCGCACGAGGTGAAGGCCGTGCTCAACCTGAAGTTTACCGAACGGTACAGCCTTTCCAGCAACTTCAACTATGCCACGGGCCGTCCGACGACGCTGCCTGCCGGGAAATATTACGACACGTATCATCAGAGATACTTACCATATTATACCGACCGCAACAAATACCGCATACCCGACTACATGCGCCTGGACCTGGCGTTCAACATAGAGCCGACGCACAAACTGACCAGCTTCCTGCACACGTCGTTCTCGATAGGTGTATATAATGCCTTGGTGCGCAAGAATGCCTACAACGTCTATTACGTCACCGAGGGCGATGAGATAAAAGGGTATAAGCTGTCGGTGTTTGGCACGGCCATTCCATACGTTTCACTTAATATACGATTCAACTGAGAAAGAATGAGATATTTTACCTTTTTACTGTTATTTGCCAGTATGCTGTCGGGCTGTATTGAAGAATATGAGGCTGACATCAATACAGAGGATTCCAACCTGCTCGTCGTTGAAGGCACGATATGTTCCGGAAAGCTGAATAAGTTCACCCTGACGCGCACCTTGCCGCTGAGCGTGGATCATGAGTATATGCCCTATTGGACCAATGAGACCTATGGGGTCAATGGGATTTATACGCCCTATACCCAAATGGTCTATGGAGCAGCGGTCTCCGTTCGCGGCAGCGACGGCTCTGAATATAGGGCGGAGTTTGAACGTGGATGTTATGAATGCTGGATTGGCGAACTTGCCCCTGACGTGGACTACTTCCTGCATATCGAGGCTGACGGCGAGGTGTATGAATCGGAGCCCCAGAAGCCTCTTCGTACCGAGGAGATAGCAGCAGTTGTGGCTGTGCAGAACATGCCAGAAAGCGACATCGACGTGCTCGTCACCCCCGAAGCTCCCTTTGAGCCCGACAAGGTGAACTACTACACGTGGACGTGTGAAGAGACGTGGGAGGTACATTCCGACTATACCACCATCGTGTATTTCGACACTAAAAAAATGAAGCCTGGCTTCGACCGCAACCAGTTCCCGCATCGCGGATGGATTGACACCGTAGCCCCTGACGTCACGGTAGGCTCCAGCAACAACTATGACGGCCAGCATATCCAGCGTCTCAAGATATACGACATAGACCGCGGCGACGAGCGCATGTACTACAGGTATAGCGGCCTGTTGCATCAGCGGGCCATCTCGAAGGCTGAGTATGAGTACGAGCTTGCCCGTCGGCAGGCCAGTTCCGAGATGGGAGGCCTATTCACACCCCAACCATCAGCTCTGCCCACCAACCTGCGCTGCCTCACGTCGAGCAAGCACGTCATAGGCTACGTGGGGTGCTCGCTGAACACCAGCGAACACCGATTCTTTCTCGATGCCGACGATTACAACATCTACAACCCCATACGCGAAGACACCCGCTTGTGGATAGATAACCCCAAAAACAGCGACTGTCTCCGATTGATAGATAATGGCATGTTCCTGTGCGACTGGATAGATCATTCAATGATACCTGGTGGTAAGGTGCGCGCAGCCTGGGCATTCCCCTATCAGCTCGACGTCAGGTATAAAGGGGCCTATATCGAGAAGCCCGACTTCTGGCCAGAGGGGGAGGAGTAACTTGTTACAATGTAAAAATGATAAAATGTAAAAATGTAAAAACATGAAGCGGTATATATCTTTCATTACTAAATCGTTAACTTTTTACATTGTCGCCATACTGATGGCGACCAGTGCTTCAGCTGTGACCATCGAGACTGACCGCACGTGGTATCTCGCAGGAGAGCCGATGCAGGTCAGCGTGAGTGCCGACGAGGCCGTGATAGCCTACGCCGAACTATGCGACACCTATGGCCTGGCGGCGGGCGTCATCATTGGCCTGCACGACGGCAAGGGGACGGGTACCATTGAACTGCCCCAGAACCTCCACAGCGGCTACTACCTACTGTCGGCCTATACGCGCAACAGCATCCAGGTGTCACAACAGCTCGTCGCCGTCGTCAACGTACTTCACAAGAGCGAGGACGACGACATAGAGTGGATAGAAGCCAATGGTCAATCGTCAACGGATAATGCTCAATGGTCAATGAATAATGGTCAATGGTCAATGGTCCGCTCGGCCGAAGGACGCTTGCAAGGCAAGAATGGTCAATGTCCCGAAACCGAGGGGCACATCGTCATGGCGCGTGTCAAGAACGTCTACGACGGCACTACTTACAGAGACCGCCAGATTCGCCCCTCACTAAGCATCGTGGGCAAGCAGATACACTATTTCGAGGGACAGATGACCAACGACTCCACAGCCGTCTTCTACACCTACGGCATACACGGCCGCCAGCCCTTAGTGCTCTCAGCCGTGACAGCTACGGGCGTCAGTCTGCCCATCGAGGTCATCAGCCCCTTTGCCACACTACTGCCCAAGCAACTGCCCCACCTGGTGTTCCACTACAAACGCAGCGAGGTGGAAGCCCGCTCCATCGGCATGCAGTGCCACCAGATGGCCATTGCACCAGTCAAGCGTGAGCTGAAGTTAGGCGACCTGGCCGACGATACAGCCGAGGAGGGCGTGCCGCTGGACTACGATGAAACCCTGTTCGGCATCAAGCCCGACCTGTCGTACAACCTCGACGAGTACCGCCAGTTCCGCACCATCAGGGAGGTGCTGCTCGAATATGTGAACTGCGTCCGAAAAATAAAGCGGAATGGCGTAACGCGACTCATAGTCCGCAAAGAGTTGGGGCACTACAACAACACCTGGCCAGCAGTCGTGTTTATCGACGGCATGCCCGTCAACGACATTGAACGGCTGCTTAACTACGATGCCCGCCGCATCCACTACATCAACATCTACCCAGGCCAGTACACTTTTGGCAACGGCATCTACAACGGCATCCTGTCGCTGATTTCGCGCACTGGCCGGCTCACCAACTATCCTGTAGAGCCCAACGTGCAGTATCTGGTGTATGAATTTCCAGAGACGTAAAATAATTCGCAAATTATTTTGTTATTCACGCGAATTGCACTACCTTTGCACCCGAAAACAAAAAAGAAGAGAAAAAGATGAATTTATTCAGGAAAATTGCGGGTGGGGTCTTGATGGCCATTTTGATGCCGCAGGTAGTGAGTGCCCAGGTGGATCTTAAAGATGTGGAGGGCTATTTGGATGCCGATTTCGTCAGTCATTATATGTGGCGTGGTCTGGATCGTGCAGGCATTTCCATCCAGCCGACGGCTTACGTCAGCTATCAGGGGCTGACCCTGAAGATGGACGGCAGTACAGGCCTGAGAAGGGATGATATTCAGGAGATTATTTTTACGTTGGGTTACGAGAATAGTGGCTTCAACATCGGCGTTACCGATTACTGGATGTCGGGACTTGACACTCACGACCGTTACTTCTACTATGGTAAGGACGGCGGTCATCAGATAGAGGGTAACATCGGCTACTCGTGGAAGTACGGCAGCATTCAGGCCTATACCATGTTTGCAGGCAACGACTTCAAGTACTCCGGCGACCGGGCTTTCTCTACCTATGTCGAGCTGGCCGTCCCCTTCAAGTTGGGTGGGCTGAACTGGCGCGTGGCTGCTGGTGTCACTCCTTTCGAGAGCGGCTGCACGGTGGAAACCTATACTGACAAGTCGACAGGTAAGGCAGCCAAGCGCACAGCCTATACTTATGCCGAGGGTTTTGCCTGCGTGATGGCTTCCATCCGTGCGACAAAGACACTTGACTTAGGTTTCTCGAACCTGCCGGTGTTTGCCGAGTTCCATACCAATCCTTATTTACAGACAGCCAACATCGTGTTTGGCGTCACAATTTGTCCGTTTAGCGGGCGCTAATGAATAAAGAATCGAAGAATAATGAATAAAGTTCAGTATTTTATGGCAGGTGCCATGCTGACCATGCTGGCCGCCTGTGGAGGAAAAGAGTTTAAGGTGGAGGGTGAAGTGGCCAATGCCAAGGACTCGGTGCTGTATTTTGAGAATGTCGGTCTGGATGGCATCAGCGTGCTCGACTCTGTGCGCCTTGGCGATGACGGTAAGTTTGCTTTCAGCGAGGCTGCTCCTGAGGCTCCTGAGTTCTACCGCCTGCGCATCAGCGACCAGATTATCAACGTGGCCATTGACTCTACAGAGGTGATTACCGTCAAGACCCAATACCCGCAGATGGCTACCAAATACGACATCAGCGGTTCGGACAACAACCAGAAAATCAAGGAACTGGCCCTGAAGCAGATTGACCTGCAAGTCCGTGCCATCTCCCTGGAGCGTAGCGGCAGTCTGCCGATGATAGCACTACGTGACTCGCTGCAGCGTATGGTCAACACCTATAAGGAAGAGGTGAAGCGCGACTATATCTTCAAGGAGCCTTTCAAGAGCTATGCCTACTTTGCTTTGTTCCAGACATTGGGGCCGTGGCTTATCTTCGACCCGAAGAACAACAGCGAGGACAGCAAGGTGTTTGCTGCTGTTGCCACCAGTTGGGACACGTTCCACCCGGGAGCCTTGCGTGGTGAGAACCTGCACAACATTGCCATTGAGGGCCTGAAGAATGCCCGCATCATGGAGGCCAAGCGGCAGGCCCAGAGCGTTGACCAGACCAAGATTGTGGAGTCGGGAGTCATCGAAGTGGAGCTGCCTGACAATCATGGCCAGGTACGCCGCCTTACTGATATGGCGGGCAAGGTGGTGCTGTTGGACTTCCACCTGTTTGCTATGGAGGATTCGCCCAAGCGCATCCTGATGTTGCGTGAGTATTACAACAAGTACCATGCGCAGGGCTTTGAGATATTCCAGGTATCGCTTGACAGCGACGAGCACTTCTGGAAGCAGATGACAGCCGCGCTGCCTTGGATTTGTGTGCGCGATGCCGATGGCCTTGGCTCGAGGTTAGCCGTTTCCTACAATGTACCCGAACTGCCCGAGTTCTTCCTGATAGACCGCAACAACAACCTGATCAAGCGCTCTACTCAGATCGAGGACCTGGATGTGGAAATCAAGAAGCTACTCTGATTTCTCCAGTGTTCCAAGCGTTCCGAGGAAGTCCTTGGCCAATGCAAGCCCTTCAGGTGTAGCGCTGAATTCAGTTTCCTGGAAGGCCTCGTAGGTCTCAGCGGCCTCTTCATCCATGCCCAGCCCCTTTTGTGCCTGCGCCTTGTAGATGTCGTAGCGTCCTAACTGTCGGTCTATGTAGCCGGCATCCACGTCGGGCCGCATCTCATATTCGCCAAGCAACTCTCCGAAGTAGCGGGTGTAATAGAGGGCCTCTTGGTATTTCTTGGCCATCACGCAGTAGTGAGCCACGTTGACGAGGCCAGCAATGGCATCCTTGTACGAGGCATCGTTATGCTTCTTCTTGATGTTCTCCAAATGCTTCTTGTAGGCACGGTAGAAGCCGTGGTTGCTCTCGTCCACCTGTATGCCTGTGACGGCCTGGCAGCAGCCGATATAGATGAGCAGGTTCACATAGTCGCTCGTTGTGTCGCACTTCAATGCCTCCAACCGCTCTACGGCAGGAACGGTCAGGGCCAGCGTCTCCTTGTAGTCGCCCTTGATGTTGAGCAGGGTGGCCAGATGGCTTGCCGTCTTGGCATACATGACAAGGTCGTCCTCGCTTTCAGACTTTGCGCCGGCTTCCATCGAGGCTCTCCAACAGCGTTCTGCCATATCCTTCTGCTTCTGGCGGTCGTAGGCATAGCCTCGCCAGTAGTTGGCTTTCACGGGCGAGAGGCTGCCCGCTTTCTCCAGACTGTCAGACAAAGTTAGCAACTTCTCATAGTCCTTGGCCCGATGGGCGGCTTCCATCATCTGGTCGACTTTCGCTCTCTGTTCTTTCTGCGAACTGTCACCACAGGCCGTTATCATCAGCGCGGTTGCTACGGCGGCCAGCATCCATAGTTTTTTCTGTCTCATATCTGTTTTAAGTTAGTGTTTCTTTAAAAGCTCTGGAGCCAGGCTTTCAGTTCCAAAACCAATTCTATGTGGTAGTCGAACGACTCCCTATAGCCCCAGCCGTGCCCGCCGGTAGGGTAGACGTGAACGGTGGCGGGCACGTCGTGGCGGATACATTCCTGATAGTAGTTGGCGCTGTTGATGGGCAGCACCAGCGTGTCGTCATCACTTAGCGCGATAAATGCACGAGGTGTGACACGAGTCACTTGCAGTTCGTTGCTGTAGAGCCGTTCCAGTTTCTTCTTGGGTTTCTCGCCAAGCAGGTTGTCGTGCGACCCCTGATGGGTGAAAGCCGGATCCATCGTGATGACGGGATAGAAGAGAATCTGGAAATTGGGTGCTGCATCGCCGGTAGCGTGGGTGGCAATGGTCGAGGCCAGATGACCACCAGCCGACGAGCCCATGATGCCCACCTGCTGCGGATTGATGTTCCATTGCTTGGCATTGCGGCGCACCAGTCGCATGGCCTCCTCGGCATCGCTGACGGGCACCTCGCAGTTGCCTCGTGGCATGCGGTATTTCAGTACGATGGCAGCAATGCCCTCGCGATTGAAGAAGGGTGCCCAGTCGTAACCCTCATGGTCCATAGCCAGAAAGCCGTAGCCTCCGCCCGGACAGATGACGACGGCTCGTCCTGTGGCCTTCTTCGCGTCAGGCAGGAAAACGGTCACCTTGGCTGTATCGGTGGGGTTGCCGTTGGCATTGGGAGCACCTTCAGGCCACAGGTTGTAGGTCTTTCCCTGCTGTGCCGCTGCCGCCATTGCTGTCATTGCCATGATCATTGCTAATAGTTGTTTAGTTGCTTTCATTGTCGTTGTTTCAGATTGTATTGGGCAAAGGTACGAAAATAATCAGAGAACTGCAAGCCTTTCGCCATTTTATTTGGCCGCTCTCATTTTTTTTCGTACCTTTGCCCTCAGAAATCAACTAACGAGCGTATGAAGAAGACATTATTTCTTTTGCCGATGTTGGCCTTGTCAGCTCTCTCGGTACAGGCGAAGGTGAGGTTGTCGCACCTGATAAGTGACAACATGGTGCTACAACAGCAAACGGAGGCCAGACTCTGGGGCTGGGCGAAAGCAGGAACAACGGTAAAGGTGACGCCTTCGTGGCAGCAGGCGGCCACCGTAAAGGCTGGGCGTGACGGCAAATGGCTCGTCAAAGTGAAGACGCCCAAAGCCAGCTACGACCCGTTATGGATAAA
>JAEEGF010580924.1_pt1 | contig 15435 bp, 12 predicted proteins | sample 9134171 | NCBI WGS metagenome assembly JAEEGF01 (sample SAMN16246542, study PRJNA631951) | gut metagenome | biome: gut microbiome; feature: rumen; material: AP-attached | host: Bos | place: Iran: Karaj | collected 2018-10 | reverse complement strand
AGGTAACCCAAGTTTCGGCTGGTTGTGTGGGTGATGATGGACGATTGAAGATACAGGCAACACAGAGCGACTATAATGACGAGTATAATTTGCCTATTGATGCGACAACTTATGTGTGGAACTTCTCGCCAAATTATCTCAACTCCAAATACACAGAAGTCCTTGGTGATCCAAGTACCATCTATGTTGACCTTGGCGAAGATGTACCAGACATTCACGTTATTGTTGGTGTGCAGAATGGTTGTGGTGTAGGTCCTAACTCTAATGACTTGTATGTTGACTATGCGGCTCACCAGACAGAATGGCTCGGAACCGTGTCTAATGAGTGGCACAATAATAGAAACTGGACACACCATGTGCCTGCGGCTTGTACCGATGTCATAATAAGAGATGTAACTTCTTCTAATGATGCGGCACAAGGTGCGACAGAAGAGTTCTACGAGAAGTCTGGACACTATCCAGAAATAGAAGACGGTAGAACAGGAGAGTGCAAGAACATAACATTCCGTCCGGGCGCAGGTGTCAAGGGATTGGATCGACTCACATATAAGAGAGCGTTCGTGCAAGTGGATTTGCAGAGAAACGTATATTACACATTGACTGCACCGCTCGGCGATATGTATTCAGGCGACTTCTACTTCGGAGGTATGCCAGAGATGGAGATACGTTTCTTCAAAGATGTGTTGCCAGACTCAAAGAGGTCAACTGGCGCGGTTTCGGAAGACTGGACACAGCCATTCCAGACTTTGGATGCCGAACTTTACGGCAAGGGAATTCTCTACAGAGTGTCTGACTCAGTATGGAACTATCCAAACGGTTTGCTTTTGCAAAACACATCTAAGGTTATAACATTCCCAAGAATGAACACCGACAGTTCTTTGGTTACAACAGTTTACCCTCACAGCTCATTCACAGGCAAACTGTTCACAAAGATTCCTGTCAAACTTGACAAGACTGAGAATGCATACAGATTTGCGGCAGAAGCTGGAACTGGCTCATTGCCTGCTCAGTTCACATTGACAACAGATGATGACGGATTAATGTTGATTCCTAATCCTTTGATGACACACTTGGATGTTGAAAGTTTCTTGGCGGATAATTCAGGCGTATTGGAGGGTAACGCAAAATTCTGGAACGGCAAAAACTTTAATTCGTTCATGTCTGGTGCGGATTTGTGGAACAATCCAGATGAGGGTAGTTATTTGGATTGTCTTCTGATGCCTCCAATGCAGGCATTCCTTGTGAATGTTATTTCGGGTGGTGATGAGATTGTTTATGACTACAACAACCACTTTAAGAGAGACGATGAAGGTGCTTATGACCTTAGAGCGGACAAGAAGAAAGATGTAATGTACGTTCAGACTGCCAATAGTAGCGCAAGCATCGCGAAAAGAGATGGCAAGAGCAACGGATATAATAAGAAAGAGGATTCTTTCAAACTGTTCCCTGTCCTTGTCGACAAAGATCCTAATGTTTATACATTGACAGGCGGAATGGCTGTTGACATAAATCAGTTCGGACAATATCCGTTCGTAGCTCCAATCGGAGTTAAAACAAACAGAGAAGAGCCGACAGATGTTACTTTGAAATTCAAGGGCGCTGAGTCATTCTCCGATGTTGATGTCATACTTGTGAACAACAAGACTGGCGAGGAAGTGAACCTGAAAGACGAGAGTTCTTATATGTTGACTGTGACAGACAGTGTTGACAACAGTACTCTTCAGATTGAGTTCAGAAACTCTCAGGACGTTTCGACGAACGCCAGCGATGTGGTAGCTGATGAGTCCGGTATCCAGATTTTTGTGGAGAACGGAAACACCATCAAGGTGCTCTGCTCAAGCGACAACAAGATCAACACTGTTGAGGTGTTCGGCCTGACTGGAAGGACTATTACTAAACACGATAATATAAACTCTTCACATTTCAATTTGACATTGAATTCCGGCGCTTCTACTGTAACGGTAAGAGCTACGACAGAAAAGGGTGTCAAAGTTGAAAAGGTTTTGATTAGATAATACAACACCGGTGAAAACACGACTATTAATATTACTGATAAGCTTGCCTGTCTTTACAGCGCATGCAGATGAAATAAATACAGGAAACTCGTTCTTCACGAGCATAGTTTCTTCCTTTTTGGATGTTTTTGATAGTGATGAGGGCATCAGATATTCCTCTGAGTCGCCGTCGTTGCCGTCGGAATCATTCGGAGGTGATTATGTTGTGGAGGAGTCTTCGGGTGGTGATTTCGGTAGTGGAAGTCCAATCTTCGTTTCCGATTATTCGTCAAGCCTTGTAGGCGCGACGTATAACTATTCTGAAGTATTTGGTGACGATTATGATTTGTATGAGGACGCAGTGTCACCTTATTCCATAGTTTGGAATGGTCAGTCATTCTTTAACGGCGACCAAATAATGTATGCAGGACAGACGCTGACAGCTTCCAATACTGCGAAATATAAAGATGAAAACGGAGTTGTGCAAGACCTTGAGGTTCCTGCTGGTTTGTTGGTTCTTGTGGACCAGTACGGGTTCTTATTCTCGTCGAAAGGAGGTACTTCCAGCGAGTATGTCAGAATGCCTTTGTCTGGCGGCGAGTGGTTCCTTGTGATATTGGCAGCCGCATACGCAGCGTATTTGGTATATAGAAAAAGAGCGGCACAAAAGGATGATACAAAGGCTGCTGTTCAGTCGTGAAATAAATATTAAAGCATAAAAAACGCGCAATCAATAGATTGCGCGTTTTTTTATTTGGTTACGTCGTGTGTTATCCGAGTTTGTCTATTTTTTTGAGTTTCTCCTCGTCTAGAATCTTGATGACTCTGCCCTGTACCTCGATGATGCCTTCTTCAGCGAATGTAGAGAGTGTTCTTATCGCATTAGAGGTGGTCATGTTGGAGAGGCTGGCGATGTCATCTCTTGCAAGGAGTATGTCGATTGTCTTTCCGTCCTCCTTCAGTCCGTAGTTGTCTTTAAGGAACAGCAGGGCTTCTGCCAATCGTCCTCTGATGTGTTTCTGTGTCAGTGTCACGATTCTTGCGTCCGAAGCTCCAAGCTCGTCGGCAAGTCTCTTAATGAAGTCGTAGGCGAAGTTGGCGTTGCTATGCAGCAGCTTGCTTGCGGCTTCTGCCGGTATCATATATACGGAACTGTCTTCGAAAGCTCTTGCGTTGGTGTTATACCCGTGGTAGCTGTTGGTGGCGAAGATGGCACGGTAACCGAAGTATGCGTTAGGCTTGAGCATTCTCATTATCTGAGTTCTGCCGCCGACTCCAGTTTTGTATATTTTCACTTTGCCTCTTACCAGAAGCATCATGTGCGTAGGGATTTCTCCCTCGCGGTGAATCAGGTCATTCTTGCTGAAGTGCTGCAGCTTGGCAGATTGTTTAAGATATACTTTTTGTTCGTCTGTCAGCAAATCCCATATCTCATGTACTTCCTCGATCTGGGGTACAGCAATTTGTTGCTTTTTTGCCATCTCTTTGTTTTATTTGTCTAAAAACATGTTGTAGAACTATGTTCTATAACACAAATATATGGCAATTATATAAAAAATATTTATCAAGTGGCATTTTATTAAAGATATTTATCATATCGGCATGTCAAAAACTATGTATTTCCCTAAGGTGTTATGCGTTGAAACTAAAAAAATAGTCTTGCGCTTTGGATATTAAATAAAAATGCCTACTTTTGCAGTCGAAAATAGCGCGGGGTGGAGCAGTGGTAGCTCGCCAGGCTCATAACCTGGAGGTCAGTGGTTCGATCCCATTCCCCGCAACAAGTCACAAGGCTGCAGTATTCTCTACTGCGGCCTTTTTATTTGCGTGCTTTTCAAATGTTATTATCTTTGTGTATTAAAGCATAACCACGATGGATTACGATATATACAGCTACGAGGATGTTTATGAGCAGGCGATGAAGCACTTTAAGGACAACACCGAGGCTGTGAATCTCTGGTTGTCTAAAATTGCTCTGAAGGACAGCAGCGGAAATCTGTGCGAGAGAACGCCTGACGACTCTTTGCGCAGAGTGGCGCATGAGATAGCGAGGGTGGAGTGCCGATATTCAGACCCGCTGCAAGAGGAGACGATATATGAATTATTCAAGGACTTCAGAACTGCAGTGCCAAGCACATCCTTGCTGGCTGGAATCGGCGACAGATACCATATCTCGCCAATCTCAAAGGCTTTCGCGATAGGCGGATACGCAAATGCGGACTCGTACGGAGCAATCTTCAAGACAGATGAGGAGCAGGTGCAGTTGATGAAGAGAAGAATCGGCGTCTCGCATGACATTTCGCACATAAGACCATGTGGATTCCCGGTCAAGGGCTCGGCGCTGACGTCGTCGGGGCTTTTGCCTTTCGTGCGCAGGTACATATTCTCGATGAACGAGGTGCTGCAGAAGACAAACGAGAAGAATCTGATGCTCGCTGTCTCTGTCGCGCATCCGGACATTACAGCCATACAGGAAATTCTCAACGAGTGTATCGAGCATGTCGGCGTAAATCTGCTAGTCAAGATAAACGACGATTTCATGAAGGCTGTCGTGGAGAAGAAGTCGTATGAGTTGCGCTATCCTGTCTCTGGCGAAAATGTGAAATTCAGCAAAACTATAGACGCTAATGCGCTGTGGAAGAAGCTGATGAGCTTGATAGAAAAATACGGCAATCCTAAAGTCTTGTTTGAGAACAACGCTGAGCATTATTCGATAGCTGAATGCTACAAAGCTGACGGTCTTGGACTTATAGCCGCAGAGCCGGATGCCGAAGAAACCCTTGGCGCATATGACGGTGAGAGGGCTATGGCATTGAACCTGTTCTCGTTTGTGGACGAGCCTTTCACTAAGAATGTGAGGTTTGACTTTGACCGCTTCTGTGAGCATGTGAGACTTTCGGTGAGAATACTCGACGACATAATAGACCTGGAGACGGAGAAGATAGACCTGATACTTGTGAAGATAGAGTCCGACCCTGAGACCGACGAGATAAAGCGTACCGAGAAGATGCTCTGGACCAAGATAAAGGAGGCTTGCCTGAAAGGAAGGCGAATAGCCCTCTCGGTGATAGGTGAAAGCGACATGATGGCGGCGCTGGGGCTGAAGTTCGGCTCGGATGAAGCGCTGGATTTTATTGATAAGGTTCACACTGCGCTTTCTGCGTCGGCTTATGCGGAGTCGGTGCTGTTGGCAAAAACAAGAGGCGCATTCCCTATATACAACAAAGACAAGGAAGTGAAGAGCCAGTTCATAATCCGCATGGCGAAGACGAACTCGGCTCTCTATAGCGACATGTGCCAGTACGGCAGGCGCAATGTGTCGATGCTGTCGATAATGCCAATGGCGGATTCTGCGGTGCTTGCAGGAGTCTCAAAGGGCGTTTATCCGATGTCGAACATATATGCGATGTATCCATCGAAGACGACTTGCGATGACCAGGGGGTGGAAACTAAGGAGAATGCGAGAGTCGCATTCCGTCCTCCATTCAAGCAATGGATGCTCAGCGGCGGTTGCGAGCCTAATGCTTATGCCACAGCCGAGCTTGCCGACAAACTGGTATCTACATCTCCGTTCGATTCTTACTGGAGTAAGAACATAGACAAGCAGCAGTACATAAAAGTGATGCAGCGTCTTAAGAGTCATGTTGACCACGGATTCCTGCTGAAGTTCGGTTATGTGGACTATAGTGCGGATGCGTTGTCGCAACTCTATATCAGCGCATGGAAGAACGGTTTCGATCTGGTGACGTCGGAGACTAACAATATGTCTTTTGAGAAGGAAAATAAGCCTGTGCTTACAGACTACGACTCGATGAGGACGATAGAGCGTCCGGCTGTGCTGGACTGCGATGTGGTCAGATTTCAGAACAACCGTGAGAGGTGGATCGCGTTCGTCGGATTGCTTGACGGCAGACCGTATGAGATATTCACAGGATTGAACGACGAGGACGACGGCATAATGCTGCCGAAGTCAGTCACATCCGGCAAGATAATAAAGTCACGCGGGGCCGACGGCAAGTCGAGATACGACTTCCAATTCACCAACAAGCGCGGATTCAAGACAACGGTTGAGGGATTGTCGCAGAAGTTCGACCATGAATACTGGAATTATGCAAAGCTCATATCCGGCGTGTTAAGATACGGCATGCCGATAGAGCAGGTCATAAAACTTGTGGCTGGACTGCAACTGAACAACGAGTCCATAAACACGTGGAAAATAGGTGTGGAAAGGGCGTTGCGTAAATATTCCAACGGTGAGGGTTCATACTTGGAGCAGGTGTGCCCAAACTGCGGCAACTATACACTCGAGAAGCTTAATGCGAGAGTTGTATGCAGAACCTGCGGCTATTACAGAAACCTATAGAGTGTGGACGTCTTATGAAATTTCATCTTACAATAGAGCCTAATGCTCAGCTGCTTATGAAAATGTACCGCTTGCGTGTGGCTGTTGTCGGCAGTCAAGGCGCGTTGGGGCATTGGCAGTATAACGAAGTGAATGTGTTGACCACATGCAATGGCAGAGATTACGTCATAGAGAAAAGCGATGTCAGTTTTCCTCTTGAGTACAAGTATGTTATGGTTGATGAGCTTGGCGAGATTAGATATTGGCAGGATGGCGACAACTATCAGCAGAGCCAGCCGACAGACCGCCGTGACGACTTGCCGCTGTTCAAGGACGCGTATCCGCGAGTGGCGGGTATCGTGCTGCCGGTATTCTCGTTGCGAAGCGCACAGGACGGCGGAGTGGGCGAGTTCCCGGATTTGAAACCGCTGGTCGATGTAGCGTGCAAGACGGGTATGCGTGTGATTCAGACATTGCCGGTGAACGATACCTCGATGACAGGCACAAAGGCAGACTCGTATCCGTACAATCCGCTGTCGGTTAAGGCGTTGAATCCATTGTACATAAGAATAGATGACATAGAAGGGCTTGATGATGTATTCCTGGATGAATACCATAAGCAGGCGAAAAAGCTCAACCGTCTGAAGAAGATGGATTATGAGAAAGTCCATCAGTTGAAGATGGAGACTCTCAAGGCGGCTTATCTTATGGTGAAAGATGGGTTGGAGTCCAATACCTCGTATTGCAGTTTCGTGAAAGAGAACGAGGACTGGATAAAGCCTTACGCTCTGTATTGCTGTCTGCGTGACAAGCACCACACAACGGAACTGAGCAAGTGGAAGGAGATGCCGCAGTATGACAAGGCAACAGCAGATAAACTGATGAACGGCTTTGATGATGCAGGCTTTTATGCTTTTGTGCAGTATTATGCCGACAAGCAGCTCAAGGACGCGTCAGACTATGCGAGGAGCAAGGGCGTTCTGCTGAAGGGCGACATACCAATCGGAGTGAGTCCGAACAGTCTTGACGTGTGGATGCAGCCGGAGCAGTTCAATACGAAAATGTCGGCAGGAGCGCCGCCGGATTTCTTCTCAAATAAAGGGCAGAACTGGGGATTCCCTACATACAACTGGGACATAATGGCGAAAGACGGCTACGATTGGTGGAAGAATCGTCTGAAGAAGATGGAGAGATACTTCGATGCCTATCGCATCGACCACATACTCGGTTTTTTCCGCATTTGGTCGGTCAGGACAGAGGAAATGTGGGGACTCATGGGACAGTTTGACAAGGCGAAGGCTTATGCCTACAGCGAGGTTCTGACCAGCGGTCTGATGATGTCGTATGAGGAACTGACAGAACCGCGTTTCACAAAGGAGCAGATGGCTTGTTTGTTCGGAAATGATGCGGACTTCATGATGGACAAATTCACCGTTGCTTCTGGCGGCGGCAAGTTGAAACTTAATAGCAAAAGTCTCACACAGAAGGCTATATATGAACAATGCAAAAAACTCGGAGTCTCGGAGGAAAACACTGAAAAAATGCTCACTGCGAGAACGTTGGTGTTGTTCATAAAGGACAAGAATAACGAACGCGAGTTGCATCCACGCATAGCAAAAGAAAGAAACGAGGCTTACAACGCATTGTCCGACAGCCAGAAAGCAGTGTACGACAGAATCTACGATGAATATTTCTACCACCGCAACGACGCTTTGTGGCACGACCAGGCGATGATGAAGCTTCCAGCGCTTCTGAGAGCAAGCGGCATGATTGTCTGCGGCGAGGATTTGGGTATGATACCGGATTGCGTGCCCGACGTCATGAAACAGCTCAAGATTCTGACTCTCGAGATTCAGTCGATGCCGAAGCAGGAGTGGGCGGAGTTTGACAACCTGTCGAATGTGCCGTATTACGCAGTATGCACGACGACCACACACGACATGCCGCCGTTGCGTCTGTGGTGGAAGGAGATGATGGGTTATGACAAACCGAAACTTGAGAGATTTTACAGAAATGTCCTCGGCATGCAGGGCGAACTGCCCAAGAGCATTGACGGCGGCACGGCTCTCGCCATAGTCAAGCAGCATCTTGACTCGCCGGCGATGATGTCCGTCATTCCTTTCCAGGACTATGCTGCGACATCAATCAGAATGTCGAAGGACGTGAAGGAGAAAGACGAGAGAATAAACGTGCCGGACAACCCAAAGAACGAGTGGTGTTACCGCATGAACGTGTCTTTGGAGGATTTGTTGGATGATGACGCTTTCCTCGGTTCCATAAAGCAGTTGGTAGAGAACAGTGGCAGGGCGATATAATAAATAAGGAATAAAATGGAAGTTTGGGTTTACACTATATTATCAGTTGTAGCAGTGAGTCTTGTGGCGTTGTCAGGCATTTTTCTGCTGACAATCAACAGGCGCTATCAGGACTCAGTGGTGTTTGTTTTGGTGAGTTTCGCTGTCGGCAGCATGATAGGCAATGTGCTGTTTGAACTGCTGCCGGAGAGTTATGAGGCGATAGGCGATTTTGTCACCATCGGATGGCTCGTTGTGCTCGGTCTTGTGATATTCTTCATTATCGAGAATGTGCACATGTTCCACAAGCACCATATGCCTAAGAGGAAATCGCTTAAGTCTCTTGGGTATATGAATCTGCTGGCCGACGGCATCCATAATTTCACCGACGGCATACTCATAGCCGTGTCATGGATGATTTCCTACGAGGTTGGATTGTCAACGACCATAGCCATATTCATACATGAGCTTCCGCAGGAATTGAGCGATTACGGCATACTCATAAAGGCAGGATTCAGCAAGAGCAAGGCGTTGCTGTACAATCTGTTGTCGGCGGCCAGTGCGATATTGGGCGCGGTGCTCGCGTTGCTTGTGGGGCAGAGCATAGAAGGTTTCGCTGTCTATCTCCTTCCTGTGGCAGCCGGCTGCTTCATTTATCTGTCGCTTTTCTCATTGCTGCCTCTCATAGTCAAAGGCAATTCGCTGAGAAAGACGCTTCTGCAGATACTTATTATTGTTGCTGGGGTTGTGCTGATGTATCTTGTGGCTGAGTAGGCGTTATGCTCTCGATGCCTTTTTCATTGGTGTCCTTGTTCTTGAATTGTATGACGTAGCCCAATGTCACATCGCTGTAGTCTATGTACAAGTGATAGAAACGCTCGCCGTCGATAGTCTCAGGCTCGGCTCTCACGATGCAGTCAACTCCTCTTGAGTTGATGCACTGCATGATGAAATTGCCGAACTCATCCTCGTTGAAGAAGTCTATCTTGTAAACTTGCGGGTTGTCGTAGTCGTTGATGATTATATTCATCTTCTGCATGTCGAGCACCCCCTCGGTGCTTGTGTCCTCCCATGGTGTGTATTCCATAGTGTCATTGTCTCTTGTGCAGAAGGCGTAAGCTTTGAATGTGTTGTTGCTCTCGACCTTTTTGCTCTTTGATACAGCTACGGTAGCGGTGCAAAGGAATAGGGAAAAAAGTAGAATGGCTTTTCTCATTTCTTATTCATTAGGGTGGATTGACTTGGCGACAGCAACGAGCATAATCGGTTTTGCGCCCATTTCTGTCAGCACATCGTAATAGTGCAGAGATGATTTTCCTGTGTTTATCAACTCGTCAAACATCAGTATCAGTCTTCCTTTGAAGTACTCCTTGTCAAACGAAAGAACTGGGTAACCGTCTTCGTTCGGTTTTGAAGGTATGTAGTCCTTGATGTATTTCACATGCGAGAAACTGTTGTCCATGCCGCATTTGGCAGCGAGCACAGCAGACAGTTGCGCGAACTTGGTGTTGTTTGCCAGTTTTCTTGACGACGGAATGCTGAAAAGCGTCAGCTGGTGCTTGTATTCGCCGAACGTTCTGTCTATCAGGTCGGACAGGTCCTCTACATATTGCACCGACTTGCTTCCTAATCCGTATGCCTTGATATGCGCCACGAGCGAGCGCACGTCTCTGTCATCGGGCGTTGGGATGTAGCCGTTGGCATCGTAGGCCGATGGCACGAATCTGTACAGCGTGTCGTATCTCAGGAGCGTGCCTTCCACTGTCTTGTAGGCTGGCAGATTCACAAGCAGGTTCATCAGCTGGCTTTCGGCCTCTATCCTCTGGCGCGTGTTCTTCTCGACCTCGTCCATGAGTTCGTCGGCAGGCACAAGCCGGTTTATTGTGACTAAGACGTAGTTCTGAGGGCATTTCTCGAATGTCTCCGCGATGAACTGTTCAGTGTCGTTCTTGTGGGCGTTCTCTCTTATCACGATGCAGATGAGTTCAGGGTCGTTCTGCTTGCGCAGCACAAGGTCGTTGAAACTCTCTTGCACATTGTCAAATCCTTTTTTCTTGATGAATGATGATATGCCCTTGGAGTTGAATTCCTCCGGAACGATGATTCTTATGTGCTCCGAACCGATTTTCTTGTCCATGAAGAACAGGAATGAGTGGACATCCTCAAGCAGATCATCAGTTGTAGCTGCAGCGGATGTGTCTTCTATCGACTGGCCAACAATCTCGGCAGTCGTGATTGCTTTGCTGTTTATCTCAAGGCTGTGCTGCAGAGTCTTCCATGCAGGCATACATGCGTTTCTCACATCGTCGGCGGTGTATATCGTGCTGTTTTCCAGAGCCGTGATGAACTGCATTATGTCATTGACTTTCTGTCCGCCGTTGTAGAGTATTATCTTGTCCGACTCCATGATGGCGGTCTGTATGGTCTCCAGCACTCCGTCGTCGTGCATCTTCGGAGCCAGGTCCTTAGGATTGTTCTTGTAGTATTCCTTAATGACCTCTGCTATTGAGTCGTATCCGTCCTTTCTTTCCTTCAGCCATCTGCGCAGTCCGGCGTCGTAATTTTCACACAAGTTCATGTATTTCTTGTGTATATTCTGGTGGCTGTCTTCTCTTACTCTGTATTCCTTCTTGTGTCTTATCACAAGCTTCTCCATTGCCTTGATCTTGTGATTCTTTATCTTCAGGTAGTCCTCAAGTTCGGCGAAGGCGATAGGGAAGGTCTTCTGCAGCTTGCGCATCTTGGACATAAGCACCATCTTGTAGAGGAATATCAGACATGCTATCAGCACGATAAATCCCACGATGAACCCTTTGCTTTCTTGTGTCAGAGTCTGCGATATGAAGTTTGTGCCTAAGAACGACATTATGATAATCACGATATTAAGCACACAGAGGGCGTAAAGCAGCCTCCTTATGTTCCTAAGCGCAAATCGTACAGGCTCGAGGTCGTCGTCGAAAGTCGAGTTCTTCATTATCGCCGGGTCCAGCTCCGCTCTTTCCAACAGTATCTTCTGTCTTTGCGCGAAGTCGTTTTCCTGGTATCTGTATAGGATTACGAAACATTCCTTCAGGCTGAGGTCCGAGATGTCGTCAATGGTTCTTTTCGTCACTCTGCTGCTTATGTCCTTGAATGCGAAGTAGTATCTCCATTCAAACTTCAGCAGTTGCTTTTTTATGAAGTAAATCGTCAGCATTACTACGATAAGCAATGCTGCAAGAATCGCGGCGGCAATCAAGACTTCATTTCCCATACAGATAATTAATTAGTGCGGTTAAAACTCGTCTTCTGGAATTATCGTGTTGTATTTCAGATATACATATAACGCGAAAACAGCTTTCTTTATTTTCTTGTATGTATGTCTGAAGTCTTTTGTGTCTATGAAATGGTACAGGTTGTACGCGAACGTCTCTCCGTATATGGTGCCTTTCTCGCCGTCCTCGAATGTAATGTGATAGACATCTTCCCCGCTTTCGTTCTTTTCATAGTCGTGGTGGCATATTGGGAGGTCCTTTATATCCATTGGCAGTTTGTCGCCAGCCTCAAGATATATGATGTGAGGTGTTTTGTAAGTCTTCTCCATAATAGTAGGTTTTTATAATGGAATGGAACATAAAGATGATGTTTTTTGAGAAAAAAATCAAGACTTTGCCTGCTAAAGTGGATTATTAGCGGTGAGTTTTGTTGATACTGTGCATTTTTTATAGCAATGATATTCGTCGTTAATGTCAATAATGTCGGTTTTTATTAATGTCCTTTGGATGAAAACGATTAAGTTTGCGCAATAAAAAAAGCAGACATGATAATCATAGACGGAAAGGAATTTGAAGGTCCAATGACCGACGAGAGATTCGACGAATTGTGGAAGCAGGCCAAGGAGGATGACGAGCGTCTGGCTGCGGAACTGAACGCATTGTCGCCGGAGGAGAAGATGCGCCGATTCGGTCTCAGTGCGGAATCGGAAGAACTTCTGAACGAGAAAACAGCGGACGAGGATTGATTCCTGTCCGCTGTTTCTTTTATCTGTCTTCAAGTTCTTCTATTCGCCCTTCGAGTTCCTCGATACGTGTTTTTAAATCCTCGTTCTCCTCAACTAAGCCCTTCACATCTATTGGCGTCCTAATCTCTGTCGCTTTTTCTATTTGCTGTTTCGCCTCTTCCCATTGCGCCAACAGCTTCTTGAGCCTGTGCTTCTTCACGATTATGACAATCGTCTCAATCAGCAATGTTACCGGGGCGGAAAAGAATGTTAATACAATTCCGACCTCAGCCATATCCCATTGGTCAGACGCTGCGCCTATGGCGATTAGGCAAAATGTCAGTATTGGTATCCAGATTATTGCAATAAGCAAGCATGACGGACCTTCGTTTTTCTGTGAGAGCAGCTGTATGCTTTTGCATATATTGCCCAGCCAAGCGTAAAACACAGCGATTGTAATAACGCAAGCAATTATCCCAAAGATGATGATTTCGCCATTGCCACGCATAAAATGTGGTAAACTTAATATCACGCCTGTTGCCATAATCAGAGTGTTTAGATTCACAAATATAATTTTTTTGTATTACAAAATGCCTTGTGGCGAAGAATAGGTTAACTTTGTGTAGTTAACCTTTAAAACCCTATTACTATGATTCATGCTATTATCCTTATCATTATCGGCGCTTTGGTTATAAGTCTGCTGCCTGGCATTTTCAAGAACAAGACTCTGTCATTGATATTCAAGATACTCGGTTTTGTTATTGTCGTAGCAGGTATTATAGATTTGCTTAAGGCATTGGGAATATTCTAACAATGGAGCTTTCTGAAGAGGAAAAGAAAAGATATTCGCGGCAGATGAAGCTGAAAGGCTTTGGCGCAGAGGGACAGACGAGGCTTAAGAATGCGCATGTTCTTGTGATAGGCGCGGGCGGTCTTGGCTCTCCGGTTCTGCTGTATCTGGCTTCGGCTGGTGTCGGGCATATCACAGTGCTTGACAATGACACAGTGGACATGTCAAACCTTCAGCGGCAGGTCATTCACACGACTGAGGATATTGACCGTCCGAAAGTCCAGTCGGCTAAGGAGAAGATGCTTTCCATAAACCCTTTGATTGATGTCAGGGTGGTGGAGGAGAGAGCGTCGCAGGCGAATCTCAAGGCGTTTGTCGAGGAGTCTGATTTTGTGCTGGAGTGCACCGACAGTTTTGCTACAAAATATTTGGTCAACGACGTCTGTGTGGAGTGTGGCAAGCCATTCTGCATAGCCGGAATCGAAGGCTTCCGTGGACAGGTCATGACGCACACAGAAGGCACAGCGACTTACCGTGACATCTTCCCCAGAGCGAACGCCGAGGCTGAGTCTTGTTCGGCGATAGGGGTGCTTGGCTCTGCAGTGGGCATTCTCGGCACGATTCAAGCCACCGAGGCAATAAAGTATCTTGTCGGACTAACCGACCATCTGCTGACCGACCGTCTGTTCTTGCTTGACGCGCTTGATATGCAGACGACGGTGATTAAACTTTGACAAAGCGGTTGCGTAAATAAAAAAGGTTGGCAATGATGCCAACCTCTTTTTTTGTATATGTATATGTTTTGAAGAAGTCTCAGTTTTGCGATGTAGGTTTGTATTCGGACACGGCTTCCACCACGTTCACGATGTAATCGTCCATCTTCTCGCATTCAGTTATCAAATCCATGTATATGACACTGTCTGCGTATGAGTATTTCTTGGTGTTCACGTCTGTCACGTTTTTGCTCTTGAGTTCGTCGCGGTAGCGGTTTATCTGAGTCTCTATGGACTCGGACTTTGATGTGTCCACGTTAGGTTCGTTGATAAGGTCAAGCACTTCGAACATGGCTGTGAGTCCTTCGTCAAGGAATGAGTACATCTTGTCCACACATGACTGTATCTCAGGGAGGAACTGAATCTTGCCTTGGCGTTTGCGGTCGAGCACTCTGGAAAGGTTGTCGCATGAGTCAGCTATAGACTCAATTTCTGAGACAATTCTAAGCATTCTGTGTATTTTGCCCTTACTTTCGTTAGAGAGTCGTCCTTCGCTCACTTTGTTGAGGTAGTTGGCTATTTCAAGCTCCATGCGGTCCGAGATGTTCTCGTACTTCTGAATTCGTTCAAACAGTTTGATGAATTTGTCCTCGTTTGTCTCCTTGTCCATGTCTTTTACCATGCCGAACATCTTCTGCACTCGCTGGGCATAGACATATATTTCTTTCTGAGCCTGAAGAATAGACAACTCCGCAGTTGAGAGTATTCCTGATGAGATGAAACGCAGTCTGTATTCCTCGTCCTGCTCCTTCTGTGGCAATATTTTGCAAACGAATCTTTCTATCTGCTTAACAAATCCAATCAGCAACAGTGTGTTGACAACGTTGAATGCAGTGTGGAATGCTGAAAGTTTGAACATCTCGTTTGTCTCGCCCATAAAGGTGTTTACAAACCAGCTGACTGCGTCGCACGCAGGGTAGAAGATAATCAGCACAAACACAACGCCGAACACGTTGAAGAACATGTGAGCCAGTGCAGCCCGGCGTGCCTGTGTGTTGGCTGTGAGCGATGCCATGAATGCGGTGATGGTTGTTCCGATGTTCTGTCCCATGGCGAGAGCGGCTGCCTGTTCGAATCCGAATCCCGGGATGTGCATGTCGAAGAGCATCAAGGTGATGGCCATTGTCGCAGCCGATGCTTGCACAACCATGGTTACGACTGCTCCGACGAACACAAACATCAGTATGCTCAAGAAGCTTGATACCTGTATGTGTGCGAGCATATCCGCCACAGCCTCTCCGAAGTTCATGTCTATGGCTCCCT
>JAEEGF010591232.1_pt1 | contig 15436 bp, 15 predicted proteins | sample 9134171 | NCBI WGS metagenome assembly JAEEGF01 (sample SAMN16246542, study PRJNA631951) | gut metagenome | biome: gut microbiome; feature: rumen; material: AP-attached | host: Bos | place: Iran: Karaj | collected 2018-10 | reverse complement strand
GTACAATTTCAGGAGAAAGAGTTGCAGCGGCTAGGGAAACTATAGCTAGTACGTTAAAAGTAGATCCTGCAGAGATTCTTTTTACATCAGGAGGAACAGAGTCTGACAATCTTGCTATTATTGGAACCGCCAGAGCTAATAAGTGGAGAGGCAAGCATATCATAACAACCTCTATCGAACATCCTGCAATTCAGGAGACAACAGCTTTTTTGGAAAAAGAGGGATTTGAAACAACTTATCTTCCTGTTGGACCAGATGGAGTGGTAAATCTTGAGGACTTAAAAGCTGCCATCAGACCAGATACTATTCTTGTTTCCATGATGTTTGTAAATAATGAGATTGGAGCTATTGAACCTATTGAAGAGGCTGGCAAACTTATAAAGTCCATAAATCCTGAAATTGTCTTCCATGTTGATGCGGTTCAGGCTTATGGCAAGGTTTTGATAAGGCCAAGATCTATGAACATAGATCTTTTGTCAGTTAGCGGGCACAAGATTCATGGCCCTAAGGGAATAGGCTTTTTATATATCAAGAAGGGAACAAAAATTGTCAATATCTGCTATGGCGGAGGCCAGCAGAAGGGAATGCGTTCAGGAACAGAGAATGTTCCAGGCATTATTGGGCTTTCACTCGCAGCTAAAATGTGCTATGAAGACTTTGATGCCAAGATAAAGAAGCTCTATGATCTTAAGAAGTATCTCATAGATTCACTTAATGAGCGTCTTACTGATATTAAGATAAATGGACCAGAGTGGGATAAGGGAGCACCTCACATTGTGAGTGTTTCTATAAAGGGGCTTGCAGCAGAAACTGTTCTTAATATGCTGAGCAGCAAGGAAATATATGTTTCTGCGGGAAGTGCTTGTACTTCAAATAATCCTCATGTTTCAGACACTCTTAAGGCTATCGGACTTGATAAGAGTCTTTTAGAGTCTACAATCAGGATCAGTATGTCATTTATGACTACCAGGGAAGAGATAGATTATTTATTGGATACACTTTGTTCACAGGTAGAGACCATGAGAAAGTTCTACCGCCACTAAGAAAGGAATTATTTATGCAGTACCATGCTTTTATCATCAAGTATGCCGAGATTGGAGTAAAGGGCAAGAACAGATATATTTTCGAAGAGGCTTTAGTAAGGCAGATAGAGAGAGTTCTTTCTAAATGTGATGGCTCTTTTTCTGTATCAAGAGTTGCAGGTAGAATCTATATTGAGGCTGAGGGCTTTGATTTTAACGAGGTTGTAGATCACCTTGGAACAGTTTTTGGAGTGACAGGAATATGTCCTGCAGTAACAATTAATAGAGATTCAGAAAACCATCTTCCGGATATAGATGGCGTTACCAAGGCTGTTCTTGATTTTATAGATGGAGTTTACCCAGACAAACACAAGACTTTCAAGGTTAAGGTTAGAAGAGTTGATAAGAGCTATCCAATGGATTCAATGGAAATGGGAGCTGAGCTTGGTGCCAGAATACTTGGCGCATATCCAGAAATGAAGGTTGATGTACACAATCCAGAAATTCTTCTTAATGTGGAAGTCCGTGAGAAGCTTAATATCTTTTCCGAAATTATTCCTGGACCTGGCGGAATGCCAATAGGAACAGCCGGCAAGGCAATGCTTCTTTTGTCAGGTGGTATCGATTCTCCTGTTGCTGGATACATGGTTGCTAAAAGAGGTGTAGACATTGAGGCTGTTTATTTTAATGCTCCACCTTATACTTCAGAAAAGGCCAAGCAGAAGGTTGTTGATCTGGCTGGAGTAATTGCCAGGTACACAGGTAAGGTTAAACTTCATGTTATCAACTTTACTGATATTCAGATGTATATTTATGAGAAGTGTCCTCACGATGAGCTTACTATCATCATGAGAAGATATATGATGAAGATTGCTGATATTATCGCAGGTCAGACTGGCTGTATGGGACTTATAACCGGTGAGAGTATTGGACAGGTGGCTTCACAGACCATGCAGAGCCTTATGTGTACAGGAGAGGTTGTAACAGATATGCCTGTTTACAGACCACTTATAGCTTTTGACAAGCAGGATATTGTGGATATCTCTCTTAAGATAGATGCTTATGAGACATCAATTCTTCCCTATGAGGACTGCTGTACTATTTTTGTGGCCAAGCATCCTGTAACAAAGCCACGTCTTGACATTATCAAGAAGCATGAGGAAAATCTTGCAGAAAAAATAGATGAACTCATGAAAGTTGCTCTTGAGACTGATGAAGTGATCACGATTGAGAAATAAAAGCGGTGCGCACTAGCTTCGAAAAGACCTCAACAAGTGCTTTACACAAAAGACCATCTTAGGAAATCCTAAGATGGTCTGAAATATCTTTTTAATATGGATCTAATCCTATTAAGATTAGATCATGTAAGGCTTGAGAATCTCAAGAACCTCATCTGCGCCGTCTTCTGCATGGATATTGAGATCGATTGGCTTAGAAAGATCCAATGAGAAAATACCCATAATAGACTTCGCGTCGATAACGTATCTTCCGGAAACGAGATCGAAATCATAATCAAACTTCGTAATATCGTTTACAAAAGATTTAACCTTATCGATAGAGTTTAAAGAAATTTTAACGGTCTTCATTGAGCAAATACCTCCTTCTTTATCTTATTTAATAGTAACTAGATAAATGATAAAAGTCAATGACCTAAGGCTTAAAAGGTAATGAGTTTTTGATAAAAATAAGAAAGATTAAGAAATATTATGAACAATATTCAAAATAACGTCAATGGTATGAGAGTTGCTCTTCATAACCTTGGCTGTAAGACGAATAGTTATGAAATGGATGTAATGGCCATAAAGCTTCGCGAGGCAGGCTGTGAAATAGTGCCATTTACAGATGAAGCAGATATCTATATCATCAACACCTGCACAGTTACTAATATTGCTGATAGAAAGTCAAGGCAGATGCTGCATAAGGCCAAGAAAGAAAACCCGAATGCTATTGTAGTTGCAGTTGGATGCTATGTTGAGACGGGCATAGATGGAGTTAAGAAGGACGAGAGCATAGATCTGGCTGTAGGTAACAATAAGAAGTCAGAAATTGTCGAAATACTGAATACATTCCTTGATGCAAAGGGAACAAATAAGGACAAGACTCTTGGCGGAACATCAATCATAGATATTAACCATACAAATGAGTTTGAAAATATGCTACTTTCAGAGCTCCCTGAGCATACTAGAGCATATATAAAAATTCAGGATGGCTGTAATCAGTTCTGCACTTATTGTGTTATTCCTTATGCAAGAGGAAGGGTACGCAGCAGGGAGATGAAGGATATTCTTGCTGAAATCAAGGGCCTTATCCAGAAGGGCTGCAAAGAGGTCGTTTTGACAGGAATCCATATTGGCTCCTATGGTGTTGACCAGGGCCAGCCTATGTTGGTTGAACTTGTGGAAAATATTGCCCAGCTTGCCGGAATAGAGAGAATCAGGCTTGGATCAATAGAGCCACGACTTGTGACTGAAGAAAATGCCAAGAGACTTGCGGCGGTTGATAAGCTTTGCCCACATTTTCATTTGTCATTGCAGAGCGGATGTGATTCAGTTTTAAAGCGCATGAACAGACATTATACTGCAGCTGAATTTGCTGAAGGTGTCAGACTGTTAAGAGAGGCCTTTGACAGACCTGCTATTACTACAGATGTTATTGTTGGTTTCCCTGGCGAGACAGAGGAAGAATTTGAAGAATGCAGGAAATTTGTAGAGAACATTAACTTCTATGAAATGCATGTGTTTAAGTATTCTCCGAGAAAAGGTACCGTTGCTGCCGGAATGAAAGATCAGCTTACTGACAGAGAAAAGTCAGAAAGAAGTGATGTACTTATAGATCTTACTGAGAGGCAGTCTCTTATCTACAGGAACTCTTTTATTGGGGAAAAGGTAGGCGTACTCTGGGAGGACGAAGAGGAAATCAAGGGCAGAAAGTTTATGATTGGTCATACGGACAGATATGTCAGGGTGGCTATGGAAGAAACTGAGCTTGGTTTTGGAAGAGCAGTATCTGGCGAAATCACCATGGAGACTATATCTGGGCTGCTTAACTCGGATACTCTTCTTGCCGCAAAAGAATAATGGTGATTTGCTTAATTTTTTTGGCTGGTGTAGAATTAATCTAAGTATACGCAAAAGAATAATTGAGGGTGCCGGTAGTGACACGCTCTAAATAATAAAAGATTGGAGAAAGAATATGGCAGATCAGGATTTAGGAAATACCCAGTATTTTAAGGTAGAAGTAGAACCAGAGACTGGTGTTAAGAAGGTTCTTTCTGTGGTTTATGATGCTCTTTTGGAGAAGGGCTATAACCCTGTTAATCAGATTGTTGGTTATATTATGTCAGGTGATCCTACTTACATTACAAGCCATCAGGGGGCCAGAAGCCTTATCATGAAGGTTGAGCGCGATGAGCTTGTTGAAGAGATGCTCACAGAATACATTAAAAGTAACGATTGGGCACAGCACAAGTAATGAGGATAATGGGACTAGACTACGGCTCCAAGACTGTGGGAGTTGCTATCAGTGATGAACTTCTGTTAACAGCTCAGGGTCGTGAGATAATCCGTAGGAAAGAAGAAAATAAACTACGCAGAACTTTAGCGCGCATTGAGGAGCTTATTCAGGAATATGGGGTGGAGAAGATTGTGTTGGGACTACCTCTTAATATGGATCAGACTCCCTCTGAGCGCTCACAGTTGTGCCTTGAATTCAAGGATAAGATTGAGAGACGAACAGGAATCCCAGTGATCATGTGGGATGAACGCCTTACAACAGTTGAGGCTGATGAGATCATGGATGAAGCAGGGATCAAGGGTCGAGATCGAAAAGAGTACGTTGATATGATAGCGGCGCAGATTATTCTGCAGGACTATTTGGATAACAGAGAACGGAGTTGAATTTGGAAAAGATCATATTTAGCCCAGATGGAGGCGAACCAGTAGAATTCTATTGTTTGGAACAGACTGTTATTGGTGCCAAGACTTACCTTCTTGTCACAGATGAAGAAGATGGTGACGGAGAGGCGCTTATTTTGCGCGATGACTCCGATATTAAAGATGAGCAGGCGCTTTATGCGATCGTTGAGGATGACCTGGAACTGGAGGCAGTTGCAGGTGTATTTCGCAAGCTCCTTGCCGAGGATGATATAGATCTGGATATTTAACGGGGACTTTGGTTAATATCCTATTCTACATCTCCGCCAATTACTTATGGAGGAAATAATTTGAACAAAAAGAAAATTGCAAATGCGTCCAAGCTGCAGATCATCCCTTTGGGAGGTCTTGAGCAGATTGGAATGAACATCACTGCCTTCAGATATGAAGACAGTATTATTGTGGTGGATTGCGGTTTGTCATTCCCAGATGATGACATGCTTGGAATCGACCTTGTTATTCCTGACATTACTTATTTACAGGAAAACATAGATAAGGTAAAGGGGTTTGTAATAACCCACGGACATGAGGACCACATCGGTGCGCTTCCTTATGTACTTCACGAGCTCAATGTCCCTGTTTATGCTACAAGGCTGACAATGGGTATTATTGAGCACAAACTTGAGGAACATAATCTTCTTAAAAAGACAAGGAGAAAGGTGGTCAAGTTTGGCCAGTCTATTAACCTTGGTCAGTTTAGAGTTGAATTTATAAGAACAAACCACTCTATTGTTGATGCTGCTGCTCTTGCTATCTATTCGCCAGCAGGAACTGTGGTTCACACTGGAGACTTTAAGGTCGACTATACACCTGTTTATGGAGATCCAATAGATCTTCAGAGATTTGCAGAAATTGGTAAAAAAGGTGTTCTGGCTCTAATGTGCGATTCTACAAATGCAGAGAGACCAGGATTTACAGCTTCTGAGAAAACTGTAGGAAGAGCTCTGGGCTTTCTGTTTGAGGAGCATGCTAACAACAGAATCATAGTAGCTACCTTTGCTTCTAATGTAGATAGAGTTCAGCAGATCATCAATATAGCTCATAAAACTGGACGTAAGGTTGTGGTAGAAGGCCGCAGCATGGTCAGCATTATTGACATAGCTCAGAAACTGGAGTGCATCCAGATTCCTGAGAATACGCTTATAGATATCGATCATCTCAAGGATTACCCTGAGAACAAGACAGTTATCATTACTACAGGAAGCCAGGGTGAGAGTATGGCTGCTCTTAGCAGAATGGCTAACGGACAGCATAGAAAGCTCTCAATTGGTGCGGGAGATACTGTTATCTTTTCCTCCCATCCAATACCTGGTAATGAGAAGGCTGTTACCAACATAATCAATGAACTTCAGATGAAGGGCGCGGATGTAATATTCCAGGATGTTCACGTATCAGGACATGCCTGTCAGGAAGATATCAAGCTTATCTATACACTGGTTAAGCCTAAATATTCAATTCCTGTTCACGGTGAGTACAGGCATCTGCAAGCTCAGGCTAATATCGCAAGAAGCCTTGGTATTGATAAAGAGAATATCTTTATCCTCCATTCAGGAGAGGTTTTAGAGCTTGATGATGAGAGCGCCAAGGTCAAGGGTAAAGTCCCTGTTGGAGCTATTCTGGTTGACGGACTTGGAGTAGGAGACGTTGGTAACGTAGTTCTAAGAGATAGACAACATCTTGCAGAAGATGGTATTGTAATAGTTGTATTTGGACTGGATCAGGCCAATGGACAACTGGTTTCAGGACCAAGTATTGTTTCAAGAGGCTTTGTATACGTAAGAGAGTCAGACAAGCTGATAGATGATGCAACTGATCTTGTGCTCGATGAGGTAACAGAGGCTCTAGATAAGGGAATCACAGATTGGGGCAAGCTTAAGAGCATTGTTAAGGATGTCCTGAGTGATTATATCTGGAAGAAGACAAAGAGAAGACCTATGATCATGCCAATCATCATGGATACAAATTATTGATGATGTCATGAACTTGGTTGGGAGAGATGCATGAGTGCTAGAAAATTTGCATTAGGCTTTCTTGATACTGCAGTCAAGGTAGTCTTCGTGATCTTAGTTATTATGCTCATCAGTAAGTATTCCAAAGTGGCTTATGACTATGGTTACCATATTTTTAATCAGGTCCCTGTTTCTTCAGGAACTGGCAGAACGGTTTCAGTCACTATAAAAAGTGGCGATTCGGCAAGCGATATAGCTGATAAGCTGGCTGAAGTGGGACTTATAACTGACAAGACATTATTTAAATTGCAGGAGAGGTTCTCGGATTATCATGGACTTGAGACTCCTGGTACCTATGAACTTAGTACAGCCATGACACCGGAAGAAATGCTACAGATCATGGCTGCAGGATCTATCGAGGCAGCTGAGTCTGGTTCAGAAGCAGCTTCTACAGAGACAGCTCCTGAAACTAACGTGGCAGGCGAGGAATCAAGCGGTGGTTGAACAGGATAGAATGACGGCATTTATAAATTCTCTGGATAGGGGAAATGCTCCTTATCTTGATGAATTGGAGAAGAGGGCCAAGGCGGATGATGTCCCTATCATCCGCAAGGATACTCAGGCTCTACTTAAGTTCTTAATGGCACAGAGTAGACCTAAAAATATTTTGGAGGTCGGCTGTGCTATTGGCTTTTCTGCCCTACTAATGGCAGAGTACAGTGACCATGACACCAGGATCACGACTATAGAGAAGTTTGAGAAGAGAATTCCTATAGCTAAAGAGAATTTCATACAGTATGACACAAATAATAAAATCACACTCTTAGAAGGTGATGCGACAGAAATACTTAAAACGCTATCCCCGGGGTATGATTTTATTTTTATGGATGCGGCAAAGGGGCAGTACATCAATTTTCTGCCTGATTGCCTTAGAATCCTGAATAAAGGGGGACTACTGGTATCTGATAATGTTCTTCAGGATGGAGATGTTATAGAGTCCAGATTTGCGGTAACCAGGAGAGACAGGACAATACATGCCAGAATGAGGGAGTATCTTTATGAACTCAAACATAATGATGCCCTGAATACAGTTATTCTGACTGTGGGAGATGGCATGACCTTATCTGTGCGGTTATAAGCATGATGTAACGATTTTTGTTTTAGCTTAGAAATGTGGAGAAATCAATGAAAAAACCTGAATTACTGATTCCAGCAAGTAGCCTGGAGGTACTTAAAACAGCTGTTATTTTTGGAGCAGACGCAGTTTATATTGGCGGAGATGCTTTTGGACTACGTGCCAAGGCCAAGAACTTCAGCCCTGAGGAAATGAAGGAGGGCATAGAGTTTGCACATGCCCATGGAGTAAAGGTTCACGTAACAGTTAATATCCTCGCTCATAACTACGATCTTGACGGAGTTGAGAAATATCTTCATGAGTTAAAAGAGCTAAAGCCTGATGCTCTTATAATAGCTGACCCCGGAATCTTTATGAAGGCTAGAAAAATCTGTCCTGAGATAGATATTCACGTATCGACACAGGCTAACAATACTAACTACGAGACCTATAATTTCTGGCATGATCTAGGAGCCAAGAGAGTTGTGGCTGCAAGAGAACGTTCACTTCGCGAGATAAAAGAGATCACGGAAAAGATTCCTGAAGATCTTGAGATGGAATGCTTCATTCACGGAGCTATGTGCATTTCCTATTCAGGAAGATGTCTTTTATCTAATTATTTCACAGGAAGAGATGCCAATAAAGGAGCATGCACACACCCTTGCAGATGGAAGTATTCTGTTGTAGAGGAAAAGAGACCTGGAGAATATCTTCCTGTCTATGAAAATGAGAGAGGAACTTATATCTTTAACTCCAAGGATCTATGCATGATAGAGCATATTCCAGAGATGGTAGATGCAAGGATTGACAGCTGCAAGATCGAGGGCCGTATGAAGACTGCTCTTTATGTAGCTACTGTTGCCAGAACTTATAGAAAGGCTATAGATGATTTCTTTGAATCTGAGGATAAGTACAGACAGAATATGCCATGGTACCTTGATCAGATATCAAAGTGTACATACCGCCAGTTTACTACGGGATTCTATTTTGGCAAGACTAGTGATGAGGCTCAGATTTATGACAATAATACTTATGTTAATGAGTATATCTACCTAGGAATTGTAGGGGAAATAGATAACAGAGGTTATGCTAAGTTTGAGCAGAGAAATAAGTTCTCTGTGGGTGATGAAATTGAAATCATGAAGCCTGACGGAACGGATATAAAGGTTACCGTTAAGGGAATGTATGCGGAAGATGGAACACCTGTAGAATCATGTCCACATTCCAAGCAGACACTTTTTGTAGATCTTTCAGAAAGGCCTGAGAAATACGATATTCTGAGGGTGAAATCTAGCTCGCCGGAAGTTGAAACTAATCTTCCAGATTGCGGTGCCTGAAAAAAGTGCTTTGCGTTTTGCACAATGTGTTGTAATATGTAACGGAAAAATTGAATTATAAGATCAAGGTCTTGTAGCGAAAGGAATGTGAAATCACATGGGGAACAAGGTAAATGTTGAAGAGATTTTTGGGCAGAATGTCTTTACTCTTGCCAAGATGAGAGAGAGATTACCCAAGAATGTTTACAAGGAAGTTGTAAATGTAACTGAGCATGGCGGAGAGCTTTCCAAGGAATCTGCAGATGTTGTGGCAAATGCTATGAAGGAGTGGGCAGTAGAAAATGGTGCTACGCACTATACTCACTGGTTCCAGCCACTTACAGGTATTACTGCCGAGAAGCATGATTCTTTTGTTGGTTCAGCTGACAAGGATGGCCGTATGCTTACTTCTTTTTCAGGCAAAGAGCTCATTAAGGGTGAGCCTGATGCTTCATCATTCCCTTCAGGTGGTCTTCGTGCTACATTCGAGGCAAGAGGATACACAACCTGGGATATCACTTCACCTGCATTTTTGAAGGAATCTGGCGCAGGTGTTACACTTTGCATTCCAACAGCGTTTTGTTCATATACTGGAGACGCTCTTGATAAGAAGACTCCACTTCTTCGCTCCATGGAGGCTGTTAATAAGCAGGCTCTGAGAATCGTAAGATTATTTGGTAATACAACTGCTACTAAGGTCAATGTTTCAGTCGGACCTGAGCAGGAATATTTCCTTGTGGACTGGGATAAGTCCATGAAACGAGAAGACCTTATTTTCACAGGAAGAACCTTATTTGGTGCTCAGCCTCCTAAGGGACAGGAGATGGAAGATCACTATTTTGGTGTAATCCGTGAAAGAGTTGGCGAATTCATGAAGGACCTCAATGTAGAACTTTGGAAACTTGGAGTTCCTGGCAAGACTCAGCACAACGAGGTTGCACCTGGTCAGCACGAACTTGCACCAGTATATGAGACAGCCAACATTGCAGTTGATCATAATCAGATAATTATGGAAACTATGAAGCGTGTTGCTGAGCATCACCATATGAGATGTCTCCTTCATGAGAAGCCATTTGCAGGTGTAAATGGTTCTGGTAAGCATGATAACTGGTCACTTTGCACAGATGATGGTGTTAATCTTCTTGATCCAGGCGATACGCCTAACAAGAATGTTCAGTTCCTTTTTGTACTTGCCTGCATTTTGAAGGCAGTGGACACTCACGCAGACCTTTTAAGGCAGAGTGCTGCTGATGTTGGTAACGATCACAGACTTGGTGCCAACGAGGCTCCACCTGCAGTTATTTCTGTATTCCTTGGAGAACAGCTTGAGGATGTTGTAAGACAGCTTATTGAGACTGGTGTTGCTAAGTCCAGCAAGAGAGGCGGTAAGCTCAAGACTGGTGTATCTACACTTCCACAGTTTGAGAAGGACGCGACAGATAGAAACCGTACTTCACCATTTGCATTTACTGGTAATAAATTTGAGTTCAGAATGGTTGGATCATCAGATTCAATGGCCAGCTCAAATACGACACTTAATACAATCGTTGCTGAGGCTTTCTGCGAGGCAGCAGATAAGCTTGAAAAGGCCAAGAATTTCGATGAAGCTGTTCATGATCTTATCAAGGAGTATCTGACAGATCATCAGAGAATCATCTTCAATGGTGATGGATACTCAAATGAGTGGATCAAAGAGGCTGAGAGAAGAGGACTTCCTAATATCAAGTCTACAATCGAGGCAGCAGACACACTTATTACTAAAAAGGCAATTAAGCTTTTTGAAGATTTTGGTGTATATACCAAGACTGAGCTTGAGTCCAGAAGAGAGATCATTTTTGAGAACTATGCCAAGACTATCAATATCGAGGCTCTTACTATGATTGATATGGCTTCCAAGCAGATCATTCCTGCAGTAATGAAATATGCAGGAAGACTTGCAGCAGATATCAATGCTATAACAGCGACTGGTGTTAGCGCATCAGTTGAAATAGATGAACTCAAGGAAATTCAGATGCATCTTGGCAAGATGAAGGAGGCTCTTGATAAGCTTAAAACTCTTGAGGGCAAGGCATCAGTTATAGAAGATCAGAGAAAGAGAGCATTTTTCTATAAGGATAAGGTTCGCCCAGTGATGGATGATTTAAGAGAACCTGCTGATAAGCTCGAGCTTTTGTTAGATAAGAAGGATTGGCCATTCCCAACCTACGCCGATCTATTATTTGAAGGTTAATGAAGCGCCGCTATCTGTGTTTTGAAATACGGATAGCGGCATATTTATAATCGAATTAACGATTTTTATAAAATTTTTAAAAAAGTGCTTGCATTTTATTTTTTACATGCGTATAATTAACACTTGTCGATGGGCTATCGCCAAGCGGTAAGGCAACGGACTCTGACTCCGTCATTACGTAGGTTCGAATCCTACTAGCCCAGCTATTCAAACGGGATTGTTGGTCACAACAGTCCCGTTTTTTTCTATATCTTTTTGAGTAGACCTATAACTGCTACATTTGTAGCACAAGACCGGCAAGCGAATGGATGCTTGCATACAAATTCATTTGCCGGTCGTAAGAACATGGAGCACTAAGTGCGGAATGTTCGTGTGCGAAATCGAGTAGGAGTCAGCCTACTCGATTTTGTTGACTCTTGGGGAGGAATTATGTACAGCTTTGACTCACGTATCAGGTACAGCGAAACGGATAGTAATGCCATTTTGACGCTGGAAGCACTTATTGACTATTTTCAGGATTGCTCGACATTTCAAACTCAGGATGGACCAGCAACCATGGAATACCTGAGAAAGCAAGGCATAGCATGGGTTTTAAATTCCTGGCAGATAGAGATCAGGCGCTTGCCAAGACTCTGTGAAGAGGTGACAATAGGCACAATCCCATATATGTTAAAGGGACCTTTGGGACTACGTAATTTCTTTATGAAGACCAGGGATGGAGAGATGCTGGCTGTAGCTAATTCTGTATGGACCTTGTTTGATTTCCAAAAAGGAGTTCCTACAAGAGTTACTAAAGAGATAGCAGAGGCCTATCCATTAGAGGACAAGCTCGATATGGTATATGAGGATAGGAAGATTACTATTCCGGAGGGAGTTAGCTACAAAGCTGAAGAGATTGTAGTCAGGAAGAATCACCTTGATACTAACAATCATGTCAATAATGGTCAGTATATCAGAATGGCCATAGACAGCCTCGGACAGCAGGCGCAAAAAGTGAAATCTTTGAGGGCTGAGTACAAGAAACAGGCCCTATTGGGTGATGTTTTGTACCCTGTTGTTATCAGTAGCAATATAGGGGATAATAAGGTTTATACAGTAAGTCTCCAGGATTCAGAAGGACTTGGAGTTTGTACTGTTCAGTTAAAAATGGATTAAGATGTAGTTGTTTAGCATGTGCATAGCATGTACAAAGAAAGGACGGAAGACATTATGATCAAACTTGGAGAAAAACAGAAACTAACAGTAGTTAAAAAGGTGGATTTTGGCGTATACCTGTCAGAACAGGCCGGAGCGGAGGAGAAGGTTCTTCTTCCTGCTAAACAGGTTCCATCAGGAACAGAGGTTGGATCAGTAGTAGAGGTTTTTATTTATAAGGATTCTGATGACAGACTGATCGCGACTACTAATGAGCCGAAGATAATGCTGGGTGATGTAAGAATGCTCAAGGTTAAGGAAACCAGTAGAATTGGTGCTTTTATGGACTGGGGACTTGAAAAAGATGTTCTTTTACCATTTAGAGAGCAGACTAAAAAGGTCAAGGCCGGCGAAGAGGTTTTATGTGCTCTTTACATTGATAAGAGCAGCAGACTTGCGGTTACAATGAATGTATATCCCTATCTTAAGACAAACAGCCCCTATGCCAAGGATGACAAGGTTATAGGTACAGTTTATGAGATGAGCGATAATTTTGGCGCCTTTGTGGCTGTTGATGATATTTATTCAGGACTTATCCCTAAAAAAGAGCTTTTTGGCAATGTGAAGATTGGTGACAGCGTTAATGCCAGGATTACTTCTGTCAAGGAAGATGGGCGCCTGAACCTCAGCATAAGGGAAAAAGCTTATCTTCAGATGGATACAGATGCTCAAAAGCTTCTTGATATGATAAAAAACTGTGGTGGAAGACTTCCATTTACAGATAAGGCATCTCCTGATCTTATCAGAGAAAAGACTCAGATGAGCAAAAATGAGTTTAAGCGTGCTGTGGGCCGTCTTCTCAAAGAAGGAAAGATCACTATTGGCAAGGATTCTATTGATCAGGTTTAAGGAGAATTCTGATGGATTACAGGAGAGCTAACAGAACGTATTTGTATATGATATTGTCTACACTTGGACTAGTGCTTGCAATGTCGCTTTGGTATGCCAATGGAGGACCTACTGTATCAATTCTGGCTAATAACATCTTAAGTGAAGGAGTTGTACTTATCCCTGCTCTGGCGGCGGTGTTTTACAGTGGGGAGAAGCTTTCTGTCATGATACCTTTTCATAAGATCAGGATTAAGACAGTGCTACTTGTGATCCTTTATGTGATAATGCTATTTCCGATGGTGACCTTTGTAAATGCAGTGTCCATGATATTTGTGGAAAATACTGTATCGGCTATAAGCGGGGACGTTTTAAAGATGCCGATGTGGGTGATGATTCTCTCTATTGGCATTCTGGGGCCTTTGGTTGAGGAGATTGTATTTAGAGGAGTTATTTTGCAGTCATATCAGAGAACAGGAAGAATAGTTGGTTCAATTCTTCTTTCATCTGTTTTGTTTGGTATGATGCACATGAACTTCAATCAGTTTGCTTATGGAGCTGTAATGGGAATCATGCTGGCTCTTTTGTATGAGGCAACAGGTACGATAACAGCATCATTTTTGGCTCATGCGACCTTTAACACTATAGAAGTTGTGATGATGTATGCAAATAACAGTGCGCTGGATGAAGCTGCGACCATAGCTGAGGATTACATTGGCGCATCAGGTCTTGATACTATTTATTATGTCTATCTTTTTGTGGCAGCAGCCATATTTACAGTGGGAGCAATACTTTTTTTGCGTCTGATCGCTACTATTGAGGGCAGGATAGAATTTCTGGAAAGTATTCCAGGAAGAAGCAGATTTGGTCTGGAACTTATAACACTACCACTTATCATTGCCATGGTAATATCAATTTCCTACATGTATTTATATACTTTGCTATAAAAAATGACACCCATAACCTTTCGGCTATGGGTGTCTTTTTCTCAGATCCTAATGTCGATATTGGCTCCAAGGTTCGGGTTTACAGAAAGCTCTGCAGCCGAATCAATGGTGGAAACTAGCGCTTCTCCAGCGCTCTCCATAGTATCCAGGCTTTTTGATAACATGGCCACACCAACATCATTAAGAACTTTGTTCTGAGATAGTGCCATTGATAAAGCGGGAATATCCATAAGCACCTCCTGTGCGACTGCAATGTACCTAAACTACAGGGGTTCATGTACATATACACTTTATCCTATCAAGTATATCGGCTAGAAGATTGGAAGCTTAATAGGGAAAAGAGTCATTATCCACACAAAAAACAGTATATGTTTTTGTAGAATATGACGGAGAAAATTGAAAAATAGACAAAAAATGCTGTTCCTTGGCTAGATTTTTTTGTACAAATATATTAAAATGTCTTTAAGTTTTTTATTATCGTAGCATATTATGTGCTGCAGAAAGAGTGATAAATGATATCGAATCAAATTCTTCAGAATACCATTGATGGGCTTAAGACTATAGCTCACGTGGATCTTTGTGTTCTAGACATTGATGGCAAGGAGGTGGCATCCACTACTACAGATATTGGAAATGTGTCCATGTCTGCAAGAAATTTTGTGGATTCTCCAGCAGATTCTCAGGAAATTCAGGGACATCAGTATTTTAAGATATATGACGAGCAGCAGCTTGAATATATTTTGATCTGCACTGGTAGTGGCGAGAATACCTATATGCTTGGCAAGATGATCGCTTACCAGATCCAGAGTCTTTTAGTTGCCTACAAGGAGAGATTTGATAAGGATAACTTCATCAAGAACCTATTGCTTGATAACCTTCTTTTGGTGGATATCTACAGCAGGGC
>JAEEGF011555536.1_pt1 | contig 15439 bp, 13 predicted proteins | sample 9134171 | NCBI WGS metagenome assembly JAEEGF01 (sample SAMN16246542, study PRJNA631951) | gut metagenome | biome: gut microbiome; feature: rumen; material: AP-attached | host: Bos | place: Iran: Karaj | collected 2018-10 | reverse complement strand
AACAGACAAAAACTTTTCATAGCCATTCTGAGAAATATAATCGTAACAATTTTTGTAATAATCTGCTTCAATTGATTTTTTAATGAATTTATAGCGAGCAATAAGATTTTCTAATTCATATGGGTATAGCTTTTTGCTTTTGGTAAGCACTTCATCGCTAACGCTGACTTTACCAAAATCATGAAGTAAAGAAGCATATCTAAGCTGTAAGAGTTCCTTTTCGTTAAAACGAAGTTTAGCGAAGGTTCCTTCACGAATATCATTGATTTTTTTCGCCAAAGCGACTGTTAATTCAGCGACTCTTTCAGAATGACCGTGTGTACAGGGGTCTTTTGATTCTATAGCAACAATCGAAGCTTTTACAAAACCCTCAAAAGTTCTTCTTAAATCATATAGGAGTCTTGCATTTTCCAAGGCTACGGCAGCTTGAGAAGCCAAGTTATTAACAAGATCTACATCTTCATTGTTAAATGGAATTATCTGGTCTTCTTCCAGCTTTACTCCTTTTTTACTGGTTTCGTAGTCTTTTCTTTTATTCATCAACTGAATAACACCTACAATTTCTCCATTTTTATTATACATAGGAGCAGTAATCATAGATTTAGTACGGTAACCAGAAGATTTATCAAAGTCTTGATTAAAATTAAAAGGAAATGTTGTAGGCACATAGTAAACATCTAATAAATTTACTGACAACCCAGTTTTTGCAGTATAACCACTAATCGACTTATCGTTTATTTCCAATAAAATATCTTTTTCGCCAGTCCAGTTTGTTGAAATATTCTGAGTAAAAACAAAACGAAGATTCTTTTCGCCTTCTTTCAGATATAGACTACCAGCATCTGCTTTAATCAGATGTCTTGTCTTAGTAAGTATGAAATTTAATAAATTCCCAATATTTTTTTGAGTAGTTAAAGCAATAGCGACATTATTAAGAACAATTATTTTTTTCTGAGCTTTTATCAGTTCTGTTTCTAAGTCTATTTTTGGTTTATAAACACAATCTTTTGATTTGGCTGCTAATAAAGATTCAATAATCTTTTCCTTAGAAGCAGGAAGCTTAACATATGTAAAATAATTATTTTCAAAAATACCTTCTAAGTATTCCTGACTATAGTTTTCTCCAATAGCAACAATGGGATTAGTCTTATGTTTTCTTTTAAGAATTTCCAACAAATCGACTACATTATCTTCAAAAGCTGGAAAATACAAGAGAATAACATCGTTCTCTTTTAAAGTATTATCTGCTAATGTCTTTATATCATCGAATCTTTTTGCTTTTATAGATTCGTCATTAAGAAAAGAATTATATAATTCCTTTTCAGGGAAACGATAAGCATATATTTCACTTGTATTCGACATTTTTACACCAAATCATTTTAAAAAAATTTTTTATATTATATTAAGATAAGTAGGGCAAAAGCAAACTTTTTTAGTTATCTAGCCCACAGATTTGTCATAATCGTATAGCTTTCGGACAGCAGCTTGCTCAACCTTATTCTCCTCCGCGGTCTCTTATGATTTCTACCTTCGAATAATCTTTGAGGGAACGAGCCTTGTGCGGAGAATAAAAGGTTTCGCGTCTAGCTGTCCGTCGTTGCCATAAAAAATCTTCAATCTTCAATCTTCTATCTTATATCTTCCTACTTATACACCAACCCAAGCATAGTCATATCATCAGACTGTTCGGCATCGCAAGCATGCTGTTTAACGGCATTATATACTACCGACAATATTTCTTTAGCATTTTCACAATCTTTTAAACTATCTAAAGCAGCCTTGAGACGTTGTTCCCCAAACAATTCTTTCTGTTTATTCATAGCTTCTGTAATACCGTCGGTATAGAAGAACAGCTTATCACCAGAATATAAATTCAAAGTATGAACCTGATATTTTGTATTTTTTCTAACACCCATTACGCGATTTTTTTTCTCATTTAGTATAAAAGAGAACTCATCTTCATTATTGTGATGAACCAAAGGCGGATTATGACCAGCATTTACATAAGAAAATAATCCTGTTTTTAGGTCTAGAATGCCAAAGAAGACGGTCACAAACATAAATTCTTTGTTGTTTTCAGTAAGTTGCTGATTTGCCTGTTCCATTACAAATGCCAGATCAGGCTCTTGACCTTCTGAATATGCAGAAGAAGCCAACATTGCACAATTTTTTAAAACAGTTTTCGAAATCATCATGAATAGAGCTGCGCCGACTCCCTTACCTGAAACATCAGCAATAGTAACAGCCAGATGATTTTCATCCAACATATAAAAATCATAAAAATCGCCGCCTACTTCTTTTGCGGGGTTCATACTGACCGCCAAATCAAATTCTTTTTTATTGGAAAAATAGGGTTCAACACTTGGTAACAATCCGGTCTGTATATTTCTTGCAACATTTAATTCTGTTGCAATTCTTTCTTTTTCAGCAGTAATCATTGAAAGGTTTTCTATATATTTTTTCAAATCACTGCTCATATCGTTTATGCTGTCTGAAAGAGCTTCTATTTCATCACCGGTTTTTATATCGAGTTTCTTGTCGAGATTGCCTTTTGCAATTTCTTTGACACCATCTTTAAGATAAAGAATAGGGCTTATAGCTTTTTTTGAAATAACGACACTCACCCAGATCAATAAAATAATAAGCAAAATAAGATATAGTGAAATAAGTTTCAAATGTTTCATATAAAAAGAATTCATCATATTTTTAAAAAACTCATTTTGCCGTTTAAAAAGGTTTGGAAGTATATCTCGTTAACATTAAAACAATAGAGCAAACCAAAAGCAAAAAAGGATATTAAAGCTGTCGAAAGCAACAAAAGAAGCATTCGATATAGAAGATTCATTTTAAACAATTTCAAAACAAAAGACTCCAATAATATTATTAAAACAATATCTATCTATAATTTTCGATGTTAAATATATCACGTATTACGAGTATCCATCAATTATTGATTTCTTAGCAAAACCAGTTCTTTGATAACTTCGAAATTTATATTAACAGTTGAGAGCAAGGCATCAATAGAGATTATATAATTGCAAAAAACTTGTCTTTCATGTTAAAAATATAGTATGTCAGAAACTTCTAGTGCTCCCTCAAAAAAAGAAAAAATTATATTTTTTTTAAAGTACTCCTTTTTATCTCTACTAATAATAGTTATACTGGGTGCCATATCTTTTGCTATCTTTAATTATTTCTATGAAATAGATGGAATCAGAGATTCCAGATATATTCGTTCAAAAAAAATATCCTTAGACGATAAAATAAAAACTATTAAAGACCTTTATTATAAAGGCAGATACATTGACACATACAAAGATTCTCGTAATTATTCATGGTTTGAATTGAATGATTTTGAATCGGATTTTTTCTTTAAGGTTAAAGTATTAAACAGTGACAATGTTGAGCATTTATACAAAGAAGCAGAAAAATACAATTATGAAGTTCAAGAAAGATATAAAAAAATATTAAAAACCAACAAAGATATTTTAAAAAACGAAATACAGAATGATTATGAAAAATATAAAAAGATACTTGAATTAAATATATTTATAACAGCGTCTAAAATAATGAAAAGAACATTAGAAAGAAAAGTTCGTCATCATTTATATTCTCTTAAATTTTTAAATAGAATACTGCCAAAAAAACTACAAATTCCAACTGGTTATTCCATAATGGAACCTGATTATAGAATTTTCATAAAACATGACCCTGTTCCAGATATTTATAATTATGCCCATAATCAATATCTCAAACCCAATTTATATCATAAAGATCTATTTGAAACTGCTATTTTATTTAAAACTTGTGGCGACTACAAAGATTCGAACAAGCTTTGTGTTGATATTTTAGAAAAAATGATACTTGATTCATTCTCAGTAAAAAAATTTGGAGAGACCGATGATTTTTATCATTACTATGAAAATATGGGAATTATATCTAGTTATGAGCTAATTGAATATATTTATTACTACAACAACTTTGGTGGTGATCTATCTAAGTTGAAAAATAAATTTGATGATTTTACAAAATCTTTATATGAACAAGCAGTTAAAGACTTTGTTGAAATAACGACTTTAAAATCAAATTATGATTTAAAAAAATCAGATTTGAATTATGATAAGAAGAAAGAAATAGCTATAATAAAAGAAAAATATAAATATATATATATAAAATTTGAATATTTAAGCAGTTTAAAAGAATTAAAAGAAACTTACTTGATAACTAACTTTAAAGTTGACCCAGATTTAATAAAGAAATCAGAAGAATGGTTAAATAAATGTAATAGTTTTAAGAAAGATCTTTCCGACGAATACGATAAGTTAAATCTTTATTATGAATAAAAAGCAGCCCTACTTCACTTCGTAGGACTGCTTCACGACTTTTCGAAATGACGAATAATTTGCGTTAAGCACTTGTTAGCTGAGAGCAAGCCTTAAAATCTTGGTTGAATGCTCTAAACCAGCAACCCAATGGTAAGCCTCTTCTAAGGTCTCACCAATAGAGAAAACTCCATGCCCCTTTACTATAACAATTCTTGAAGTTTTAAAAGCTGGTATAACAAGCTCTGCCACTTCACTAGAGGCAATAGCATTTTTTGCTTCTATAACAGGAACACCATCCTCAAAATAATAAAGCCCCTCAGCATCTATAAGCATTAATCTATTGTTTTCTATATGCATACCGCTGAGCGATTCAGCAACAACATAGGGAGAATGAGCATGAACAATAGCTTTTGCATTAGTATTAAGATAGATAGAGCGATGAACTGGCAATTCCCTAGATGCTTTCAGAGTTTGATAATCGTCATGACTTATAGCTGTAGTTACTAAATCAGGGTGATCAATATGATGTAACATACAGCCAGTGCGAGTAATAATCATTTGTTCTTCATTGATGCGAATACTTAGATTGCCAGAATGAGAATTATTAAGCCCCGCGGTAAACAAATCACTTCCTACCTGTCTGAATTCATTTAGAAACATTTTTGTATCCTTACTTCAGACCAAGAACCTGAGGAATGGTTTCAGCATAGATAGGTTCGATAATGCCTTTATCTGTAATAATGCCAGTAATAAGTTCCGGAGGAGTTACATCAAAAGCAGGATTATAAACCTTCACGCCAGTAGGAGCAATCTGAACGCCACCAATTTTAGTGATTTCATCAGGATTACGCTGTTCAATAACGATTTCATCATCGTATTTTATACTCATATCAAAAGTGCTTGTGGGTGCTGCAACATAGAAAGGAACACCGTTATATTTGCACAAAACAGCTAAAGAGTAAGTACCTATTTTGTTTGCCACAAAACCTTTTGCAGTAATTCTATCAGCTCCTACAATAACGCCCTGAACGAGATCGTTTTTTAAAAGCCCGCCGGCCATATTGTCTGCAATAACAGTAACATCAAAACCGTCTTTCATAAGCTCCCAAGCAGTAAGTCTAGCACCCTGGAGCAATGGTCTTGTTTCGTCAGCAACTATTTTAACATTCTTTCCTGCTTCTTTTGCAGCACGGAAAACGCCTAAAGCTGTTCCATAACCAGCAGTAGCAAGAGCGCCTGCGTTACAGTGTGTGAGCCAAGTTTCACAATCGCCAATTAATTCCTGACCATATTTACCAATAGCACGACACATTGCCAAATCTTCTTCACAAATTGCATTTGCTTCTGATAATGCTTTTTCTGCGGCTTTGTCTAAATCGCCAGTGTGAAGATTCAAAATTGCATTTCTAACTCTGTTTACGGCATAAAAAAGATTAACTGCTGTTGGTCTGGTGCCTGTCAGCAAATCACATATCTGTTCCAGAAGTTCTTCCAACATAATCTTTTTTTCTCTATTTTTGGGGTTAATTAAACCAAAATAAACCCCATAAGCAGCGGTTACACCTATTGCAGGAGCACCACGAACCTGCATACCAATAATGCAATTTGCTATTTCAACTTCTGTGTTGCACTTTATGATAACTTCTTTTAGCGGTAAAAGGGTCTGGTCAATTAATTCAAGGCAATTTTCTTCTTTATTATAAAAAACAGTTTTAATCATTTATATATAAACTCTTTTCTATTATCTCTTACAAAGTCAGCATAAGAAAACTTTGTATTTTCTTTGATAGAATACCCAATAAATACGATAAAATCAAGACTTTCTGAAAGTATGAGAATAACTTGATAAAAACAAACATCAATAATATTATAAAAATATGGATAAAAACGATAGACAAAAAGCAGAAGCTTTAATTATAGAAGCAAATAAAGAATTAGAAGCTCATAATTTCTTAAAAGCGAATGAAATCTGCGAAGAAGCCGCAAAATTAGATCATAGCAATCCAAACATATATCTAATTCAATTATTAGCCAGATATGAAGTTACTGAAATAGAAGATTTACAAAAATGCGATTTAAACATTTATTCGAACTATTATAAAAAAGTCAGATTATATGCAGGCAAAGAATTAAACGACGAACTAGATAAATATATTCCTAAAAATGTAAATGCCTACCCAGAGCCCCCAAAAAATAATTTATTTGCGGGTTGGACAAACTTAATTAATAATACAGATGGTTTTTTGGTAGAATTATTTCTAATTAATAAACCATTTTCAAAAGAGCGAATTGAAACAACAAGAAATGATTACTTTCCAGAAGAAACAAAGGCTTCTGTAACAACTTTCATATATGGTTTAGAATTTATAATAATAACATTATTTTTTGTAATCTCTTTTGTAACAATTATCTCTGAATTCTCATTTATGAAATCTTTATGCCTTTTATTTGCAGATTTTACTTTTATATATCCTATTTGGTATGTACATAAGAAAAATGTTTTATATCTAAAAACTCAAGATTATAATTTTACTTTTTATACAAAGTATTTTTTGCGTATATTAATATCTATTATTTTATTTATATTACTAAACGCTTTATATTTTACGGCTTATGGTTTTATATTATATGAAAATATATATTTCTCAGCCATAATATTAGCCAGTTTAACAATACCTATTTCTATAACTCAATACAAACTAATATTTAGCTTTATATCGAACACATGTGATTTATATAAAAAAATAGTTTCTACAAAATAATAAAACTACAATTAAAGTTCTGCTTTTTTAAAACCTCGAAACAACCATAAAAAGAATTTCTTTTTATCTGGCAGGAAAAGTAAAACAATTATCAGTAAAATAACTGAAGGTAAGAAAATGATTAATTCAGCAATATCTTCAGAGGTTATAAAAGGTTTTGCTGCTTCTAATTCCTTTTTATGCTCAATATAAAAATCAGATTCGAAATCCATTCCATGATATTCGCAATATAGAACACAGCCTTTACGAATATCTCCAAAAGAATGATAAACACAAGAAGAGTTTAAAAGCTTTGGCAGGGGCGATATGATTTTATTTATATCTTCATTTTCTTCAAACAATAATTTGTTATCAATCTTGGTAATATCTACTTTTCCTTCATTAATAGCTCTATCTACAGCTCTGGTTATTCTTCTTTGAAACTTATGACAAAAAGTATAAGGTTGAGCAAAACGTCTTCCTAATAAAAACCTAAGCTTAAACAATAAATCCCGTTTTATATTTTCCCAAAGCAATAAATCATGAGACTTAAAATACTTTGGGTATAACAAATCCTCTGGAAATGTTTCTGAAGCAGTAGACGACCGATTTATATCAGTTATTGAATTTGAAACAGAAGCAGCATTATCAGCATATAGTCTTTCTGAAAAAAGAATGCAGACTAAAAAAACAATAATAAAAAAACATTTCTTATTGAAATACTGCTTCATTTAAAACTAATTATCCGAAGTGTCGGAAGCCAGAGGTGGCTGTGTTATTACAACAGCATCAGAAGCATTTATCGGCTCGTTCTTGTCATCTATAGTATAAACAACAACTTCTTCGGGTTTAACAAGACCCAGACGTTCTCTTGCCATACGTTCTATGCCTTCTGGAGTAGACAGCATTTCAAGTTTTTCTTTTAACAAGCGATTTTCACGTTCAAGATCTTCTATTCTTTCTCTTTGAACAGCTTCTGTCTGAAGCAGATTACGAATGTCATTGTATCTTGCAAGATAAATCAAAGACAAAGCAACACAAAATATTGCAGACAGAATAAACATAATTTCTGTAGAAAATCGAACTCTTTTACGTTTTGGAGATGATTCTGAGTCTGACATTATTAAATTCACATCCTAATCGCACCCTGCGCGATTCGAACGCGCGGCCTTTTGCTCCGGAGGCAAATGCTCTATCCAACTGAGCTAAGGGTGCATTTCAATGCTGCTTAAATCATTTTATTCATTAAGCAAACTTTGAACACGCTTAGCAATGCTTTCTACACCCTGTTTAGGAGTCTTGCTTCCTGCAAGAACGGTTTCGACTTCAGGATTAACTATATCTTCCAACAGACCGAAATCCTTAACAACTGGATTTGGTTTTGTTGTCTGCATTTGTTCCATAAAAGCCTTCTGGTGTTCATCTTCAAATTTTACCAATGAATAAGCCTTATTATTGATTGGAAGCTGATTCAACCTCAAACACCAATCGGCTTGGTTTTTATCATTTGTAAAGAAAGTAAGGAACTTATAAGAAGCTTCCTGGCGTTCTTTTGGCTTATCGTTGAATACAACAACATCTGTACCACCAACATTTGATGAAGTACCGGCAGGACCAGCAGGAATCAAAGCAATACCGAAATCCAACTTAAGGTCTTCTTTGAAACGTTTCAAGTTCCATGGTCCCATAAGTATCATTGCATATTTCCCGTTAACGAAGCCCTGTTCTGGAGTAATAGCACCAGGTTTCCAGCCGCCAGCTTCAATACCATCTTTATAAAGACCAGCTATCATTGTGAGAGCATTAACAGTAGCTTCTGAATCAATAACACAGTTGTTTCCTTCAACAACCTTTGCACCAAAAGTGTTAAGTATTGCCAAGTTCCACCAAAGTGTATTCATGATTGCAAAAGGTTCTCTACCTTTAGAGCTGTCTTTGAACTGTTTTGCAAAAGTAGCAAATTCTTCCCAGGTCTTTGGGAAAGGTTTACCACCAACTAATTCATTGAACTTGAAAACAGAATCTTGAGGAAGCAAGCCAAGTTCCTTGAATATTGTTCTATTATAGAATAAAGCAATACAGTTACTCTGATCTGGCAAACCATAATATTTGTTGTCTACGCAACAAGCATTTAATGGAGCTTCGAGATATTGGTCTTTTATTGAGTCAAAACCATATTCGCCTAAATTAACTACAGAATTCTTTCTAGCTAATTCACATACAAAAGACCAGTCAACACGAGCCATATCTGGACCCTGACCAACAGTAAGAGCAGTTCTAATCTTTGGTTTATGACCATCGAACGGAATTCTTACAGGTCTTATAGTATATTTAGCGTTTTCAGGCATAGCTTCCCATTTGGCTATTATTTCTCGAAGAATGGCTTCTTCATCGTCACCATAAGTATGCCAAAAAGTAAGAATAGTTCTTCCATCTGCAGTGGTACTCATGCTGGAAGAAGAACCCCAGCCATACCAGCACAAAACGGCATAAGCAAGAACAACGGCTATAATACAGATTTTTTCTTTCATGGCTATTCTCTCCCTTATTCCTTAACTGCACCAGCAGTCATACCTTCAATGAAGTATCGCTGAGCAAACAAGAACAATACAGCGATAGGAACGATTGAGAAGCAAGATGCCGACATAATCAAACCAAGTTCTGAAGTATACTGACCTCTGAACAAAGCTAGACCTACAGGTAAAGTAACGCTTAACGGATTTTCAAAGTCTGTAACAATCAACTGCCACAAGAAATTTGACCAGTTAGAAAGGAAGGTCAATAGGAAAAGCGTTAGAATAATAGGCAAAGATAACGGAATAATAACTATTCTGAATACCTGCCATTCAGAAGCGCCGTCAATCTGAGCAGCTTCTAATAGAGAATCCGGAATAGTATCCATAAACTGCTTCAGCATGAAAATACCAAATACAGAAGCTAAGTGTGGCAAGAACATTGCCCATTTTGTTCCAAACAACCCCATTTTACAAATCATAAAGAATTGAGGAACCATGAACATCATACCTGGTATCATCATAGACATAAGCAAAACTTTGAAGATCTTGTCTTTGTAAGGCAGATTCTTCTTTGAAAATACGTATGCACCCATAGAAGCAAATAGAGTTACCAAGAAAGCTGCTGTTGTAGAAACAAGCAATGAATTCATGAAGTAAGTTCCGAAATGCTTCTTGTTTTCAATCGGGTCAACGCTCTTCATAGCCTGAGCTTTATCATCAATCTTAAGAACTCTTCTGAAATTGTTCAAAGTTGGAGATGTTGGAACAATATCAAATGGGTTAGAGGCATTGATTACCAATTCCTGACCTGATGGTTTGAAAGCTGTGCAAAGCATCCAGAAGAATGGGAAGAGAACACAGACAACACCTAATGTAAGAGCTTCATAAATAAGCATCTTTTTAAGATATTGGCCTCTGTCTATTATTTTTGTTTCTGTATATTTCTTGATGACAAATACAGAACAAGCTAGAGTAAATGCCAAAGCCAGACCTCTGTATAAGGGTCCGATCTTATCAAGAAAAACGGCAGGAGACTTAAGTTCTTTCAAAGCAAAATGAACTTTTGAAGTATTTTCTTTAAAAGTCTTACCCTTTGGATCTTCAACGCTAAGATTTTTTTCAGCAGCAAAAGCGTTTGCTACCTTAACAGATTCTTCTGTAAGTTTATAAATACTTACGACATCACCTGTTTTCTTATATTCTTTAAGCTTTTCTTTCAAAGCATCAAATTTAACTTCGTTTTCTTTAGAAGTACCGAAATCAGCAGCAGATTTGCCAAGAACATCATCAATCATGAAATCAGCAAATTTAACGATTTTTTCGTTAGATTCTTTTTCCTGAGCTTCGGTAGCAGAAAATGAAGAAATTATCATAGAAACAAACTTAAACAATTGACCAGAAATTGTAAAAGTCATTGAAATCATTACTGCTAGTAAAATACAAAAATAAATTGTTCTAGTTACAGGATTCTTCATTATTTTTCACCTGCTTTCTTAGCAGTAAGTTTCTGCTGAACATATGTAATTCCAAGTGTAATTATAAGCATAATATAAGAAATAGCTGCAGCATAACCATAATTACCAGCATCAAATTGCTTATACAAATAGTATCCGGCAACTGAAGTCGAACCTATAGCTTCGCCGCCAATAACAACCTGAGGACCACCAGATGTCATTGCGTATATTTCTGTAAATGCATTCAAAGAACCAATAATACCAGTAATTACCATAAAGAAAATAATAGGTCTAAGCAATGGAACAGTGATAAGGTAGAATTTTTGCCATTCATTGGCACCATCTATATCTGCTGCTTCATAGACATCTGCAGGAATGTTCTGGAGGGCTGCCAAAAACAATACCATGCCGAAACCGGCACCTTTTAATGTCATAGCGAATATTACAGCTAATAGAGCTGTATATGGGCTACCTAAAAGACCGGTGGTGTTAAAGAAGTTGTTTTCTCCCAGCAAAGCTGTGCTTATCTGTGCGAGAACCCCAAATTTCGGAGCATAAATCAAAGCCCAGATAACACCTACAACCAACATATCAAGTATGTTAGGCAAGAAGAATGCACTTCTGAAGAAACTCTTTCCGAAAAGCTTATTATCTAAGAGCAATGCTAATGCTAAAGATACAATTATGCCTGATGGAATGCTTATCAAAGCATAAAAAGCTGTTACAACCAAAGATGACCAAAACTGCCAGTCTTTAATTATTTTTACATAGTTTGCGAACCCAACAAATTTCATGTTTGCAAGACTAAAATCTGTTGGAGCCCCTAAAAAACTAAGATAGAAAGAATAAAAAATCGGGAATACCAGGAACACCAGAAATAGTATCATGAATGGTGCTAAAAACCATGATGAAACTACGGTATCTTTTGTAGTTCGAATAGCCAAAACAAGCCCTCCTGTTTTACGCCTATTATTGAGAAATCTAAATTTTAACTTTTAGATGATAACATACCAATATAATTTTGACAATTTTTTGAAACAAAACGAGAGCAAAAGCAATTTTTTAGTTATCAATCAGAATTACTTAAAAAGATTCAAATATGCATCAGCTTCTTTTTTCGAGTTGTAATTAATTCTTATATTTTCCTTCAAGGCATTACCAATCTGCTTGCGTTCTGATTTAGAAAGTGCATAAGCCTTGTTCAATACTTGACGACATTGATCTGCATTTCCGGGGTGAAAAGTCAGTATTTTCTGTTCTTCTGGTAACACCTCATAAATACCAGCAGTTTTTGCAGCGATAATTGGTATTCCTAATGCCCCTGCTTCCAACAAAACATTTGGCATTCCATCATAATGAGATGGCAAAGCCATAAAATCACAGGCAGGGTATTTTGTTAAAAGTTCGAATCTATCCATAAAAGGCAGTTGAATTATTTTCAAACCAATTTCTTCTAAAGTATGTTCTGTTATCCAGGTTTGAACACTTTCCTCAACATCGCCAACCATAAGGAAAGAGATTTTTTCCTGTAAACCAGTTCTTAATAGATTTTCCAGGAAAAAGACTATGCCTTTTTTTTCTTTCAACTGACCGAATAAACCGATAAGAATACTGTCATCAGCAATTCCATTATCATGTCTGAAATTTAAAGCTTCTTCCAAATCATATGGGTCTTGCATCCAATCGTCTAAGTCTATTCCATTAGGAATATGGCAAACATTAAGTTCAGGAAACAAAGAGCTAACTCTGCATTTTACCTCGTTACTTAAAACACAGACTGCATCAGAAGCTTTAAAAGCATCAAACAAAATCTGCCTTTTTGCCGGTTGGAACACACCTATATCAAAATCATTACCTCTTAAAAGAGTCACAGCTTTTAATCCTAACCAGCTTTTATAGATAGGCAAAGCCAAAATTGGAGTTGTTCCACCAAAAGCAACAACATGAGTATATTTCAGTTTGTTGTCTGGGTCAGTAATATAGTTATAAAGTATATTCAAATTGTGGGCTGGGCTATCAGAAACAGGAACAGCAATTAGTTTCCCATTCATCTGAGAAACAACCTTAAAGGAATTTGCTGAAGCATTAAAAAAAGCTACATCAGTATAGATTCCATTACGTCGCAGACCAGAAACTATTCTATCGCAAGCCTGAGCCATTCCGCCTCTTCGCGGTGGATAGTTCTCTGTAAGCCATAAAACCCTTGATTCAGTCATATTGTTTTTCCTTGCGGCGATTATATTAACAGATTAATTCGCAAAACTGCAAGTTATATAAAAACTATAACCATTACAGACATAAAACTAATCTGTGATTCCCATAGGAATATGGTCTTTCAACTCGTATTCAAGCAAATCAACAACAGAATCATAGACACGAATATCGTTAATGTCGTCTTTTGTGGCGTAAAGCTTGCCATTTTCTCCCACATAAAGAGTAGAAGCAGGGAAATAGCCGAAACGTCCGACTGCTGTAATGTTGCATAAGGCCTTTTCCTTAACTTTTAAAAAGATTTTAGAAAAATTAAAGCCAGTGTTGGGTAACGTTGTGTCAAAAGTCGCTTTTCGAAGCAATTCAACCTGATTAGTATATTCATCAATAGAATCATAGCAGTCAAAATAGAACCTTGTGCAGTCTACTTCATATTTAAAAGTAGGAGACATAGCAGAAAAGAGGTAAGCATAGCGGGAAATAAACTTTTCGGCTGTTGGGTATAAATTAACTTTGGCTCTTTTATAAGACTCTTTTATGGTAGTAATTTTCCATCTATTGTTTTCGTTATCGCCAGCTATTTCCATCATTTTAACGATTCTTTCACGAAGACTTCCTTCTAATTTGTAGCCAAAATCTGTTTCAAGAGCCTCTTCGTCTATTTCGTCATCATCGTCATCATCGTTTTCTTCGATATTTTCCGCTTTATTATCTTCAATACTTTTCTTATTGCCCCAGAGCTTTTTCTCTACATAATCAATATTCACATCATCCAAGTTGTTTTCTATCATAGCGTAGACAAGATCGCAGAACTCTTTGGGACCGTATTCTCTTCCTGAAATACTGGTGATGGTTTCTTTATAAAGAAAAGACTCAAAGACATCAGTGATATTGAAAGCATTATGAATACATCTGCCTTCAATACAGGTGCAAGGCTCATAAGGGTGGCAGGTCAGCTTGTAACTTTCGTTTCCTTTGCATAAATAATAATTGGTGCCAGACTTTAAAAGCTTATAAGTATCGTCATGAAAAACTGTTACATTATCGAAGTATTTTATAGGTTTTCTAAATGGAGCGTTAAATTCTGCTAAAAATTCATTCTTCTGTCTTTCGGTTATTTGCTTTTGTTCAAAAGCTTTATTTATGCAATCAAGCACTTCTGAATTGTCTAATTCATAATACTTAGAAGTAAATGCCCAAGCGTCAAATTTATTGTGATGTTCCCAGATTTCTAAGATGAAACGGCCATTTGCATCACGATTCAGGCTTTTATGTGTTCTTTCTTTGACCTGTCCTGGTTTCCAACCACCTTCAAAATCTTCTATATCAAAGCGAAAGTAAAATTTTTCACCTTTTAAATATTTGATTTCAACTTCTCGCATAACATCCTCCGCCCTTTACAAAAACAGTTTTCTATACTTTGCCATTACCGGATGAAGCATATTCATGAAATTGGGAGCATAATTATTACCTTGCTCATCAATTGGCGGCAAAGTTTCGTAAGTATCGCTGATAAAACGAATAACATATGTTTGAGTTTGTTTAAAAAAACCTTCAGAAGCTAACTTAGCAAAGGCTGAAGCTTCCATATCTACCAAAGAGCAATTATATTTTTTGAAATATTCCAAACGTTTATTATTATCAAAAACCAATGCGTTAGTAGTCAAAAGAGAATTTGGCGTTAACCCTTCCAATAGAGGCATTTGCCAGCTATTATTTTCAGTATCTTTAATTGTAGTGCAGGAATAAATTTCTCCCAATTTTAAATCAGGCGATAAGGAGCCTGCTGAACCAAATAAAACGACTGATGAGAACTTATCAAAATTACCTATTTTTTTTACAATTTCTCGGAAAGGCTCTAACCCCATTTTATTCCAGCTTATTACTTCTCCTCCCTTATATTCCCAGTGATTTAGGAAAATGGAATCTGTTTTTTTTCGACAATTCGGCACAATTGAGAGCAAAACTTTTGCTTCTGCCTTGAAAGGAACTAAGTATAATTTCATTATTCATACCCGATTCTGTTTTAATAATATATTATTTTAAACAAAACGGTCTAAGACGACAAGATGGTAAATGTAGATGTTAATTCTGCCTTGTGTTATAATTCTCTAACAAATTTGATACTCCTTACATAATAGGAATCACTAAAAATGACCGAAATAGCAGAAACAACATTCAGACATCCCTTA
>JAEEGF011551204.1_pt1 | contig 15439 bp, 10 predicted proteins | sample 9134171 | NCBI WGS metagenome assembly JAEEGF01 (sample SAMN16246542, study PRJNA631951) | gut metagenome | biome: gut microbiome; feature: rumen; material: AP-attached | host: Bos | place: Iran: Karaj | collected 2018-10 | reverse complement strand
TTCGGCCACCCCTCTCCGAGAGGGGATGGGCTGCCGCATCAATTTGATTATCCATAGAGCGCTGCCGCGCCATCCCCTCTCGGAGAGGGGTGGCCGAAGGCCGGGGTGTGTCGCACCGTCAAACAGCGACAATCTGTGGTGTGTCGCACCATCAAACAGCGACAATCTGTGGTGTGTCGCACCGTCAAACAGCGACAATCTGTGGTGTGTCGCACCGTCAAACAGCGACAATCCGATGTGTGTCGCACTGTCAAACCTCAACAAATTAAAAAATATACCGTTATACCTAAGTATCTGAAAACCAACAAAATAAACCAAGCATTATCCTTATGCCACAACTGCTTGTTCCTTAAGTCTTTACAGAGGCATCTTCGGTCGTTGTCCGATTGTTGTCCGATTGTTGTCCGATTGTTGTCCGTTCGTGACTGGACAACAACTGGACAACAACTGGACAACGAGCGGACAACAACCAGTGTTGACCCAGTGAAGAGGCGGAGCAGAAACGGCGATTTGTTATGGGGTAGCAGGGTGAAAGAATGCATTTTTTTTATTGCTTCTATGCTTTTATTTTACAGTGCTTTATCTCTTTTATGCGCTTTTCTTTGAAAAAAAAATTAATTTTTTTTGCAGCGAAATTGGCATTTTTTGTGACTATGCATAATGAAAACGGAAAAATAGCGTTACCCCTTTACCGTAAAAGTATAAAAACGTAAACAATAAAAAACATAAAATAATGAAGAAATTATTTATTTTAACAGTTATGGCCCTGTTGGTCGGCTACTGCGGCAGCGCGGCAGCGCAGGGCTATACAGGCAAGGTCAACCCCAACTGCATTGGTCTGAAGAACCCAACCAACTTCACCCTTAGTGGCTCGCATCAGGAGAAGTGGACAGGATATACGGGTTCGAAAAACGAAATGGTAAGTACCTGTTATATGGAAGCCGGAACATACGACCAGACTATACAGGCATCAAATCTGGAGGGTACATCGAACAACCCCAGCGGCAGTGCCTGCAACATCAGTCTGAGCAACGGCAGCACACGTTCTACGTCAAGGGACCTGCACAACAACCTTGACCATTCATATAACTTTGTAATCAAAGGTTCGGGCACAGACCCCGAAACCAACGGTCATCTGTCGTACCTGCCGCCCGACACCTCGTTCCATACCTCGATACGTCTGGGTAACTATTGCGGCTATCACGGCGCAGAGAAGCTGACATACGAGATTCAAATCAAGCCAGAGAACGCTATGATTACTATTTGGTATGCCCTGTCACTACACAATGGCCAACACTCTGCTGCTGAAAATCCTGAATTCGTTATCGTTGTGGAGAAGAATATGGGTACAACAGCATCTCCAAACTGGCAGCCCCTTGCCGGCGACACGCTTTGCTATACCCGACCGACACCTGCAGGAACCAGTTCGGATGTTACTCCCTTTTATGTAGGCTCGAGTGGAAGCCATACTGGAGCAACAAGTGGATGCAACATTTATCTGCCTTGGCAGAAGGTTATGATTAACCTTTCGAAATACACCTACCAGACAGTACGCATCAAGATCACCGCTGGTGACTGTTCGATGAGTGCTCACTATGCGTTGGCTTATATTGCCGGCGACTGCCAGTCGAAGGACCTTCGCGCCACTGGCTGCACCGCAGGCGAGAGCGACGCCGTGACGACAATCTATGCCCCCAAGGGTGCCATTAGCTATGCGTGGTATCGCAGCAAGACTGGCCAGCTGATTGGTGCCGAGCAGAGTAATGAAGCCAACTATGTGCAGATTGAGGGAGCTACGGCCGACAGCCTTGGTGCAACGCTGGCACATTTCAGAAACGTCAATACTGGAGACACCGCGAACCAGAGCACATTTATGTGCAAGATGACTACCAAAATGAACGAATCAATCTCTGTGGTTTCTACCGTCTTCACCGACGTGGGAAACACCAAGCCCCGTCTGAGCGTGGACAGCGTGCTCGACTGCAATGCCGGCATTACGCTCTATGACCTCAGCATTGCCCCCTACGCACCGCACGACACCAACCAGGTAGACACCAACCTGACAGTATGGGAATTTTACTCCTCCAACCCGCCGACTCCGGCAACCCTGGTGGGCACCTACAACGGCGGCCACGCCACTCACACCTATCCCCAGGCCGGCACCAACTACAGCGTCAAGGTGCGCACATCGGCAGTAGGTACCTCGTGCTGGAACGAGAAGACGGTAGCCATTCGAACAGTTAAACGGCCCGTGCCGCGCACCAGTATCAACAAGAACCTCAGCGAGCTTTGCGTGGGCGACACCATCTACATCACCGACCTTACGCAGGGTTCGACCTACCATAAATGGAGAATCAAAGGCCTGAGCGACACCACCTACGAGAGCACCACACCCGCCACTCGCGTTATACTCGACACCACCCTTCAGGTGACACTGCGTACCCGCAGCAAATCGTTCTACAGGGCCGACACCACTGGCGACGGAATCGTTGAGGATGTCTACTGCTACTCCGACACCACGTTTACCGTCAGGGTGGGCCAGTATCCCAAGCTGACCGTCACTGGCGACACAATAGTGTGCAACGGTCAGAACTCGAGCGTCACCGTGCAGAGCAGCGTGGACAGCTGCAGCTACAACTGGTATCAGGTCTATGGCGGCAACACGCCTATTGTGGAGAACAACAACAGTCTGGCAATACCCCTCACGCAGGACCGCACCTTCTATGTCAAGGTTGTGAGCCCCTTTGGATGCACCACGTGGGACAGCATCACCCTCTCGCTCGTCAAGCCCGACCTGCAGGTGCTTGACCAGAAGGACAAGATATGCACCGGCGACTCGACAGTGCTGATAGCTGGCAAGGCTGCCTACTATGACTGGAGCGCTACGCCGCCCGACCCCGACCTGGAAGGACAGACCAACAGCGACACCATCAAGGTGAAACCGCAGGTGACTACAACCTACAAAGTGGTTGGCCACGGCACCAACGGCTGCAGCGCCAACGAACTGTCGCAGAAGATTACCGTCTACCCCTGGCCTGTAATGCAGGTGCAGACGACCCCCGACTATATCGACTCGGAGAACCCCTCGGTGCAGTTTGCCGACCTGTCTGAGAACGGTACCACCTCGCTGTGGAACTTCGGCAACGGCGCCACCTCGACCACACGTACTGTGGTGCATACCTTCACCGACTTGAGTCAGGATTCGATACTCATCACCCTCATCACAGGCAATGCCCTTGGATGCTCCGACACATTGGAGTTCTACATACCCGTAGGCATCTTTGCCGTGTGGTTCCCCAACGCCTTCACGCCCAAGCTGGAGACCAACAATGTCTTCAAACCCTTCACAGCCAACAAGCTCACCGACTATGAGCTGCATATCTACGACCGTGGCGGCGCACTGGTCTTCTCGACGACCGATGTCGAGGAGGGCTGGGACGGCACCTACAAAGGCAAGGAGTGCAAGCAGGGCACCTACGTCTACATTGCCACCTACCGCAGGGAAGGCGTGGAGCGCCTGATGTCGCAGAAAGGTACACTTACTCTGATAAAGTAAAACCACTAAACCGACAAGACTATGAACAGACTTAAAACAATAATCATTGCAATGCTGCTTGTAGGCTGCTGCGGCAGCGCGGCAGCGCAGCCAAAGCCGGGCTACACAGGCAAGGTCAACCCCAACTGCATTGGCTTGAAAAACCCAACCAACTTCACTCTCAGCGGCTCGCATCAGGAGAAGTGGACGGGTTATACGGGCTCGAAAAACTCAATGGCAAGCACCTGCACCACTGAAGGCGGAAGCTATTCTGTCACAGTACAAGCATCAGAACTTGCGACATACCTCAATACAAACGGTTGCTCCGATGTATCGTATGAAGGCGCGGCACCTTCCAATTCAAGAGACTTGAACAATGCTCTTGACTATCAGCGCCAGTTTGTCATCAAAGGTGCCGGCACCGACCCTGAGACCCACGGGCACCTGTCGTACCTGCCGCCCGACACATCGTTCCACACCTCGATACGTTTGGGCAACTATTGCGGCAATCACGGAGCCGAGAAGCTGACCTACGAGATTCAAATCAAGCCCGAGAACGCTATGATTACAATCTGGTTCGCCTTGTCGCTGCAGAACGGACAACATTCAGCTGCCGTCAACCCTGAATTCGTTATCGTAGTAGAGAAGAATACTGGCACGGCGGCCTCGCCAAACTGGGTTCCCCTGGCCGGCGATACTCTGTGCTACATACGCCCGACACCTGAAAATTATAACGCCGACACGGCATTCCGTGTCGGTTCGACAGGAGCAGTGATGACATCAAGCGCAGCATACGGCTGCAACCTCTATCTGCCTTGGCGCAAGGTTATGATCAACCTTTCGGACTACACCTACCAGACAGTACGCTTGAAGATTACCGCCGGCGACTGTGCATCAGTAGTTCACTATGCCATAGCCTATATTGCCGGCGACTGCCAGGGAAAGGACCTGCGCGCCACCGGCTGCACCGCCGGCGAGAGCGACGCTGTGACAACAATCTACGCCCCCAAGGGCGCCGCCAGCTACAGATGGTTCCGCAGCAAGACGGGACAGCTCATCGGCGCGGCACAGAGCGATGAATCAAACTATGTGCAGATTGAAGGTGCCACAGCCGACAGCCTCGGTGCTACACTGGCGCATTTCAGGAACGTCAACACGGGCGACACCGCGACACAGAGCACCTTTATGTGCAAGATGACCACCAAGATGAACGACAACATTGCCGTTACCTCCACCGTCTTCACCGACGTGGGAAACACCAAGCCCCGCCTGAGTGTGGACAGCACTCTCGACTGCAATGCCGGCATTACGCTATATGACCTCAGTATTGCACCCTACGCACCGCACGACACCAACCAGGTTGACACCAACTTGACCCGCTGGGAGTTCTATGCCTCCAACCCACCGACACCGTCAACCCTGGTGGGCACATACTACGGCGGCCACGCCACCCACACCTATCCCCAGGGGAGCACCAACTACAGCGTCAAGGTGCGCACCTCGGCAGTAGGTACCTCGTGCTGGAACGAGAAGACTATACCCATCCGCACCATCAAGCCGCCAGTGCCGTCGCTGCGCCTGTCGCGCGACAGCTTGTGCGAGGGCGACACGATATTTATCTTCAACCAGACGCCCGGAGCCGCCTATAACGAGTGGACTATAGAAACCGAAGCCGGCGACACCAGCTACGTCTCGGCCCAGACCGCCACACGCTACACCTTCGACACAACATCGGTAGTGCATATCCGCACCAGAAACAGCACCTACTATCAGGAGGACACCAACACCGATGGTGTTTTGGACCGCGTATACTGCTATGTTGACACAAGCATTGTGGTGCACGTGGATGAGTATCCAGTGCTTGAGGTGACCGGCGACACAATAGTGTGCAACGGCACGCAGGCAATAGTGGACGTGGCATCGCAGAATCCTCAGACAGTGTATGACTGGTATACCTCGCTGCAAAGCACCAATCCGCTGCAGAGCAACACCAACCGGCTGACAACAATGCCGACACACGACACAAGATACTATGTCAGGGCCCGCAGTCCGTTCGGCTGCGAGAGCGTGGACAGCATCAACATATATATAGTAGACCCGCACTTGGAGGTGCCCATCGTCAAGATGTGCGAGAACGACCAGGTGAAGCTCTATGCCTCGAACGCTTACAGCTACACGTGGAGCTCGATGCCCGACGACCCGTCGATGGCAGGCCAGACCAACAACGACACGCTGGTAGTGAGCCCGCAGACGACAACCACCTACACACTGATAGGCCACGGTATGAACAACTGCTCGGCTACTCCGTTGACACAGACCATCACGGTGTTCCACCATCCTGTGCCCACCTTTGAGCTGAGCCCCAACTTCATTGACTCGGAAGTGCCCGAGGTTACGTTCCGCGACGTGTCGCCCGGCTCGACCTACACCTTCTGGGACTTCGGTAGCGGCTACACCTCGACTGAAAAACAGGTACGTCACACCTTTACCGACCTGAGTGAAGACTCGGTGCAGATTAAGCTGACCACCGGCACCGGTGGCGAGCTGCAATGCAACAGCGACACAGCGTTCTACATTCCTATAGAGATCTTCGCACTGTGGATTCCCAACGCCTTCACACCGGAGGAGAGCACCAACAACGAGTTCTTCATCCTGACCCACAACAATCTGGAGTACTTCTCATTCTACCTCTATGACCGCCGCGGCAGCCAGATACTGTACACCACCGACCAGAACTTCAAATGGGACGGCACATACAAAGGCAAGCCCTGCCCAACGGGAGTGTATGTATACACCTGCACCTATCGCAGACCAGGCACCACCGACATTGTGACACAGCGAGGCACAGTAACAGTGCTGAGATAGAGCGATGACGCCACTCGAGATACTGAAACGTTATTACCACTACGACAGTTTCCGGCCACTACAAGAGGAGATAATCTCCTCTGTACTGGCCGGAAACGATACTTTGGCATTGCTTCCTACCGGCGGCGGCAAGTCGCTGTGCTACCAAATCCCAGCCTTGGCCACCGACGGCATAGCCTTGGTAATATCGCCATTGGTAGCACTGATGCAGGACCAGGTGAGGCAACTGCGCGAGAAACGCATAAAGGCACGCTACATCACCTCGGGGATGAGCCACCACGAGATAGAGACAATACTCAACAACTGCATCTATGGTGACATAAAGCTGCTGTATGTGTCGCCCGAGCGTCTTTGCAGCCGCACCTTCATAGACCATCTGAGGCAGATGCCGTTGAACCTTATAGCCGTAGACGAGGCCCACTGCATATCACAATGGGGCTACGACTTCAGGCCTCCGTATCTTGAGATTGCCAGCATACGGCAGTACCACCCCAAGGTTCCGGTCATAGCTCTGACTGCCACCGCCACGCCCGAAGTGGTGAGCGACATAGAGACAAAGCTTGACTTCCGCAAAGGGCGGCTGTTCAAGAGCAGTTTTATGCGCCCGCACCTGTCGTACAGTGTCTTCAACGAGGAGGACAAGCAAGGCAAGCTGCTGCGCATTATACGCAGTGTGGGCGGCAGCGGCATAGTGTATGTACGTAACAGGCGTCGCACCTTGGAGATAGCCAATATGCTTAACGACCACGACATAGCCGCACTACCTTACCACGCAGGTATTCCACAGAAGGAACGCGAAAACCGCCAGAAGGACTGGCTGAAGTCGAACCGTGGTGTTATGGTGGCCACCAATGCCTTCGGTATGGGCATCGACAAGCCCGACGTGCGCTTTGTTGTGCATTGGGATATGCCCGAATCGCCCGAGGCCTACTTCCAAGAGGCAGGGCGCGCAGGACGCGATGACAAGCAGGCCTATGCCGTGCTGCTCTATCAAGACAACGATATCACAAGGATGCGCGACAATCTGGAACGCGACTTCCCGCCGCTCAACTATATCAAGAACGTCTACAACGCTTTGTGCAACTACTACCAGATACCCACCGGCTCAGGCAAAGATGCACGCTTTGAATTCGATGCCGAGAGAATCTGCAACAGCTATAGTCTCGACATCTACACCTTCTTCAGCGCATTAAAGTTCTTGGAACGCGAAGGGCTTATTTCTCTGCCAGAGCACAACGAACTGCAGTCTAAACTTTTTATCATCATCGACAAAGAAGAGCTGTACCGCTACCAGCTCTCGAACCGCACCATAGGCGATATGCTCACCGTGATACTGCGTCTCTACGGAGGGCTCTTCACCGACTATACGCCCATCAGTGAGAGTCTGATAGCCAGCCGCTGCGCAATGACAGAGACACAGGTAGCCAACAATCTGAAAGAGCTGAACCGCTTGCAGATTGCCGACTATCAGCCCAAGATGCAGAAGCCTCCGATTGTGTTCTGCTCGCCCAGAATCGACATAAGAGACCTTCACATAAGCGATAAGAACTACAAAGAACTGAAAGATGCCGCTTGGCAGCGCCGCAAGGCGATGATAGACTATGCCACCAACGACAGCGAGTGCCGATGTCGCCAACTGCTGCGCTACTTCGGCGAGAGCGATGCCTCCGACTGCGGTATCTGCGATGTGTGCTTAGACCGAATGAAAACCAATACCGCCAGTCCCGAAGAGGCAATTGTTAAAGAACTGAAAAGCGGTCCGCTGACAATAAAGCAACTGGCAGAGCGCCTGCCAAAGATTGGCGACGAGCTGCTTGCAGAGACAGTGCGCCAAATGCTAGACAAAGGCGAGCTGACAATGAATCAAGATTTCGCTATAAGCTGCTGCAATTCACAGTAAAGACGCGACACCGGCAGCCCCATAACATTATAATAGCAGCCCTCAATGCGCTCCACGCCGACCATACCTATCCATTCCTGGATACCGTATGCTCCGGCCTTGTCATAGCAGCTGTTTTGGTCCACATAATGAGAGATGACATTCTCCGTCAGCTGACGGAAGATAACGTCGGTTCGTTCGGTAAATACCACCTGGCGTTCCGGGCTTTTCAAGCATACACCCGTGAAGACTGTATGCCTGTCGCCCGACAGAGAACGCAGCATATCAAAAGCCTGCTGGCGGCTGTGCGGCTTGCCCAGCACCTCGCCTTTATGCACGACAATGGTGTCGGCTGTTACCAGCACCTCGTCGGCAGCCAGCGGAAGCGCATAGCCCTTTGCCTTAAGCAATGCCAGCCCTGCCGATATAAGTTCCACAGGAGTGTCGGGGGGCACAACCTCCTCGACATCTACATCAACAAAACGTGTCGGGAATCCCAACTGCGACAGCAACTGCCTGCGTCGGGGCGACTTTGAAGCCAACAAAAGAGTAGTCACGACAGCATCTGATTAGAAGTCACCCACGCGGCCACCCGAAGGCTTGCTGTCCTTCGAGTCCTTCTTGCCCGCCTTGAAGTCCATCTCCATAGCCACCTTGCCGTGGGCATCGTACAGCACCCAGCGTCCGTCCTTCTCGCCGTTGACGAATGAGCCTTGCTCCTCTATCTTGCCGGCACTGTTGTAGCGTTCGTATTTGCCGTGCCACTGGCCATTCTTGTAGTTGGCGCGCGACTCAACCTTTCCATTGGGGAAATAGCGAACCTCCTCGCCGTCCTTTTCGTCCGATGCATAGTGCATCACGTAGCGTGGACGGCCATCGTCGTAAAATGCCTTCCATTCGCCGTCCTTCATACCCTTGCGGAACGAGCCAGTATAATCGATGTGTCCGTCCTCATAGAATGCCGTCCACACGCCTTCCTCCTTATTCGCCACATAGTTGCCTTCGTGCAGCTTGCGGCCCGACTCGTAGTATGTAACCCATTTGCCCGACTTGTCGCCACCCGAATAGCTGCCTTCACGCCACTTCTCGCCAGTCTCGTAATAGTAGGTCCAAACGCCAGTCTCAAGGCCTTTGTCATAGTTGCCGCGGATGCCCAGCTTGCCGTTGGTGCGCCAATAGAAGAGCCATTCGCCCTGCTGTTCGCCGGCTTCGAGGCGGCCTTTCATATCCAAGCCGCCCTTGTCGGTATACCATACCGCCGGGCCGTTGAGCTCGTTGTCCTTATAAGTGCCTTCAAACTTCTTCTTGCCGTTCTCGTGCCATTCTGTTGTCGCGCCCTGCTTCACACCGCGCACAAAAGGAATTTCGTCCTTTTGCTGGCCGTTGGCATACCACGATTTATAGGTGCCCTGCTTGAGGCCGTTGGCCACAGTCACCTCGCTCTTGAGGTTCCCGTTTTGGTACCACTCGCGTGAAGTACCGTTGCCGTAGCATTCTTCGGCACACTTCGATCCATCGTCGTAAAAGACCTTCCACGTACCCACCTTCTCTCCGTGCTCGTTATACTTACCCTGCTGATAGACACGGCCGTTCTGATGCCACCACGTCCAATCGCCCGTGCGGACGCTGTCGTCGGTCATCATACCCTCAACGGCGGCTTTCTGCTGTTGAGCGTCATAGAATTTCTGGTAGCGTATCTGTGCATTGAGCTGCAGGAACGAGCAGCACAAAAGAAAAACAATCGACTTTTTGAGCATAACTATAAACTACTATTCACTGTAAACAAATTGAATACGGACAGGATTGTTTCCTGTCAGAGTGGCGTCGCAACCATTGATGACTGTGCGCAATGCCGATGAGCGGCGACCATTGATCAGCAACAGCGTACCAAGGTCCATACCACTCTTGACCAGCTTCTGGAAATGCTGTGTCACACGCAGACGGTAGTAGCCGTTGCCAGAGTCGTATTTGCCGTCGAAGCCCGAGCTTGTATAGGCATCATACATATCTGGTATGTTGACTACTGTGCCGTCGTTGAAGCATTTGAGGGCCACAATCATACTTGGCTTGTCTGCAGGCGAGATGTCGGCCACGGGCAGCAGCAGTTCGGCATAATGGATGATTGCATACGGATGCTGCTGGCGGAACTGCTGAACAAAGGTGTTAAAGTTCAGCTTGATATTCGCGCCACCCATAGGACTGAGATACAGATAGCGGCTGCCGTCAATCGAGTCGCTTGTATTCGTGTTGAATGTGGCCAGCGGACCGGCAAAATTATTCTTATATCCATTGAAGTGAGGCGCCGAGTTTGACACGTCGAAGTCGTAGGTACGGCTTATCGTCTCTTCACCGTTGACATATTTGTAGTACACGCGGATACGTGTATTCGACGCAGCCAGGTTGAGAGTGGCCATAACAGGCGTGCCGTCGTTGATAAGGCGCACACGCATACCTTTTATGGCTTCGGCAAACTCGGCCGACGAGCTATAACTGCAGTTGGAAATCTGAGCGATAAAGTTGTCGCCAAGCTTCATCGACGCCACCATTGTGTCGCTCTGCACCACGCGCACCACATCGTCGAAGAGGCAGTTATTAGTCACCGCCAGCTCGTCGGTGGCATAATAGGCTGTGTCCTTCATCGGGCTTTCGGCCAGCTGGTAAATCTCAAAATGCAGGTCGCGGTAGCCTTTCGAGCTGCTTGCGGACGTATAGATGTCCGACACAGCAAAGGAAAGCACCGCCGAGTCGATGATTGAATTCTGGTCAAACTCCACACCGGCGTCGTTGGCCGTAGTTATCTGCGTGTAGTAGATGCCCTCCGATGTGCCGAACACGGCGTCGCTGTAGCATCCCACCAGCACACTCGACTGGCCTGATGTCAGCAGCGAGTCATCGTATACAGTCATAGCCGTACCATAGGCGGTATCGACAATGCCCTCATAGAGTGTCGAAGGGTCCTGCAGGTCGACACCCAGGTCCGACTCCTTCTCATCGCAGGCATTCAGAATCAGTAAAGCCGAAAGGCATATAGCGAAATGGAAAAATCTCTTTGGCATAAAAGGTATCAGTTGTTAATGTTGCTGCCAATCACAGTGTCGTACAGCTTGTTGATTTGTTCGTAGAAAGCGGTTTTGTCAGGATTGTACTCCACAATGTGGCGTTTGTTCTCGCGTGCGAAGGCCACCAGCTCAGGGTCGGCATTGGGTGAGGCGATGACTATGCCGTGGGCGTAGGTGATAGCAGCCTTGGTCAGCGTCATATAGTCAAGGTTCTCGAACAGCCGCAGGTCCTTGGCCGTCGCGCCGTCGGCTTTCAACTTGCGCTCCATATCAGGGCCGAATCCACCCTTGAAGGCATCGTTGGTGATCGAAAAGACCGTCTTGGTTCCCGAGAAAAAGGCATTCTCTTTGTTGATGCGGCGCAGGTAGAACGGGATCATACACGAGAACCAGCCCGTGAAATGGATCAGGTGCGGCTGCCACGCCAGCTTGCGCACAGCCTCGAGTGTACCGCGGCCGAAGAAGAGGATACGCTCGTCGTTGTCGGTGCTGAACTTGCCCTTCTCGTCAAAAAAGCCCTTGTGACGCGTGAAGTACTCCTCATTGTCTATAAAATACACCTGCATACGGGCCGAAGGTATAGAGCCCACCTTGATGATAAGCTGGTGGTCGGCATTGTTGACAATGAGATTCATACCCGAAAGGCGGATAACCTCGTGCAGCTGGTTCTTGCGCTCGTTCACCTCATTGAAACGCGGCATAAAGACTCGAATCTCACGTCCTTTTTCCTGTGCAAACGAAGGCAGATAACGCCCAATATAAGAATTTTCATTCTCTGGCACAAAAGGCATAATCTCTTGATTGACAAATAGTATTCTTCCCTTTCCCATAATTAAAGTATATTATATATCCGATGCAAAGTTACGAAACTTTGGCAAAACGGCAAAATTTATTTTCTAAAAGCCATAAAAAACCTGCCTGTCTACCCTGTTCCGCACGCGGAGCAAAAGAAAAATATGCAATACAAAAAGTTAAAAATACATTTAAACTTCCTTAAATTAAATTATTTGTGTACATTTGCCAAATGAAATAAAACCGCGACATCTTTCTAACGGTTTTATATTCACTGAATTATCATACAATTAACATTTCACGACAACCCAAATGTCAGACAAATACAAATTCACCGACGCAGACAAGGCTTTCGTTGCAAAGGCAGAACAATACTGTGCTGCCAGTGAGCAATGCCGCACGGCAGTAAAAGAAAAACTACTGGCTTGGGGAGCCGACAGGGAGTTGTCAAGCCGCATCATCGACTATCTGGTCGATAACGAATACATCGATGAGGCTCGCTATTGCAAACTCTACTGCGATTCCAAACTGCGCCTTCAAAAATGGGGACGCATAAAAATCAACTATATGCTGCGCAGTAAACGCATTGACAACAAGCTCATTGCCAACGCGCTGCAGCAGATGGACAACAATCAGTACCGCGAAGTGCTCCAGCAGCTGGCCGAGAGCAAACTGCAGACAATCCACGATGACGACCCGCGCAAGCGCAAGGCCAAGCTCACCTCTTTCCTTGCATCGCACGGCTTCGAGGCCAACGAGATACAGGACGCGATAGCCGACTATGACTTCTAAAACTGAAACAATCAAAATACAACATAAACTATGACAAAAAAAATACTTCTTCTGACAGCAATGACCCTCCTGTTTGCGCCAATGGCTATGGCCGAGGGCAACACAAACGACGCCGCTACAAGCGACAGTACCAGTACCCCAAAGGGCGTGTGGACGACATCGTCGACACCGGCTCTCAAGATAGGTGAATTCATCTACCACAACTGGTCGGCCACCGGCAACTCGCAGATCGACATCACCGGCACCTTCTTCGGCAACTACAAATACACCCACCCCAAATTCGTATGGGACAATATCGCCGACCTTGCCTACGGTTTCGCCTGGCAAGACCTCGACAACTCGGCCGAGGACAGCGTCGGAGGCCGCTTTGAGACTCGCCGCAAGAGCAACGACAAGATAGACCTTACTTCCGCCCTCTCGTGGAAGGCCTACAAGGACTGGGGCGCCAGCTTCACGGCCAACTTCAAGTCGCAGTTCGGCAAGGGCTACACCTACGAAGGCATTGGCTACAATGCCATCGCCACCGAGGTGTCGAGCTTTATGGCTCCCGGCTATCTGACCACGGCCCTCTCGTTCGAGCTGAAGAAGACCGACTGGTCCGTCTCGCTCTCTTTCCTGACCGGCAAGACCACCTTCGTCTACAACGATTCGCTGATAGCCAACGGCTACAACTACGGTGTTATCCAGAACGACGACTTCAACGCCGCCGACCCCTCGACATTCACCCACGCCTATTTCGCCCTCGGTTCGTATGTCAAGGCTCAATACCTGAAGAAAGACATCCTTCCGAGCCTCGACCTCTACGCTCGTGCCGAGCTCTTCTACGACTACAAGAAACCCAAGAATATGGCTTGGGGCGACAATATGGCCACCGATTCAAAATATGCGCTTGCCGAAGGTGAGCAGTGGACCGACCTGCAGAACTTCAACTGGATGAAGAAGCGCGGCTTCGAGACCGACCTCGACTTCGAACTCAAACTCGACTATCGCTTCTCGAAACACATCTCGGCCAACTTCGCCCTCAACCTGAAATGGGATACCGATTTCAGCGGTATGGGCAACTGGGGCCACTGGCAGATCTACCAGATGGCCGGCGTGCAGGTCTTCTTCAACTGGAAGACTCCCAAGAGCTGAAATAAAGTAAAGATAAATAGAAGTTAAAGAAGTAAAAGAGAAGTTAAGGGGAGTTAAGGGACAAATGTACCGGCTCGGTTGGTATTGTCCCTTAACTCCCTTTAACTTCTCAATAATTTCCCTTTCACTCCTCTTTCATTCCCCTCTTGTTCACTCAAACAGGAAGTGGCAGCGCGAGGCGTAGCGCAGGCCTATAAGTTGCACGGCCGAGCCTTTGTTGATGGCTATCTGCAGACGGCCCGTGGCCGAAACGGTCAGCAATATGTTGCCCATACGGACGTCGCTGTAGTGGCGGCAGACGCTCTTGATGTCCTCAAAACGGTCGTTGCTGCCCAAGCGCCATTCAATCTTGATCTTGAAACGGCGACCGGCACGCAGCGCCTCGAAATCGTCATAGCTGATATTCAAATCGGCATTGCCATAGCTGTCGATGCCCGTAACCATAGCCACCAGCTCGTTGCCGTCGAGCTGCGCCTGCGGCTGCACACGGCGGCGCAGCGGCTCGCACGGCACACCTATCTGGCTTGGCAACACGCCCGACAGCAGCTGCTGCACAGCATCGCAATACACATCGTTGGCGAGAAACGACAACGACCTTAATGACTGGGGCGGAACAAGTTCCACCACTTCGTCGCAGCCGTCGTCGAGCGACTGCTCCAGCAATTTGCGGTCGCTGCAAATAAAATATTGTCCCCTCCACGACACAAGCAGCGGATTGGGGAACGGAGCCGAAGTCTCGGCCTTGTCGCACCCGACATCTATAATGTGGACCGTGCCCGCCGGAAATGTCGAACAGCCATAGCGGACAATTCCGATCGTGGTCGCCGAATCGTTCCACTGCTGGCTGTGGCTCAAATCGACAATACGCACGCCCGGGACAAGCGAAAAGAGCCTGCCCTTGACCATAGCGGCAAAAAAGTCGCGCGTCCCCCAGTCGGTTGTAAGTGTAACAATAGGTGCGTCCATTTGTCAAAGATGTATATAAGTGCTTTACTTTCAGCGGACAAGCTGCAAAGAAGCTCGCAGCGTCCGTTTTGCAAATTTACAAAATATTTTTCAACGCAAGCAAAAAAACTTTCATTCTTCGCTCACCAATGTCCTGCAAGCACTCCATAATTCTGCAAATGAAGCATATAAGCTATTGCAAAGAAGCAATATTGCACCTCGGGCCGAACAAGGCAACATAGGAGAAAATTCAACCATCACTGCGCATCGTCCTAACACACTGAATACAAGCCCCTAAGACCGCAGTATCGCCATATCAACTCTGGTCGTTGTACAATATATGTACAATAGTTGTACAATACTTGTACAATTGTAAACGTACAAATATTGTACAAGTATTGTACATATATTGTATAACGACCGGAGTTGGTCCCTTAA
>JAEEGF012041632.1_pt1 | contig 15441 bp, 13 predicted proteins | sample 9134171 | NCBI WGS metagenome assembly JAEEGF01 (sample SAMN16246542, study PRJNA631951) | gut metagenome | biome: gut microbiome; feature: rumen; material: AP-attached | host: Bos | place: Iran: Karaj | collected 2018-10 | reverse complement strand
GCCCATGAATAACAGAAGATTTGATACAAGAACGCTGATATTTATAGCGATACTGCTCTTCATCGGCCCGGGAATGGCGCTGATGCGCGGCGGTTTTTCGGGCATGATGGACTGGTTCATGTCCACGCTCACTATGCTGCCTGCGATAATCGTGGGGCTGTCGTTCCACGAGTACGCGCACGCGAAGGTCGCTGATCTCTGCGGAGACCCGACCCCCCGCTACATGGGAAGGGTCACGATAGACCCGAGGGCTCATATCGACCCGATGGGCATGGTCGCGCTGATCTTCATCCACTTCGGCTGGGGACGCCCGGTCATGTACAACCCGAACAACCTGAAGAACGGGCGCGCGGGGCGCATAATGATAGGCCTCGCGGGCGTCGCGATGAACTTTGTTGTCGCGCTGGTGTTCACGCTGATCATCAAGGTCCTTTACATGATAAGCGCGGAGTTCTTTCTTACAGGCTTCGGCAACGTCGTTCTGCAGGTGCTGTACAGCGTTATCGTCATCAACGTCTCGCTGATGCTCTTCAACCTGATACCGTGCCCGCCGCTCGACGGCTTCGGCGTCATCTGCGACATCTTCAACCTTTACAACACCAAGTTCTACTGGTTCGTATCGCAGAACAGCATGATGCTTCTCATGATGCTGATACTCTTCGACGTGCCCGAGCTGCTGCTCACAAGGCCTTTGAACCTGATAGTGAACATGCTGCTGTCGATCATTTAGTTTCGTAGATTTGTGAAATAAAAAAGAAAAGCGGATAGATGCTTCCTCAAGCGGGCATCGTCGATAGCCGGCACTTAGCGACTGGCAAGCCGCAGGCGCAGACAGAGCTTAGTACCGCTGCGTTTATCGACAATAGCGAGAGCGTGCCCGCGGAGGAACATCTGGAGCTTTTCTTTATTTTTATTATTTTATGAATTCTTCCGCGAGTTCGGAATCCGAACGGACGGGGACGTAATCGCTGCCTCTGTGCATGTACTGCTCGCGGCCCTTTGCGAGAAGGGCGACGACGGTGCGCGGAGGGGCGTTTTTTATTGCGGTCTCCACGGCTTTTTCGCGGTCGATGATTATCGTGCCGGGACAGCCGTATTTGTTGAGGTTCGCGAGGACCTCGCGGCTGATCTCCATGGGATCGTCGAAGGCGGGGTCTTCTTCTGTGACGTAGACGAAGTCGGCGTACCTTGCTGTGACGCGCGGAAGGTCTTCGCGGCGCGAGCGTCCCTTGCCGCCGGGGCAGCCGAAGAGGGCTTCTATGCGCCAGCCTGGGAACTCGGCCTTGATTGATTCAAAGAGCTTTTCGAAGCTCAGTTCGTTGTGGGCGTAGTCTGATATCACGGCGACCTGGCGCTCCTTGTTTTCGAAGAGCTCCATGCGGCCGGCGGCGCGGGCGTGTTCGAGCGCAGGGGCGAACTCCGCGGCGGGTATACCCATCTCGAGCGCTATGACGCAGGCCGCGAGGGCGTTTTCGACGTTGAAGAGGCCGGGCATGGTGAGCTTTATGTCGCAGAGCTTTTCGCCCCGGCGCAGTATGCTGAACAGCGTCGAGCCGCCGTCCTTGCGCACGCCGGCCGCGGTGAACTCCGCGTCATGCCTGCCCGAGGCGCTGAAGGTCACGAGCTTTTTTATGCTCTTCGACGCGTGCGCCGCTTCGAGTATCTCGGGCAGGCGCCCGGTATCGAGGTTCAGCACACAGGTCTCGACCTGTTCAAAGAATCTGAGTTTAGACTGAAAGTAATCTTCGAGCGTAGGGTGCTCGGTCTCTCCTATGTGGTCGCTTCCGAAGTTCATGAAGCAGCCTATCTTAAAGATTATTCCGTAGGTGCGGTCGTACTTCAGCGCCTGCGATGAGACCTCCATCACCATCGCGTCGAGCCCGGCTTCGCGGGCGTGCATGAAGCGCTTAGCAAGCTCGAGCGCCTCGGGCGTGGTGAGGTGGGATTCGAAGCTCTCGACCCCGTCGTAGGTATCGATAGTCGACAGAAAACCGACTGGTCTGCGTCCCTGGGAAGCGTACCAGCGGTCCGCGATGGCGCGCAGATAGCAGGCGGTAGTGGACTTGCCCTTGGTGCCTGTGAGGCCTACGAGCGTGAACGCCCTCCAGGCTTCTTCGTCCCAGGCGTTCGCGAGCACAGCCATCGCCCGCCTGATGTCGCTGACGAGCAGGCAGTGCAGGGGCGAATCGCAGCGTTTCTCTGACACATATGCCGCGGCTCCGGCTACGGCAGCCTTCGCCAGATACTCTTCCTTGAACCCGGCTCCCTTGCAAACGAACAGCGTGCCGGGTATCACCTCGCGCGAATCATAGCTCACAAGGCTTATTTCGGCGTTTTCCGGCGTTTTTTCGCCCGCGTTGAGTAATATCCCCTCCGCGGCAAGTTTTTCTCTGAGATCGGCGATTTTCATTTCCCAAGATACTTCGCGAACTTATAGTAGTGGCCGAGCTGGTTCTTCATGATCCTCAGCTTGCGCTTGAGCGAGGTCTCGGCCGGGTTGAGCAGGGGGTTCTTCACCTTGCCATCGGCGATGAGTCTCTTCATCTCGGCCTTGTAGCCGTCGCCTTTGACATAATCGAAGGCGACCCTGTGCGGCGTCACCATCCAGAGGCTGTCGGTATCGACAAGCTCGAGAGGCTCGTCGGCCCCGTCTATGCGGTCGCGCACCACGCAGCGCGCGATATTGGCTCCGCTGGCGGTCACGTAGTAATTGCTGCGTCCCTGGCGGGTGTTGATCTCGAAGGCCTTGAACTTTCCGTCGCCGCTGTCGTATTTGATGTCGAAGTTCGAAAAACCGACGTAATGCAGCTCTTCGAGCAGGGCCTTGTAGCGCTCCATGAGCTCTTTGTCGGTCTCGGTCAGTATGACCGCGTGGTTGCCTATGCCGTGAGGCGTGTGTTCCTCGAGGAGCACGTGGCCGAGGCACATCATGGTCACTTTGCCGTTCCTGTCGGAGTAGCTCGTGAGCACGCGCATGAAGCTGTCGTCGCCCGGTATGAAATGCTGTATTATCACGGCTCCGCCGTAGCCCGCGCCGTAGATGTCGCCGAGCACGGACTTGACTTCGCTGAAGGTCTCGACTTTATAGACCTTTTTCTGCGTGGGGTAGGGATGCTTCCAGTATTCGATGCCGTCGGCAGGCTTCACGATGAAGGGCCCGCCGAAGGGCAGCTCGAAATCGGCTCCCATGCTGTTTCTGTGCACGAAGGTCAGCGGGTAGTCGACGCCGGTGCGCGCGCAGAGCGCGTAGAACTGCTCCTTGTCCTGCAGCCTGTGCATGAGCTCCACGTCTATATAGGGCGCGATCACGTTCGAGGGAAGCTCATCCCTGAACCTTGAGGCGAGCTCCACGTAGCTGTCGCCGCAGCCCATGAGTATGACCGTCTTTTCCGCGTTCTCTGCCGCGAAGGCTTCGACCAGCTTCCTGAAGGTCTCGGGCTCGTCCGCCTTCGGCTCGCAGCTGTAGTCGAGTATGTTGCTGTCCATGCAGAATATGGACTGGGCCTTGCCGTAGCCCTTCGCCACGCAGCCGTAGGCCTCGTTGAAAGCCCTCGCCACGCTGTAGATGTTGATGTCTCCCGCAAAGAGCAGGGGAACGAAGCGTCTGCCTGTTTCCGATATGCCTTCTCTATACTTCATTTTCGCTCTCAGCCTCTTTCTCCTGCCTGATTATGAGATTTCCGCAGGCAAGGTCGTAGAAGCAGCATTCCGCCGCGTACATGTATATCTGCACCAGTATCTTTCCGGCTCCCGCGAGCACGCTCAGCGGCTTCGACGGCCCCAGGACTATGGTGTCTATTATCGACTGTATGGATTCCCTTGCGATAGGCAGGGTGAAGTTTGCGCGGTTCTCTACAAAAAGCTCGGGCAGGCTTGCGAGTACGTACCAGCCGATGAAGCCCGCCAGAATATAGAGCAGGTTGGTCTTGTTGCCGCGCATCATCATGTCGCTCTCGCGAAGGCAGGTCAGCGGGTCCTTTTCGGGGTCGTCGGCCAGCACGAAGAACGCCATGCTGAAGCGGAAGGCCGCGATTATGCCCGGGATGATGAACAGGAAGCTCCACAGGAAGATGCGGATCATGACCATCACGTAGACGCCCAGGGCGTTGCGGAAGTGGCTGAAGCCGTCAAAGAGCAGCTTTGTGCGGTGCTCCTGCATGCGGAACACGCGCAGGAAGTAGAACGCGAGCCCCAGCGACAGCGGTCCCGCGACCATGTACGAATAAACCGAAGCCGAGATTATCAGGAAGTCAGACTTCGTAAGGGAGGTCACTATCATGTACGGGAGATTGCTCACCGCGTAGTTGATGATCATGACGAGAAGGGCTCCGAGCCATTCGCCGCGCAGCGACTGCCTTGCAAGGCTGCGTATGGTCCTGCCTCTTTCGTAGACTATGTTGTAAGTCATTCCCCGTCCTCCGCGTCTCCGACGACGTCGATCTTCTCAAAGCTCCCGAGCCTGAAGGTGAGCTCTCCGAGCTCGTATTTTTCAGTCCCCGGGAAGGCGAATCTGTGGGAACCTCCCAGCAGCCCGTCGGCCCTGTTCTCGTAAAGGGCCTCCATTACGGAACACTCGTTACCGTCAACCGAGGCTCCTTCGGCGTCGTGATACCATTCCCTGAACTTGTACAGCTCGCGGGCCATATCCCTTCTGCTGTCAGGATTCTCGAGGTCTTCGGCGTAGTCCGTCAGCTGCTGCTTCACGGTGTCGATGAGCGATTCCAGATCGTCCTCGCCCTCGGGTATGGAGTTCTCGAGTTCCTCGAAATAATTTCCCAGAAGCTCGAGCGCGGTGTCGCTCTTTATCCCCGACAGCGCGATGTAAAAGAGGTCGAAGGGGATGTCTTCTTCGCTCTCGATGAGCTCCGCAAGCTGCTCGAAGTATTCGAGATCGGCCGGGGTGTCTATCTCGAGCAGTCTGAAAAGTGTTTCCTTGTCCATGTCAGATCTCCTTGCGCTGGGCGCTTGCCGGCCTGAACTCGTTCTCCGCGCTTATCGCGCGTATCATCTTCATGAAGGGCTCCGAAAGGTCGCTCGCGTAGTAGCGGTCTTCCTGCTTGGGGCCGTCCGCGAGCAGCCCGTTTTCGCTGAGCACCCTCTGCACCTCGTCGGTGAGGGTGTAAGCCGGGTTGATTATCTTCACGCCCCTGTATATCGAGGCGATGTGCTTTTCGATGAAGGGGTAGTGGGTGCAGCCGAGCACCAGGGTGTCTATGCGGTGCAGGCCTATGAAATCGTCGAGGTAGTGATGGAGCACGGGGTCCATGACGTCCTCGTCAGCGAAGCCCTCCTCGATGAGGGGGACCAGCGCCGGGCAGGCCACCGAGTGTATGTTGAGCTCGGGCGCCAGCCTGTGTATGGCTTTTTCGTAGGAACCGGTCTTTACCGTAAGGCGCGTGGCCATGATGCCTATGCTGCTTCCGGCTCCGCATTCCTTCGCTATCTTTGCCGCGGCGGGCTCTATCGTGCCTATCACGGGGATCCCGGGATGGGCCTCGCGGAGCACGTCGAGAGCGGTCGCCGAAATGGTGTTGCAGGCCGAAACGAGCATCTTGACGCCCTGCCTGCAGAGAAAGTCGGCGATCTGAAGCGAGAACTCCCTTACCGTTTCGTCGGATTTCGAACCGTAGGGGGTGCGCGCGGTGTCGCCGAAGTATATCACATGTTCTCCCGGCATCCTCTCGAGAAGGGGCTTTACGCAGCTGAGGCCGCCTACGCCCGAATCGAAGATGCCTATCGCTCTGTTATCCATTCAAAAGACCTTTCAATAATCAAACAGATTAAGTATAATACATTCTATGAAGAATATCAAAAGCATATACATCCACGATAACGGAAACGAGGCCTCGAGGGGAGTCGCGCAGCGCCTGCGCGGGCTGCTCGGAGATGCCTTCGTGCTCACGGACGACTACAGCCACGGCTGCGACCTTCTGGTCTGCATAGGCGGGGACGGGACCTTCCTTCGCATGCTGCGCAGCTTCGACTTTCCGTCGGTGCCCATAGTCGGCATCCACACGGGGCATCTGGGCTTCTTCCAGGAGTTCCTGCCCGAGGAGCTCCCCGAGCTCGTCGAATTCCTCAGAGTAGGCGAATACAGCATCCAGGAGCACCACATACTCACGGCGGAGGTGACTCCGGCGAAGGGCGAAAAACAGACCTTCAGGGCCATCAACGACATCGCGGTCAAGGGCTCCCGCTCGACCCTGGTGCACCTTTCGATGACCATAGGAAACAGCTTTATCGAGCGCTTTTCGGGCGACGGCCTGCTGTTCTCGACGCCTGCGGGCAGCACAGCCTATAACTATTCGATAGGCGGGGCGATCGTGGACCCGCGCAACGACATACTTCAGATCTCGCCGATAGCTCCGATGAACACCGCAGTTTTCCGCAGCTTCACCTCGAGCGTGCTGCTGCCCTCGACCGATCACGTGCACGTGCAGTTCGACGAGGATTTCGGCCGCTCCGGAGTGGTCGTGGCCGACGGTGCGGAACACGATTTCGGTGACATCCGGGACGTCTGCATCAAGTACAGCGGCGACGTAGTGCGCCTGCTGCGCCGCGAGAATTACGACTTCTGGGCTACAGTGAAGTCGAAGTTCTTCTGAACCTGAATAATATCGCGGAGCCGCGCAAAAAGCGGCTTCGCTTTTCTTTTTTGCGACCCAGGGGCGGAAAAATCCGTCTATAAGGGCAGGAGGATAAACACATGAAAAAGATAATATCAGTGATACTTGCTCTGTGCATGGTCTTCGGGCTCGCGGCCTGCGGCGCGGCTCCCGCCGCGGAGATCCCTGCCGGAAAGCCTTCGCCTCTGCCCGCGGGACAGGGAGGCCAGACGGGCGGAAGCGGACCGGCCCAGGCGTTCACCGCCAGCTTTTTTCTCAGCGGCCCTGTCGTGAAAGAAGGAGCGCAGTATCCTTCAGAGGAAGATCATCAGAATAAAGACGGAAGCTTTGACTGGGAAGCCTATTCCAAGGCTCAGGATCTTTGGTACAAGGAGCAGAACGCACGCGCAGAAGCCGGCGCGGCGGTAAGGGAAAAGCTTTATCCCTATTTTGAAAATATGATCCCCGCGCTCTACGAGGGCTGTACGGAGAAGAACTTTGCGGCTTCCCCGTCTAACATATTCATCGCTCTGGCGATGCTTGCGGAAATAACCGGCGGGGAGAGCAGGCAGCAGATACTCGACGCCATAGGCATGCCGGACATAGAGGCCGCCCGCGAATGCGCCGCGGCGCTCTGGCAGGCGAACTACATCGACGACGGCGTTATCAAGAGCCTGCCGTCCGCCTCGGTCTGGGTCAATTCAAACGCCCGGATAAAGCAGGAGATCCTTTCCACCCTGGCTCAGTATTATTACGCCAGCGTGTGGCAGGGAGACCCCAAAGATCAGGGCTTCTGCAACGCCTTCAAGGTATGGCTCGACGAGCAGACCGGAGGGCTGCTCAAGGATCAGATAGAATCGCTCGACAGCTTTGATGAAGACATGATCCTGACACTGGCGACCACCATCTACTTCAAGGCTCCCTGGGCCGACGAGTTCCTGAAGTCCCTGACTGAGACCGGCCTCTTCCACGCGGAGGACGGCGACGCCGAGACCGATTTCATGCAGGGGGGCTTCACCGGCAGCGTGTACTTCGGCGACGGTTTTGCAGCGGTCAGAAAGAGCTTCACGAACTGCGGGGCGATGTGGTTCATACTCCCCGACGAAGGCGCGTCGGCCGGCAGCCTGCTGAAGGACGGAGCCGTGACCGATTTCTTTGAGAAAGAAAAGATCGGACAGAGGTACAAGGTGGTATTCAAGGTGCCGCGCTTCGACGTGACCGCGACCATAGATCTCGGGCCTGTGATGAGCGCCCTGGGCATAAGCGACGTGTTCGACCCGCAGGTCTCTGACTTTTCGCCGCTCACAGGTGACGACGCCTTCGTGAGCGAAGCCACCCACAGCGCCCGCGTAAAGATCGACGAAGAGGGCGTGGAGGCGGCGGCTTTCACCGTCATCATGGCTTCGGCCACCGCGATGATGGAGGAGCCTCCCGTGTATGAATTCATATGCGACAGGCCGTTCATCTTCGCGATAGAAGGCCAGGACGGGCTCCCGCTGTTCATCGGGACCGTGGAGGACGTCCGCTGAAGCGGCATTTGCGGACATAGACATATGTGCTATAATGATTCGTCAAAGGATCACGCAATGGCGAATTACACATATACTCTTACAACAGAAGACGAAACGCTGTACGTAAAGGAGATCCTGCAGAGAAGGCTCTCCTTTTCTTCGCGCCTGCGCAGAAAGCTCAAGGTCACGGGCGGCATAGAGATCAACGGACAGCCCGTGTGGCTCAACGCCAGGGGGAAGGCCGGGGACGTGCTCACGGTGAGTTTTCCTGAAGAGGAGAGCTATTTCGAGCCGCAGGACCTCGGCGTAGGGATAGTGTATGAGGACGAAGACCTGCTGATAGCGGACAAGCCCGCCGGCATGGTCGTGCACCCGACCAAGAACTTTCAGGACGGGACCCTCGCCAACGCTCTCGCGTGGCATATCAAACAGAGCGGGCAGGCCTGGAAGATACGTTTCGTAAACCGCCTCGACATGAACACCTCGGGGCTGGTCATAGTCGCAAAGAACGCACACGCCCAGGACTTCCTCTCGCACGAAATGGAGCGCGGAGCCGTGCGCAAGATCTATCTGGCTCTCGCCCACGGGACAGCGGGGGAACCGGGCATCTACGGGACGGTCGACGCACCGATAGACAAGGATCCTGACCACGTGGCGCGCCGCCACGTGACCCCGAACGGTTATCCGTCCGTGACGCATTACCGCGTGCTGCGCACATTCGAGGCGCGCGAAGGAGCGCCTGACGGCTTTTCGCTTCTGGCCCTGCGCCTTGAGACCGGCCGCACCCACCAGATACGGGTCCACATGACCCACATAGGCCATCCGCTCGTGGGCGACGACCTGTACGACCCGGTCTGCGGATACGGCGAAACGCCATGGATGCCGCGCCAGGCCCTGCACGCGGCAAGGCTCGAATTCACTCACCCAGTAAGCGGAGAAACGATCGCGGCGGAGTCGCCTCTGCCCGCGGATATACTTGCGGTCACCGGCCCTATAGACGGAGAATATACAGACATATGACTTTACTTGAGATAGTGATGATAGGCGCAGGCCTTGCGATGGACGCCCTGGCGGTGTCGGTGTGCAAGGGCCGTGCGATGAAAAGGAGAGACTGGAGGGCAGCGGCACTCATCGCGGCCTGGTTCGGCTTCTTCCAGTTCATAATGCCTCTCTTCGGCTGCCTACTCGGCAGCGCTTTCAGCGGGATCGCCGGCGCTCTGGGCAGCTGGATAGCCTTCGTGCTGCTCGCCCTGATAGGCGCGAACATGATACGCGAATCATTCTCTGAAGAGGAGAACGACCAGAACGCCAGCACTGCGCCAAAGGTCATGCTCCCGCTCGCGGTGGCGACCAGCATCGACGCTCTTTCCGTCGGCATAACCTTCGCGTTCTTTGAGATCAACGTATGGCTGGCTTCGGGCCTTATCGGCGTCATCACCTTCGTCATCTGCGTCTTCGGGGTGCGCATAGGCAGCCGTTTCGGCGAAAAGCTCGGCAGAAGGGCGGAGATCCTCGGCGGAGCCGTCCTCATCATCATAGGCCTCAAGATACTCCTCGAGCACCTTGGGATCCTCGCGTAAAACGCAATATAAGACCGCTCCCGGAGCCCGTCCGCGGAGCGGTCTTTTGTTTGCGTATGTTTTTATTCTCCGGAGAAGCAGCAGTCGCGCTTGCCGTTGGCCTTGATCATATACAGGGCCTCGTCGGCTTCACGGTAGAGCGTGCGCTCGTCTTTCGAGGCGTTCCCGAAGGACGCGCCGGCGCTTATCGAAACGGGCGGCACGCCTTCCGCGGGCACTTCGAGAGTTCTGTTGATCAGCCTGATCTTTGAAGATATCAGCTCTTTATGCAGCAGGTTCACGTTGCCCATGATGATGGCGAACTCGTCTCCGCCCAGGCGGCAGACCTGGTCTTCTGCCCTGAAGTTGCCCTTCAGAAGGTCCGCGACGTTCTTCAGTACTATGTCCCCGGTCTCGTGGCCGTGTGTATCGTTGACCTGCTTGAAGTTGTCGACGTCGATCAGTATCAGCGCGGCTGACGAAAGGTCGGTGTTTTCGACGATGTACTGGTATCCGCTGCGGTTGAAGCAGCCGGTGAGGGCGTCGTGGGACGCGTCGTATTCCAGCTGGACGGTCTTCTCTTTATTGGACACGTATATCTTGTTATACGTGTTCGCGAGGAACCTGAACTCCCTTGAGCCGGTGACCGGCACGGGCTGCTCTTCGGTTATGTAGTTCACGGCTTTTATCAGCGGCCTGATCACCAGCCTCGTGGTGAGCAGGAGCAGGACGAATACCATCACGACCAGCAGCAGGATTAGTATCTGTTCGTGGAGCAGCAGTTTGCTGAGCTCTTCCGCGGACGCGGTCTGTGACCTTTCCGTCTCGTTTATCAGGCTGCTGATGCTCAGGTCGATGTTCTGCGTGATGGCAGTTTTATAGGTGCGGTAATCCCTGTTGAAAACGAGGTCGACCGCCATGTCCTTCTGTTCCTGAGGCGAAAGGGCGAGGGTCCCTTCGGTGAGGCTCACACCCTTAAGCGCTTCGGGATATGACGCGATATTGCGGCCCTCGGACTCGAGCACCAGCCTCATGGCGTAATACTCGATGTTCATGAGGTCCACGGAGTTCTGCATGGCTGAGGACAGATAGTAATAGGCCTGGGAACCCTCCATCTCGCTGCGGAGCGTATCGACGGCGGCGTCGCGGGTCCGGGTTATCTCGGCTTCCTCGAAATAGTTTTTCAGATAGGTATCGTCTGCGGTCACGACGAAGCAGCGGACCTGCTCGGTGAGGTAATCGGAAGCGTCCTGGAGCCTGTCTGCGTTCTGCTGCAGCCTAATATAGCTGTCGGTGGAACTGCGCATGCGCAGATATCCGGCGCTGGTGCGGTACGTGGCGAGCAGCAGCAGGACCGATATCACCACTGAGATCACGGCAAGGGCCGTGTTCAGCCTTCTGAGGCGTATACCTTTTTTCAACGATTCAGAGAGATCCTTAAACATGTGAGTCGATGTATTCAAGCAAAGAATCAATAAAAACATATATTAATATATACCTTTTGTTTGAATTTAACAATCTTAAAGCGTTTTGATATAATAAAGGGGCAGAAAGGCTCCGGGCGAAAGCATCCGGAACAGGCATAACGATGAACAGCGACTGGTATAAAGACAGAGTTTTTTATCAGATCTGGCCGCGAAGCTTCAAGGACGGCAACGGCGACGGAATAGGCGATCTGTACGGGGTCTATGAAAAGCTGGACTACCTGAAGGATCTGGGCATAGGCGGGATATGGTTCTCGCCTTTTTATCCGTCCCCGAACGCGGACTACGGCTACGACATCTCAGATTATTACGACATCTCGCCGGAATACGGCGATCTTGACATATTCAAAAAAGTGCTCGCGAGGGCGCACGAGCTCGACATAAAGGTCATACTCGACCTGGTCATCAACCACACCTCCGACGAGCACGAGTGGTTCAAACAGAGCAGGGAACCGGACAGCCCCTACCGCGACTATTACTTCTGGCGCAGGGGCAGGAAGCCCGGCAAGGCTCCGAACAACTGGAGCAGCTTCTTCTCGAAGGGAGCCTGGAGCTTCGACCGCAAAACCGGAGAGCATTACCTGCACCTGCATCACAGCAAGCAGGTCGACCTCAACATGGACAATCCGAAGGTCAGGGAAGAGGTAAAGAATATCATGCGCTTCTGGCTCGACATGGGGGTCGACGGCTTCCGCGAGGACGTCATCACTTACATCTCAAAGCCCGTCGCTCTGCCCGATGACACCTTCTTCAACGTGGTCAAGGGCCTGCGCTTCTACGACTGCGGGCCGCGCATACACGAGTATCTGCAGGAGTTCCGCAGCGACGTGCTCGACGGCTACGACTGCTTCACGGTGGGCGAGGCCCCGATGATAACCCCGCAGAAGGCCCTGAGCCTGGTGGGCGGGAGCCACCCCGACCTGAACATGGTCTTCGGCTTCAGGCACATGGAGGCGGACTGCTTCCTCAAGGAATACGTGCCCACGGGCTTCAGGCTGCGCAAGCTCAAGAGCGCCTTCACCCAGTGGCAGAACGTCCTGAACGGAAAGGCGTGGAACGCGCTGTATCTGGAGAACCACGACCACCCGCGGGTCCTCTCGCGCTACGGAAGCGAGAAATACCACCGCGAGAGCGGCAAGACCCTCGCAGTCAGCTATATGCTGCAGCAGGGCACTCCATTCGTGTACCAGGGCCAGGAGCTTGGCATGACCAACTTCGCGCTGCCCGATATCAGCGATTACAAGGACTGCGTGGCTCAGAAGGTCTACAGCATATACCACCGCTTTGTGCCGAAAAGGCTGCTCATGAAGCTCATACAAAGGGCGACCCGCGACAATTCGCGCAGCCCGGTGCAGTGGAGCAGCGGGCCGAACGCGGGCTTCACCACGGGTGAGCCCTGGTTTTACGTAAACCAAAACTACACAAAGATCAACGCGGCCGACGAGGCCGCCGACCCGGATTCCATCCTCAATTTCTACAAAAAGCTCATCCGCTTCCGCACTCAGAGCGGAGTCGTAAGGTACGGAAGCTACCGCGAGCTCCTTCCGATGCACCCGCATCTCTACGTTTACGAGCGAGAGTGGCAGGGCAGCGTTCTGCTGGTCATATGCAGCTTCAGCGAAAAAGCCTGCAGGTTCAGGTTCCCCGCGGGGCTGGAGCCCGCCGGCGCGCAGCCCGTCCTCAGCAACTATCACGACGCCCCCGTCACGGAGGGAAAGAGCGGAAAACGCAGCAGTTTCGTCACGCGTCCGTACGAGACCAGGGTATACGCTTATACAAAATAGGCCTGACATTCCCGTATAGAATTCGACACCGTTCTGTTGTATAATGACAATGGATATTTTTATAGTGTTTTGATTCGGTCAAGGAGCTGAAACATGGGTCCTGTAATAATAGACGGCCTGATAATACTGGGCAGCCTTCTTATGGTGCGCAACATATACCGCTATGCGCTGTATGTTAAGCACATACAGGAAAAAGGCGAATGGCGTTCGCAGAAGCTGACGCTCTTCGTCCCTATGGTGCTGCTCGTGTTCTTCCTTATCGGCTATCTTTTCGTCGCGTTCTACGGCCACCCCGACGTGATGATGTCCCTGATACTCTTCTTCGGAAGCGTTTTCGTCGCGGTCATCGTAGGGACCCTTCAGAAGATCACTAAGCACATACAGAAGAACGGCCAGCTCGAGGCCAAGCTGATGGCGGCGGAGGAGAGCAACCGCGCTAAGACGGGCTTTCTTTCGAACATGAGCCACGAGATACGCACTCCCATGAACGCCATCATAGGCATAGACGCCCTTGCCCTCAAGGACCCCGAAATGCCGCCTCACGCCCGCGAGCAGTTCGAAAAGATAGACGCGAGCGCAAGGCATCTGCTGAGCCTGATAAACGACGTTCTCGACATGAGCCGCATCGAATCGGGCAGGATGGAGCTCAGGGAAGAGCTCTTCGACCTGGAAGATATGCTCGGACAGGTAAGCGGCATCATAGAGAGCCAGTGCTCCGACAAAGGCCTCAAATACGTATTCAACAGCTCTGATCTGCCCGGCGGAAGCTATTACGGCGACGACGTCAAGCTCAAGCAGGTGCTGATAAACATACTCGGCAACTCAGTCAAGTTCACCCCCGCGGGCGGAACCGTGTCATTGACCGCGGAGAAGGTGTCCTTCTACGGAGACCGCTGCGCCATGCGCTTCGTCATCGAAGACAACGGCATAGGCATGGATAAGGAGTTCATCCCGAAGATCTTTGAGCCCTTCAGCCAGGAGGACGCCAGCAATACCAACCGCTACGGCGGAAGCGGCCTGGGCATGTCGCTCACCAAGAGCATCGTTGACATGATGAACGGCGACATACAGGTCAGCAGCGAGAAGGGAAAGGGCAGCAGGTTCACCGTCAGCGTTACCCTGAAGGCCGCGCCGCACGGGCAGGTCCCCGCGGAGCCTCAGGATGAAGCCGCTGGGGCGGAATCTTCCGCGGAAGCCGGAACTGCCGCGGCGCAGGTGAGCCTCGCCGGAAAACGGGTGCTCATAGCCGAAGACATAGAGATGAACGCGGAGATACTGCGCGACCTGCTCGAGATGGAAGATATCGAAAGCGAATGGGCCGAGAACGGACAGATCGCGGTCGATATGTTCAGGAACAGCGGAGAGCGTCACTTCGACGCCATACTCATGGACATGCGCATGCCCGTGATGGACGGCCTTTCCGCAGCCCGCGCCATAAGGGCTACGGGCACTCAGGAGGCCAAAACGATACCTATAATCGCGCTTACCGCCAACGCCTTCGAAGAGGACGTGCAGCATTCGCTGCAGGCGGGCATGAACGCGCATCTTTCAAAGCCTGTGGACCCCGACTTGCTTGTAGCTACCCTGTCTGAACTGATGATCAACGGTCTCGGGGATTCTGATCGATAAAGAAACCGGAACTCAAACGAAAAGGAGCAAAAGCATTGAACATTCAGGAACTGTACGAACTTATCGGCGGTAACTACGAGCGCGCCGTTCAGATCATGAAGAAGGACAAGATGATCGAAAAATATCTGATCAAGCTCACAGAAAGCGGCCTGTACGAAGGCTTCACCGAAGCCGCGAAGGCCTTCGATCCGGTGCAGCTGTTCGAGCGTGCCCACGCCATGAAAGGCGTCTGCGCCAATCTTGGCCTCGACGCCCTCGCCGGGGCGGCCGGAGACGTCACCGAGGAGTTCCGTCCGGGCCGTGAGCGCGCTCACAGCGACGAAGAGGTCCGCGCAATGATACAGAAGGTCGACGAGCTTTACCTGCGCGCGGCCGGCGGAATAAAGGCATATGAGGCAAGCCTCAACTGAGACCGGAGAATTTGAACTGACATGGATAAAGATCTGAAGACTGCAAGCGGCAGGTCCCAAAAGTACCTGTCCCCGCTGGGGGCATGGGCTCTTGCCTTCGGCTGCAGCGTAGGCTGGGGCTCCTTCGTCATGCCCGGCAACACCTTCCTGCCTATAGCTGGTCCGGTGGGCACCGCGATAGGTATGGCCATAGGCGCCGCGGTCATAATGGTCATCGGCCTGTGCTATCACTACATGATGAACGTCTATCCCGACTGCGGAGGAGCGTTCACCTACACCAAAAAGACTCTGGGCTACGACCACGGCTTCCTGAGCGCGTGGTTCCTTCTGCTCACTTACGTGGCTGTCATCTGGGCAAACGCGACGGCTCTGCCGCTCATAGCGCGCAACCTCTTCGGCAGCACCTTCCAGTTCGGTTTCACCTACGAGATAGCCGGGTTCAATATATATATGGGCGAG
>JAEEGF011956214.1_pt1 | contig 15443 bp, 9 predicted proteins | sample 9134171 | NCBI WGS metagenome assembly JAEEGF01 (sample SAMN16246542, study PRJNA631951) | gut metagenome | biome: gut microbiome; feature: rumen; material: AP-attached | host: Bos | place: Iran: Karaj | collected 2018-10 | reverse complement strand
ACTCGCTCACATCCCACTTCAGGGCGGAGTACGTAGGCAGGGGATCCCTCGCGGAGAGGCAGCAGATCCTCAACCGCCACATGCACGACCTGCTGAACTTCGCCACCGTGAACAACGCAGTCATAGCGGTCACCAACCAGGTCGCTGCCAAGCCCGACGCCTTCTTCGGGGACCCCACCAGGCCCATCGGAGGGAACATCGTTGGTCACACCGCCACGTTCCGCATATACCTCAGGAAGGGCAAGGCCGGGAAGAGGATAGCCAGGCTCATCGACTCGCCCAACCTCCCCGAGGGCGAGGCCGTCTTCACCGTGACCGAAGACGGTATTAAGGACTGATTTCTAACGGGGGGCGTGTCCCCCCAATTCTTCTTCGAGCTTTCCGGCGAGTCCAAGGACATGCCGAAGGCGGAGGTCTCCGGATGCGTCGGAGCCGTCGCCGACTCCTTCGAGATCGTCTCGTCCGGACCCGGGTACGTGGTCGCCTCCTTCGACCAGAGCTGCTTCGAGGAGATCGCGGACCGCATCTCGCTGACTCACAGCCTCGGACGCTACCTGGGGGAGTACGACCCGGACGACGTGTCCTGCCTGGAAGGCGCCGAGCTGCCGGAGGGGACCTTCGCGGTCCGCGGAAAGAGGTTCGAGGGGATGATGAAGGACGTGGACTCCCAGGGGCTGGTGCGCAAGATCGGAGGGATCCTGTCCCGCTCCAACGACGTGGATCTGAAGGATCCGGACTTCGTGGTCAAGATGCACATGAGCGACAAGGTCCGCCTCTTCATCGAGGAGAGGGTGACGGACACCGACCTCCTGAACAAGAGGAAGGTCAGCGAGCGCCCGTTCTTCTCGCCCATATCCCTCCATCCGAAGTACGCCAGGGCACTGATCAACATGACCCGCGTGAAGACCGGGGGAACCGTCCTGGACCCGTTCTGCGGAACCGGCGGAATCGTAATAGAGGCGGCCGCGATGGGCATGAAGGCGATTGCATCGGACTTCGACGAGGAGATGATCGCCGGATGCCGCGAGAACATGGACTTCTACGGATACAAGTTGGCGGACTTCGACGTCGCGGACATCGGGGAGATCGGCGAAAGGTTCCACGACGTGGACGCCGTCTGCACCGACCCGCCGTACGGAAGGTCCACCAAGACCGGCGGCGAGGACATCGACAGGATATACGCCAGGGCGGGGGATTCCATTCCCGACTCGCTTCGCCCCGGGGCCCGCGCAGGCATAGTGCTGCCGCATCCGGCGGAGTTCCCGAAGATGGAGCTTGAGGGGATGTACGTGCAGAGGGTCCACGGCTCCCTATCGAGGCACTACCACGTCTTCAAGAACCTTCGCGCATGATATCGCATCCGAGTTGGATTGGATATCCTATATCTATCTCAGAACGCATGCCGACACGGGTCCGACATTCAATGCGCCGGCCCCGGAGATGTCAGCATGGGAGCAAACGTGTTGAAGGCGACGACGGTCATCGCCATCCTGATCGTCGCGGCGGCGGCGTTCTCATCGTTCCAGACCAGCGATGCGGAAACCGCCACGATCGGCGGAATCGAATACGAATTGAAGGAAGGGGGAGGAGTCAGGACCGCCATGGTCACTGCATATTCCGTAACGACCATGGCAGGGAACGTGGCCATCCCCTCTCAGGTGACTCATGGCGACAAAACGTACGCCGTCACCGGCCTGGCGAAGACGCTCAGAGGGAACGCGGGGATAACGTCCGTCTCGCTCCCTGAGACGGTCGTTTCCATTGACCCATACTTCTTCAACGGATGCACCTCGCTGAAATCCGTCACCATGGACGGCGTCCTTTCCATTCCGCTCCAATGCTTCGGCAGATGCGCATCCCTGACCGAGGTCAGCGCCGTTTCGGCCACATCCATCGGAGCCAACGCCTTCGACGGCTGCACCTCACTATCAAAGATCTCCATCGGAACTCCGGAGACGATATCCGACTACGCCTTCCGCGGATGCTCCGATCTGACATCGTTCGAGCTTGACGAGAGGACGGTCCTCGGAACCGCCCCGTTCGCGAACTCGGGGATCGCGGAGCCGATGATATGCGACGGGCTTCTGGTCTACGTCCCGTCCAACATAAGATCATACACGATCCCGTCCAGCGTATACACCATAGGCGCAGGCGCATTCTACAACGTCGCACTCGACCATCTGGACGTCCCCGGGACGGTCCTGACCGTCAGCGACTACGGATTCTATTGCTCGAAGATCTCCTCCATCGCATTCGATCCCGCCGTGGCCGGAATTGGAAACTACGCCTTCGCGGACGTGGCCGCCAACAGCTCCAGGCTCACGGAAGTGATGCTTCCGACGGCTATCACCTATCTAGGCGAAGGTGTGTTCCAGAACTGCGGCTCCCTTAAGACGATAGACATCCCCGAAGAGATCGTGATGATAGGGACGGACACGTTCAACAAGTGCTCCTCCCTGGAATCGGTGGGGTTGCACGGCGCCACGCTGTTCGGAGACACCGTGTTCTCCGGATGCTCGGCGCTCAAGAGCTTCACGTTCCCTGAGGGGTGCATTCCCGGAACAGGCATGTTCAGGGAATGCAGGTCCCTCGAATCCGTCACCCTATGCCAGTCCATCGCCGACATACCCGACTACATGTTCTACAAATGCGCCAAGATGACGTCGTTCGAGATCCCGGACCAGGTGAAAACCATCGGAAAGTACGCCCTGTCGGAGTCTGCCGTAGAGGAGATAGCCATCCCCGCCACCGTCGACCCCGACGGAATAGACAAGCAAGCGTTCAGGGCCTGCGCGTCTTTGAGGAAGGTGACGTTCATGGGGCCTCTCGTCACCATACCCGAATACTGCTTCTTCGGATGCAAAGGCCTCTCCGCGATGGAGATCCGCGGAATGGTCAAGACGGAGAACGCCAACGCGTTCAACAACACCTCCTTGAAGGAGTTCATCGTCCACACCGGAACCCCGTTCAAGGACTCCGTGATGTTCAACAACGCCGCTCTCAAGCCGCTAATCAAGGATGACGAGACCAACGGATGCAAGTACGTGGACGTCAAAGTCCCCTCCGGCTCTGGATACGCTGATAAGAAGATCTTGATATCTTCGAATTCGACATCCCTCAAGATAGACGGCAACTATGCAGGATTCGTCTGGGACGCCCTCAACGACGCGCTGTCCAGCGACGGAACCGTCTCTTCTGGAACCTCGAGCATCCGCATGCTAAATGGAGCCGTCTACCGCGGAAGCGAGCTCCTGTACGTCTCGCCGTCCGCGTCCCCTTCCATTGAGAATGGGACCTTGGCGATACGTCCCTTCGCGATCTCCTCCCTTGCAAACGTCGACACGGTTTCGGTGCCGGCATCCGTGGAGAAGATCGACACGGAAGGCATCTCCGCTCCTCAGCTGAAGCACGTGGTGATGTACGGGTCGCCTTCCACCGTCCCGGGATCCATCAGCTCCCCCGATGCGAAGGTGTACTTCCTCAACGGGAACTACAATCCTGAGATAAACATCGGAACCCCTCTGTCCGGATACTTCGCCGACACCGCCGGCGGGCGCGTCCTCTTCACCATCAACGACACGGAGCACTCGACTTTCTCCGAGAGCCATTCTGGAAAGGACATCGATTTCGAAATAGGCCTGCTGGAAGGCTACACGGACTCTGCGATAACCGCGTCGGTTGACGGAAAGCCCGTTCCTGGATCCGCCGGGAAGTTCTCCCTGAAGGACGTCTCCAAGGATACGGAGGTCATGGTCTCCGGGGTAGATCTCAACAGGTACGACGTCTCCTGCCCGAAGGAGAATGGATTCAAGTGGAGCATATCCCAGAGCAAAGGTATCATCCACGGCGACGAGGTCCTCTTCGGGATACGCGCCCTCCCCGGATACCGGCTGTCGGAATCATTCGCCGCCATGATAGACGGCGTCAAGACTGCCCCCTTCTATTCCGAAGACGACTACAGGGTCTACAGCTTCACCGCCATCAAGGACGTCACGATAACCGTGACGGGCGTCCAGCCCAACAACCAGTGCGTAGTCTCCTTCGACTCCCGCGACGGCTCCTCCGTATCTTCGCAAAGAATCTTGGACGGAGCATGCGCATCCATCCCCTCTGAGCCGACGAGAACTGGATTCTCATTCATCGGATGGTACGCTTCCTCCGATCTGAAGGACCTGTACGAGTTCGGCCCGGTCCATGGCGACGTCACCGTATATGCGGGATGGGCGGACGACTCCGCTGGAAAATATACCGTCTCCTTCGACGCCGACAATGGGTCCGTGACCGCCTACGCCAACGGCTCCTCGACGCCGATCGCATCAGGGACGAAGGTCCCCGCCGGTTCAACAGTGAAGGTCGTATTCTCCCCCGACGAGGGCTGCGAGGCGACCTGGTGGACCATAAACGGGGCCACGGAGTGGAACTGCTCTTCCGAGCGCGTCTTCATCGTCGACAAGGACCTGTCGATCAGCGTCTCGTCCCAATACTACGCCACCGGATCGTTCATCAACTCCGTCGGATTCGACACCCCCACGGCCGGCGACTACGTCCAATCTTGGACGTTCGGAAGAGGCGGAACCACCGGGGCCTCCTTCAGGAACATGGTCTACGCTCCGGCGATAATCGGCGGGTACGTGTACGCCAAGAACGACAACGTCCTCCTGAAGATCGACGCCGACGACGGAAGGCTGGTCAAGAGCGTCGAGACCGCCCCGTCCTTCAGCGGATTCTACGAATACCTGGCGGTAGGGAACGGGCTGATCCTAGACGGGATCACGGGAAAGGTGTTCGACGCCGACCTGGAGCAGAAGTTCATCCTCACCGCTAGATCCGCGAAGACCTACTACAACGAGGGCCGCTTCTACGTGGAGACGTCCAACGGGACCAGCTGCTTCGCCGCCTCGGACGACGACCCGACAGACGGCTCCAACATGCAGAGACCCCTGTGGACCGCGGACACGGGAAGCTTCGTCACCCCTTACGAAGGCGGGACCGCGATGCTGTTCCACAACGGATTCGTCATGGTATGCGGACACGACGACGAGGGCTCCATCTACCTGCAGACCAGCGACGCGGCCACCGGCCAGAGGATAGACAGGCTGTACATCCCCCAGTTCGATGGACACTACACCAACAAGGGGTACATCGACATCTCCGAAGGATACGCCACCGTGACGACCTACACCACGGGCCTCTTCGAATTCTCTAACGGGCCCATCGACAACGTCGCATCGGTCAGGATAGGCGAGGACGGGAAGTTCGACCATGCCACCCTCAAGGTCAGGTCCAACGGCTCCAGCGGAGGGTTCAGCACCGCGCTGATAGTCAGCGGAGGGCTAGGGTACGTCTCCTCAGGAGGGACGTTCACCGTCTACGACATGGAGACCATGGAGCCCCTGGTCAGCAAGACCAACGGCATGCTGTACAATCACGGCAGCATGGCGATCTCCACGGGACATCCCGGCAAGGTATACGCCTACATCGTCCCGTACAACAACTCCCCGGACCTCTACGTGGTAGAGCACGACCTGAAATCGGGGTCGCTCTCCATCAACAGGATGGAGAACGTGGCCGCGAGCCAGTACTCCAGCCAGCAGGTTCACTTCCTGGCCGACGGGGGGATAGTCTACACCAACGACAGCGGTAAGCTGTTCTGCATCAGGCATGACGCCGAGGTCCAGTCGATCGTCCTGGACGGCTCCGCGAAGATCCCGGTGGGCGGCACCTTGGAGCTGGAGCCGTCGTTCGTCCCCGGGACCGCCGGGATCAGGACCCTTGATTGGGAAAGCAGCGACGAGTCCGTGGCGACGGTGGAGGACGGAAAGGTCACCGGCGTATCCGAAGGGACCGCCATGATCACCGCCACGGCTTCCAACGGCCGCAGCGCATCCTGCACGGTGAAAGTGGGCACCACGTCATACGTGATCACCTGGAACAACTGGGACGGGACGGAGCTCTGCCGGACCGAAGTAGAGGAGGGGAGGACCCCCGTCTATTCCGGAAAGGTTCCGACCAGGGACCAGACGGACGGATACACGTACACGTTCGCAGGATGGGACAAGGCGATAGCGCCTGCTGCTTCAGATGCAACGTACACCGCGACGTTCACTTCCAAGATACGCTCGTACGAAGTGACCTGGACAGCTGATGGAAAGACTCTGCGCACGGACACCGTGGAATACGGCAAGACGCCTGCATACGATGAAACGCCGGTTAAGGAGCAGAATGCACGGTACACGTACACGTTCGTCAGATGGGACCCTGCCATCACGCCGGTGAATGGAAACATGACGTACGTGGCAGTCTTCGAACCGCACGTCAGATCTTACGAGATCGTCTGGGTTTTGGATGACAAAGTTCTCCGCACGGACATCGTAGAATACGGCAAGACGCCTGCATACGGTGAAACGCCGGTGAAGGATCAGAACGCGCAGTACACGTACACGTTTGTCAGATGGAATCCTGAAATCGCTGCCGTGACGGAGAATGCGACATACAGTGCCATCTTCGAGTCCCAGACGAGATCTTACGAGATCACCTGGATATCCGAAGGCAAGACATTGCGCACAGACACCATGAAATACGGCGAGATGCCGTCGTACGGCGAGAATCCTGTGAAAGAGCAGGACGACCGTTACAAGTACAGGTTCATGGGATGGGCCCCGACTCCGACCACGATAGACAGAGATGTGACGTACACGGCCGTGTTCAATTCATCCCCGAGGCCCTATACGATAACCTACCTCCCTGGAGCGCACGGCTCCTTCGCGCCTCAGAGTCACGACACCACATACGACAGCCCGTCCCCCGCATTCGACGGAACCCCCGAAGGCGCAGACGGATACAAATTCGCAGGATGGACGCCGTCTGTCGATTCCACGGTTACCGGCGATGCAGAATACACCGCCCAGTGGGTGCTAGCCGAACACTGCATCATTTACAAGGTCGACGACGTTCAAGTAGGGGAGATTGAATTCCACGAATACAACGAAACTGTAACGGTTCGCGAAAAATACACCAAAATAGGATATGACGTCTCTGAATGGTCCACCAAGGATGCAGATGTAACCGGCGGGAAGTTCACCATGCCCAACAACGATGTCACATTCAATGCTACATCGTCAATTAAGCACTATAGTGTCACGTGGAAGGACTGGGACGGAACTATTCTGCTCACGAACGAAGCCGATTGGGGAAGCTATCCCTCATATTATGGCGCCGTTCCGTCAAAAGCCTCCGAAGGAGGAACCGCTTACTCCTTCTCGGGATGGAAGCCAGAGCTGGCCCCGGCATACGCCGATGCCGAATACACCGCGACATACGGCACCATGCCTCTGACGTTCGAGATAAGATGGATATCCGAGGACGAGGTGCTCCGCGTCGATCACCTGGACTACGGCTCCACCCCCTATTTCGGAGACGTCCCCGATTTCGAAAAGGGCGGCATCCGCTACAAGTTCACGGGATGGACGCCCGAGCCGGCGATCGTGACGGAGGATGCCACGTACATCGCGACATTCGAACCGGTGATTAGTTGCACTATAGTCTATCAGCCGGGATACAAGGGCGCCTTCGAGCCGCAGACGTACACTGCTGAACAGGGATCGGCCACGCCTCCCTTCCAAGGGACGGCCACGGGAGCGGAAGGATACTCCTTCGCAGGATGGTCCCCGGAAGTCTCGGATACGGTGACGGAAGATGTCGAATACGTGGCGCAGTGGACAATAGAATCGTTCATTGTGACGTACGAGGTCGACGGCATGCGGGTCGGAGAGCCTGAAACCCATAGCTACGGGGAGACCGTCGCCGTCCGCGACGCATACGTGAAGGAAGGGTACGATGTCAGCCCCTGGACGGCCGATGGGATCGAGCCTGTCGACGGGAAGTTCGTCATGCCTGCGAAGGACGTGACCTTCGCCGCGGAATCGTCGATCAAGACCTTCGTCATAATCTGGAAGGACTGGAACGGAGCGACCCTGCGTGAAACCGTCGCCAGCTACCATGAGGTCCCGGTCTACGCCGGAGAGGCGCCCCGGAGGGAGGGATACACCTTCGTGGAATGGTCCCCTGTGCCTTCCCCGTGCACGGGCGACACGGCCTACACCGCGTTGTACAAGAGGACGACGTTCACGGTGACTTGGAAGGACTGGGACGGGACCGTCCTGTCCACCGGGACGGCGAATGCCGGAACCGTTCCGTCATATCCCGACCCCAACCCCACGAGGCCGTTCGACGGCGCCTACGAATACAAGTTCACCGGATGGAGCCCGAAGCCGGCGGCGATCTATTCCGACCGCGAATACACCGCGCAGTACTCCAAGACTCCCGTCCACATCCCCGTGAACGTCGAAGGCGTCTCCCTGGACAAGACGACGTTGAGCCTCGCGCCCGGATACGCCGCCGTCCTCAACGCCATCGTCTCTCCGTCCGATGCGGACGTGAAGGACGTGAGATGGAGCTCGGAGGATCCGAGGATCGCCACAGTGGACGCCGACGGAAAGGTCTCCGCCGTCTCCCCTGGAAAGACGACTATTCTGGCGACCACGGCGGAAGGCGGATTCCAGGCCTCCTGCTCCGTGACCGTCTCCGGATACGAGTACGACGCCGGGAACGGAACGGTCTCGGAGGAGCAGGCTTCGGCCATTTCCTCCGCGGCGCGCGCGACGTCCGGCTCGGCGTTCACGATCTTCTCCCGCAGCCAGAGCGTGTCGATTCCTGCGGGATGCCTCAGGGACCTGGCGGAATCCAAGTGCCCCGTCACGTTCGCGATGGGCGACGGGACCGCCGTGACCCTCGGTCCGGAATCCCTCAAGAAGGCGGGAGCCGACGGGGGAACCGTGACCGTCTCGGTCGGATACTCTTCTCCCGAGCTAGCGTCCGAGGTTCCGTCCGGGGCCGAGATCAGGGATGTCTCGATATCGAGCGGAACGGATGTCCCGGTGACGGTGTCGATCCCGTACTCCGGAGAACCTCCGGTCGAGGCGGCCGTCCTGAAGGACGGGAAAATCGCGACCGTCCCCGCGACGTACTCGTCCGGAAAGGCGGAGGTCGCCCTTGACGAAGCTTCGCCTGTGGCGGTGTACACGCATGCGCCGGAGCCTTCGACGGACATCAAGCCGTACTTCATAGCCGGATGCGTGATCGCCGTCTTGGCTGCGATAGCGGCGATCATCGCCCTCAGGAGGAGAAGCTGAAACGGGGGCATAGGCCCCTACCTTCCCATCAAACGGCCATCCGGCCGACTTCTCTTATACCGCCCGATTCGATTAGTCTTCATGAAGGGCAGGCAGGTCATCCGCACCGAGAGGAGATGGGAGTTCGACGAGCTCCTGGAATACCTCCGCGGCCGCTGGGACGAGGGGTTCAGCCCCAAGCCCGTGAAGTTCGACAGCAGGCCCGTCATCGGCACCTACATGGTCCTTCCGTGCACGCGCAGATACTGCGTGATGGTCTATCCCGGCTCCAAGGGCGTAACCCTCATCACATACCCCACGGACGACGAGTTCCTCGCCAGACTGATTGAGAACATACCCGGGAACGACACGTTGGCCGAGCTGTCCCGGCATTTCAGCAGGGAGAAGGAGAGGACGGGTCCGGCCGAGGAGAAGCTCCTGGAATATACGGAATACGTAAGGGGCCTGTTGGAGAATACTGATTAAATAGGCATGTTTTTTAAATATGGCGCCTTACACGAAATCGATATGACCGTTAAACAGTACCTTCTGGACAGGATTGCCAAAGGGACCATACACATGGCGCTCATCGATCCGGACAAGCAGCCCGCCGAAGAGGCCGGCGAGATCGCCAAGAGGATGAAGGACGCCGGTACGGACGCGGTCATGATAGGCGGCTCCACCGGGGTCACCAGCGAGAACCTGACCGCCACCGCCAAAGCGGTGAAGGAGCGTTCCGGCCTCCCCGCCATCTACTTCCCCGGCGGACCCAACGCCATGAGCACCGAGGTCGACTGCATCCTCTTCATGTGCATGATGAACAGCACCGATCTCAGGAACGTCATGGGCGCCCAGGTCTACGCCGCCCCGTACATCAAGAAGATCGGCTTGGAGCCCATATCCATGGGATACGTCATAGTGGAGCCCGGAATGAAGGTCGGAGCCGTCGGAAAGGCCGATCTCGTCAAGAGGGACGACATCCAGACCGCGGTCGCCTACGGCCTCGCCGCCGAGATGTACGGCATGTCGCTGTTCTACCTCGAGGCCGGCTCCGGAGCCGACAAGCCTGTGCCCCCCGAGATGATCGCCGCGGTGAAGTCCGCGATCAGCATCCCCCTGATAGTCGGCGGAGGAATCAGGACCCCCGAGGCCGCCGAGGCCGCCAGGAAGGCGGGAGCCGACGCCATCGTGACCGGCACGCTCATAGAGCAATGCAGCAACGACGAGAAGCTCAAGGCCGTCGTCAAGGCCGCGAAGGGGTTGTGATGGGATACTACGACGGCGACAGACCGTCCTACAACACCCCCATCTCCCCCAGGGCGCCCATGTGGCTGACTCCCGAGGAGAGGGCCGCCGGGATCAACCGCGATCTGAAGGTCGCCGCCCGCAGATACGTCTGCCCCGGATGCGGCAACGAGTTCAGCCTGTTCCAGTCCAGGGCCGTGGCCTGCAAGTACTGCCCCCAGGCGAACCAGAACTGCCCCAACGTCAGGTGCCCGTACTGCGACAGGGAGTACCCCATACGCGGATTCGTGGTCCCCGACAACAAGCAGGACGAGGTCCAGATCAACAACTACACCGACAAGGTGTTCAACAACTGGCAGGACTCGTACAACAGAAGACGATTTCTCAGGTCTTCCTTATCATCAGCATCTGCGGATGCCTGTTGAGCACGGCCGCCACGTCGATGGGCCTAGGGTACGCGTGATAGGCGCACGAGACGTCGTCCTCCTCGGAATCGGACGCCCTCAGGGATTCCACCGCCCTGGAGCAGACCTCGGCCAGGGTCCTGGAGCCGTCCATCTCCTCCCTCGCGATCAGGATGGCGTCGGCCACGGCCCGGGTCTGGGCGACGTCGAACAGCGCCGCCGTCGGGACGTCTATCCTCTCGCTCCCGATCTCCACCGCCCTGACCGAGGGCGCGGAGACGCTGAGGTCCTTGCGGCCCTTCTCGAAGGAGACGTTCCTCGCCACAGGACAGCGGGGCTCCGGGACCGCGACGACCAGGTCGGATTCGATCCCCTCCACCGAAAGCGGACGCACCTTGAAGTCCCTCACCAGGAAGACCGAATCGGCCCTCCTCACGGCGGACTCGTCGCCGGTCACCATGAGCATCGAGGTCCCGGAGCGTCCCATGGCGCTTCCGGCCTCGGACAGGGAAACGTATGCGGAGTCCTCCGCCATGTAGCCCTTCCTGATGACGGACGGGTTGGAATAGCCCTCGTCCAGGACGATCAGCCTGGAGCCGGCCTCCATGGCCTCGGAGACCGCGGCGAACTCGGATGCGGGGGACGACGCCGATTCCGATTCGAACCTGGACGGCTCCACCCCCGGCGCGGGAAGGATGAACGCAGACATGTCCGCGGACCTGATCGGCCTGCCCTCCTCCGCCATCACATAGACGGCATCGGGGACGGCGACCACGTATTCCCTTCCGTCGCCCGGAATATGATTGTACACTCCGGCGAACACCGCGTCGGCCAGGACGGACTTCCCGTGCCTGCTGGGGCCTACCAGGGCGGTGAATCCCTTGGGGATCCCCCATCCCTTTATCGGGTCGCCGTTGGGAACCTCGAACTCCACGGACGCGGCCTGGTCGCAGGAGAAGGGCACCGCGCCTATCATAGGCGCCATGTCATCCTCCCTGCGGGGAAGGACGGAGCCTTCGGCGACGAACGCGACGAAACCTCTGGCCTCGAGATTGTCGCGTATGCAATCCGCATTCTCCGCCGTGAAGACGTGGTTGTACATCTTCGAGGACTTGTATGCGGAGAAGAGCATGGAGTCCGATACGACTCCGGCGATCCTGTCGAAGACCAGCTCCTCGGCGGCCGCCGCGTTGACCTTCCCGCCAGTGCTTGGGAGGTCCACGGAGAACCTCGCCTCCAGGGAATACTGCGTCAGCGCGACGCATCCGCGGTCCAGGATCTCCTGCCCCGGACGCGGGACGGATATCTCCCCTCCGTCGGTCTTGGGTATGGGGGAGCGGGCGCGGGTGCGTGCCGACTCCCAGAGCCTGCGCACGACCAGGTCCCTGAACGCCACGTTCCTCGACGGGGTGCCGTACGCGTCCTCCGGGAATCCCGCCGTCTTTAGCGGGACGCGGACGCGGACGTGGGTATGGCCGGAGCGGTCGTTCTGGACCTCGACGAACGTCAGCTCGAAGCCTTCGAGCGCGAACGTGTTCTGTATCCCCTTGTACTTCGCGAACGGCTTGCCGTCGGCGTTCTTGAGCGTCTTCCTGAGAACCTCCTCCGAGGCCATCGCCTCACCTCCAGCAGAACCGAATCTATTCTCGGATCCGAGCGCATGCGGACGGGGCCGTCGCCTATGAGCTCGCAGATGACGACCTCCATCACGAGCCAGACGACCACTCCCTTCCTGAAGCAGCCGGTGTGGGAGATCCCGCGCCTTCCGAGGGAGCCGTGCATGTGCATCATGGGGTTCCCGTCCGGATCGGGGAAGACCGTCCCCGTCCCGACCAGCTCGCAGGGCGCGTCTATCTTGTAGGTGAGCGGCTCCACCTTGTCCCCTACAGGCACGTCCGGCCCGGAGACGATAACGGAGCCGGCGTCGGCCCCTCCCACGGCGGTCACCGTCGCGCGGAGAATCCCGGCGTCGCGGCAGAAGGCCTCCACCGACTCATGGAGCACCTCCCCCTCGTCCAGCCTGAGGACGAACGTCCTGCCTTCCCTGAGCTCGGAGAACCTCATGGAGACCTCAGCGGAACTTGCTGTATCTGTCCAGAAGGCGGTTTATCTTGTCGAACTCGTCCTTGGTGAGATCGCCGGAATCCAAAAACGTCTTCACGAACTCCTTGGCGTCCTTGGTCGATACCCTGGACGCCTTCGCGATCACCGATGCGAGGAACGCCGAGGCCTTGGCGGGGTCCATGGATGACGCGCCGAGCACCTCGTTCATGTCGTACTTGAAAGGATTGATCTTATGGGTGTTGAGCATCGACTGCCTCTTGGTGGACTCCTTGGGACGAGGCTTGCCGCCGCTGCTCTTCTTGTTGCCGCCGGATCCCGACTTGTCGGAACCCCCGTAGGAACCGCCTGAGGGCTTGCCGACCGGTCTGCTTTTCTTCACTTCACCTACCAAGATTATTACTCCGAGTGCCTCGAATCGGAAGTGTATATTTAAAGAGTTCGTGAGCCTTTTATCCTCGGCTGTGATATGCGTCCGCATACCATGAACTGGAAGACATCGGCGGGAGAGCCGTCCCCGAACACGGCGATGGCTACGTATTTCCTTCTGTTCGTGACCACCGTCCTCCTGGCGATGGTCGGGCTGATCTACGGCGACAGCGGCGACCTCATACTGACCGCGCCCGTGATAGGCATACTCGCCCTCACGCTGGTGTCCGAGCGCCACGCCATACACCTTCCGCCCCTGACGGTCATCATGATATGGATCTCCATGCTCCTGACCGTGGTTAGCAGGGTCCTGCTCGACGGCGGGCTGATAGCCATCCTGGCCGGGGTGCTGACCGGGGTCAACCTGGCCCTGATAGGGCTGATCGCGGTGTTCATACTCCTCCGCTCCATGCCGGGAGGCCGCGACGAGAACCCGAAGATCGTGGTAATAATAGCCGGATGCGTGGCGATCGCGACGTTCATGCTCATGAACCTCCTCCAGTACGCGATGACCTTCGTCCTCGACTTCATCAGGTTCACGGTCATCGAGAACCTCATGGCCGAGCTGTGCTGGGTCATGGTCGGCATCGGGGTCATAAGCCTCCTCTACATCGAGTTCCGCGACAGCGTGATCTTCAGATACACCGTGAACACGTTCCTCGAGAGCAACAGCGGCACCCTCGGCCTGGAGGAGAGGGAGCGCTACGACATCGAGGAGCTCATCGGAGAGGGCGAATCGGACCGCCTGGAGTTCAAGTCCACCATAAGGACCAATCTGGAGACCGGGGAGACCGACAAGAGGATGGAGAAGGCCGTCCTGAAGACGATCGTCGCGTTCCTGAACACCGACGGAGGCGTCCTCCTCATCGGCGTCTCGGACGACGGCGAGATCATAGGTGCGGACGTGGAGAGCTTCGACAGCATAGACAGGATGAACCTCCACATGACCAACATGATCTCCAGCGCCATCGGGAACGGGTTCATCCCCTACATCGCCTTCAAGCCGATCCAGATGGAGAACGGGAAGTACGTCGTCAAGGTCAGATGCGACAAGGCGGAGAAGGCCGTGTTCCTCAAGGAGGGGAAGACGGAGCAGTTCTACGTCCGCTCCGGGCCGTCCAGCGTGGAGCTCACCGGGATGAACCTCGTGAACTACGTGAACAACCGCAATAAAAAGGGTAAGAGGTTTGGAAGCCGAGGCCTCAGTTCTTCTTCGACGCGACGAGGGCGTCCTTGGCCTTTCCGAGGGCCCTGGCGATGAGCAGGGTCATGATGACGGCCAGGATGGTGACGATTACCGCGTAGACGACGAGTCCGAGAAGCTCGTCACCCGTGTTGAACACGGATGCGACCGCGGCCTTGATGGCTTCGTTCCAGGCAAGAGCCGCGACGAGTCCGAAGGCGGCGGTGATAAGGGCCGCGAAGGTCTCGAGCAGCTGAACTTTAAACTCTTCAGATGCCATGCCCCCGCGTATCCCATATCAGTATTTGGATATGATGGGCGGAATCCCGCTGACGGGCGATGCACGAATCATTCTGATGGTGCGGGGAAAGGGATTCGAACCCTTGGATCACTAAGAACGGGATCTTAAGTCCCGCGCCTTTGGCCTGCTCGGCTACCCCCGCTGACCGGGCAGGGATTATGGACGGCGGTTATAATCATGACGCTCACCGCCTGTTAAAATACGGACACGGCATACTGGGCGCCATGACGACCAGGACCCCGCGCGGATGGGAGCTAGAGAAGGCGATTCGCGAAAGCCTCGCCGAGACCGAGCGCTTCGAATCCCTCGGAGCCCTGGAGCGCGAGGTGGACAGGAGGCTCGAGGCCATGGGCGTCAGAGGCACCACGCCGGAACGCATCAGGCGCGTCGGGGTGTCCAAGGGCCTGTTCAAGCTGGACATCACCTATTCCAGGCGCAGCGTCCCCCGGGAGAGGGCGTCGTGTCCGGTGTGCGGGAGGAAGCTGCACGTCGTGTACAACCGCACCATAGACGGGGACGGGGTGACGGCTATGGGGTTCAGGTGCTCGGGATGCGGGTACGACGCCAAGTCCGCGTTCATGACCCCCTCCAGATACGTCGTCAGGAGGGCGCGAGATGGATCCCGGCGAACGCGCGGCCGTTCTGAGGAG
>JAEEGF011164027.1_pt1 | contig 15447 bp, 18 predicted proteins | sample 9134171 | NCBI WGS metagenome assembly JAEEGF01 (sample SAMN16246542, study PRJNA631951) | gut metagenome | biome: gut microbiome; feature: rumen; material: AP-attached | host: Bos | place: Iran: Karaj | collected 2018-10 | reverse complement strand
GAAGAATCAAAGGCTAGTCGATTAGGAGGCAGTTCAGAAATGGGACGGCAAGATGCCTCAGTATATGCGTGGGGGAAGTGCGATGCCATTTATCAATTTGAAATGACCATATATGAAACGGGAGATTATTATGAAAGGGAGAAGATTAACACAAGAGCAGATTAACGACATCGTCTATATGAGCAAAGAAGGGACGACTCAAAAGAAAATCGCAGAACTTGTAGGTGTGACTCAAGGATGCGTGTCGCGTGTCATCAAGAAGTACTGCCGACAACCAGAGCAGACGCAGCCCGACCCAGCACCCGACGCTTGGAGCAAGCCTCTCAACCAGTGTCATCCGCGCGAAATCTTCGACTACCTGCGCTCGCTAGGTTACAGTGGGGATTTGCTATATACAAAAAAGGTGACGATATGAAAGGAGAAAAAGATTCTGAAAGCAGACCCACAATCAGTTATGAGCAGCTACTAGACGCTCTCAGAACAATCAAGCCACTACAAGAACTTGCCCCAGTTGATGCTTATGTCTTAGGGGCAAGAGCAGGGCATAGCGCGACGATGTACAAGACCATCAAGTTTTTGGAAGAAGGCAATCTCGGTGTTGACAGACTTGAATTGGTGGAGAACTATAAACGTTGGATGAATTATGAAACGTGAGATTATCATTACCGGTGACGACGAGAGCGAGGAGTTGAGCATGGCTTTCGTGATAGATGGTGAGAAGGTGGCTTTCAAGTCGCTGACTGACGAGGAGATTGACGAGTTTGCTGCGATGATATTCGCCTTCAGCGACTACTTCAGCAACATCGCCAGTACTGCTGGGCTTGAGGTGTTTAATGCTAACTGACAAGATAATTAGGCAAATTTGCAATGATGGTGATGGGAGATGAGAGTAATTTTGTGGGTTGTAGTATGCGAGTCAAGACCGACATCAGCATCAGGGGCAGCAATGTGCGCATCAGTGCGCGTGCCGCCAGGGAGCTTGGTCTGGGGCGAGGCATGGTTCTCGCTCTTCACTGGGCTGGTGATGATGTCTACTTGCGGGCGATGGCTGACCCCGACGGCAAATACTACGGCCATGTGTACCTCACCCACGGCGGCTGGCGTTGCAGCAACATCCGTTTGGCCAGGGAGCTGACACGGATGGAGACACCGACTGCCGTGTACCGCTGCGGCGAGTGTGTGGAGATCAATGGCGAGCGAATGTTGTCAATCATAACAAGAAAGAATTATGCAAAGTGTTAATGTTAACCTGGGTGGCGTGACCCGTGTTCCCGACGACGTGACGAACAAGAACGGCGAGCTCTCGGTTGCGCTGAACCTTGCCAGCGACGGCGACGGCCTGAAGATGCTTGAGAAGCCAGTTGCTGTGTTTAACTTGCGCAGTGGCGAGGTGGTGTTGTGCGTACATCAGAACGACGGGTACAAGCACTACATCACGACGTATAACGGCAAGTTGTGGTGGCGCGATAATGTGTCGCCCTACACACCCGTCGAGATAGGTGCCACTGACGCTACCCAGGCGACCGTGATGGGCAACACCATCATCACGCAAGGGACGACGATGGAGTACTGGTTGTGGAGCGAGGAAAATGACGAGTACAAGGCTCTTGGGCAAAGACCTCCGATGGTGAACATCCAGTTTAATCTGGAGAGCGAGATGACCGTTTATCCTGGATTGACCACCAGCGGCAGCACGGCCACCTGGGCAGACCCGATAGAGATATGGGACTGGTATTACTCTGATGATGTTCCCCTGCCTTTCGCGAATGCGGTAAGTGACACGCACGCCTATCGTTCGAGGATGACCGAGGACTCGATAGTCCTGCCGAAATCGGCGAACGTGGACACCATCTTCTATCGGGACCATCCCGAACTGTTTGACTTCTCGCTAAAGAACGCGACCGGCAAAAGCAACGAGAGCGACTCGGAGATAAGCAGGTGCGTCGAGAACCTGACCGACGCATCGCTTGCCTGGGTGAACAAGTTCATCGCCAACAAGGCCAACGCGGAGAACAAGTTTATCTTCCCGTTCTTCATCCGCTACTGCTACGAGCTGTACGATGGGAGTCAGATCATGCTGAGCGACCCCGTGCTCATGATCCCCAGCACACACGCTCCGCAGTTTGTCATCGGCGACCTAGACCTCAAGCTCCAGGGATTTGACTACAACCTCACGGGTGATGGTATGCCGCCCGTCATAACCGGCTACGACCAGGACACCTACGCGAAGGTGGCCATGTGGATAAAGGGCCGCATTTTTGGTGTCCTGAGCACGCTCAAATATCACCTCAAAAAGCCTGCTGGGAACTATAGCGAATGGAGCGACCTCATCAAGTGCATAGGCTTCTATGTGACACCCCCGATCTACACCTATGACCAGGCTGGCAAGGTGTACGGGTGGAAGGAAGTCACCGACGACTGGGCTGGCCACTGGAGCGAGGGATACTTCAACAGTACGCACAAAGGCAGGGTAAGTTTCAAGACCCTGTTTGACATGATTGTCCAACCCACGCCAGGAAGCGCGACCCCTCCCACCGGGGGTGCTGGCTACGGCGACCGTAACCATTTCGTGCTCAAGATCCCTGAGCATAGCAACGAAGACATCCGCAAGGCAGCACTGAACGCAGGGCAATACTACAAGATTGCCGAGATTGACTTCGCCGATTTTGTTAACGGCACCTACAACACCAGCACGTTATACTATGAACCTCTGGATATCAACAAGCATGCCCTTGAGACGCTCACCAACCAGCACCAACTGGTGGAGGAGTATACCGGTGGCGACACGCTGAGCGCGAACGTGCAGTATGTCTACAACAGACGTGAACACATCGCTGATGTCACTCGGGCGTTTCATCGTCCATTCAGCCCGTGGCTTCAGGTCAATGGACGCATTATAGGGACGAACGAGACTTACGAGACCGCGTATTCGGAGACCGTCGTGGTCAACGAGGACGGGAAGCATATCCTCGACAGCGGCCAACTGGGTCTCCCGCTTTCAACCTACCAGCCATTGCCTGCTTTCCTGTTCTACTCGAACGCGCAAGCAAGGAATCTATACCTTGACTGGGTCGACAGCAAGACCTATCTCTACTCGCTGACCAAGCATCCCGCGCTTAACGGCGCGTACTGGATGAGCGGCCTTTTGTGGACAGACGACACGAGCTACTTGGACGGCGAGGGAGTGGAGATCTCGACAGACATACCAGCGGAGACGGGAGGCACCGTGCGCAAATCAGGCGAGGTGTGGACGAGCAATGTTGAGAATCCCTTTGTGTACCAGGCTGGGAATGTGAACCAGGTGGGCGATGGTGTTATCAAGGCATTGAGGGCTGCCGTGGCTCCGCTTGCCGAAGACCAGCATGGCTACGCGCCCATGTATGTGTTTACCAGTCAGGGCGTGTGGGCGATGACCTTCAGCAAGGATGGCACACCCGCCGCCATCGACCATGTGTGCGGCGACATTATCACCGAAGGCACTGAACCCTTGAGCCTGAGCCAGTCGTGCCTGGTGATGACCGACCGAGGGCTGCTTGCGTTGACCGGTCGAGCCGTGAAGGACTTGAGCGAAAGGATTGACGGCACATTTACCGCCATTACTTTGGAAGGCGGTGTGCTTGCCCTGGTGGGCATGAATCTTCTGCCCTATATCGCTTCGCTCCAAGCCCCGCTGCGTGGTCAGGCTTGCAAGATGTCGTATGACTACAAGCATCAGCGCGTGTATGTGTGGATCACAAGCGATGGAGTCTCAAAAGGGTGCGGCTGGGTGCTGAACCTCAGGACTGGCGTTTGGACACATACCCAGGGCATGTGCGCCCAAGTGTTCAACGCATATCCGAGCTGCGAGTTTGTGGAGGACTGGCACGACACGGGGCTTACCGTTGACACGACTAACCGTGTGATGTCGCTTGACGGCGACCAGAAGTATGACACCGCCTTGCTGACCACCCGCCCGATTAAGTTGGGCGAGACCCTTGACAAGTTGCGTGAGGTGGCTGTGCGTGGATACTTTGATCCCGACAAGCACGGCAACACCGCCGACGTGTGGACCATCGTGCATGGCTCAAGGAACTGGAAGGACTACGGCTTGATATCCAGTGCCAAGGGTGACCGCGTGACCAGGCTGGGTGGCTCGGCTTACCGAAGCCATGTGGTGAGCGTGTTGCTGCGCAACAATGGCTGCACGATTGACCGCCTTGTGCTGACCTACGATGCAGAGCAAAACAATAGGTTACGATAATTCTAAGTCTATACTTATTATCTTGATTAAATGAACAGCAGAGGGCGACCGTCCGGGATGGATAGTCGCCCTCATTTTTTTGTTTGTGTAGAGTTGTCAGTTTTTGACAATTTCTAGTCTACACCCGATGCAGTTTGCTATTGCCTCTAGCGTGTCGGGGCTTGGCAGGAATTTTCCGTTCTCAATGTCGGCAAGCCGCCTGGGCTTGATTCCTAACAGCTGCTCAATCTGTTCGGGTGTGATGCCTGCCTGCACACGGTGTGCAGCGATGGTCGCGCCGATTCTTGCTGCCAGTTGGTGTCGGTGTTCGGCGTTGTTGAACGTGGCCCGCCTTTGTTCTCTTCTTTCTTGGTCGTTCATTGCGGTGATGGGTCATTGATTGCGTCGTTGCTTGCAAGCATGGCAACTGTGTAGGTCTCGCGCTGCTGGTCTGCGTTGTCGCGTGGTGCAAAGAACCATGCGAGCATAGCAAGTGCAATAATCAGTTTGATAAGATTTTTCATTGTGTTGTCGGCCGTTGTTATCGTGTTGGCGGTCACGTCTAGTTGTTAACCTATCTGGGTTGTCTCCTTTGGGATGATTGCCAGGCGGTAGCCTAGCGGGTCTAGGACTTTTGCCAGTGTGTCAAGGCTGGGCGAGTATATTGCTTTTTCGATGTTGACCACCTGGCTTTGCGATACTTTTGCTTGCTCGGCCAGTGCTCGTTGGCTCAGTCCGTTTGCCTTTCGGATGGCGGCGACTTTTGCACCTATCCGTTGGGTTTCTTGAGTTGTCATAATTGTGCTCCTAGGGGTTTATGAGGCCGTTTCTCCCAGCGGGTGGTGGGTTGGTTGCCCGCTGGGTTTTGTGACCTTGTAGGGGTTAATTTTGGGTGATGGTTGTTACGAATGCTCCTCGGTTGTAGACCAGTCTGCCGGTCGTGCTGCAATAGTCGGTGTCGTTCTCGATGATAGTCATGTCGTCGGTACTGACTGAAAATTTGTGCTTGCAGAACTCCAGTGCTTCTTCATCGCTCTCAGCCTCAAACGAGTAGCCCATGTTGCGGTACTCGTCGCTTCCCTTGTAAAAAACAGTGTACTTTTTCATTGTCGTGTTATTTTTTTTGTATGTTAGTCGGAATTTCTCGATGTCGTTCTCGTCCTTGCCGATGTGATACCCAGCATTGAGAAGGCGTAGTTCTTGATCTGCATAATAGTCAACAATCTTGTTGCTTGCGTCAATCATTGTGGGCAATAGGGCTTGGTACTGCTCCTCGGTGATTTCCTGGACGTCTTCCAGGCAAATCTCGTTGTCGCTACCCGTGTCAATCACTCTCCCAATGTAGTAGTGCTTGCCGTATTCCATGCATGCATCAGCAGCAAACGAGCCAAATTCCTTGCAGTAGCCTACCTTTGCCATGCTAACACCAGCCTCAAAGTGGTTCTCTCTGGTGTTCCAGCTTCGGCCACACTCTGGGGCCTTGCCGTATCGGTATCCCACGATTGTCAGCCCGATGATGTCATTAAGTGTTGTCATAGTCGTGTTGTTTTAGTTGCCTTTTGGTCGGCAAAGTTAATGATTAAGTTTTGATGCACCAAAATTTTAGTGCGTTTTTTGCTCCCCCGCCTGGTCTCGCACCAGGTTGCCCAGTCTTCGGTCTCGGGGGATGGGGTTGTTTAGTAGTTAGGCTTTTTCATATTGCGAGGGCTATTTGCTATGAAAGTTTTGTTACTGCCAGTTAGGGTGATTTCCCCGCAAGGCACCCACTCGCCATTGCTGTAGACCTTGGTCTTGCTCCCTGTCGCTCCTGGGTGCTTGCGCATCAGTTTCTTTGCATCGGTTAGGGTGTAGCACTCTTTAAACTTGCGTTCTCCGTCCTCGACCCATGTTACGCTGTAGATTGTCATGATTATTATTTTTTGAGTGATTTATAAATTGCTTGTTTTGCTTCTGCGATAGTGGGGTAGTTCTTGGCCCCCACCAGGTAGCCACCACCGGTGATTGTGATGGCTACACCTTGGTAGTGGACTTGTGTCATTTGTCAAATTGCTCTGGCTTGACGTATTGCCGATACTCGTTGCCGTTCTTGCTGACTCGGATGATGTAGTAACCACCTTTGCTGCCTTGGTAGACCGGGTAGCCCTTACAAGTGTGGTTGGTCAGTGTTCCGTTGTTCTTGACCTTCTTGCCCTGGGTGGGGCTGGTCGTTACTTGCTCGGTCGTTGCTTTGCCGTTGGTTGTCGGCTGGGTCTTTGCTTGTGCGCTGGCACCCAGGATTGCGAGGGCGCAAAGTGCGCTAATAAAATACTTTTTCATAATCTTGTTGCGATGGTTTTGAGTTCGTAATACATAATATCGTCGTCGATGTAACAAGTGTGTTTCCCGCTTGGAAAAAACTCGTTCGTTGTGTCTGAATAGCTGTAGACCTTTACACGGTCGGGTGCTTCCTTTGCGAGTTTTTTGAGCGCCTTATAATTTCCGTTCCATTCTTCTAAACTCTCTTCAGGCGTTGAGCGTTGAAACATGACTGCCCCGTTGCATGTGATTTGGTATTTCAATTCGAGTTTCATAGCGGTGATTGTTAGCAATTAGAAAACAGGTCTCATGTGGATTCTCACGTTTCTCAGGCCTTTGCGAGTGCGCCAATATTGCGCTGTCTCGCGGGCGTCTTGGTAGTAACGGCAAACGGCTATATTCCCGCCGTCGGCTGTGATAATGTAAACTTGATCGTTCATTGTCTTGGTGCCCCGTTGTTATGCTCTTGGGGCGTGAGCTCTAGTGTTGTTGGTGGATTGTTCGCACCGACTAGCCCGGTGGGGCTAGTTTCATCGCAATTTATAGCGACTCGCCAGGGTGCTTTTGTAGATGTTTGCCGCTCTCCTGGCCTTGCGTCGCCATTTGTGGTCTATACTACCCGCAATATACCACTGGGTTAACCTTTCATATATCGCAAGGGCAATAGGGTAAATTGGGCGATAATTATCTTCAAAGTTTTCTATATCTATTACACCAGATTCAAGTAACTCAGTTACTTTTTGCATATATTCTTGCTTTGTGATAAAACAATCTTCACAAAGTTTCAAAGACCTTTTCTTTGTCATAGTCGTAAAATTTTAGTGGTTAGTGTTTGGGGTTGTTTGTCGGGGGCTGCTCTCACCAGCCCCACGAATTGTTGTTACTTGCTCTCTCCTAAAATGTACTTCGCTGCCTTCTCTGCCTGGGCTGCCGCTGTGGCAAACTCGCGGGGCTTGTCTGCCAGGTGCCTTATCCAACCTTGCAGGTATGCGACTGAGTTGTTAAATGCCTTCTGACAATCAATGCCGCTGCGGTTGACTAGGTATGCCGATCCAATTTCGGCAACAAGCTCCTCACGGCTATAGTCGTTGCTTCCAAAAGCCGCAGCGGCTCCAGTTTTGAAGCGGTCTAACCTTGACTTGTGGCCTGTGCTGTGAATGGTCTCGTGAAACAGCGTGCTGTAGTACTCGGCAATTTCTTTGTACTGCTTACGCTCTGGGACTGTGACACTGTCGCTCGTGGGCGAGTAAAATGCGCGGTCGCTGGGTACTACTTTCAACGCGGGCGCGCCTGGTTCTTGATAATAGGCGTTTACAATGTCCTCGGCTGCCTTGACGGGGTCGGGGGCCGTGTCGTCGCTGTCCTCGGGGCTTGTAACGTACTTGGGGTTAACTCCTTCCGTGTCGCTTAGGGCAAAAACCTGGTAACCTTTCAGGCAAATTGGGTTCTTCTCAATCTTCTCGGGGTCGCCGTTCTCGTCTAGGATCGTGTTTCCGTTCTCGTCTTTCTTGTCCTCGACAAAATGCAGCCTTTTCCAAAAGTAGATTGTAGTACTCTTCGCTCCCTTCTTGACGTGGCCGCCTGCCTCCTTGCATTGCTTGAAGGTGATAAACTCGCCTGGCTCCTTGCCAGCGATCATTAACAACATGGCGTTCAAGAATGAGTAACTGCGGCCTGTGCTGTGGCTGACATAACCTACTCCGTTGCCGCCGCTCCAGGGACGCTGCCACGGTATAATACCTTGCTGCATCGCCTCTATAATTTTGTTGGTGATCGCCTGGTAGGGGTCGTTAACACGGCTGGCGCTCTTTACACTCTCTAACTCTCCAAATAAATTTTTTGTCTTCATAATCTTCTTGCGGTGTTATATGCCGTTCCGCTCGTCGGCTCAAAATTGTTTGGTTGTTCTTTCGATGGCAAAATTACAACCAATAATTTAATGCTCCAAATTTTTAGTTCAAAAAGTGTTGTTTCTTAACGAAAATTTAACACTTTACGAACCTTTTTATATATAGGGAAAATTTAACAATCGTTTACAATTAATGATAGGTTGGGCACTTTTGCTGCATCGATTCGCCAATTTTGCACTATCGATTGGCCGTTTTTGCACTCTCCATTTGCCGATTTTGACAAATGGGGCGTTTTTAAATATCTAATAACCAGTGTGTTAAGTGGCCCCCATTTGCATTTTTTGGCCTTTCCATCGGTAAAAATAGGCCTTTCCATCGACAAAATTAAAGACAAAAAGAAACAAGAAAAAAGAAAAAGAAAAGAACCAAAAGAAAAAGTATAAAGAATAAAGAAAAAAAGAAAATATAAAAAGAAAAAAACATTGCGTGGGCGCGTGTTGGCTAGTTAGGTGGGGGTGTGCAAAAAACTGGCACATGTGAGAAACGGCACTGTTTGCTATCTACCAACCGTTGCCCCGTTGCCCTCTCTCCCCCGTGTTGCGGTTAACCCCCTCTCTCCCAATTTTGGGGGCCTGGGGTCGATGGCGGGGCGGGGTTCTGGGGTGCGATTTTGGGGTAAAATCGGGGCTAGTCGTGGCAAATTCGGTGAAATTTTCCGAAACAATCTGCTAAATACCTGGGTATCAATGATAGATTTATAGCCTATTCAGCTAACAACCAATTAGAACCAGTGCTTTATGTGGGTGCGGATCTCGTCTTTTGTGTGGTTCGGCGGGTGTGTGTATGGTGGCTGCCTGGGTAGGTGTGCCGGTGGTGGTGGGGCTGACACTGGGGGACGGTTCGCGCGTGGCGTGGGGCGCGCGCCGGGGCAGGCATGCGGGCGCGTGGGGGCAGGGCATGGGCAAGGGACTCCTGAGGACTCTCCATGCGCGTTGTGCGGGGCGTCGTCTCTAGCCCTATTTACGCGAACATTTTTTCTAGTTTTCTATTTTATCCGTGCGTTGTTATGAAGTTGTCTACATTTGGCAACTTATTAGGTACCATAAAGCATGCTTAGTAGTTTCTGCATCAGTCTTGTTTAGGCAACTTTGGAAGTTATTGTCTTATATGAGTATATAAATTTGCGGCTAAATAGAAAAATAGTGAAGTTATGATAGGAGCGATAATAGGGGCTGTAGCCGCGTTGGGGTCTGGCATTGCCAACGGCGTGTTGGGTGCGAAGGAGTCAGCTCGTCAGGCTGCTGCTCGTCGTCGTATGCGCAACGAGAATCGTTTGTGGTATGACCGTCGTTACAACGAGGAGGGTCGTGAGACGGCGGTTGGTCAGCGCATGCGTGAGCGTATGTTGGAGGCCAACCGTGCTCGTCAGGCTAGTGCTCGTGGTAAAGGTGCCGTCATGGGTGGCACTACTGCTTTGCAGGCTGCCGAGTCGGCGGAGAGTGGCAAGGCGATGGGTGACTTGTTGGGTCGTTTGGATGCCAACCAGGAGGCTCGTCGTGACAGGATAGAGGGCCAGTATCGTCAGCGTGAGGCGCAGTTGGACAACATGGATTTGAATGCCAGTGCTCAGCATCAGGCTCAGTTGGCGAACGCTTTCAGTACTGCGAGTGCTGTTGCGAGTCAGATAGGTGGTGCTGTTGATGGTGCTCGTGGTGGCGGTCAGAAGGTTGACGCTTCTGGTGAGTCTGCTGCCAGTGGTGGCACGACGGCTAGCCAGGTTGGTTGGAAAGCGCCTAAGTTGACTATTGTCAAGCCTGGCACAAAGGTAGTGACTGCTCCTGATCCGTACAAGGAGCGTGAGGATTGGGCTGACGAGTACTTCAATAGGATGAAATCAATTATGTAGTCATGAGCAAGAGTTTGTTTGATGTAGACGGCAACTATGTTGGTGAGGGTGGCCAGGGGTTCATGACTCAGCCTGGTGTTGATCCCACGGGTGGTGGTCATGCCAAGGTGGTGACTGAGGGAGTGAAGACGATGGAGGAAGAGACGCAGCCTCAGCCCGTTGCCAATGTGAAGCCCAACCTAGTTGGTTGGAATGGTTGGAAGCCTGTTGAGTCCTCGAATGGTGGTCAATCAGTGGACGGTAGTACTGCCAGTGCCGAGAAGAAGGTCACGATACCTCGCCGTGAGGACAGGCCTGCCGCTTATCCCACGAAGGCTCGCCGTGATGCAGATGCTGCCGCGAGCGTGGGTCAGGAGCTGACTGACGAGCAGAAGGCGGCTGTCCAGAATGCTGGTGCTACCCCCTCTCCGTTGTCTCCTGCGGAGCAAGAGGCGGAGAAGAAGGACATCGAGGCAGGGAAGAGTAACACCCTCAATGTTGTCCAGTTGCAGGGCGAGAAGGAGCTGAATCCTGAGAGCAGCAACACAGGTGCGGACAATGGTGGTCAATCGCCGACGGCCTCAAATGGTGGTCAGGATAATGGTGGTCAATCAGTTGTACCTGCCGCCACTGAGGTCAAGACGGAGACATCGGTCAACACAGCTCCCAGCGAGGTGAGCGAGGAAGACTACAATGCTGCGTTGAAGCGCATCAAGGACGATGTCGCCAAGGGTGGCATAGGTACTGAGGAAGACAAGTTGATAGTGTTCGACTACGAGCATCCCCACAAAGTGATGCCCAAGTTGCCGAAGCTGGACGCGTTTGTTCCCAGTGCGCCTCCCAAGTTGAAGAGCATTGACAGCAGTTACCGTGCCGCGTACTCCATCATGCAGGAGCGCATGAAGGCGGCAGGTGACGATCCCGCCAGCAAGGCCAAGAGGGCGAAGGCTCGTCGTGCCGAGAAGTTGGTCGCCGCTTTGGGTGACCTGTTGCAGGTGGCCGCCAACATGTGGGGTGTAGCCCGTGGTGCCAACAGTGCCAAGCTCAGCAGTATCAGTGCGGGCGTGAGCAAGCGTCATGCCACCGAGGACGCGTTGGCGTTGAAGCGTGAGGCACAGTACGCGAAGGATTTGGAGAGGGCCGTCACTCGTGACCAGGCGTTGACCAAGGAGCAGAACGAATACAACCGTGCGTTGTGGAAAGCTGCCGAGGATGCCCGCAAGCACAACATCAGTGAGAAGAACAAGGCTTTGTTGGCGCAGTACAACACAGAGTTGCAGGGATGGAAGAATGACGAGGCGCAGCGCGGTCGTGACCGCCACCAGGTGCAGGTTCAGCATGACCGCCAGGTGAACTATCTGAACAACCACCGTTACCGCAGCAGCGAGATAGGCCAGCGCACCGCAGGCAGCATTGCCGCGGCGCAGGAGCGTGGTATGCAAAGCAGATTAACCAAGCAGACCCCATCAGCCAGCAAGACTTCCAGCAGCAGTTCTTCTTCCAGTTCTGGTTACGGGAACACGATAAAGAAAAAGGAGGGTGAGTCATGATAGAAAAACAAAAAAGCAAGATACGTCTCACGCCTGGTGCGAATCACTTGTCTGGTATTTCAGGCAGTATCGACACCGTGCGTGAGCAGCGCGTTCAGGATGCCAATTCGTTGAACATGAATTGGGATGTTCTGATGGAGGCGAGGTCATGCTGGGACTCGTTGGCTACGATGCGTGAGAACCGCGCTCGTTGTTACAGGTACGTCTACGGAGACCAGTGGAGTGATGAGGTCAAGCTCACCAACGGTTGCTGCACTACCGAGCGCGAGCAGATTGCCGACGACGGTAATGTTCCGTTGACCAACAACCTCATCCGCAGCCACGTCGTGAGCGTGCTGGGTGTGTACCGCAACCAGAACAAGAAGCCCGGTGTGTCGGCCAATGACCGCAGGGAGCAGAAGCTCAGCGACCTGATGAACGTGTTGCTCGACACCAACTGGCGCAACAACTACAAGAAAGAGATTGACGTGCGTTGCTTTGAGGACTTCCTCATTGGCGGTGTTGCTGCCGAGAAAGAGACATACGGTTGGAATCGTGAGGCGCAGAAGAATGATGCATGGAGCTATGTTCCTGATGTCAACAGGATGTTCTGGAACCCCGACGCCTGTGATGCGAGAATGTGGGACACCAGTATCGTTGGTGAGATTCACGACCTTGACTTCACCGAGCTTTGCGGCACATTTGTCCACAGTCCTGGCGATGTCACCAAGCTGCGTGCCATCTACTCTCATTGCCGTGACGTTGAGCACTTCAAGAACTGGTACGGCCAGTGGGCGGCGCAGCGTGAGGACTACCACAAGTTGGAGAACCTTGACTTCTTCGTTCCCAGCCAGTGGCAGATGTGTCGTGTCATCGAGATATGGCGCAAGGAGGCCAAGCCCCGCTACCATGTGTGGGACACCGAGAACGGAGGATTCTGGAAATGCGAGATAAAGGACAAGGCCTACTACGACGAGATAAACCGTCAGCGTGTGTTGGATTATGTCGCTCAGGGCTACAGCGAGGACGACGTTCCCAAGATTGAGCTTGAGTGGTTTGTCGACGAGTACTGGTACTACCGTTTCCTCAGCCCGCTGGGTGACGTTCTTGACGAGGGAGAGACCCCTTACGACCACAAGAGCCATCCCTACAGCTTGAAGCTCTATCCGCTGAACAACGGCGATATACATTCGTTTGTGGGCGACCTAATCGACCAGCAGCGGTACATCAACCGCATGATTAGCTTGAACGACAAGTTGATTCGCAGTGCCGCCAAGGGTGTGCTGATGTATCCTATGAGCCTTATCCCCGACGGCATGACCCCAGAGGATATCGAGCGTGACTGGAAAAAGCCCGATGCCTTGTTGTTCGTCGATGACCTCAAGGGGCGCATGAGCGGCATGAAGCCCGAGCAGTACGTCAACAAGCTTGTGAACATCGGCACGACCGAGATGATACAGATGCAGATGTCGTTGATGGAGGACATCAGCGGTGTGCATGGTGCGTTGCAGGGCAAGCCCGGCTTTGCTGGTCAGTCCGCAACCTTGTATGCCCAGCAGACGCAGAACGCTTCTATCCGCATCCTCGACTACCTTGAGAGCTTCGGTGACCTGATATTGCGTGCCAGCGAGAAGAAGGTGAGCAACATCAACCAGTTCTACGACCCAGAGAGAGTCTTGCTCATCGCTGGCGACATGAACATCTTGCCTGAGGAGCTTACCTATTGGGGCGACACCCAGTTTGATTTGGTCATCAGCGAGATGGCCGACACCCCGTTGGAGCGTTCCCGCATCAACGAGATGCTCATGACCATGTTCCAGTTGGGAGCCATCAACATCAAGCAACTGCTCAAGTTCGGCAACTGGCCGTTCTCCGACGCGCTTCTTGAGAGTGTCGAGGCCGACGAGCAAGCCGCTATGGAGCAGCAGGCGATGGCCCAGCAGCAAGGTCAGCAGATGCCAGCACCTCAGATGGGCAACACCCAGCAAGCGTTGCAGGGCATGACTCCTGAGGGTGTTGACGGTGAGGCTGTCGAGCAAGCGCAGCGTCTGATGCGTTACGACATTTTATCCCCGCATGACGCACAGGTGCGTGTGCGTGAGCAAGCCAAGAAAGATGCTGGTGTGAGTTAGTTTTCAGTTGTCAGTTGTCCGTTATCAGTATGAGGAAGATAGAATTGAAAGTGAGTCATGCCGACCTGATGAGTGAGGCGGCTAAGTGGAGCTACACCATCGGTGAGAACATCGGTGACGACAACAGCAAGGCCAGGCATTTTGTTCAGGGTGCCACCGACCCGGGTCACGATGCCTTGTTGAAGTCTGCCGCCGACACCGCATGGGCTGAGGTGTTGCAAGTCATGTCGGCATATACTGTTGACGGCCAGTGCGGTTGCGGTTGTGACGACGACTGCTGCGGCTACAAGTGTGGCTGTGGTGACGGTCGTGGCACGGACGACAGCAACGAGGTTGAGGTGTATGACACCGAGTGGTGCGCTGACTACGAGGTGGTGTTGTGGTTTCCTGACAACACCTACGCCAGCCTTGTCGTCAATATCCCTCGTTTGGTTCGCAGGTACATCACCTGCAAGATGCGTGCCGAGTGGGAGATATTGACCAAGCAGGACTCCAGCATCAGCGAGATGCAGGCCGAGCAAGCCATCCGTCGCTTGAAGGTAGAGATAAACACCCGTACGACCGTCGGCAGGACCAAGGGGAGGTGGTATTATGGCTACTGACAAGAAGCTCAAGCAGGATGTGTGGGAAATGCTCCAGGAGTGCTTTGACCCCGAGGAGTTCAAGATGATTTTCGCTTCGATGAAGCCCGATGCCCAAAAGTTCAGGTACTACATGGACATGCTGAAGCTGCTTACCTTGCGCGGCAAGAACGCTCGTGGTGGTGACAGCCAGGGTAATATAGATAAATTGTTGGACGAAATGTTTAACGTGAAAAAGAAATAACCTACAATAATGGACGAGAACCGCAGGAAGTTATATGACCAGCTGAGCCAGAACTGGAACGTGGGCAGCTGGGAGGAGTTTGACCGTGACATAGACAACGAGGACAACATGAGAGTAGCCTGGGATGCCGTAGGTGGGCAGGACGGCTACGGTGACTTTGACCTGTTCAAGCAGAGCATTCAGAGAAGCCAGCAGCAAGTGGAGCAACCGCAGCAAGAGGTGCAGCCGCCCGCCCAGCAAGACATTCAGACGCAAGTGCCGACGGATGTGCCGAAGGTTGAGACCCCGCCCGCAGTCGAGGTGACCCCAGAAGAAAAGCAAGACGTGCCGCCTGTTGATGTTGCGCCGAACACAGATGTTGTTGAGACACCCGATGCTGTGGACACCAGCGCAGAGGTGACCGCCGCCCCTGATGCAACTCCCCAACCCGACGTGGCTCCTGCGGTTGACTACACTGCCATGACCGATGCCGAGCTGTTTGCCAGTATTGGCATTGGCGACACACCTACAAAAGAAGCTCTTGACACGTCCGTTGCCAATATTATGTCTATTGAAGACCCTATTGAGCAGAAGAAAGCCATTGACAATTTCAATGCTTGTGTCAATGAAATCAACCGCCGTGCTGACATTGCCTCACAGAAACACAACGACGAGTTGAAGGCTGCCCAGCAAGCCGCCAACGCTCAGGCTGCAAAGCAAAATAATCTGAACA
>JAEEGF010299036.1_pt1 | contig 15451 bp, 12 predicted proteins | sample 9134171 | NCBI WGS metagenome assembly JAEEGF01 (sample SAMN16246542, study PRJNA631951) | gut metagenome | biome: gut microbiome; feature: rumen; material: AP-attached | host: Bos | place: Iran: Karaj | collected 2018-10 | reverse complement strand
TGAGACGGAAGGCGAGACGGTCGTTTTCAGTAGAGCGTCTGGCGCGCAAAAGTAACGACGTTTCGCGTTTCTGCTTGGTGTTTTCCATCTGCGAGGACGCAGATGGTGACAATGAAGAACTATTGCTTGCCTTCCAAAGACTCCAAAATGGCCTCAACCAAATTGTAAGCCCCATCATAGACATCCTTTAAGGTTGCATCGAGCATGTAGGCGGGTGTGGTGAAGACCAACAATTCGTTGTCAGCGCACACGTCACCGTGCTCGGTCTGCACATGGAATGCTCCCATCTTGCGGATGTTGTCAGCATCGGGTGTGCCTTCGTTGCCCAAGGTGACACATACGCCAGGCAATAGCTTGGCAAACATAACAGGGGCGATGCACATGCCGCCAAGGGGCTTGTTGGCTTCACGAGTCTCGACGATGGCACGAGCCACATCGGGCTGCACCTCCATGTCGGCACCTTTGTAGGCATAATCACAGAGGTTTTTGGCCACGCCATAGCCACCACTGAAGAGCAGACCGTCATAGTCAGAGGCTTTGTATTCTTCAACGGGTTTGACTTGGCTGCGCGCCAATCGGGCGGCCTCAATCAAGATATTGCGCTCTTCCTTGACCTGCTTCTCTGTCAGATGGTCGATGACCTCCATCTGAGGACGATTGGGGGCAAAGCATTGGTATTCACAATGATGCTGCTCAAGGGAGAGCAACAATGTAATGGCCTCGTTGATTTCGCTGCCATCCTTACGACCACAGCCGGCTAAGATTACTGCAAATTTCTTCATGATGTTTCGTTTTGAATTTGAAGCAAAGGTACAGATATTCCCCCGAAATCGACAAAATCTACAGAAAGAAATTTTCAAAAACACCACTTCAACTCTGCGGAAAGTGCATTTTTTGATAGATTCCGCAGAGTTGAAGCGTGTCTTCTGACAGCAAAACCCCGAAAAGGCACCCAACCGGATGCCCTTTCTCCATTCATTATTGAAAAAGCTTTACTCTTTTACGATTTTTCCTTGCATCAAGCCATTCTCGGTGTTAATGCTGTAGAAATAGACACCAGGATTCCAAGCGCTGCCATCTATGGTGAACTCTTTGGTTTCTGTGCAGTTTTCGTTCTTGCTGTAAACTTGCTCGCCCAGCACATTGTAAACAACTATATTAGCCAGGCCATTCACACCTTGCGCAGCGGTGATTTTCACTTCGCCATTGAAGGGATTGGGGTAAACGGTGTGCTGTAATCCTTGGCTTTCACTTATTGAATTCTGGTCATCAACATAGAACAAATTGAAAAGTTCCTGGGTTTGGCTATTACCTGCCATGTCGCTAAGGATAAACTTAACGGTAACCCATTGGTTAAGCACCTCGCCCACCAACTGCGACAAAGGAATCTCATAGTAATTGCCATAGTTGATGTGGAACATTTCTGGTTTTTCTTCATATTCAAGTGGCTGATAATCTGAACCTTCTGTCTTAAAGAAAACCTCCACAATAGCCTCATCATCATATACCATGTTCCAATATAAATCGAGGTCGACATGATAATCGCCGCCAGCAAAACTAATTCTTGAGTGTTCCAAATCGCTAACGGTGACGACTTCTTCATTGTTGGCATCCATCACTTGCAACAAATTGAGCGTAGGCGGCAAAGCATCATTCCGATTCATATCAAACTCAATGTGAGTGATGTTGGTCTTAGCAACCCCGTCCACTACCAGATTGTCATTCACTATATCGTAAGCCACGGCACCCGCATCCGCAAAATTCATAAAAGTTCTATTGGCTAAATATAGGCTGTCCTCAAAATAGGTCTCGCCATTGTACGTGATTTTAAGGGTGCGGTCTTCATCCTTCATTCTTTGGACACCGCCTTCGCCCAAATAGCCGCACAAGCCTCCAAAGAATGCGGCTCCCCAAGGGCTGGTTTCTGCATTGTAATTAACAGGTTGGTAATATAACATTGGTGTTCTGTAACCAAAAACAAGAGTTTTGGTGGGTTCGTACATGTACATAGCTGGTGTGCAGGGCACAAAATCAGGGTAATATGCGGGAGACAAGCCCGTTTTAAAAAACATATCATAAGGTTCTCGTATCATTTTCCCTTCTGAATTCAACGCCATTCCAAACGGTGTCAGCATATCACAAAAGTTTTGTTCGTAAGTAAATTCATGATAGTGATCAAATGACTCGTATACCATAGGAATAACCATGAATTTCATGTTAGAACCTCCGTCCACGATAGGTTCATCGTTATTGGTTATGTTGGTTACAACTCTCAATGGTTCCTCGGGATTGTATATACAATCGTACGTCCAACTTTTACCGGAACCATAGGCTCCAAGTCGCGGACCGAAGTGCATATAAGCACTGTTGAAATATGCACTGTCAGGGTTATTGACATTATAGTATTCTTCATGCACCAGCAAATCATCAGGAAGATTACTGAGTGTAAGGTCGCCTGTTATTCCTTCGGTTATAGTAGGCAACTGGATACAATATATTCCCTGATCTGTCGTGTTAAACTTTATGGTATTATATACGGTAATTCTGCTACCAAAATTGTTGAAATAAAAAGGGACATATAAATCCAACATACTTGTATAATAGCTACTAATAAGATGCCAAGAGCCATGACTCATCACAAATTCCGTATAGACATCAAGTTCTCCGCCAACTTCAAGCATTGATAACGGTAATTCTTCTATAGGTGTCCCGTTTTCATCAGTCAGGTCAAAAGAAATACGATTTGTCGCCTCACTGAAAGAAGGTGTAAATTCCGTATCTCCTGATACCTCAAATTGGTCGTAAGCAAGAATACGACCATCATTTTCGCCATTTCCAAGAATTACAATGTCATAAAAGCCTTCCGACACTTCTCTTTGGAAAATGGTGTCATCGTCATACCAGCCATAATCCTCAAAACCGTCATCATTGTTGATGATGATTATATCCCATACGCCATCTGGTGCAATGGTCAGTGTGTAAACGGCTTTGTCTTTGGTAAGGACAAGGTTTCGTTCGGGATTTGAAAAGGAAATGATTTGGTGATCATTTACCTTTTTTACTGTTTGGTTGTCAGACACTTGCATCTCAGACACAAAAGTCTTGTTGTCGGTTAATGTGCAACGGTTTTGTGCCTTCACGCTCGCAATGCCTACTAACAAGGCCGCTGCGAGAAACATGGAATACAGTTTTTTCATTTTTTTGAGTTTTAGATTAAATAATGGTTTGCGTACAAAATCTTTGGCAAAACTATCTTAATCCAAAATGATGTCAAGTATTTCATCCTATGCAAAACGGGAACATGTCCCATTTTGCAGGGGGACAAATGGGGGACATTATCTTATTTTGATGATTCTCAATACTTTGACAAAAACTCCAACAAACTCGTTTCTTCACCTGTCAAGCTCAAGGATTTGCGCAAACGTTTTCTTGCGGTCTTTACACTCTCGGCGGAAATGCCATTGATGGCCGCTATTTCCTTGATGCTTAGGTTGGATTTAATGAAAGCACAGAGTCGTAACTCGTTTTGGGTAAGTTTGGGAAAGTCAGACAAAAGTTTTTGGTAGAAATCAGGGTGCATTTGTACGAAATGCAGGTCGAAATCCTTCTTGGTATCGGTATCCACCAAGGTTTTCAGGTCGCGGATAACGCTGGGCAACACGTTTTTCTCGGGATGTTCCTCCATTTCCGTGAGCTTTTCTATGGCATTATTCAGCATTTCGTTGCTTTGCATCTTGTCCATCGACTTAGCTGTGATTTCGCGGTTACGCAATGCCAATTCCGAGGCCAAGCGTTTCTTGTTCAGCATAATGAGGATGGCCACCAATGTGGCAATTATCGTTATGAAAACAGCTAAAATAATGATAATCAATTGCTTTTGCTGAAAAGCCTGCTGTTGCAGTTCGTATTGCTTTTCCATTTGTGTTGCCTCATGCTGGTATTGCTGCTCTTGCACTTTCAAAAGGTTTTCGCGATTGTTGATGGTGTCGGTCAAAATGTTGAAATAGCGCAAGTTCTCCACTTCCCTTTCATAATCCTTCATGTTTTCTAATATATCCGATTTCAGTTTTACAGCAAACCATTCAGAGTATATATCTTCAAAATTTCTTGAGATGATAATGGCCGTATCAATAAGGCAAAGTGCAGTTTCATATAGGCCTTTTCCATTATTGGCATCTGCATCGTGCAAGTAATTGACGCACAATTGCTTCTTGTCATCAAACTTTTCCAATAATTCTCGGGACTCTTTCAAACATTGCAAAGCATCATCCCATTGTTCCAAATCCAAATAACATACCGCCTTGGTTTGGTAAGTTTTTATGAGAATGTCTTGAACTACCCGATCCTTTACACCTGCTTTTGGCATATACCGAATAACGGAATCAAGATAATAAAATGCGGAATCATATTGTTTTAATTGCTGAAATGAAGATGCAATATTATGAATGGCACTTTTATCATCAGCCAATACCATCTTAAACTGTACTATGGCATCTTCAAATCTTTCCATACGCATCAATAAAGCCCCATAGTTATTGTGAAAACTAGACTGTAATTTGTCAAAACCATTGTTTTCAGCAAGTTCCAAGCCCCTATCAATATAGCTTTGGCATTCAGGAAACTGATTATTCCTGAAATAAAAAGCACTTTTAGCTAGACATATCCGAGTAAGCAAGAGTTGTGTTCGTGTTGTTTCCCGCAGAGTTTCTATTATTTGCAAAGATTTGTTTATCAAAGGCATATTTTCAGAAAAAAGATTGCTTTCGTATGCACACAAACTCTTGTAATACAAGCTCACCGCCTTCCAATATCTATCTTTAAGCTCATCTGACAATGCAGCCAATTCATCTATGTATGTTTCGGCTTCCAAAATTCGATGCTCGTCGAAATAAAACATTATCGCCGCATCCAAAGCCTCGGCTCTGTTCAAATCAGTTTTTCGAAATTCCTTCAACCGTCCCACCAACGAATCCGGCAAGGACAAAGGAGAACTTTCCTCTTGAGCAAAGGTTCTTAAAGTGAACAAAACAAGAATAAGGAGAAGAAAGTATTTTTTCATGGCGGTATGCTATCTTTTGCAGAGGCAAAGGTACAACTTTCTTTCAAAACAACATCTGTTTCAAAATTACTGATAATAATTGAATTAGCAAAACAATTTTTGTTTTTTGTGGCATCTTGTTTTGGTTTTTTGTGCAAATCAATTACAATCCCATTTCGCCTTCCTCTTCTCAAAAAACGCCTTCATCCCCTCCTGACCCGCCTTCGAGATACGTTGGTTGGCAATAGCCACTGAGGTTTGCATGAAGACGGGATTGCAACGATCGTCGGTGCCAGTCACCATGCGGAGCAGGTTCTTGCATTCGGCAATGGCATCGGGTGAGGCGTGCATAAAATGCTCAATGTATTGTCGCTCCATGTCGATCATCTCGGTTTCGTTTACAACGACATTCACCAAGCGGAAATCTTTGGCTTCGTCGGCAGTGAAACGTCTTCCTGTCAACATCAGTTCCTTTGCGGCAGTGTTGCCGATTTTAGCTACCACAAAAGGCGAAATCGTAGCTGGCGTAATGCCCAGACGTACCTCGGAGAAGGCGAACTTCGTTTCCTTTTCGGCAATCACGATGTCGGCGGTGGCAATGATACCATTTGCCCCACCGATACAGGCACCATGCACATCCACGATGACGGCCTTATTGCAAAAATAAATGGTTTGGAACAGTTTGGAGAGTTTCTCGGCATCAGCGATGTTTTGAGCATACTTATACCCAGCCATGTCCTTCATATACTCAAGGTCGGCACCAGCACAGAAAGCATTGCCATTGCCTTTCAGGATGATGACACGGATATCGTCGCGGCTGTTGAGCCACTCGAAAACCTCGGTCAGTTCATGTATCAGTTCAGCATTCAGCGCGTTGCGCACCTCGGGGCGGTCGAGGTTAATCCAGGCCATGCTTTCGCCCAATTGTACTTTTATTGTCTTGAAATCCATGTTCATTAGTTTAGAGTTGAGAGTTTAGAGTTGAGAGTCAGTTGAAAGTGTAGGGTTGAGAGTTGGAAGTTTTGAGATGCAATATTCGTGAAAAATTGCCAATCTAACGCAATCATTCCACGAAAAATTCGTTTCTTTGCATGCAGTTAATAAAGTGCAATCAATATTTGACGTACTTAATCAACTGATAACTGAACAACTGGTAACTTATTATAATGGACGAAAACAATTTCAATAACGGACTCGACGACCTCCTTAACATGTTCAAGAAACTGATGGAGAACCAGGATCTTGACGCCATTCCAGGTATCAACGAAGAGCAGAAAGAACAACTAAAAATGTTTCTTGAAGACTTCGATGAAATCAAAGACGACATGAAGGTCGAGATATATAAATTGGATCCTTTCACGAAGCAGATGGTGGGCATGGTAATGGGTCAACTGAAGAACTTTACAGGTGAAAACCAAGAAGTCATGAATCAGAATGCCGTTCCACAAGAACCTCCCGTCAACAAAGAAAAACAGCTGACTGACATTCCCGGAACCACCGAGAATCTGGAAGCTAAACTTTCGGCCATCGATGCCCAACTGCGCAAGCCCGACCTCTCCGATGAGGAAATCAACCACTTACTCGATGAGCGCACCTCCATCATGGCGGATTTAAACAGTCATTAAACAAATCAAGAATAAACACATGAAGAAAGTTCTTTTCACCCTTATCGCATTGATTATCTCGGCGACTTCCTTCGCCCAACTCATTGCCAACAAAACGGATAACAAGGTCACCTTTAGCCTCGACCTGTTCAGTGATCTCCAACTCGCTCCCAGCGACAATTGGGATCCTCGCGGTTTCAACCAAGGCGTGAGCTTCGCACTCACCTACAACTTTCCTTTGGGTGAGAGCACAAAACACACCGTATCCATCGGTGCAGGCCTGTCGTCACACAATTATTTCTCATATACACGCATCCTGAATCCTTACACCAACGGAGATTTCGAATACCAAGATTACCGCGATGTGGAGAATTTCAAGCGTTATAAAGTCAACCCGACCTACGGTGAGATTCCTTTGGAACTGCGCTTCCGAATCAAGGATGCCGTTAAGATTGGCGTAGGCTTCAAAGTAGGCATTATGATGGCCACGAAGACCAAATATGTCGGTCCCGATAACGAAGAGAACACTCTGACCAATGAAAGCGGCGCCACCGTTCATGAGAAGCTTTGCTACATCAGCAATGTCGAACGTATGGCGTATTCTGCCACCTTACGCGTCGGCTGGAGATGGGTGAGTGCCTTTGCCGCCTATCAGATCAACCCGGTGTTCTCGGTCGGCCACAACGCGCCGGTCTTCCATCCCCTGTCGGTGGGTTTGACATTTGCACCATTCTAACAAGGACATGGGACTGCGAGACGCAGGACTACAAGACATGGACTCCCTGTCAAAATGGATCACCGAAGAAGCCGAACATTTGGGCTTCGATGCATGCGGTATTGCCAATGCGACGGCCTTGAAGGAAGAGTCGGCACATGTGGAGCAATGGCTTGAAGGCCAATGCGAAGGCGAGATGGGCTACCTTACCCGTAATAAAGAGAAACGGTACGATCCACGCCTCTTGGTAGAAGGGACAAAATCCATCGTCACTGTGCTTTACAATTACTTCCCAAAGCAGCTATTGGGCAATGGCGAACATTACAAAATCGCCAAATATGCTTACGGTGTTGACTATCACGATGTCTTGAAACGCAAGATGCGACAGCTTTTGGAACGCATTGAGACACAAACGGGAAAGTTGGAAGGAGTTCGCGTTTTTGTGGATTCCGCGCCTGTTTTAGACCGAGCCTGGGCCGTGCGTTGTGGTTTGGGGTTCATTGGGAAAAACACCACGTTGATTCACCCTAAAAAAGGTTCATTTTTCTTCATCGGGCATCTGTTTCTGCCTCTTGACTTGACCGAAACCGGTCGAATAATGACTAACCACTGCGGCCGTTGTACAAAATGTCTTGACGCCTGTCCCACTGGCGCTCTGGAGGCTCCCTTCCATATCGATGCTCGCAAGTGTATCTCTTACCTCACCATAGAATACAAAGGTAGCCTTGTAGGTCTTGACCCAAAATCATTTAAGGGATGGATGTATGGCTGCGATATCTGTCAGGATGTGTGTCCCTATAACCGTTTTGCCCTACCCAACAATGAGCCCGAGTTCCAGCCATCTGACCAACTCTTGGCCATGTGTGATGAGAATTGGAAGAATCTGAATCAAACTGATTTTGAGGCACTTTTCAAGCACTCCGCCATGCAACGTGCGGGATATGAAGGCCTTAAACGGAATATCGATTTTATCTCAAGGGAGAATTGATATTGTAGGTCAGCGTGAATTGGATGACCTTGTTATAGTATTGATTATAAAACCAACCAGGATTCCCTGTGAAGCGGATGGGGATAACAGAATACATATAGCGCGCACCAATGCCCCAATGATCATTGAAAGCGAAGTGAATGCCTGCATTGGCTGTCATGGAAAAGAAATTCCAACGATTTGTGGTGACCTCAAAATCAGTATCCACATCTTCTGTGGCTTTCAAGCGGATATCCGCGCTGGCACCAGCCTCCAACGTGATGAAATCCAAAGGCCTGCCATTGACACGGAAATAACCCAAATCATAACGCAGCATCAATGGAATTTCAGCGTAATGCAGACGCAAGCTATACGGATTATAATAATACTCCATCACTTCCTTATTTGAGGAATGTGCTCCGAGGAGGGAATACTTCAACTCCATCTGAGCAGAGAGATGATCGTCCAACGGCAGATTGACGTATGCTCCCGCTGTGAAACCCAGCTGATGATAGCCTGCATAGTGGTCGCCATCCACCTGGCAGAATGTCGGGCCAAGAATAAGGCCACTGTTAAATGATTGAGCCACCGTTGTTTTGATGCCAAAAGATACCGCAACAAACAATACCAAAGTGAAAAGCAACTTTTTCATGACAAATTAACTAATTATCCATCAAAGCCTTATAATGAGAATACCGATCCATGATCTCCTCAACAAAACGATAGGTCTCAGTACCTCTCAGATAACCGCTTTTGCAGCAAGTGTCATTGAGATATTTCGACTTGTTAAGGATATAATAATCAACGTTATCGTCCCACAGATCAGGAGCCTTCCCATGTTTTTGGGCAAGACGCTGAGCATCCAAAACATGACCTAAGCCTGCATTATAGGCAGCCAAAACAAACTTTACCCGCTCCAGACTGTCAACAACCTTGTTTTTCAACGACTTGTCAAGATATGAAATAAGCTTTCCACCTGCTTCCAGCTGTTCTTCAACAGAAGAATCATAGTCGATTCCGTATTTCTTCATCACGGAGGGCATCAGCTGCATCAGACCGAAAGCACCTTTCTCACTCTCCAGATCCGCCTTAAAGCGTGATTCCTGATAGATCAAAGCCGCCAATAGACGCCAGTCCCAACCAATTTTCTTGGCCGTCTTTTTGATGGAACCGTCGAAAGAAGACAGACGATGGTTCGATTCTTCGCGCCTTGAGGAAATATACTTGCCGTTTTTGACATAGCGTAGCATCACCTTCCTCAGATGCTTTTGCTCGGCGTTATCAATCCATTCATTTAATGCCTTTTGGAGCGAAGAGTCGTTGTCTTGCCGCTTGACCACCCATCCTATGGGTTGTTCGATGCTGACGGCGAGTTTTGTATCCACGCTACTGAGATTATAGGAAGCCATCTTAGCGATGTATTCATCCACAACGGTATAGTCAATTCGACCTTCATCTACCAACTGCATCAACTCGATAGGGTTCAGCGTATCGCATTCCACCACATAGATGGTGTCGCCGATCTCTTCCGAAAGGTGTTCCAATACTTTGGCGGAATGAAGTCCCTTGGTCACATGAACGGTCTTCCCGGCCAAGTCGAGTGGCGAACGAAGCAGTTGGCTTTCAATTTCGTTTTTTGTCGACATTGAACCCCAGCCTTTAGGCATCCGTTGCACAAGAACACTTTTTTGGGTAAAGATAGGATTTGACAGCAAATACTTCTTTTTCAGTTGTTTGGTCAGACCTACGCCCGTAGCAAGCACATCCACCCGACATGAATCTAACAGGTAGAAACAGCTGTCCATGTTGTCGTTCACAATCATTTCAAGCCTCAGGTTATGGGAGTCGCAAAAATCCTTCAGCAACTCATATTCAAAACCTGAAGGATGATTATTATACATATTATAATTGATATCGCCGCAGTTAGTGACCGCCACCAAAACGCCCCTTTCCTGAAGATGTTCAAGAACCGATAAAGTGTCCATTGGCTGTTGAGACTCTTCTATCAACGTTTCCTCTTGCTTTTCCTCAGATTTGTTTCCATCATTTTCTTTTGGATTTTCACTGTTTTTGCACGAAAACAGAAAACAAAATGAAATAATAATTCCTAAAATAATGAGTGTTTTTTTCTTCATTACGTAGAGTTTTGGCGCGGTAAAAGTACTAAAATTTATCATTTGAACGAAAAAAGGGATGAGATTGCTCTGAATTTTGTAATTTTGTACACTTATTTTGCATCAAAAATGGCCAAGAAAATTCAAGATCCGGACTTTTGGTACTCTTCCTTGCTACCCTATGTAAACTGGCATACGCGCAGAGCATATCGCCGATTTGAGGTACACGGAAAGAAAAACATACCAAAAGACAGTGCCTTAGTCTTCGGCGTCAACCACAGCAACACGTTGATGGACGCTTTGGTGCTGTTGTCGGCCGACAACATCAAAAAGGTGTTCATTGCAAGGGGCGACATCTTCAAGAACCCAATGGTTGCCAAATTGTTGAACTTTTTCCGCATCCTTCCCATCTTCCGTATTCGCAACGGAGTGGCAGCCGTGCGTCAAAACGACGACTCGCTCAACAAAGCCGTCGACGTCATCCACGATCATGTCGACCTCTACCTTTTCCCTGAAGGTACCCACCGTACCAAACACTCTTTGATGCGCATGGGCAAGGGTTTGTTCCACATCGCTGTGGATGCCAACAAACAGTTTGGCGACAAGAGTCCTGTCTATATCATCCCCACCGCCATCGAATACGGCGACTATTTCCGCTATCGCAGCACAGCGATGATCAACTTCGGACAGCCCATCAACGTGACCGAGTTTTTCAAAAACACCACCGAAGAAAACGAAGCCGTCAACATCAACTTGCTGAAAGACCAACTCCACAATGAAATCTCAAAACTCTTCACCTTCATCCCCGATGATGAAGACTATGATGCCATTTGGGAAATCGTGAAGATGAAAAACGAAAAACGTGCCGGAGGCCTATACAAGAAGATGTTGCGCAATCGCGCTACCGTTGATAAGGTACTGAAATTCAAGGCCGAACAACCCGAAGAGGCCAAGAGCTTCTTCAAGCACGTCATGGACTTTGCAGCAGAGCGCAAACGGCAGAAGATTTCTGTCATGTCAACCGCGAGGAAATATCCTTTGGTCAACTTCTTGTGGAAGCTGGTCGTACTACTCATCGGATTGCCCTACTTTGCCGCTTCTGCAATAGTCAACCTTCCTGTATGGCTCACCACATTGATTATCAAGGGGAAACTAAAAGACAAAGCCTTTAGCAACACCGTCAGCTTCGGCGTGGAGTTTGTACTCTTTCCCATCGTCTTCATTGTGGGCACCATATTGTTATTCTGTTACTTGCCTTGGTACTGGGCTTTAGGCGGCACGGTGCTTCTCTTCTTCTCCTATATGCTTTTCGTGGACTACTGCGAACTATGCCGTCGCTGGATCTCCGATGTGCGCTGGACCTTCAAGAAGAAACTTCGCAAACAATACAATGCATTGAACCTTAACAAACGCTTTTAATCATTCAACATCATGGCACAACGCTGGATCATTCCCGATATTCATGGTTGCACCCAAACAGTGAAGGTGCTGCTTGAGAACATGCTCAAGGTCACAAAACACGATACACTCTATTTTTTGGGTGACTACATCGACCGCGGTCCCGATGGCAAAGGCGTCATCGACTACCTGATGCACCTACAAAAGGAAGAATACAACGTGCATTTCATTAAGGGGAACCACGAAGACATGTGCGTGAAAGCCTTTGAAGCCGACAAGAAGAAGAAATTCTTCGGTGGCAAACATATCGAACAGAAAGAATGGGAGGCTGTGGGGGCCAAGGCGACTTTGGAAAGCTTTGGGGTGAAGCATCCACGCGAGATACCTCAGGTTTACATTGACTGGATGAATGCTTGTGTACCTTATATCGAATTGGAAGAATACATCCTCGTTCATGCCGGTATGAACTTCAACATTGCCGACCCATTTGAGGACACGAAAAGCATGATGTGGACCCGTAAATTCAAGGTAGACTTCAACAAGTCGCACGGCAAGAGGATCATCCATGGCCATATCCCAGTCGATTACAGCTTCATCAACTTGGTTATTGAGAACACCCAAAACCATGACTTCATTGCGCTGGACAACGGCGTTTTCGTGACCGACAAACCTGGATTAGGAAATTTGACCGCCTTTAATCCCGACACAAAACAGATTGTGGCGCAGTCAAATATGGATTTTTGATTTAACGTGTACCGACCACCGCGGCATTCTTGAATTGTTTCACCGTACCTTCGAAATTGAAGACCTCGGTCACGACGACATACACGCCGACAGGAACCTTGTTGCCGTTATTGTCGAGACCGTTCCATAGCACACTGCCCTCCTGCCCTACCAATTCGCCTTTGGACAAATGACGTATTAATTGTCCAGCCACATTGAAGATGTAAATGTTCATTGTGTAGCCAGCCTCATCGAAATGGTAATTGACGAAACAGGCGTCGTCAAAGCCGTCGCCATCGGGTGAGAAGATGTCGGGGCTGATGGTAATTTCATCGTTAGATGACTCTGTGCTTTGCATCATCGAGTTGGGCTGGCCTGGTGTACCGAAATGCACCCTTTCTGCGGCTGAATGCCAATTGTTGGCATCCATCGAAGGCTGGTCGAAGCTGACACGCTCCAACGCCACGCCCTTGGTGACTTTGAGTAATGGATAGTGCATCTTCTCCGAAAAACACATGGCATCAATCATGGTGCCATCTTTGCCCATCAAGACAGCTGTGCCGCCAGCGTTGGCATAGCTAGGGAAAGAAGTCATCTGCACGAAGTTATCGGTCGGGCATTCGTATTGCTGACCCACAATTTCGTTGTTAGTGGAAAGCAAAACGTAGGTGTGCGGCAGGAACAGACGACTATCAGACGTGATTTCCTTCAAAGTCGTGTCAGCAGGATTGGGGAAACTCTCTTTGATGACGCCGAGCATCAAAGTACTGAGATCGAATGTCTTATCCGTGTTGTTATAGAGTTCCACATAGTCTACACCTGGCGCGATGGGGTCGAAAAGGATTTCATTAATCAGAATCTCTCCTACAGCAATCTCATTCGGAATACCGAACTGAACCTTCGTATCAGCTTCGATAGCTGTGCCTACGCAGTTGGTAACGTCATTAATAACTAAGGTATAAACCACGCCTTCTGTAAAGCCTGGGTCAAAATGGAGTTCCACGTAGGTGCCATCCATGGGATTGATGACAGTCTGCTGAGGATGCTCGCCTGTTTCTTCCACAAGGAAGTGTTGAAGTTCCAAAAGCTCAGTAGGATTCATTTGCTGGTCGAACCAAAGTTGGACAATTTGGTTGCCGAACATGCTGACGCGCTCCACTTGGGGCGCTACATTATTCTGGCCATCCACTGAATTAATGCGACCCGGCGTGCCGCCCGAAGCATCCTCGGAAGCCGTCCAGTTAGAGGCTCCTGCACAAGGATTTAATGGGTCGATCTGCTCCACCGACCAACCGCCATTATCCTTGTCAGGATCGTGATACCAAACGTTGCTAAAGTTGACACGCGAAATCAAGACACCAGCCTTGCTGTAGAGATACATCGCCGAAGAGGTGTTGCCCACCGAGAAACTGCTGAAACCGATGCAGTCGCCATATTCCCGCAGTTCAGCCACAGCATCATTATGGCAGAGGATGACATAGCCATGTGGCGCAAGGACATAGTTACTGAAAGTATTGTCGTTTGATCCAATTTGTATCTGCCAGTCTTTCAAGTCGATGCCGAACTCAGTGGTGTTGTAGATCTCCACGTACTCCCATTCGGGCAGACCCACAACAGGATTAGGGTCGGCCATGATTTCGTTGATGACGATATCATATTCCGAAGCTTCGTAGATGGAAAACGCCATGGTTGTCGTCTCCATCATATTGTTCCACAGGTCTTTGATGCTACTCACCGTCAACGTGTAGTTGATGCCATTGCCGATTTCGCGCTCCAGTTCAAGCACGACCATTGCTGGATTGTCGCCAAAACTAACTGTGGTGGGATGGCCCAAGCCATTATCGATGGAATAATTGCTGGGATTGAGCGCTGTAGCCTCATCAAGTGCCTCGTTGAAAGCCAGTTGCAGATGCGTCAAATCCAACACCTCGCAAGTCAGAAGTTCAGGCGGCTCATGGTCGGCAATGCGAGGACCAACATAGACGTTATCGAAGTAAAACTTCTTGGCGTTGCTGGAAGTGAACTTGGACCAAAAACCAAAATGGCCGCCTTGACCGTAGGTATTATCCGTACCTTGTGCTTCAATAAGATAGATTCCCGAATTGTCATAGCATGTCTGAATCATCCAATTACCTTCTCGGTCGCAAGTCACTTTTATAGATACGACAAACGATGCTGCGATGGCACCTTCTATGCCGCGGCAAATTTGTTGTTGACCATCAACATCTTTTCTGAACAAGGTAATGGCATCACTGCTTCCCGCTTCACCGAAACGAAGGAAATAGCCTTGGGTGGCTTGCGATAGGTCGGCATTGTCGGCACTGAGCCAGACATCGGAATAGTTATTTCCAGAGGGCGCAAAGGCCTCGCGGATCCAAAACTGCCATTCCATCGACTCATATTCCGTGATGGGCAGGGAAAGATAGGCCGTGCCCTCGCCTTCTGCGTTGAGTTGCAGCTGCTTGCTGTTGTTCACAATATATTGTTCCATCGTTCCCGACCAAGTGGGGTTTTGAGTGAAGTCGCCGTCGGAGAAGTCGTCGGTGACTTGGGCGAAGAGGGAAAAGGGGAACAAAAACAGGAACAGCAGCGTCTTTTTCATAGCATCAAGGCTTTATTTCAGGAAAAACAACCCTGGTGTGATGTCCAACCAGCGGAGCACCGTCTCGCCCCAAACGAGAATGAGCACCCACGAGATGGTCATCATGGTGATGCCAAACTTAAAGGCATCGGTTTGGCTGTACTGGTTGGTATTGTACAACAAGGCGGCGGGCTTGCTGTTGAAGGGCAGCACATAGCAGTGCTCGATGAGCATAGCCACGGGGAGACTGAGGCTCATGACGGGGAAGCCAAAACGTGCCTCCACACCCAAGGCGATAGGCACAAAAACCA
>JAEEGF012340621.1_pt1 | contig 15455 bp, 15 predicted proteins | sample 9134171 | NCBI WGS metagenome assembly JAEEGF01 (sample SAMN16246542, study PRJNA631951) | gut metagenome | biome: gut microbiome; feature: rumen; material: AP-attached | host: Bos | place: Iran: Karaj | collected 2018-10 | reverse complement strand
GGCCGCGAGGCCGATCCCGGTGTTGCCGCTCGTGGGCTCGATGATCACGGAATCTTTATTGAGCTTTCCAGCTTTTTCGGCATCATCCAGCATGGCTTTCGCGATGCGGTCCTTGACGGATCCGGCCGGATTGAAATACTCCAGTTTGGCAATAAGACGCGCCTTCAGTCCTTCTGCTTCTTCCACGTGACGAAGCCTCAAGAGCGGTGTGCCGCCGATGAGCTCATCCAGAGAGTCGTAGATTTTTCCCATGTTCCAAACTCCTCCTTGGGGTAGAAATCATTATCATGGATGTTAACACGATTTACCTACCAAGTCAAGGGGTAAATAAAGCAAAAAAGAAGCGCGCCTAAGGGGCGCGCTTCCGTTTTGAAGGACGTGTGGTTTACACAAAGGCCAGGCCGACCATGGTGACGGCGCTTACGATAAACCAGATCCGGGCGGTCTTCTTGCCGGAGAGGAGAGAAATCAGCATACAGACAGAAGCGAACAGAAGCACGCTTGTGAGCCAGATGCCCTGAAGCCTTAACGGGGTAAATCCGTAAGCTTTGAGATACATGTAGATCTTCAGGAAATCCACAACTGCGAACAGAATCGTTTCCAGAAGGAGTATCGTTCCGCCAACCTTGATGAGCGAGGATTTTTTGGAGGTCCTCGTCGCAAGCCACAGAAGAAGGAAGTTCACGACCATGATGCCCAGAAGTTCCGTGAGACCGCGGACAGCGTAATCGGAATAAATATATCCTTCCGGCAGTTTCTGTTCGAAAGCCCCGACGAAATACGTCCATTGCAGCACGAAGAACAGCACGTAGAAGACCGAGAACAGAAGGATGAAAACGAACCAGATCACCGGCGGCACTTTCTTGATGCGTTCAAGAAGCCTGAGGACGCCTGAAGACCTCGCGCCGAACTGCGCTTTCGTTTCGCGGAAACTCCCTCCCAGCATGCCGTAGACATAGGAGGCGATAAAGAAGGTCAGGAACAGCTTTACAAAGAGCTCAAAATTCCAAACGATCCCCAGTGCTTTCCAGAAGGAATCCAGTGCTTTTCCGAACCGCTCATCCGCAGAGGACAGAAGCGCCAGCGCGATGATGAGAAGGATCAGGCCCAGAATGACCGCGCCGGCCGCGAGCGCCACCCTTATGCCGTGCCCCTTCTTGTCTCCGGGTTTTCCGGTGAAGGTACTGATGATCGAAGAAAGCATCAGATGGAAGTTCTTGAAGGGCAGAATGAAGAATGCCGTGAGTCCGTCCCAGAAGAACATGTGGCTCGTCCTGTCGCCTTCCGAAAGCCTCTTTCCGCGTGTCAGAAGCCAGTAGGGCGCAAACAGATGCAAAAAGAGCAGAAGATGAAAGCCTTTCCAGACATGGCTCAGTTCGAAACTGAATGCGATGGCGACCGCGATCTCCGCAAGCAGCCACAGAACAGATTCGAATGAAATCTTTTCCTTGTGGTGCAGTATCTCGCCCGCCGCAATGAAGCCGCTTACAAAGATCATGAGAAAGATCTTTGCGCGAAGGATCTGCGCATCCTCAAACGCGTCAATAGACCAGAGGAACTGAACGTATAAAAATGCGACAGGGATGGCAAGCCAGGCGATGACTTTTTCCATGGTCGTCGTGTTGAACAATGCCGGAAGAGGCCTTTCCGGGGCAGTCTCTGAGATCGCCGGGAGGTTTTTGTCCGCTTCCTGGCTCATATTGGGTTCCGTATTCATGAGGAACTTTCCTCCTTAGTCGTTGTCGGGATCGTCCGGCCCGGGAGCTTCCTCACAGACGAGGAGGTCTCCGGGCTGGCAGTGAAGTTCGCGGCAAAGCGCGATGAGCGTCGAAAAACGGATCGCACGCGCCTTGTCATTTTTCAAAATGGACAGGTTCGCAGGGGTGATGCCTACACGGGAGGCCAGCTCTCCCGCACTCATCCGCTCACGGGCGAGGAGCAGATCAATATTGACATGGATTCTCATGCTCATTTCAGCTCCTCCTTATACGGTCAGATCCAGCTCGTCTTTCATTTCGACGGCTTTATGCATCACGTTTTTCACCACCCGCACCACAAGTGTGAGGAAGAGGGCGGCGAGGGTCACGAAGAAGAGAGGCTGGTAGAAAAAACCGCCGGCAAAGGTCAGAATGCCGACTCCGAGACACAGAAGGCTGACCGCCCGGAGTATCGAAACATTCTGCTCCGTGAAAACGATGCCTTTCCGGATATTCCGGATGAGCCGTAGCATTTTCCACAGGATAAACCATCCCAGGACAGAGCAGGCATACAGGATGACGACCAGCGTGATGCGAATGCCCTCGCCGGTCATGTTGCGGATCTTCATGTACCAGCCCGACAGCGGCCACAGTCCGATATCCAGGACGAGAAGGCACGCGGCCAGAATGTAAATGAAGATCTCCGTCAAAAGCGCGCTGTTGCGTGTGTTTGAATTCATGGTGGACTCCTCCGGAGGATTTTGTGATCACAAGTCGGATCATAGACCAAATAATATCGTTTGTCAATAAAAAAATATTGAAAATCATAGTTTTCGAAAAGACTGTCCAAAAACTTGAATGAAAGGGCCTTTCTGCGGTATGATATACATATATAATTTGGCAGAATTTGCCTGTATATGAAGGAGGTTTCTATGAAAGCTTTGAAAAAGTATGTCGCGGAATGCCTCGGAACCCTTGTCCTGGTATTCTTCGCCTGCGGCGCGGCGGTCGTCACGAAGTGCTCGACGGACAATTACGCCGGCTATCTTCTGACCGCGCTGGCTTTCGGCCTGGTCATTGTCGGCATGGCTTATTCGATCGGCAACGTCTCCGGCTGCCATATCAACCCGGCGGTTTCTCTGGCAATGCTGATCACCAAGAAGCTGAGTCTTAAGGACTTCATCGGCTATGTGCTTGCGCAGTTTATCGGCGCGATCGCCGGTGCAGCGCTTCTCATGCTGTTCGTGGGCAAGGATTCCGGTCTGGGCACCAACGGCCTGTTTGAAGGCAACGTCTGGCTGTCCCTTCTGATCGAAGTGGTCCTGACCTTTGTCTTCGTGTACGTCATTCTCGGCGTGACCTCGAAGAAGGAGAATGGCGCGGTCGCCGGTCTGGTCATCGGTCTCACCCTGACGCTGGTCCACATTCTGGGCATCTATTTCACCGGAACTTCCGTGAACCCGGCCCGTTCCTTCGGCCCCGCGCTGTTCGCAGGCGGCGAAGCCCTCAAAAACGTCTGGGTGTTCATCCTCGCTCCGCTGGTCGGCGGCGCGCTGGCAGCAGTCGTTTTCAAAGTATTGAACAAGGAATGATCTCAAAGACATGATCTTCAGCATTCAGGCAGAAGAGAAGTCCTACGACGTCGTGATCGAGGCAGGCGCGCTCCGGGAAGCCGGGAAGCACTTCTGCCTCGACCGGCGCGTCCTCATTGTTACAGACAGCGGCGTGCCCCTGGACTATGCGAAAACAGTCCGGAGGCAGGCGGCTTGCGGCTATGTTTATATATTGCCGGAGGGAGAGGCCAATAAGGATCTGGCGCATTTTCAGGAGATCCTGGTCTTCCTCATGGAGCATGACTTTACCCGGAAAGACGCCGTGGTTTCCGTGGGCGGAGGTGTTGCGGGAGACCTTGCGGCTTTCGCTGCCTCCTGCTACATGCGCGGCATTGACTATTACTGTATTCCTACAACTCTGGCCGCGCAGGGAGACGCCTCGATCGGAGGCAAAACTGCGGCGGACCTTCTGGGCGCCAAGAATATCGTCGGCACATTCTGGCAGCCCAAGGGTGTCCTGGTCGATCCGGATACCCTGAAAACTTTGCCGGAAAGGCAGCTCCATGCCGGCCTTTCCGAAGTGATCAAGCACGGCCTCATCGGGGACGCGGCGCTTTTTGAATGCCTTGAAAGCACAGATGATCTTCAGAGGGATCTGCCCTGGATCATCGAACGCTCCCTTCAGGTAAAGCGCCGGATCATCGAAGCGGATCCCAGAGAAGAGGGGCTCCGTAAATGTCTGAACTTCGGTCATACTTTGGGGCATGGGCTTGAAAGCGCCTCAAAAGGCAGGCTCCTCCACGGAGAAGCTGTCGCCCTCGGGATGATCCCCATGTGTGCGCATGAAGTGCGGAAGAGACTGCTTCCGGTCCTTTTGAAATACGGGCTCCCCGTCACGACGGACCTCGATCCGGAAGAAGACATGCTTTTTGTACGACATGATAAAAAGAAACAGAAATCAAGCTATACGACGGTATTTGTCTCCGAAATCGGAACTTTTGAATTCCGCGAAATGCAGGATCGTGAACTTAGGGACGCGCTTCAGGAGATTTTGATAAAATGAAGAATATTTTCGGAAACAGTCTCACGATGACGATCTTCGGAGAAAGCCACGGCCCGGCTGTCGGATGTGTGCTGGACGGGCTGACGCCTGGGATCGCGGTGGATGAGGAAGAGATCCGTAAAGCGCTCGAAAGACGCCGGCCGGACCCGAAACTGGATACAGCGCGTGTGGAGCCGGATCATTTTGAGATCCTCTCAGGCGTCTTTGCGGGCAAGACGACCGGAACGCCGCTTACGATCGTGATCCGGAATGAAGATGCGAGAAGCCGGGATTATGTGTACGGACCCGCACGGCCGTCGCATGCGGATTATACGGGATTTCTGAAATATCATGGTTATGAAGATTACAGAGGCGGAGGGCATTTCTCCGGCCGCGTGACGGCGGCAGTCGCCGCAGCGGGCGGGATCCTGCTTCCGGCTCTTCGTGCGCTCGGCATCACCGTGGGCACGCATATCAAAGAATGCGGTACGGTCACGGACCGCGCGTTCAGTGGCCCGGAAGACGTGGAACTTTTGCTGGAACGTCATTTTCCGGTGCTGTCTCCGGAAGCCGGACAGAAGATGGAAGAAGAGATCCGGAATGCTAAGGCTGCGGGAGATTCCATCGGCGGGATCACGGAGACCGCGGTTTTCGGACTCCCCGGTGGTCTCGGAGAACCTTTCTTCGATTCGGTGGAGGGACTGCTTTCACATGCTGCCTTTTCGCTGGGCGGCGTAAAAGGCGTCAGTTTCGGAGAGGGTTTCGGTTTTTCTGCGCTTCGCGGAAGCGAGGCCAATGATGCGCTGAGACTTATGGACGGCAAAATCATCACGAAGACAAACCGAAACGGCGGCATCAACGGGGGCATTACAAATGGAATGCCGGTCCTTATGAACTGCGCCGTAAAGCCTACGCCTTCGATCGCAACAGCGCAGGAGACGGTGGACTTTGTACGGATGGAGGAGACAGAGACATCGGTACAGGGGCGGCACGATCCGGCGATCGTAAGAAGGATCTGCCCGGTTCTCTCCGGCATGACCGCACTGGTGATCGCGGATCTCCTGATCATGAGATACGGAGAAGACGTGCTCGCGAAGGGCATCCGGGCGTGACGTACAGACAGGCATCTATGCAATTCGGACTGATTGGCGGAAAACTGAAGCACAGTTATTCGAAAGAGATCCATGAAAGCATCGCGGATTATTGCTACGAGTTTCGGGAACTCTCCTTTGAAGAACTCGGAATCTTCCTCCAGTCAGGCGCTTTTCTCGGAATCAATGTGACCATTCCGTACAAGGAAGCCGTGATTCCGTATCTCGATCAGCTCTCACCCCGTGCCGCTTCGATCGGCGCTGTGAATACGGTTGTGAACCGTAGCGGAAAACTGTACGGCTTCAACACGGATTTTGCCGGAATGCTTTCGCTCATCCGGCATGCGGGGATCACACTTTCCGGCAGGAAAGTCATGATCCTGGGGACAGGCGGCACCGCAAAGACCGCGGAGGCTGTTTCAAAGTCGCTTGGCGCAAAAGAGATTGTCTTTATTTCCAGAAGAGAGTCCCCGGATACGGTCACATATAAAGATGCGCCGAAACGTTGTAAAGACGCGGAAATCCTGATCAACGCAACGCCGGCCGGCATGTGGCCTGAAACAGATATCCAACCAATAGAGTTAACAGATTTTCCGATGCTTTCGGGCGTGATCGATGTGATTTACCATCCCATTCGTACCAATCTCCTTCTGGAGGCGGAGGCTTTGGGAATCCCTTCCGCGGGCGGTCTCTACATGCTGGCGTCTCAGGCTGCCTGGAGTTCGGCGTTGTTTACCGGGCTTCTGGACAATGAAGAAGACCACGCTCCGGAGGCCGTCAGACAGATCCTCGAAATGGCGGAAAAGGCCTTCCGGACAGTGCTTCTTGAGAAGCAGAATCTGGTGCTCATCGGTATGCCGGGCGCAGGCAAGTCTCTTGCGGCGGAACGCATTTCTGAAATGACCGGAAGACCATTTGTCAACACAGACGATCTGGTGGAAAAACGTCTCGGCGAACCGATCCCCGGATTCATCCGAAGAGAAGGAGAAGCAGCGTTCCGCCTTTTGGAACGGGAGGCGGTCGATTCGGTGTCGGATCTCACCGGACACATCATTGCGACCGGCGGCGGAACCGTGCTTGATCCAAAGAACGTACGGGCGCTCAAGAGGAACGGAAGACTGGTGCTTTTAAAGCGTGATCTCGATGCGCTGACGCCCGCGGAAGACCGGCCGCTTTCGGACACCCGCGAAAAACTGGTGAAACTGTTTGAAGCACGGCGCCCGGTCTACGAGGCCGCAAAGGATGTGACGGCGGAAGGCCGTGAGGATCCGGAAGAGACCGCAAAGGCCGTCTGGCGTGCTTTTTACGGAAATGAGGCGACTCTATGAAACTTTTGGTTTTGAACGGCCCGAATCTGAATCTCCTTGGCGTCAGAGAGCCTTCTGTGTACGGGACACAGAACTATGAGGAACTTGTCCGTCTCATCGAGGCGCATGCAGAAGCATGCGGCGTTTCGGTACAATGTGTGCAGACGAATCATGAAGGCGTTCTGGTGGACGAGATCCAGCGCGCGTATTTTGAAGGCTTCGACGGCATCATTCTGAATCCCGCCGCCTATACCCACACGTCCGTCGCGCTTTACGATGCCGTGAAGGCCGTCGGGATCCCGACGGTGGAGGTGCACATTTCCGATACCGAAAACAGAGAAGCCTTCCGTAAGATCAGCTTCGTACGGTCTGCCTGTGTGAAGACCATACAAGGCCACGGCTTTCAGGGCTATCTCGAAGCCATGGATTACCTGACCGGAGAAGTCCGCAAATGAAGATCCGCGTCCATCCGTCTGAATTAACGGGAAGCCTGTCCGCACCGCCCTCCAAGAGCGTGGCGCACAGGCTTTTGATCGCTTCGGCGCTTTCAGACGGCACGTCGCTTCTTCACGGCATCGAAGCCGGGGAAGACGTTCAGGCGACCATGGACTGCCTAAAGCTTCTGGGGGCGGAGATCACGCATACGGGCGAAGACGTGCTTCAGGTGAGAAACCATGGCTTAGGTCTTCCTGAAGACGTTTATTTCCCCTTAAGAGAGAGCGGATCCACGTTCCGCTTCATTGTCCCGGTGGCGCTCATGATCGGCGGAAAAGCCCGTTTTCAGGGCTCACAGCGGCTGATGGAACGCGGTATCCGGGTCTATGAAGATCTGTTTCGTGAAAAAGGGATACTCGTCAGGCAGGAAATGATCCCGACGAGGGCTTCTGATACGGAAAGCGGCGGGGAAGCGCGGACTTCTCTCTATGTGGACGGACAGCTGAGCCCGGGGCTTTTCAGACTGCCGGGCGGCATCTCCAGCCAGTTTATTTCAGGTCTTCTTTTTGCGCTCCCGTGTCTTTCGGGCGATTCCGTGATCGAGATCATACCGCCCGTCGAAAGCAATCCCTATATCGGACTCACGATCGGAACGCTGAAACGCTTCGGCGTCGAGGCGTTAAGGGAGAGCAAGACCGTGATCCGCGTGCCTGGCGGACAGCATTTCCAGCCTGTAGATCTCGCTCTGGAAGGCGACTGGTCCAACGGCGCGGTGCTTCTTGCCTTCAGAAGTCTCGGGCACAGGATCTCGGTAGAGGGTCTGGATCCCGAGAGCCTTCAGGGCGACCGGGCCTTTCTGGATTTCAGTCAGAGGCTGGAAAATGAAAGCTTCCCCCAGATCGATCTTCGGGACACGCCGGATCTGGGACCGGTGCTGTTCGTGCTTGCCGCCGCAAAAAACGGCGCGGTCTTTACCGGCATCGAAAGGCTCCGGCTGAAGGAAAGCGACCGTCTCCAAGCCATGGCGGAAGAGCTTCGAAAGTTCGGCGCGGAGATCGAAACACACGAACACAGCGCGGTGATCCTTCCGACGCCTCTTCATACGCCGCGTGAAACGTTAAAGAGCCACAACGACCACAGGGTCGTCATGGCTCTCACGCTTCTTCTGAGTCTGTACGGCGGAGAGATCGAGGGGGCGGAAGCCGTCCGGAAGAGCTATCCGGATTTCTTCACGGATCTTCGCACCCTGGGCCTTTTGATCGAGGCGGATCAGCCGATCTTCGGAAGCTGACTCAACGATCTCTGAAGATCCTCATCCGTGGGGATCACGTCTGTCATCGTCCCGTCATTATAACTCTTATAGGCCATGAGGTCGAAATAACCGGTGCCGGTGAGGCCGAAGACGATATTCTTCGCTTCGCCGGTCTCTTTGCATTTCAGGGCTTCGTCGATGGCGGCCAGAATGGCGTGCGAACTTTCGGGCGCCGGCAGAATGCCCTCACAGCGGGCAAATGTTTCCGCTGCTTTGAAGACCGCCGTCTGTTCCACGGCGCGTGCTTCCAGAAGACCGTCCTCGTAGAGCTGGGAAATGATCGAACTGGCGCCATGGTATCTGAGGCCGCCGGCATGGTTCGGGGAGGGGATGAAATCCGAACCAAGCGTGTACATTTTCGCGAGCGGGCAGACATGGCCGGTGTCCGCAAAGTCATAGGCGTACACGCCGCGGGTCAGGCTGGGGCAGGAGGCCGGCTCGACCGCGATGAAACGATAGTCGGCTTCGCCGCGGAGCTTTTCACCCATGAACGGTGCGATGAGGCCGCCGATGTTGGAACCGCCGCCGACGCAGCCGATGATGATGTCCGGAACGATATCGTATTTCTCAAGGGCAAGTTTGGTCTCGAGACCGATCACGGACTGATGCAGAAGCACCTGATTCAGAACGGAGCCCAGTTCATAGCGGTAGCCTTCACGGGTGACCGCCGCTTCGACTGCTTCCGAGATCGCGCAGCCCAGAGAACCGTTGGTGCCGGGATGCTTTTCAAGGATCTGACGGCCGACCTGAGTCTCGGTGGACGGAGAGGGCGTGACGGATGCGCCGTAGGTCCGCATGACTTCACGGCGGAAGGGTTTCTGCTCATAGGAGATCTTGACCATGAACACCTTAAGATCCAGCCCGAAATATGCACAGGCCATGGAAAGCGCGGTGCCCCACTGGCCGGCTCCGGTCTCTGTCGTGACACCCTTAAGTCCCTGCTTCTTCGCATAATAGGCCTGGGCGATCGCGGAATTCAGCTTGTGGCTTCCGGAGGTGTTGTTGCCTTCGAACTTGTAATAAATGTGCGCGGGTGTCCCCAGTTTTTCCTCCAGGCAGTAGGCCCGGACGAGCGGAGAGGGGCGGTACATCTTGTAGAAGTTCCGGACTTCTTCCGGGATCTCGATCCAGGGATCGGTGTCATTCAGTTCCTGACGGATCAGTTCATCGCAGAAGACCGGCTGAAGTTCTTCAAAGGTCATCGGCTTCAGCGTGGCCGGGTTCAGAAGCGGGGCGGGTTTGTTCTTCATATCCGCTCTTAGGTTGTACCAGGCCTTCGGCATCTCATTCTCTTCGATGTACAGCTTGTAAGGGATCTCTCTTGTGTTCGACATGTTGCGCACCTTCCTTTCTTCCTTTTGGCGCATGCGCCGGAACAGAATGAAAAGAGACCTGTCCCGGCAGATGTAACTACATGCTGGGACAGGTCTCTAGAAGTCCTGCGGTGCCACCCGGCTTGACGCTTTCGCGTCCTCTCAATGCGTACCACTATACGCAGGCATTTTTTGACGGGGTGCCGGCCCCGGCGCGCATACTCGGGAAGTCCCTTTCTGGTTGCCCTCAGGAGTCCATTCGCTCTGACATGTGACGCTGCGATCTCACCGTCCGCAGCTCTCTCAGGACACAGAGATCAGAGTTACTACTCTCCCTCAACGGTTTCGTTGAAAATAACACGATGAAAATAACTTGTCAACAGAAATCGCTTCCGCTCAGGCGAGGTACGGATCGGTCCAGAGATTCAGCGAAATGCCTAAACCCATCCTGCGTGCATTTTCGAGCAGCTCATAGGACCAGCCAAGATCCCAGATGACCATGCCGCCGGCGATGAAGAGAATGCGGTCGTCGTCGCTCGTGCGCCCTTCCCTGGTGCCGAGGATCACGTCGCCGAGGCCGGGCTGTTGAAGAAGCGCCGGAAGCTTTCCTTCATAGACCATACGGTAGATCTGCACGCCGATGCCGTTGATGAAACGTTTGTCCTCCGGAAGCAGAAGATGCTCATCGTAGTAGACGTCGTGCATTTTCGGATTGTCCCAGATGATCTTCGCGGAAGAGTAGTAGTCCTCGTCCACGTTGCAGCGGCCGGTCATGATGACCAGAGAGCCTTTCTTCAGCCATTCGTTCCGGAGATTGACGGGGCGTACGGAAGAGGCCGCAACACTGACGATGTCCGCCGGACGGACCGCTTCTTCGAGAGAATCGGCGGCGCTGGCCTTAAGCCCGTACTTCCTTGCGACGTCATCCGCAAATGCCTGCGCCTTCTCTTTGATGATGTCGAAAATAAGGACTTCCTTCAGATCTTTGGCTTCGATGCGGATGGCTTCGAAGCAGGCCTTCGAAACCGGGCCGGCGCCGATACAGGCACAGACCTCCGCGCCTTTACGCGCCAGATGCCGCACACCGACGCCCGGCACACAGCCGGTCCGGACGGAACTCACAAGATTCGCGCTCATCAGGGCAACGGGCTCGCCGGTCTCCACATTATTGAGCATGACCATCAGTACAGAGCGCGGAAGACCGATCTGCGGATTCGTGATATTCGAGCCGTACCATTTCATGCCGGCGATGTGAAAACGTCCTCCGAGATAGCCGGGCATGGCCAGGAAGCGGCGGTCCGGGGCATCCAGCGGCATGCCGGGAATGTCGCTTTCTTTCGGAAAAGAGACCGCGATGCCGTGCGAATTGTACTTCGCGCCGCCCATGCGGTAGTCGTCTTTGGAAAGAAGCCCGAAGATCTCTTCTTCGACATCGATGCAGCGCGCATAATCCAATACGCCCGCCTTGATCATGTCTTCTTCACTCAGGTACAGAAAATCTGTCCGTTTGCCCATGGAAACACCTCCCCAGGGATTTTTATAAGGTTAAGGGCAATATAACGCGCTTGCAAATGCTTTGCAATATGGATAAAATTACTTTTAACCGTTTTCCGGAAAACGCTTTTTTAGGGGGCATTCATGAAACAGTCCACAAAAGGTCTTCTGATGGTCATCATCTCCGGACTGGTGTTCGGGGCGGGTCCTTTTGTAGTCAAAACAGCCTATCAGGAAGGTGCCCGGCCCGAGATCTTCATTTTCTTCCGCTATGCCTCTCTGTCTCTGGTCCTTCTGCCTTTTGTCCTCAAAAAGAGGAGTGTAATCAAAGCCTTTTCAAAACACATCGGCGTCTTTCTGCTGCTGGCCGCGCTCAGCATTGCGACACCGCTTCTTCTGTATCTGGACTATACCTTTATATCCACCAGCATCGCCACCACCATCCACTTTCTTTATCCTGCGCTCGTGGCAGTGATTTCCGTGGTCTTTTTACGTGAAAAACTGTCTGCAAGGCGGCTGATCTCCGTCCTTCTGTGCGGGGCGGGGATCACGCTCATGATGGAGTTCGGCGGGCAGATCACACTTCCGGGCGTTCTGATCGCAGCGGCCAGCGCCGTTACCTGGGCGGTCTATATCGTGGTGCTTTCCAGACTGAAAGAGCCGGAAATGGGTACGGAACACATTCTGTTTTTCATCGCAGTATTAAGCTTTGTGATGATCACGACGGTCATGCTGGCGGACGGCGCGTTTGCGGAATGCGTCCGGCATATGACGCTTCGGGGCTGGCTTCTGTCGGCCGGACTCGGCCTGGTCACGTCGGTGTTCGGCGTGGCGTTCTTCGCCTTCGGCGTCCGGAAAACGGATGCGCAGCTTGCGGCGATCGCAAGCACCCTGGAACCGATCGCCTGCGTGGTGCTCGGGATCATTCTCCTCGGAGAATCCTTCTCGCTCCGGACAGGGATCGGAGCCGTACTGATCCTGTCCGCCGTGATCCTTCTGGCCTGGCCAAGAAAAGAAATAAGCGCAGCCTGATAATGAAAACCGCCGGCCCATGGGCCGGCGGTTTTTCAGATATCCAGGGAGAGTGTATTCAGGACTTCCGGCAAGAGCTGCTTCTTTCGGCTCATGACGCCGGGCATGTCGTACACGCCCGCTTTCAGACGATTATAGGAGAGGCGTTTCAGTGCGGTATGGTCGGTGCTCAGAAGGATCGAGTTTCCGTAGACCACGTCCGTGACCATGAGCATGACCCAGTCCAGCCCCTTTTTCTCTTTGACGCCTGAAAGCGCGGCCAGATAACGCTTCTCGACTTCCCGGACCGTATGCAGATTCGTGACCTCGCACTGTCCGATCCCAAAGGAAACGCCGCGTTCCCGGTAGACTTTGAAATCGCTTTCTACGGTCTTCTCCGGATCCCGGGAATCCAGGGACTCGATGTCGGAGAACATTTCCGCCCCAAAGGCGCTTGCAGAGGTCTTCAGGATCGCGGCCAGCGCACTCGCGGAAGCTCTGTCGATGCCGGTGGTGGTCGGGCTCTTCAGGATCAGCGTATCGGACAAAAGGCCTGCGAGCAGGTACTTTGCGATCCGCGCGTCCGGCTGGATCCGGTTTTTCATATACAACTGATAAATGATCGTGCAGGTGCTTCCGACCGGTTCGGAATCAATGAAGATCGGAAGGTCCGTCCGTACAGGATTCAGCTTATGATGGTCGATGATCTCTAAAACCGTGGCTTCTTCGATGCCATGGATGCTTTGCTCGGCTTCATTATGGTCCACAAGGATCACGCGGTAAGAGGGCTTTTTGAGAAAGCAGCGGCGCGTCGCAAAACCGACGAAACGGTCGCCGTCCATGACCTGAAGCGCGCGGACACCGGAATTCAGGAGAAGAGAGCGCCCTTCGTCAAAATGTTCGTCCGCCTGGATGGAAGGCTCCTCGTGACGCATAATGTCCTGGATCAGCGGCGCAAACTTGACTTCGCCGATCTGCATGGCATCCATGAACCACTGGGCAATGTCGTCGGTGGTCAGAAGCCCGTAGAATTCTCCGTTTTTGTAGATGGGCGTCGCGGAGGGTTCGGAGACAGAATAGGAGAGCGACAGATTGGAAATGGGTTCCATGCAGTCGATCCTTCTGGGATCCGTCAGCATGACGTCCCGCATCTTCGGATAAACGTCCTGCATGTAGGGCGGAGGCGTGATCCCGAGTTTACGGAGGATCTGACGGATGTTGTCGGACAAATGCCCGCAGCGGACAGCCACGTACTCATTATCCGGGTCGATGCGGTTTCTGAGCTCCGCATAGGCCATGGCGCTTAAGATCGCGTCCAGATCCGGGTTCCGGTGTCCTGTGATATAGATCCTGTTCATACACGGTCCTCCTTAGAATGAAGGGCGGCGCGGACCGTTGTCCGCGCCGTCCAGATGCCAACCGGCATTCTTTACTTATGCTTCGAGCTTCGCGACAGGAGACTCTGCGTTCTTCTTGATGGAAGCGACGCCGTTCAGAAGTCCAGCCTTCGCCTTATAGGCCTCTCCGGAAAGGATGATCTCACCGTTCTTGGCTTTCAGACGATAGCGGAACTGGCCGCCCTTGTCGACATAGATCTCAAACTTCGGATTCTTCTCGACCGTGTATCCTTCCACGGTCTGATCTTCGATGACGGCATCCGGAGCGACTCTCGTTACGGATTCGATGCCCTTCAGGCAGGATTTCTCAGAAGCATAGATCTGAGAAACACCGATGACCTGGCCGTTCGCCGCTTTCAGATTGAAACGGAATCCTTTTTCGGTCTGTTTGACTTCATACTTTCCCATAATGATTCCCCTATTCCGGGCAGCGCCCTGCCCATTTTTCGTCGGCATCTGCCCGACTTTTCTGATTTTGATTTTATCGCATCCATTTTTATTGTCAACCTAAAATGCCGTAAATTTGTGAAAAATGCCGTAAAATCACCTGAAATCCCGTGAGAATCTTGGAATTGACAGAAGGAACTGCACTGTTTATAATGACCGTAATTTCATTTTTCCCGAGATGAAAGAGTCTGAAAGGAGATTCCGATGAGGAATGCAGGAACCATGATGATGGGCATGTCGATGTGCATGTGGAGCATGCACGGACTTTAAGGCGCCTTCGTCATTCAGACTTCTGAACCTTTCGGACAGTAATGAAGAGGCCGCCGGGTCTCTTTTTTTATTGATCCGGCGCCCTGATCGGGAAATCAGAAACAACATCGTGAATTGATACTGGAAAAAGAACAGAAAAGGAGATAAAATCATGAAGAAGTTATTCGCAATCGTACTCACACTTGCCCTTGCGGCCTCCGTCTTCGCCGGCTGCGGAAAGAAAGAAAGCCAGACAAGCGACGAAAAAGCGCTGGTGAAAGCGCTGGTCGCGGCGGTCAGCTCCCAGAAGGTCGCCGATTTCATTTTGGAAAAGTACGGCGGAGCAGTGGTTTCGGTCGTGGAGCATCCGACGGACGGCTTTGACGCTTCCGTGGATTACAAGGCGCTGTCCGGAAAGACCATCACTGTGGCCGCATCCCCGACACCGCACGCAGAGATCCTTCAGGTCGCAAAGGAGATCCTCGCAGAGAAGAACATCGAACTTAAGGTGATCGAGTACAACGACTACATTCTTCCGAATGAAGTCGTGGAATCCGGCGAAGTGCTGGCCAATTATTTCCAGCATGTGCCCTACCTGGATGACTTCAATAAAGAAAAAGGCACGCATATCGTCTCGGCGGCAGCGATCCACGTGGAGCCCATGGGCCTTTACGGCGGAAAGCAGAAGAGCCTTGACGCGGTGAAGGGCGGCTCCGGTTTCACGGTCGGCGTTCCGAACGACACGACCAACGAGGCCCGCGCGCTGCTTCTTCTGGAGGCGAACGGTTACCTGAAACTGAAGGAAGGCGCAGGCATCACCGCCACGGTCCGTGACATTACCGAGAACCCCTACGGGCTGAGCTTTACGGAAGTGGAAGCGGCGCAGCTTCCGAGACTGCTTCAGGATCTGGACTTCGCGATCATCAATTCGAACTATGCGATCGACGCCGGACTGGATCCTGTGAAAGAGTCCCTGATCATCGAAGGCGCTGCCAGCGCCTACGCAAATATCATTGCAGTGAAGGAAGGCAACAACTAAGTCCTTCACGATGGAGAGGAAGAGTTGAAGTTTTTTCTGAAAACACTGTTGAACGCCATTCTGTGGGC
>JAEEGF011230702.1_pt1 | contig 15455 bp, 13 predicted proteins | sample 9134171 | NCBI WGS metagenome assembly JAEEGF01 (sample SAMN16246542, study PRJNA631951) | gut metagenome | biome: gut microbiome; feature: rumen; material: AP-attached | host: Bos | place: Iran: Karaj | collected 2018-10 | reverse complement strand
ACCAGGGATACTACGAGGACTTTCCTGCGTGGCATGAGACTGACCTTCGGACGATGGTCAGGAGAGACAGAAACCATCCGTCAGTTATTCTTTACAGCATAGGCAATGAGATAGATTATCCCAATGATCCTTATTGTCATCCCATGTTTTCTGAGATGACAGGTAACAATGACAAGAATAAACCTGCAGCTGAGAGGCAGTACGATGCTAACAAGCCAAACATGGAGAGACTTGCTGTTTTGGCAAAAGAGCTTGTGGCTATAGTCAGGGATGAGGATGAAACGAGGCCTGTGACTGTGGCAGCAGCGTTTCCCGAGCTGTCTAGCAGGATTGGCTTTATAGATGAAATGGACGTGGTGGGTTACAACTACAAGGAACATCTATATGCTGAGGATCACAAGCGCTTCCCCAATAAGACATTTCTTGGAAGCGAAAATGGCCACAGCCCTGAAGCATGGAAAATTGTAGAAGATAACAGCTACGTGTGCGGACAGTTTATCTGGACCGGAATCGATTATCTGGGAGAAGCTCACGGATGGCCCATCAGAGGTTCGTCAGCAGGGTTTATTACCACAGCAGGCTTTGCCAAGGATGAGTTTAATGTAAGAAGTAAGCTCTGGGGAGGCGAAGGCCTTTCCGAAAAAGAGACTGATGAAGTAACTGTAGAGCTTTGGAAGCCTGAGCTGATAAGAGATACCGATGCAGATACAGAATTTGTTGAGGATCAAAATGCAATTGGCTATCTTTATCAGATACTCATAAAGCTTCCGAAAGGTCTTTTGGAAAAAGATATTATGGCAGAGGTCACCGGAGCAGGAGAACTTGCAGGAATTGATAATGGCAATTTATCCGACCTTACTCCCTATACTTCAGATCACAGGGAAACATTTGAGGGAAAACTTGTACTATATATAAGAAGATTATCAATTGGAGACATAAGTATCTCTGTATTTGAAAGAACACATGATAAAACAAAACATATAAGAGACATGTGCATTTAATGATGTCAGGGCCAAAAGTCTCTGCCAGGCTCAGGGGCCGTACATGTTGTACAAGCCGATGAGTGGGCGTGAGTGCTCGTCGGCACTTATGCCCTGTCCTTTAGGGCATTAGTACCGCTACGAAGCACACTCGAGCGAGAGCGTACCCGAATCGACTGTACAACATGTACGGCCCCTGAGCCTGGCAGAGACTTTTGGCCCGACATCAAAAATCCCGACATTCATCAGAATGTCGGGATTTTCTTTATGTATATATGAAGTTATTGGTAACGAGCTTAGCCCTTTACAGCACCCTCTATCATACCTTCCATGATCTGTTTCTGTGCGATAAGGAAGATGATGATCATTGGAATGATAGCAAGCAGTGCAGCGGGAAGAATTCTATCCCAACGCTTTACGTAGGATCCAACGAACTTCTGGATAGCGATCGGGATTGTCATTACCTTACCGTTCTGTCCAAGCATCATTGAAGGAAGAAGGTAGTCGTTCCAGATCCACATACCATTGAGGATTGTAACTGTTGTGATAACAGGTGTGAGCAGAGGGAAGATGATCTGGAAGAATGTCTGCTCAGGTGTACATCCGTCGATGGAAGCTGCTTCCTCAAGGTCGAAGGGAACGCCCTTGATAAAGCCGTTTAAGATAAACACTGTCATGGCTCCGCCGAATCCCAGATAAGCAAATACAATACCGGGAACTGACTGAAGCATTGGAATTCCAATAAACTTTCCTACATCACGGAAGGTAGAAATAAGTGGAAGCATTACTACCTGGAAAGGAATGATCATTGATGCGATGAAGGTAAAGTAAATAATTGTTGACCAAACTGTCTTGTTTCTGCAGATAACCCAGGCTGCCATTGCTCCGAACAATGAGAGCAGAACCAGGGATACAACCGTGATCAGTGCTGAATATCCAAAGGATTTCCAGAACAGGAAGTTAGGGTCATTGATAACTTCGTGAATGTTGAATCTGAACTGTCCAAGGCTTGATCCTGCAAGGCTTACAGGATTAGCTGTGATATTGGAAGTCTCTTTTCCTGAGTTAATAACAAGCAGGAGGAATGGGAACAATACATAAGCTGCGATAATTATAGCAATTACTAATCTTATAGCTACGGTAACGGGCTTTTCTTTTGTATGCATTATAATTCCACCTCCTTCTTATTAGATATACGTACCTGCATGATAGATACAGCTGCCAGGATGATGAAGAAAAGAACCGCTTTGGCCTGGCCCAGAGCATAGTCGTTATTGATTACCGCAGTGGAGTAGATGTTCAGTGCAAGCATCTCTGTACCGTTTGCGATATACTCTCCAAGGAACTGAACTGATCCCTTACCGTTTGTGAGAGCAAGGTTTACATCGAACTGTTTGAAGGCTGATGTAAGAGTAAGGAATGTACATATTGTAATAGTAGGAGCGATCATAGGAATCTTTATATTGAAAAGAGTCTGCAGAGGATTAGCTCCGTCGATGGCTGATGCCTCAAGTACATCTCCGGGGATTGTGTTAAGTCCTGTGATGTAGATGAGCATGATGTAACCTGCATACTGCCATATGTATACGATGATGATAGCGATGAAAGCTGTCTTTGTGTCCGAAAGCATTGAGTAAGTACCGGTAAACTTCGTGACAACGTTACTGAAAATGAACTGCCAGATGTAACCAAGTACGATTCCTCCGATAAGGTTGGGGAGGAAGTAAGCTGCTCTGAAGAACCCAAGGCCTTTGATCCTTGATGTGCAAAGAAGAGCAAGTAAAAATGCAACCAGGTTAACCAGGATCATGTTGAATACAACGAACAGGAATGTAAGAAGTATTGACCAAAGGAAAGCGGTCTGTTTAAACATTCTTGCGTAGTTGCCAAAACCTACGAACTGGTGCATCAGGATTCCGTTCCAGTCGGTGAAGGAATATCCGATACCGAGGAAGAGTGGAATGATTACTGTTACGCCAAAGGCGAAGAGCAGTGGGAACAGGAAAATGATGTTTACGATAGCGCGATGATGTTTGAATGTAGGGAACAGATATAGGCCTACGAAGAACAGGACTATACCAATTACGAACATAGCACCTCTTCCGAAGATAATAGGTGTTGGTGTTCCGTTAATGGGCAACGTACCTAAGATAAGGTCGCCTGCTCCGGTCATGGAAAGTCCAAGTCCGGCAATCGTAAGCACAAGTCCCAGGATAAGGCTACCAAAAGAAGCAACCTTTCTGCCGGTAGAAAATGTACCCATTAGAAAATCCCCCTTTCTTTAAATAGAAGAAAAAAATAATGTGATGTTTATTTTAAAAACGGGCAGGGTAGAAATGATCCCTGCCCGTAAATAAAACCTTAATTAGAAATACCTTTTAGCTTCCCCTAATTACTGAGCGTAGTAGCTTGAGATTACCTGAGCCATTGTTGAAACAAATCCGTCAGCATCAAGCTTGCCCTTTGCATAATCTGCAAATACGTTACATGTCTGGTTCTGAAGACCGTCCTTCTTGAGCATTGTGTGCCATCCTGAGTAGTTACCTGCTGTGATGTAGCTGTTCATGCTCTTGTAGAATGGGTTAACTGCCTCATACTGGCAATCATCGAAAGGAGATACAAGACCAGCATCGTTTACGAGGATGTTCTGAGCTGAATCGCCTGCGCACCAGTTGAAGAATGCCTTAGCACCGTCTACGTTACCGTTTGAATATGCTACCCAGTATGAAGGTGGTCCTGCGATGATTGTGTTGATTCCATCCTCAAATGCATAAGGAGCAAATCCACACTCGAAGCTTACGTCGTCAGGAGATGTTACACACCAGTTACCCTGTGTGATGAATGCATACTTGCCTTCCTTAAATCCTGCAACCTGTGTGTCATATGTTCCGTCGATAAGAAGAGCAGGATCTGAGTACTGGTTCATCATTCCGATGAACTCTGCAAAGTTCTTCATTCTTGCTTCATCAATCTTTCCACCGTCGTTAAGAAGATCGATGTATGTTGTGTCGTCGGCCTTAAGACCTGCATCAAGATACTGACCAAATACGTGTGTACCTGAAGACCATCCAAGGTTTGTAGGCTCTGCACACCATCCGAATACAGCTGTGAGACCAAGTTCATCCTTCTTGGCATCAAGTGTCTCGCAAGCTGTCTTCCAAGCATCAGGGCTTGTAAGAGAAGCAGGATCAACACCTGCAGCCTTAAGAACATCAGCGTTGTAACCAAGAGCTGTTGCCTCAACTGTGTAAGGGAATCCGATTGTTCCCATTGTGTCGTTTGTAAGTTCAAAACCTGTCTTGTTTGTCCAGTCTTCACCGGCGAGATCAGCAAGCATGCCGTCCCAGTTAGCTGCCTGGTTAGCTTCGATTACGAAGATGTCAGGCATGTTGTCAGCCTGATACATTTTCTTGAGCTCGTCAGATGCGTTTGTGTCGCCACCGATTGTCTCAACGATAAGAGTGTTGCCTGTCTCCTCGTTGTACTTAGCTGCAAGAGCCTGCATCTGATCATTGATCTCAGGCTTACCGTTAAGAAGACGAACCTCTCCGAGATCACCTGTAGCTTCTGTGGCAGCGGGAGCCTCAGTAGCTGCTGTATCTGCAGGAGCTGCTTCCTGTGTTGTAGCCTCTGCGTTGTCAGCAGGGGCAGCTGTTGTGTCGGTACCGGTAGTACCTGTAGTTCCACAAGCTGCAAGTGAAAGAACCATTGCGCTTGCAAGAACTGCTGAGATGAGTTTCTTTTTCATTTTGTTTCCTCCTTTTGTGCATTCTGCCATAACATGCAAAAGTTTTGGCGGTTACTTTTGCGCATAAGTTGTACGCTAAATTCAAAATATCACACTTCTGCACAAAATTCAATAGAACTGATCTAAAAAGTCTCGGCTCTTTGCATACTTATGCGCAAAAGTTGGCGTGCCTAGTGGACTTAAACGATTACGTTAAAAACTAAAAAAATAATAAAACGTTTATAAAATTTATGAAAAAGCATAAAAAAGACCAACTTATGCGTTTAAGCTTAAGTTGGTCAAGTTTAACAATGGGTTATGGATCTTTTAGTTAATCTTTCTGACAGTATCACGAATAACCAGGTGAGTCGGAAGCTTTATCTGGTTAGGTGTCTTTTGTCCTGCCAGCTGCTTAAGAAGAGTGTCTGCAGCAGTGATACCTTTTGCTTTTACATCCTGATGGACTGTGGTGAGCGCCGGTCTGTGGAGCTGGCCCAGCATGTTGTCATCAAATCCAACAATGGAAATATCTTCGGGAACATCAATGCCTCTGTCTGTCAGAGCGCTTATAAGAGTTACTGCATAGAGGTCTGATACGCAGAAGATAGCGGTAAACTCATTTGACCTGTCACAGATCTCTGCGAGGGATTCGTCAATCTCATCACTCTTAGGGTGGATCTGCAAGAAGTTTGAACTCTTGTACTTGATACCTGCATCCTTAAGGGCTTTCTTGTAACCGTTAAGTCTTGCCAGATCGACGCCACTCTGGTTATCGGAGAGGAATGCGATCTTTTTGTGCCCCTGGGATATAAGATACTTGATCATGTCGTAGGTGCCCTGTTCATCGTCAAGGCCGACATTGGTGAAATGCTTAAGGCCTTCAAGTGAGTAGGTGTCTATGCAGACGATAGGCTTTTTGTATTTCTCGCTGACTCTTATACCGTCATCGTTGAGCATACCAAAGAGGATCAGTCCGTCCACGTTCCAGGTGGACACATGTCTCATGATCTCATCTGTATCACTTGAGATATACAGCATCATGAAGTAACCGGCGTTTCTGATGGTCTCCTCAACACCTCCGATAAGTACTGAGACGAAGGGATCCATGATCAGGTTCTCGTATTTATCAGCACGGGCCTTGAGGGCCAGTCCGATGATCTTTGACTCATTCTGTGCAAGGTTCCTGGCATTTATGTTTGGAACGTAGTCGACTTTTTTTAAAAATTCCTCGACCTTTCTCTTGGTATCGTCAGAGACTTCTCCGGCTTTTCCGTGAATAACATTTGAGACCGTCGTAGTGCTCATATTTAGTTGTTTGGCGATTTCTTTGATCGTGATCATTTTTTCAATTGGCTCTTTACAAACAAAAAAAGTTAGTGTATTTTGTCTTCAGCACGAGGAGAAATTTTTCACCCCGTCTTTTTTTTCAACATAACATGCAATAATACAAGTTGTCAAAAACTAAATTTCAAAGAGGAGAAATCGAAAAACATGAACACTAAATATAACAAAGTGACTGTTTTTAAAGACACTGATGATAAGCTTTCAAAAGCTGTAGAAATTGTTTCTAATATAAGTATTCCCGATGACATTCCCCACGGTGATATGCCGGGAGATAAGATCGAGATCGGAGAGAGCCACATTGCCAAGGCCAGAACAATCTTTCCTTTATTGGTAAAAGAGCTTTCGGAGAAGATGGCAGCTAATCCTTATAAAAGAGCTGTTGTTGCTGTATGCGGAGGATCCGGAGTCGGAAAATCCGAAATTGCATCACTTCTGTCATATTTGCTTGAGAGTGCAGGAATAGGCAGCTACACAATGTCCGGTGATAACTATCCACACAGAATTCCAATGTACAATGATGCTGAAAGACTTCATACATTTAGAAAAGAAGGCATCAGAGGAATGGTTGACGCAGGTGTCATGAATCCTGATACAGTAGCTAAGATCAGAGAGTGGCAGGCAGCTGATGATGACGCAAACAAGGCACATTTAGAGACTGACACATGGTTCAAGAGCTATCTTGAAGCAGGTTCAAAGGGGCTTGATGAGTACCTCGGTACACCCAATGAGACAGACTTTGCAGAAGTTGATCAGATTATGAAGGCATTTAAGGACGGAGCAGACAAACTCTGGCTTAAGAGAATGGGACGTGATGAAGCATCCCTCTGGTATGACGAAGTAGATATGTCAGAGAAGCAGGTTTTAATAGTAGAGTGGACTCACGGCAACAGTGACTACATGAGTCAAGTTGATATTCCGGTACTTTTAAACAGCACTCCTGCTGAGACTTTGGAGCACAGAAGATCAAGAAACCGTGACGGTAAGCTGGACAGCCCATTCACAATGCTGGTTCTTGAGCTTGAACAGGCCAAACTTGTTAAGCAGGCTCACAAGGCAAAGATCATCATTTCAAAGGCCGGAGACATAATCAGTTTTGATGAATTTCAGGAACTTATGAAATAACATTTTGACAGGTTTTAAAATTGTCAAAATCTGCCACATTAACTGTCTATTATAAATAATGGAGTGAATTATTATGAAAAAAAATTTTGTAGACAATGGTCCGATGCTAAATGCTTACCCCGATAGTATGGGTGGAACAATGGCAGATATTGTTTCTGTCCTTTCAAAAGAAGAGTTTAAAGATGTATTTCAGTCTTTTTACATTCTCCCAAGTATTTTTAACACAGACCTGGACAGAGGATTTTCTGTAATTGACTACAGCATCAATGAAGAGATGGCAAGCGCCTCTGATATTGATAAGCTCGGCGAGCTCGGAATTGACCTTAAGCTGGACTTTATCTTAAATCATGCATCAGTTCTTTCTCCCCAGTTCCAGGATCTTTTAAAGAACGGTGAGAATTCCAAGTATAAGGATTTCTTCATCAACTGGAATAAGTTCTGGGAAGGCTACGGAGAGATGACTCCTGAGGGTTACATCCAGCCCGAAGAGAAATATATCAAGGATATGTTCTTCAGAAAGCCCGGACTTCCGATCCTTATGGTGAGAATGCCCGATGGAAAAGACGTTCCTTACTGGAACACCTTCTATCAGGAGGTTCAGTACAAGCGCCCAGATGCTCAGGACCTCATGGAGAAGATGGATATTCAGTATCTGGCAGCAGAGAGGCTTTCAAAGAGGATCTGCGAGAGCCTTGATGAGGGCAAGAAGCCTTCAGAGATTGATTTTACCGGCTATGAGAAATATAAGGATGCAGTAGTAGAGCTCCTTGAGTCCGGAAGACGTTATCTTGGTCAGATGGACCTCAACATCAAGTCAGACCTTGTTTGGGAGCACTACAGAAATACATTGAAGAGCCTCTCAGGCTACGGCGCAAGGATTGTAAGACTTGATGCTTTCGCCTATGCACCCAAGGAGCCCGGCAAGAAGAATTTCTTAAACGAGCCTGATACCTGGGACGTTCTTGAGAGGGTAAAAGAGCTTGCTGACGAGTTTGGAGTATCTCTCCTTCCCGAGATCCATGCAAGTTACAGCGAGAAGATATATGAGACTGTTGCAAACAAGGGCTACATGACCTACGACTTCTTCCTTCCCGGACTTCTCATCTATGCAATTGAGAACAGGGACGGTTCTGTCCTTGAAAAGTGGGCAAACGAGATCCAGGAAAAGAAAATTCGCGTAGTCAACATGCTTGGCTGCCACGATGGTATTCCGCTTCTTGACCTTAAGGGAATCCTTGCAGAGGAAGATATTCAGAAGATGATAGATACAATCGTCGGCAGAGGAGGCTTTGTAAAAGACCTTCACGGTGCCAAGAACATGTACTATCAGGTAAATGCTACATATTACAGTGCTCTTGGAGATGATGACAAGAAGATGCTCTTTGCAAGAGCAATCCAGATGTTCATGCCCGGTAAACCTCAGGTTTGGTACCTCGACCTCTTTGCAGGTAAGAATGACCACGAGGCAGTTAAGAGAGCCGGAGCAGGCGGACATAAGGAGATAAATAGAACAAACCTTACCCTGGATCAGATTGCTGATGCCATGAGCAAGGATGTTGTTAAGAAGCAGCTTGAACTTCTCAGATTCAGAAACACAAATCCTGCCTTTGGATTTGATGCGAAGCTGGATATAAAGACTGATGGAAGTGTTATGACCTTCACCTGGACAAACGGTGAAAATAAGGCCAGCCTTAAGGCAGATTTCTCAGACTATAGCTTTACGATTGAGTAAAAGACTGCACCTGAAGCATAGGTTCAGCTTCATTCATCTCTTTTGCCAGAGAAATTTCATAACCGATTCTTTTTGAAAGATATATAAGGCCTGCGCCCCAGAGCACATCTCCGGTGGCGTGGGCTGTTTCTACGTTATTCTCTATTCTTGCAACGAGTTCATCATGAGGGTATTTTTCAAGGACAACAATTGCTTCTTCAAAGTAAGGCTTCTGGATATCTTTCAGGCAGTCAAAGAGGAACTGTACTCCCACTTTGTTTGCCGGGTATCCGAGATTTTTAAGGAGCTTAACACCGTTGCAGATGCACATATCATCTTTGAAGGATTCAAGCCTGAACCATTCCGAGATGTTTTTTATCAAATTCTGATCGATCGCATAGGCAATCTCATGTATCTCCTCGTCCATCAGAACTCTGCTGTGGAGAGCTTCATCCGCAATACGCTTGTTGCGCAATGCTTTGGCGTGGTCTCTTGAATTTTGTGCATTCATGTTTCTTACTTCAATTTCCGAGAGCTCTTTTTCCCATCTGTATCTGAACTCATCCCAGTCAGCTGTTGCGAGGTTCTGGTAATTTCCCTGATAGATTCTTTTAAAAGCACGTGCACAGTCACCGGTGGAGATCATTGTGTGGTATGCGTTATCCAGGCGAAGTGTCCTATCAGCATTCAGGTATTCCATGAGGCCACCGATGAGTATGGAGTCGAACCTCCAGTCGCCGGCTCTGACCTGCGTTCCGTCAATCATGGTAATATCGCCGGTTGCTCCGTTGTAGTCATAAACCAGGTAAGTGGGGTAGTACTGGCCTTTTATGCAAAACCATCTGCCGCTTTCGCTTACCTCTAATCCGCGTACTTTCCTGCCTTTTTTATTTACATAAGGCTTAAACTTGTCCTCTGACAGGAGTCTGATACAAAGATCGCGCCCGAATTTGTTGCCCCAGTAGGGTACGGTTTCGACATTTTTAAAGTAATTTGCTACACGATTTTTGTACTTCTTAAAAAATGAAAAGCCGCCTATTGCCAAAAATGGCAGAGAGTCCTTCCCGGCAGTGCCAAAGAAAGCTAAAAGAGTCATGACTGCAACAAAGACAAATGAGCCAAAAAGAAATTTCGTTAAGAGGCTTCCGTTCCTGATAAGTCCTTTTATATAGTTCCACATTTCTAAACAATCAATCCTTTAAATAAATCAAATAATACATTGCTCCCACGCAGAGAGCGCCACCTATTATATTCCCAAGTGTAACGGGAATCAAGTTGGTGACAAAGTAGCCAAAGAGCGTTAGACCATCTGCTGCAATCCCGTAAACGGATGTTGCGATCATACCTGCGGGAATGAAATACATATTTGCAACGCAGTGCTCAAAGCCTCCAATAATGAATAGCATAACAGGGAGCCAGAGTGCAAGTACTTTTCCTGCCAGCTCGTCCGCTGCAAAGGAGCACCATACAGCCATGCAGACCAGGATATTGCACAGAATCCCTTTAAGCACTCCGTCGGCAAAAGAGATACCGGACTTAGCAACAGCTGTGCTGACAACAGCCTTGGCAAGAGCACCGTCTGCAAAGGCATAGGTGTGTGAGAAATTTGCAAGGAGGGCAATGATAAGTCCGCCCACCATATTTCCGAAATAAACGATAAGCCAGTTCCTGAGCATTCCCGAGAGCTTAGCTTTTTTACTAAGTACAGGAATGATGATAAGGCAGTTACCTGTAAAGAGCTCAGCGCCACCCACAAGCACCATGAATAGACCTATCGGGAAAACCACGCTGCTGACAAGCCTTCCTGTTGACGGATCCGGAGCACATACCGATGCGATCTGGCTTCCGAGACCTCCAAGAGCAATGAACGCTCCTGCCAGAATTCCCAAAAGGAACGTCTTTCTGAAGTTCATGTTGGTTTTGGCGGTTCCGACAGTTTCATAAGTGGTTGCGATAGCAGCAGGTGATTTCATGAAGAGCTCCTTTCAGATGTGTATTTTCTACATCATATAGTAGCTCAAAATAATACGAAATACAAGATATAGTTATACGGTCTTTTCGCGCAGCTGCTTCATGACAAACACATATAATATGATTGAGAATACGCCTGCTGTTACCCAGGCAGCAGCATCACCTGCAACGGCCATATTAAAGCTGTGCAATTTCATTGACAGAAATGCAGTGCCAAATCTTGCAAGTAGTTCCACAATGCCCAGCATAAGGGCAGTTTTACCGTATCCGCAGGCCTGCATTGCATTTCTGTAGATAAAGATCATTGCCAGCGGAATGTAGAAAGGAACGCAGGCATATACATAAGCTCTTGCGTATGGCAGGTAAGATGCCACATCAACACCGGGATCAAAGAAGAATCCGATGATCACCGGAAGAAGAACAACGCTCAGGATACCGTTGATGATCGAGTACACAGCAGCAATCTTCATGGCATCCTTGGTGCCCTGATTTACCCTGTCTAGATCGCCGTAGCCGAAGTTCTGTCCTGCATAGGCAGCAATTGTCTGGCCTATGGAAGGCATTCCTGCGGTCATGAGGTTTACAACCTTACCGGCTGCAGTAAATCCGGTAACGGCAGTTGATCCGTAGATGTTGATTGAAGACTGCATGACCATTGTTCCCGACGCGGTTATGCCGAACTGAAGCGCCATGGGAATACCGATGTTGAGCTGCTTAAGTGAATACTCCTTGTGCAGATGCCAGTCCCTGGCCTTGGGGCGAAGTACGGAAACCTTTCTTACAATATAGAACATGCAAAGGACAGCAGAAGCTGCCTGAGAAAGATCTGTCGCCAGCGCAGCACCGAAGGTCCCAAGATGAAATCCTACGATAAATACCAGATCAAGAACAATGTTCAAAAGAGCTGAGAAAATCAGAAAGTACAGCGGAGTCTTACTGTTTCCGATGGCTCTTAAGGACGCTGCAAGAAGGTTGTACCCGATAAGTGCGATACTTCCTGCGCAGATTGTTGAGATATAAGCATAAGCATCATTGTAAATATCCGCCGGTGTGTTCATCAGCCTGAGGAGCGGATGCATAACAGAGAGCGCAATAACAGTAACTACTGCGGTACTGATGATTCCGAGCAGGATCGCATTAACAAAGGCAACTCTTGCACCTTCATAATCCTCTGCACCGTACTTCTGGCTGATCAGTACGGTGTAACCTGTTGTCATTCCGTTTGCCAGTCCCATGATCATGAACATGATCGTTCCCGTGGATCCAACAGCCGCAAGAGCAGTGGGAGATACATATCTTCCTACAATAACGGTGTCCACCATGTTGTAGAACTGCTGAAATATAAACCCTAAGAATATAGGGAGAACGAACTTTAGTAAAAGAGTAAGAGGCCTACCCTTTGTCATAGATGATTCCATAATTATCCTCCGAAAAACAGTCAGCTTATCCTGTCTAAAATAGTATCAAGCGCTTTTTTGTGATAGTCTTTTTTATCAAACTTTGCCCACTTCGGCAGCTCTTTTCCCTGCTTGATGGCCTTCTCGATATGGCCGTAGTAGTCAAGCTTTTTGAGAATATGTTCATAGGACTCGTAAGCCTCTGCGAATTCTTCCAGCATGATCTCGCTTCGTCTTTTTAAAAGACTCATCATATCATCGATACTTTTTGCTTCATCTTTTTCATATTCAAAAAAGTCTTTTATCTCATTGATGGACATCCCGGCCTTCTTAAAGCAGTTTATTGCCTCGAGTTTTCCGATATGGTCTTCTGAATAAACCCTGTGTCCGCTCTCAGCTCTTTCGACATTTCTAAGAAGCCCGAGGTCTTCATAATACCTCAGGGTAGATGCTGCAACGCCGAATTTCTCTGATATCTGCGCTATTGTATATGTCATTTTTGCCTCCTGAAAAAGTTATTCGAAAAATGTTGTTGACTTCAAGTGTACTTTAAGTATTAAGCTTTGTAAAGAATCAAAAAAAGAAATAAAATTGTATATAGATAAGGGAGGTTTACCATGTATACAGCAAACGAAAACAGATATGAAAAGATGCAGTACAACCGCTGCGGAAACAGCGGACTTAAGCTTCCGGCAGTGTCTCTTGGACTTTGGCACAACTTCGGTGATACAGGAAATTTTGAGAATATGAAGCAGATGTGCTTTACTGCTTTTGACAACGGTATCACACATTTTGACCTCGCCAACAACTATGGTCCTGCTGAGGGCAGTGCTGAGAGAAACTTTGGCAAGATTTTAAAAGAGGATATGGCTTCCTACAGAGATGAGATGATCATTTCAACCAAGGCAGGCTACTACATGTGGCCGGGACCTTACGGCGAGTGGGGAAGCAGAAAGTACCTCATCGCAAGCCTTGATCAGTCCCTTCAGAGAATGGGCCTTGAGTATGTTGATATCTTCTACCACCATAGACCAGACCCTGAGACACCTCTCGAGGAGACTATGGAGGCACTTGCACAGATCGTCAGAAGCGGAAAGGCACTCTATGCCGGACTTTCAAATTACGATGGCCCAAGGCTTGAGAAGGCTACTGCCATTCTTACAGACCTCCATGTTCCGTTTGTGATCAATCAGAACCGCTACAACATCTTCGACAGAACTATCGAGAAGAACGGCCTTAAAGAGAAGGCAAAAGAGCTGAACAAGGGCATCATCTGCTTCTCACCTCTTGAGCAGGGTCTTTTATCCGACAGATATCTTCAGGGAATTCCTGAGGACAGCAGAGTTCGCACAGACGGAAGATTCCTTCAGGAGAACAGGATCAATGAGGACGTCCTTACCAAGGTAAGAGCCCTCAACGACATCGCTTCAAAGCGCGGACAGACTCTTGCCGAGATGGCACTTGCATGGATCCTTAAGGACGGCTATGTAACATCAGTCCTTGTCGGAGCATCCAAGCCTTCACAGATTCTTGATAACATCAAGGCAATTGAGAACATCACATTCTCAGAGGAAGAGTTAAAAGAGATTGATGCAATCTCCCAGGGCTGATTCCAAAATCAAATATAGCAAAAATCAAGAGGTCGCCTGAATAAAATCAGGTGGCCTCTTTTAATCTGTTCCATTCATCTATAACTTTGCCCATGTATTTGTAAATCTTGGCGGTTACTACGCTCTGGTCATCTTCAAACATGGATTCAATACCTGATACGGCTCCGGCGCCGGTGGAGTCGAAGGAGTAAGCTTTATCTTCGGAAAAGTAGAATCTGACACTTCCGGAGAGTTCGTTGCTGGATGCTGACTTGTCATAAAGATTTGCCAGATCCCACATCTCTTTTACACAGGCTTTCATAGCCGCATCGTCGCCAAGAGCGGAGAGCCACCAGGACTTAAGGAGCAGCATGATGGTCTGCAGCTTATGGAAATATGTAATCTGATCCGGCTTACTATAGAGCTTGGTGAGAGCTATGTTCATATCAGCCAGTTCTATGGCTTTTTCGAGATCTTTTTTACGGCCGCTTGCTGCAAGTGTCATGGCCATGTTTGTGATTACCCCGTATTGATCGGCACATATCCTGATTATGGCCATAGTCCCGTACTTTAGCGACTCCTCAAATTTGCCGGAGTTCATAAGGACGGAAGCGATGGAACTGTCGTTGCACCCGTCATAATTGATCTGTTTTAGCTCTTCCAGAGCTTTATCCGGATCCTTTTTTGTATAGAGCCTCGCAATCCTGTAACGAATGGAGTACTCGCTAATATGCGTGTCTGTATTCTGCGAAAGGTGTTCCATGCTGCGCTGGTAAAGGCTTATGGCTGTATCGCGATCTTTATCGTCGTCGCCTTCTGTATATTTAAGGTAAAAGAGCTCTGCGCAGCAATACAGTATCTTGAAGGTGTGCGGATAGCGCACCAGTGCATTGTTTGCTTCACTCACTGCCTCGTCAAACTTGTAGGCATGATACAAATCTTCTATGGAATCAACCATGTCATCGATATTCTTGGAGGACATATCATAGCCAAGGAGTTCATCGACTGAGACATTGAAGAAGTTTGCAAGCTCCATAAGAGTCATGATATCCGGTACATTGTTGCCGTTCTCCCACTTGGAAACAGCGCCAATGGTTACACCGAAGGCTTCTGCAAGCCCTTCCTGGGTCAGTCCCATTTCTTTTCTGTGCTTTTTGATGTTTTCTGATAACTTTAATTGCATAGCAACCTCTTTTACATTATTGTTCTTGATCTCATGGAGTAGTTGAAACCGCCGTTCATGAGATTTCTGTAGTTTTCCTGGTCATAGCTCTTATTAGCTGAAAATCCGTTTGTTAAGTTGCTGATCATAGTCTTGAAATTTACCATCTTTGTCATAACTTTCTCCTTCTCTGTGTGTGCTCTCGTGAGCAGTTCTTTGTTATGACTTAATGATACAGGGCTATATAAGGAATATTAACACACTATTTGTACAATTAGTACATAAAAATCTTTCCAATATGGAAAGTTAATTTCATAAAAATTTCATAAGTTTGTAAACGTTTACGCTTTTATTTATTATAGTAATGAAGTAAAATGATAAGTTGTACACAATCTACATTACAGGAATGTGTTAGTTGCGCGATTTTGCGTTATTGGTTTTGAGGAGAATTA
>JAEEGF010177054.1_pt1 | contig 15457 bp, 16 predicted proteins | sample 9134171 | NCBI WGS metagenome assembly JAEEGF01 (sample SAMN16246542, study PRJNA631951) | gut metagenome | biome: gut microbiome; feature: rumen; material: AP-attached | host: Bos | place: Iran: Karaj | collected 2018-10 | reverse complement strand
CATGAGCCCGACTCTGAACAGTCTGTGGAGTTTTATCTTACATCTGTCCAAAACGCACATCAGGATAAAGAAAACCAGGAAGCATCCGCCTATGTAAATGACCTTTATCGACATCATCAGTTCGCCGAGGGTCTCTGATCTTGCGTACATCAAATAGCCCATATTTGCGACGGGAATGAAAGCAAATATGAGCGAGAAATGTGTATCGAAATGCTTATGCCAAATAAAGATGTAGACAAGTGTCAATATAAGGGATATGTCAAAACAGATGCTATAATATGTACTCATGTTTTAAGAATACTATTTTTAAAACAAAATATAAAGAATAATTTAACTTTTTATGAATACTATTGACTTGGTGGTTGCCACCGGGTTTTTAATTGAGAACGGTTTTGGGACAGGTCTGTTTACAGACGGGCCTTAATTGTAACTGTATCAATGTTTTTATATAGGGTGAATGAAAATGGATTTACGTGAAATTATGGTTAATGAAAACGACGAAGAAAACAGCAGTGCCCTCATCGCAGGTATTGGAGAAGAGCTTTTTGCAATTCCTCTTTCTTCCATCTTAACAATAGAAGATGTGGCTGTATCCGAGATCTGCACTGTCGGTGGAGAGGATGTTATCCATCTCAGAGGAAGCGTTATTTCTTTGGTATATCTTGGAAAGCTTTTCGAATCAGTAGAAGGTGAGAACAAAAACAATATCACCGTTGTGGTATGTGACTATAACGGTTCTTGCTTCGGACTTGTGGTAGAAACTCTCTACGGTCAGAAAGAGATAAACAAGCAGTCCCTTGGTGTTCTCGATGATGTCAATTTCTTCAGCGGAGCAACTATCCTTGATGAAGAAAAGATCGCAATGATCCTTAACATGGAATCATTTGTTGCTTAAGGAGGTCCACATGTCAGAGTTAGCAGTATTAAATCAGTTGGAAGCAAAAGAAGAAACAAAGACTTATATAATATTTAATGTTGGAAGAGGAACCTACGGAATTGACGTGGCTTCTGTAAATACCATTATTCAGATGCCTAAGATAACAAGAGTTCCCAACGCACCCATAAACTACAAAGGTGTTATCAATCTTCGCGGTGATATTGTTCCCGTTATGAGCCTTCCGGGAAGACTCGATGCGAGAGAGGACGTCATGTCCGATGAAACAAGGATCATCATCCTTGACCTTGAAGATCTTGGACTTGTTGGCGTTACAGTTGATGAAGTAAAGGAAGTTCTCAACATCTCCGATAAAGAGCTTTATGATTCAACTCCTTTTGAAAAAGAAGATTCAACTCTCGTTAAAGGCGTTGCAAAAAGAGGGGATGACCTTATTTCAATCCTCGATATCAAAGCACTTATCAATAAATAAAAGGAAAGATGTCCACCGGGGTTAAGTGGACATCTTTCTGTTTAATGGCCACCTAACCCCGTCCCCGGGTGTCGTTTTTTTATTTTGAGGCCTTCTGCTTTTTGAAGGAGATGGTCTCATTTGACTGAGCCATCTTTACGATGTTTGCGATAGCTTTCTTAACGGGAACAATCTGGAGAACAGCGATGGTAACGATCATTTCGGTTAAGATGTAGCTGTAGTTGTAAGCGATTGAATATAAATTGGTTATTGACTTGGGGAACCACTCGGGCATGTAATCCATCCAGTACATATATCCGCCGATGGTGTGAAAAACGCCACGCATAAGGCATGCAACGATATATCCGATGAGAAGTCCGTTCTTTTTCTTATACCAAAAACCTGAAATACCGAGAGCGGTAAATGCAAGGAAGTAGTCGCAGCAGGTCTGGAAAGGAGTCAGGAAATAGGTTCCACCGGACTGAATGAACTGCAAGAGACTGTAAGCAAAGGCGGTGATAAGACCAACATTGATGCCGTAGGCATATCCGATAAAGGTAATGAAGAACATGGAGAAAAGAGTTACGGATCCGCCCATAGGCATCTCAATCTTTACGAATGATGTGGCAAAAGCAAGGGCAAGCGCGATTCCTGCAAATGCAAGAGTCCTTGAGGATAAGCCTTCAGCTTTCTGCCTGCGGCCAACAATGATGGCTGCAATAGCAATGGCAACGACAAGAAGGGCTATGACTGCGATATAGCCTGGTTTTGTTAGAGCGTAATAATCTCCGTCTGTGATGTAGGTGATAAAAAATGACATTTAAATGCCTCCTTCCGCCGGTACTAACCGGATCAAGTAATAAGGGTTTTAGGGCTATTGTATGTAGATTTACAAAGCCCGGTTCTCAGCGTCTCGGAAAATTCTTTCCTTTGCACCCCTGGCAAACGCTATGAAATTTAGAAAAATGCAATTGCATTTTACGATTAGTAATATTAATCTGTTATGTGTAGATGTGTCAAGTACCATTTACAACCAATGGATATTTTTAATCAATGACCAATAAACGAAAGGAATTAATATATGAGCAAGTTTGACAACAGCGAAGTAATTCAGAGATTTTTAAAATATGTAAAGATAGATACCCAGTCCAGCGAGGAGACCGGAACAAGCCCCAGCACCGAGAAGCAGAAGGAACTTGGTAGGATCCTTACCGCAGAATTAAAGGAGATCGGCGCAAGTGATGTTTTCTTTGATGAGGAGCATTGCTATGTTTACGGACGCATTCCTGCAAGCGAATCTAAGAAGGGTGGCAAGACTCTTGCACTTATCGCACACATGGATACTTCTCCCGAGAGTTCAGGCAAGGACGTTAAGCCCCGCATCATAGAAAACTATGACGGAGGAGACGTATACCTCGGAGATGCCAGCGGACTTACTTTAAGCCCCTCACAGTATCCCGAACTTAAGGATTATGTTGGTCAGAGCCTTATTGTTACCGACGGAACCACACTCCTTGGTGCAGATGACAAAGCCGGCGTAGCAGAGATCATGGCTACCGCATCTTATCTTCTTAAGCATCCCGAGGTAGAGCACGGCGAGATCTCTATCTGCTTTACTCCCGATGAGGAGATCGGAAGCGGCGTAGATAATATCGACATGAACAGAGTAAAGGCTGACTATGGATATACCGTAGACGGCGGCGCCATCGGAGAGCTTGAGTATGAGAATTTCAATGCTGCAGGCGCTACCGTTAAGGTTAAGGGTGTAACTGTTCATCCCGGAGAGGCAAAGAACAAGATGAAGCATGCCGCAAGGATCGCTATGGAACTTGACGCAATGCTTCCTGCACAGGCTAAGCCCCAGTTCACCGAAGGTTATGAAGGATTCTTTTATCTCACCGAGATGGAGGGCTCAACCGAGGAGGCTACCTTCCACTACATCATCAGAGACCATGATATGGCTAAGTTTGAGGAGAAGAAGGAGATCTTAAGAAGCGCTGTTACCTACATGAACGCCAAGTACGGCGAGGGCACCGCCCAGCTTACTTTAAAGGATCAGTACTACAACATGCGAGAGAAGATCGAGGAAGGCAACATGTTCCTCATAGACAATGCCAAGGCTTGCATGGAAAAGGTTGGAGTTGTTCCCAAGGTTCAGCCTATCCGCGGCGGTACTGACGGAGCAAGACTTTCATTCATGGGACTTCCCTGCCCCAATATCTGCACCGGTGGCCACAATTACCACGGAAGATATGAGTATGTATGTGCTGAGTCAATGGAAAAAGTTGTACAGATTTTGCTCGAAATAGTTAAGATATCGTAGCATTTTGATATTGAATAATCAATAAAGTATGTTAAAATATTGTCGACAATAGAATAATGAGAGGCGTAGTTTTTCGAAGAAGTCGAGGAGTTAACTATGAAAAAGTTATTTACCACTTTTTTTGCGACAATTCTGGCAATGACTGCACTGTGCGGATGCGCAGGCGGTACAGGAGCGTCTTCGGAGGCTAAAACCTCTAACAAAGCCACCTACGGGGGAACCGTAGTTGTCGGCATTCAGCAGGATATTGATGGTCTTGACCCCCACAAGGTAACGGCGGCAGGAACTAAAGAAATCCTCTTTAACATTTTTGAAGGTCTTGTAAAGTGCGATTCAAACGGAGACCTCGTTGGCGCAGTAGCCGAGGAGTATTCTCTTTCTGATGACGGACTTGTATATACATTCACCTTAAGACCCGGAGTAAAGTTCCACAACGGAAACGAAGTTACTGCCGAAGACGTTAAATATTCACTGGAAAGAGCAGCAGGTTTGCTTGATGGCACTCCCCTTGTATCACCTTTGAAGATTGTAACGGCAGTTGATATTGTTGATGAAAAAACGGTTCGTGTTACCGCAGACAGCGTCAATCCTGAGCTTATTTACAGCTTCACCACCGCCATCATTCCTTATGGCAGCGGAGAGGACGAAAACGCTGATCCCATCGGTACCGGACCGTTTCGTTTTGTCTCTTACACCCCTCAGGAGGGAATCGTAATTGCCAAGAACGAAGATTACTGGCAGAAGGGACTTCCTTATCTTGATGAGGTTGATTTCAAGATCATCACCAGCGCAGAGACCGCACTTGTTGAATTAAAGGCAGGAACCGTACAGGTTTATCCTTACCTTACCGATGCAATGGCTACCGAGATTGAGTCTTCAATGCAGGTACTTGTTGCACCTTCAGTAAACGTACAGGCTCTTTTCTTCAACAATGCAGTTGAACCCCTTAACAATCCCACTGTAAGACAGGCTATCTGCTATGCACTTAACCGTGAAGCTATCAGTGATTTTGTTGCCGGCGGCGACGCTACCATCATCAGCTCTGCAATGCTTCCCACTCTTGAGTCCTACTATGTTGATCTTAACGACACATACGGAACTCAGGGAAATGTTGAGAAGGCTAAGGAGCTTCTTGCTGAAGCAGGATACCCTGACGGATTTGATCTTACCATCACCGTTCCTTCAAACTATGAGTTCCACATGGATACCGCACAGGTTGTAGTTGAGCAGCTCAAGGCAGCAGGCATCAACGCTACCATCGATGCAGTAGAGTGGGAGACCTGGCTTTCTGACGTTTATACCGACAGAAATTATCAGTCAACCATTTGCGCTATTACCAGCGACATGACCCCCGGATACCTTCTTAACCGCTTTGAATCTACTTCAAAGAAGAACTTCATCAACTACAGCAATGCTGATTATGATGCAGTTTACGCTAACGTTGTAGAAGCAAAGTCACTCGGTGAGAGAGGAATCCTTTACAAGGAACTCCAGAAGATCCTTGCTGAGGACGCAGGAAGTGCATTTCTTCAGGTACCTGCAAACAAGGTGGCATTTTCAAATCAGCTTGGCGGATACAAGTTCTACCCTGTATACGTTCAGGACATGTCAACCGTTTACTACGTAAAGTAAGCGGAAATTCAGTACTAAAAACAATTCATCTGAAAGGAGGAAAACAGTATGACATATTTTATTAAGAAAACAGCGACTCTCATTATTACATTGTTTATGATGTCCGTACTTGTTTTTGTCTCCTTTCAGATAATTCCCGGGGATGTGGTGACCGCTATCTTAGGAACGGAAGCCACCCCGGAACGGGAAGAAGCCCTTAGAGCGGAGCTTGGACTGGACAAGCCTCCGGTTGAGAGATATTTCAGATGGGCTTCCGGTGTGTTACGAGGAGACCTTGGAGAAAGCTATCGCTACTCCAAAAACATGAACGAGATGATGCCTGTGGCAGAGCTTATCGGCGATAAATTGCCCGTGACTCTCTGGCTTGCATTTTTCTCACTTATGCTGACCATTCTTTTGGCCATCCCCATAGGAGTCCTGTGGGCGGGTACAAAGAATAAAGCCCTGGATGCGATCTTAAACGTCCTTACCCAAACATCCATGGCCATCCCTGCATTTTTCCTGGGTATCCTGGTAACATACCTTTTCGGTATCGTGTTAAAAGTATTTACCCCCGGCGGATATGTAAGCTATAAAAAGGACTTTGGCGCCTTTATCTCATATATGATATTCCCCGCCATTGCCATTGCCATTCCAAAGATCGGAATGACTGCAAGATTTTTAAGGAATTCAACCCTTACAGAACTTCGCTCCGATTACGTAAGAACCGCAAAGAGTAAGGGAGTAGATGAAAAGAGCATTCTTTTTAAGCATGTCTTGAGGAATGCAATGCTCCCTGTCGTAACCTTTCTCGGTATGATCATTGCAGAGGTGGTTGCAGGTTCCATCGTGGTTGAGCAGGTGTTCTCAATCCCCGGAATAGGAAGGCTTCTTATCAGCTCTATTTCCACCAGAGATTTCCCGGTTGTGGAGATCCTTATTTTGTACATTACAATGGTTGTTATCATTGTTTACTTTATCGTTGACGTTATCTACAGAATTCTTGACCCCAGGATCCGCGTAGAATAAAGATTTGGTAGAATTTGGATATTTAATGAAAAAAGACAGTACTAAAAACCCAAATATTTATCTGCTTGTAGGCGGCATCATGTGCGGTCTCATTTTGCTTTTGTCAATTGTTTCCCTTTTCTGGACGCCTTACAGTCCTACGGAAATGTCCGCGGCTTTAAGGTTTAAGGCACCAAGCTTTGCACATATCTTCGGAACGGACAACTTCGGAAGAGATATTTTTTCCCGCGTAATGAAAGCCATCGGAAGCAGCTTCGTAATAAGCCTTTTTGTTGTGGGAATCTCCGGAATCCTTGGAATCCTTATCGGTTCCGTTACGGGATACTTTGGTGGCATTGTAGACACTCTTGTTATGAGAGTTGTTGATGCAATCAATGGTTTCCCCAGTATCCTTTTGGCTCTTGTTGTTATCAGCCTTTTGGGAAAAGGAAAGCAGAACGTTGTTATCGCTCTTGGAATCGCTTTTACCCCCAGCTTTGTCCGTATCGTGAGAGGCGAGTTCATAAGGCTTAGGGACTCCGATTACATTATCAGAGCACGTTTAATGGGAACGAAAAAGATAAGGATCCTTTTCCTTCATATCCTTCCCAATATTTTTTCTACATTCTGGGTCAGCGTAATGATCGGATTTAACAATGCGATCCTTGCGGAATCGGGCCTTAGTTATCTCGGCATCGGTGTTCAGGCGCCGGATGCCACCCTTGGAAGCATGCTTAGCGATGCGCAAGGGTACTTAAACAGTTCGCCCTGGTACGCCCTTGCACCGGGCTTAACAATAGTCTGGATGGTGCTTAGCGCGGCAATGCTGAGCGAAGGAATCTCAAGGGCTAAGAAGTAGTTTTTGTTTTGAAGTATTATTATTTGAGGAATCGTAATTGATCAGAATAGATAACCTGACAATTTCATTTTTAGGGATCGAAGCAGTCTCAAATGTCTCTCTGGAGATCGCACCGGGAGAGATCTTGGGACTTGTTGGCGAGTCCGGCTCCGGTAAGTCCGTTACTGCCCTTACTCTTATGGGTCTTTTCTCCGATGAGGCTGAGGTCAAAAGCGGAACTGTAACCTTTGGTGATAAGGTTCTCATGGAGGCGGGAAAGCCTCTTGATGATTCGCTTTTAAGGTCTTATCGCGGAAGTCATATGAGCATGATCTTCCAGGAGCCCATGACCAGCCTTAACCCCACTATGAAGGTGGGAATGCAGGTTTCCGAGCAGCTTCTTTTGCATGCTAAGGAAAAGTATCCGACGGTTGCAGCAAGAAGAGAATGTGTTATTGAGGCATTTAAGAGCGTAGGACTTCATGATGCGGAGGCACTTTACGATAAGTACCCCCATCAGCTTTCCGGCGGTATGAGACAGCGTGTTATGATCGCCATGGCTGTTATCCTTCATCCTGAGCTTATCATTGCGGATGAGCCCACCACAGCCCTTGACGTAACTATTCAGAACCAGATCGTAAGGCTACTTAAAGAGATCAATGAGCGTGAGAACAACAGCATGATCTTCATCACTCATGATCTTAACCTTGCAAGAAGGATCTGTGACAGACTTATTGTCATGAAAGACGGTCATATCGCTGAGCAGGGAAAGACGGAAGATATCTTTACCAACCCTCAGACCGATTATGCCAAGAAACTTATTGCCGCTGTTCCCGGAAGAAAGTCAAAGCCGAGTATCATGTTCGAGGTCGGCTCCGAGACGGTAAACAACATCCTTTCTGTCAAGGATCTTAATGTATATTACAAAGAGCGCAGCAAGAAAATGTTCGGAAAGAGCATACACAGAATGGTGGTTGAAGGCGCTACATTTGATATTCGTGAGGGTGAGACCCTTGGACTCGTTGGAGAGAGCGGTTGCGGAAAGAGCTCTCTTTGCAAAGCGATACTCGGAATAAATAAAGATATCAAGGGCTCTGTAGTCAGCAAAACCGTTAGGCCTCAGATGGTCTTCCAGGATCCCTACAGTTCCCTCAATCCTTCAAGAACCATTGGTTGGCAGCTTGAGGAGCCTCTTTGGGCAATGGATGTTCTTGAAAAAGATATCAAGACCAACAAGGCCTGGAGAAAGCAGCAGGCTATCGAGATGCTTGAAAAGGTTGGACTTGATGCAAGCTATTACGATCGTATGCCCAGCCAGCTTTCAGGTGGACAGAGACAGCGTGTTAGCATAGGTCAGGCGCTTATCACAAGACCTAAGCTTATCTTTGCGGATGAGCCCGTATCTGCTCTTGATGTAACGATCCAGGATCAGGTACTTGACCTACTTAAGAACCTGCAGAAGGAATTTGGAATCGCATATTTGTTTATATCCCATGATATAAATGTTATTTACAGAGTAAGTGACCGTATCATGGTCATGAAGGACGGAAAGATCCTTGAGATCGGGGACAAGGAAGAGATCTTCAATAACCCGAAGGATCCGTATACCAGGGAACTGTTGGCGGAGTCATAACAGCTTCATTTTGAGGTGGAACATGTCAGTATACTTCATTGCAGACCTTCATTTTGATGACGAAAATATTAGAGTGTACGAGAATCGCCCCTTCGAAAACGTGGAGGAGATGAACCGGGCTATCATTGACAACTGGAATAGTACTGTTTCAGAGGATGATGAGGTTTATCTTGTTGGGGATATAGGAAATGAGAAGCATATCTCTGAACTTAAAGGAAAGAAGTATCTTGTTAAGGGCAATCATGACAGGCTCTCAAACGAGGAATACCGCAGGATTGGCTTTGCAGAAGTCTATGATAAACCTATCATCTTTAATGATTTTTGGATGGTTTCCCATGAGCCTTTGTATGTGAACAAGAATATGCCATATGCCAATATCTTTGGACATGTTCACGCAAATCCGGCGTATAAGACGGTCAGCATAAGGAGCTACTGTGTAAGCGCTGAGAGGATTGGATATACACCTGTTTCCTTCGAAGAGATAGCAGTGGCGGTTCAGGAAGAAGATAATAAAAAAGAGAATTAAACAGATAATAAAAAGCGTAGCAGAGAGGTGAATTCTCAAAGGCTACGCTTTTGTTGTTTCATGATATTCAGTTCAGTTATCTCAAAAGTACTTTTGTCAGTTCGCCGACGTAGATTATGTGATAGTCGCCGTCTTTATAGAACTCGGCGGGGATACTGTCATCAAGGAATCCTTCTTCGCTCATTACGCCGCGGTAGAGAGCTTTGCAGATAAGCACATTGCTTGCTTCCTCAATGAGGGGAACTCCTTCGTAATAGGTTACGTTTAGCCTTGCCCCCTTGATCTTGTCCTCGTCCTTTCCGGAAACCATTTCTAGATACTTAAGGGCTCCCCTGTATTTTTCATTGTCCAGGAAACTAATGGAAAACTCTTTGGAAGCATCTATAAGTTCTCTGGTAAAACGGTTTTTGCGAACACAGGCATAAACTATTTTCTTGCCCCACATCTGTCCGACACCGCCATAGGCAGCAGCGGTAGTGTTGACTCTTGTACCGTCTCCGGCAGTTATCAGCATTTTTTTGCCTTCAAACTTGTAAGGCCCACTCTCGATATCTTTCGGTTCAACAGGCTGAAATACACGCATAGACACCTCCATAAATATTTATTGTTTTCTTTATAATATCACGCAGAAAACCATGTGTCCAAAGAAAAGTTCCAAAGAAAAGTTTACTGCAAACAAAATTATGCTAACGATAAGAACTTTTTTAAAAACAGTTAAGAAATATCGATAAACGATAAAAATATATTGACATTTGTTTCCAGCGGTGTTAATGTATCCGTGGACGAAGCGAGAAGACTTCAAATAAAACGGGGAGAAAATGGCCCCATAACCCCGTCCCTGGGGGACAAAAGAGGAGGATTTATGAAACACGATCTATTTTCTAAATGTATCAAGATAGTAATCGCGGGAACGACACTGATCGGAATTGTTTGCTGTATATATTTGATTCCGGAGCTGGCAAGGGTATTCAGAATGTGGTATCCGGAGCAGGCATATTGGGCAACTCCATGGATGATATTCCTTTATGTATGTGCGGTTCCCTGTTTTGCGGCAATGGTGGTTGCGTGGATGATCGCAACGAATGTTGGCAAGGACCAGAGCTTTACGAAAAAGAATTCGAATCTGTTTAAGATCTTTTCAATCCTTGCTTTGGCAGACACCGGCGTATTTGGAGTGGGAAGCGTAGTTTTCCTTCTTCTTGAAATGAATCATCCGGGACTTCTGCTTGCGGATTTCCTGATAGTCTTTGCGGGACTTGCAATATTCATCTGTACTGCGGCGCTCTCGTACTTTACCGGAAAAGCCGCCAGCCTGCAGGAAGATTCGGATCTTACCATATAAGGAGGGCCATGATGAAGATAATCGTAAATGTGGACGTCATGATGGCCAAACGGAAGATTTCGTCTAACGAATTGGCCGAAAAGATCGGTATCACCCCGGCTAACCTTTCAGTCTTAAAAACGGGAAAGGCGAAGGCAATAAGGTTCTCAACCCTGATGGCGCTGTGCCATGAGCTTAACTGCCAGCCCGGAGACATACTGGAATTTATAGATGATTAACCTTTGAGGGGATTAAAGAGAGGAAAAGGAAAGAAAGATTATGAACGAATTTGAACAGAATCAGATACCTGCGCAGGAGCAGCAGGTATATACTCAAACAGTCAATGTAGCTCCTGTAGCTCAGCCTGTTTATCGGGTAAATGCAGAACCGATAGTCGAAAGGAAACCTTTTACAACAAGCCTTGTGGAAAAAATCGTATGTATTCTCATATGGCCTGTTTGTTACGTTTATTCCTGCATGTTTTGGGAGGGGACAAAAACCGGAAGTATCCTGTTTGGAGTATTCACCTTGCTATTCCTGATAATGGGCGAAGCCCTTTATTGGGAAAGAAAACGCAGTTTTGAAAGCTGGGCTTTTATGATCATGACGATCATGGGTGGAGTCAGCGCCACATTCAGATTTAGCGCCGTTTGGGAGCCCTACCAGATAGCATTCTTTACTCATCTTTTTGCGGTATATTGGATCCTTTGCCGTTCCGGAAGACTGGCTGAAGGAAAGACATCTCACCTGTTTATTTGGGACGGTATCACCGGATTTTTTGTAATGCCTTTTAAGAACTGGCCTCTTGATATAAGAACCTTTATTTCAATCTTTAAAGCTAAGGATAAAGAAGGTAAGTCAAAAAAGACCGGACTTATTGTTTTCCTTGCGGTGATCGTTGGATTGATTCTTTTGCTTGCAGCCATTGGCTTCCTTAGAAATGCCGACGACACCTTTGATGACATGATCTGTTATGTTGAAGATTTGCTTAGAATTGACTGGAGCTTTATCCCTAAGATCATCCTTACGATTCATATTGTATGTTACCTGTATGGTCTTATGGGTGGATGTAAGCGAGAGTCCTTTGAGCAGGTTTCTCACAGGGGAGATAACATCAAGAAGGTTATCGGAAAGCTTAATAAGGTACCCGGCGCCGTATGGGCAACCTTTATCGGAATCTTCTCCGTATTTTACATCATCTTCTTTGTGATGCAAGGTAATTACTTGTTTGATGCTTTTGTAATGAAGCTTCCTATGGAGTTTACTTATTCACAGTACGCCCGCAAAGGCTTCAGTGATATGCTTGGCATCATGGTTGTCAACTTTATCCTTCTTTGGCTTTCAACAAGGACATCATCAAACGCTCTTAAGGTGGTTAAAGTATTTTCAACGATCCTTAACCTTGAAAGTATGCTCTTTGCCCTTATTGCATTCCTGAAGATTGCAATGTATATTGATGCATATGGATATACTCCTTTGAGACTTCAGTCAATCTGGGGAACTTCAGTACTTTTCTTTGCATGTGTCTGCGCAATGATCAGCATGCTTTCAGGAAAGAAGACTTCAAGGGTATGGTTCATAGTAAGCGCTGCAAGCCTTGCGATCATTTGCGTATATCCTTGGATCAGTATTGCAGCATAGTTATAGGTTTAATGGGGAGTTAAAGAGATGATACTTACAGTAGATGTAGGCAACACAAACATAGTTATCGGATGCGCGGAGCCCGAGAATAAGAAGATCATATTTGAGGAGAGGCTTTACACCGACAGGCACAAGTCCGGCATGGAATTTGCCATTGCAGTGAAGTCAATCCTTGATATATACGGGATCAATGTAAAGGATTTGGAGGGAGGAATTATCTCTTCCTCGGTTCCTCCCGTAACGGAGCCCATCAGAGAGGGCGTTGAAAGACTTCTTGGAAAAAAGATCATAGAAGTAGGCCCCGGTATCAAGACCGGAGTTGATATTAAGCTTGACGATCCCTCACAGCTGGGTGCTGACCTTCTTGTTGGAGCTGTAGCGGGAATCTCCGAGTACGGAGCCCCCCTTATCCTTATCGATATGGGAACCGCAACTACCATCTCTGTTATAAATGTGGAAAAGAGATTCATGGGTGGAATGATCATTCCCGGAATCGAGGTTGCTCTTTCGGGGCTTGCCAAGAGATGCGCCCATCTTCCCGAAGTCGCCATCAAGAAGCCCGCAAAGCTTATTTCAGGCAATACCGTAGGAGCAATGCAGAGCGGAAGCGTATACGGTCATGCAGCCTGCATAGACGGTATGATCGACAGAATCTGGGAACAGCTTGGATACAAGACGACGGTTGTTGCAACAGGCGGATTTGCAGATGATGTTCTCCCTTGCTGCAAGCATACAGATATTAAACTGGATGACAGACTCCTTATCAAAGGACTTACCATTCTTTATGAGAAGAATGCAAAGAAAAAGAAATAAATAAAGAAATATTTTTGCAGGTTGAGTTTGCAAAATAGATAAAAACAACGAAACGGCGGGTCAATTTGATCCGCCGTTTGCCATATACTTTATAAGCTCGCCCATGAGTTCTGTATTATCTGTATTTCTTATTATTCCGATGACCACGTGACTTTCGTCCACGCCTTCGTTTACATACGCAAAATTCTTATTAAAGAGTTCGCTGTTTTCGAGGCATATGCCGCATGCCACTGATTCGCCCTCTATTTCAGTGTAATAAACCTTGTCTGAAAGAGCATTTATCTCATCTTCTGTAAGGTACTCGGAAAGGGGATAAAAGAAATCCTTCTCTGCATATACATTAAACCATTCCTCGCTTCCGCAGATGGCATCAACATCACCTGCCGCGATGTAAATGGCGAGGTTTTCACGGCTCTGGAAGCCCTGAGTTGCTGAAGAGGAGGGAGAACCCTCGCTTTCAGTATTTGCAGCTTCAAGATCTTTCTGACTGAACATGAAATTGGTATTAAAGTTGATCGTGTTTTTATTGAGGTTATATCCGTGTTCGCTTAAAAAAGGTTCTGTTATGGTTCCTTCTATGTCTTCGCCCACTGTGGGTACGGCATCAAGGACTGCCACATAAAGGACTTCGTTCTTGGATTTAACTAAGTGAACGATGGTGGAAATGATAAGGGCTATGGCGACTATTCCGCCGATGACCCACCATTTATAATAGGTCCAGAAATATTCCAGCTTTTTCTTGAAAGACTGATTTTTAATGCTTTCGCGTTCTTCTTTGAATTCATCCATAAGGGGCATGGTAAATTCCTCCTAAAACTGTATTTACAACAATGACAGTTTAGTGTTTTTGCAGGGTAAAAGTCAATTAATAATGTCTAAATTTTTGTGACAGTGAGATATTGCAATTAATTGTTTTACACTTTAAAATAATAAAGTCGGCAAACTATATTTTGTTAACGTGTATCGCCGAGAGCCGCCGGCATGCCGACATGCGGCTGAGGAGGAAAATTATGAAAAATGTTGTTCTTAAGAAGCTGATGGCAGCAGCCCTCAGCGCAGTAATGATGCTTTCTGTTTGTGCTTGCTCAGCCGGTTCAGCCGACAAGGGAAACACCTACAAAGTTGCAGTTATCAAGCAGCTTGACCATGCTTCCCTCGACGAGATCGCTAACGCAATTACCGCAGAGCTTGATGCTATCGCAGCGGAAAAAGGCGTAAAGATCGAGTATAACGTATACTCAGGTCAGAACGATCAGACAAACCTTATGCAGCTTTCAAATCAGGCTGTAGGTGATCAGGTTGACGCCATCATCCCCATTGCAACCATGGCAGCTCAGGTAGCTACCACAGCAGCTGAGGACACCAAGACTCCCGTTGTATATGCAGCTATTTCAGATCCTACCATTGCAGAGCTTACAGGAATCGATTATGTTACAGGTACCAGCGACGGACTCAACACAGAGTTCATCATGGACATGATCTTTGCACAGAATCCCGACATTACAAGCGTCGGACTTTTATATTCACTTTCAGAAGTTAACTCTGTAACTCCCATCGCAGAGGCAAAGGCTTATCTTGATAAGAAGGGAATCTCTTATGTAGAGGCTACCGGAAATACCAACGATGAGATCGTTGCAGCAGCTTCAAGCCTTGTAGCATCAGGCGTACAGGCTGTATTTACTCCCACCGATAATGTGGTAATGGCAGCTGAGCTTGCTATCTACGAGACCTTCGCAAATGCAGGAATCCTTCACTACGCAGGTGCTGACTCATTCGTTAGAAACGGTGCATTCGCTACCTGTGGTGTTAACTACACCGACCTTGGAACCAGAACCGCTGACATCGCGTTTCAGGCTATGACAGAGGGTATGGACGGACTTGAGGATTACTACCTTATGGATGGCGGTATCATCACCGTTAACACTGATACTGCAGCAGCTGCAGGTGCTGACTACAGCGCCTTCGCAGGAATGGGCGAGCTTGTTGAGGTTGTTACCAGCGAAGAGTAATTTGTAATTAACAATTTAGATTTTCTCAATTGGGGCAGTAGAGATATTGCCCCAATTTATAAGGGTTTTAGGAAAACGTTTTATAAGGGGGAACCGAAGTGCTTTTTATCATAAAGACGGCTTTAGAGCTTGGATTATTATACTGTCTTGTACCTATGGCTCTTTTTATGAGCTACAGAGTGCTTGATATTGCGGATCTTACCACCGACGGATGCTTTGTCCTGGGAGCGGCGGTATCCATTCAGATGGCTGCAATAGGTCATCCGATCATAGGAATACCGGTAGCCATGCTGGCGGGAGCCTGCGCGGGATTTATTACCGCATTTCTTCATACAAGACTCAAGATACCTTCAATCCTTGCCGGAATCATAACCAACACCGGCCTCTA
>JAEEGF010495208.1_pt1 | contig 15460 bp, 11 predicted proteins | sample 9134171 | NCBI WGS metagenome assembly JAEEGF01 (sample SAMN16246542, study PRJNA631951) | gut metagenome | biome: gut microbiome; feature: rumen; material: AP-attached | host: Bos | place: Iran: Karaj | collected 2018-10 | reverse complement strand
AGTCCACGATGTTTTGGGCGAGGGTGGGGCCCAGGCCGGCGATGTAGGTAAGCAGTTCCTTGGAGGCGGTATTGACGTTTACGCCCACGCTGTTGACGCAGCTCTGCACGGTAAAGTCCAGCGCTTCCTTGAGCCTCGTTTGGTCCACATCATGCTGGTATTGTCCCACGCCGATGGACTTGGGGTCTATCTTGACCAGTTCGGCCAGCGGGTCGAGCAGACGGCGGCCGATGGAAACGGCACCGCGCACGGTCACGTCCTTGTCGGGAAACTCGTCACGGGCAATTTTGCTGGCACTGTAAATCGATGCACCGTTCTCGCTCACGACAAACACGTCGATGGGACGGCGGTAGCGGATGCGCTTCAGGAATCGCTCGGTCTCACGGCTGGCAGTGCCGTTGCCCAGGGCGATGGCGTCGATCTTGTAAGCCTCGGTTAGCGAATGGATTTTTTTAGTTGCGCCCTCGATGTCGTTGTGGGGAGCGGTAGGGTAGATGACGTCGTTGTGCAGCAGGTTGCCTTGTTCATCAAGGCACACGACCTTGCAGCCCGTGCGGAATCCCGGGTCAACGGCCAACACACGCTTGCGACCCAGCGGTGGAGCAAACAGCAATTGGCGCACGTTTTGGGCGAAAGTCTCGATGGCTTCATCGTCGGCTTTCTCTTTGGCGGCAGAGGCAAACTCGGTCTCGATAGATGGCTTGATGAGGCGCTTGAAGCTGTCCTCGGCAGCCTCTTCAACCAACTGAGAGGCTTCGCCGTTACCTTTAACGACGATGCGTGCGATGTTGTCGAGCGTGCGGTCATCATTGATCTCGATGCCCACCTTCAAGAACCCTTCTTTCTCACCGCGGCGGATAGCCAGCAGCTGGTGCGAAGAAACGCGTTTGAGTGGCATCGAGTATTCATAGTAGTTTTCGTAGTTGCGGCCCTCGATTTCCTTGCCCTTGACAAAATGGGACACGAGCCGCGCGTCATACTTGAAGCCGCGCCTGACGGCGTTACGTACCGCCTCGTTCTCGCTCACCCACTCGGCGATGATGTCCTGGGCGCCGGTGATGGCGGCATCGGTATCGGGCACCTTGTCACCGTCAACAAACTGTCGTGCACGCTGCTCGATGTTGTCACCACGCTGCGACATGATGATTTTGGCCAGTGGCTCCAGACCCAGTTGGCGTGCAGCCTCGGCGCGCGTCTTGCGTTTGGGTTTGTATGGCAGGTAGATGTCCTCGAGTGTCGTGGCATCCCAGCAGTTGTTGATGCGGTCGGCAAGTTCGGGCGTGAGCTTGTCCTGCGCCTCGATGGTTTTGAGAATCGTGGCACGGCGCTTCTCCAACTCGCGGTAGTAGCGCAGCCGCTGGTCGATAGACTGGATGGAAAAGTCATCGAGGTTGCCGGTGACCTCCTTGCGGTAGCGGCTGATGAACGGGATGGTAGCACCGTCGTCAAGCAGATGGACGGTACCTGCCACCTGGTTGATAGGGATGTTGAGCTCTTGGGAGATGAGGGTTGAGAGTTTGTCTGCCATATTTCGTGGTTGTTTGTTTTTTAAAAATGAAGCTAACGTCTAACAGCTACTGCTTCTTTTTCAACGTGATGACGGTAATTTCTGGCGTGGCGCCGATGCGCATGGGCGGTCCCACCATGCCCGTGCCGATGTTGACATAGAGCCAGCGCCCGCCCTCGTTGTAGGCTCCGCCCCACTCTGGATAGCGGAAACTTGCCGGCGACCAGCGCCAGTTGCCCAATGTGAGCATCATCTGGAAGGCGTGGGTGTGGCCCGCCAGCATCAGGTCGATATTACTGTTGGTAAGGGTATTGGCCCGCCAGGCATAGGGGTTGTGTTGCAACAATATTTTGAAGTTGGCATCCCGAAGGCCGCTGTAGGCGCGCACAAGGTTGCCACGTTTCTCACCGGGGCGGTCACCGAAGTTCTCAGTCCCGATGAGCACAATCTGCTCATTACCGCGCCTGATGAGGGTGTAATCGTCGTTGAGCAGCCTCCAGCCTGCCTGCTGCTGCAGGTCGCACAGGGCCTTGCGGTCGGCCAGCTTGGCTTGTTCGTCCTCCCAGGTCACATAATTGTCGTAGTCGTGGTTACCCAACACCGAGAACACACCGTCAGGGGCATGTAGCATGGATAGCAGGCCGCGGTAGGGTAGGGCCTCACAGGTTTCGCGGCTCACCAGGTCGCCCGTGAAACATATCATGTCGGGATGCAATGCATTGATGGCGTTGACTTGCTTCTCGACGATGGCGGTGTGCCCGTCATAGGTGCCCAAGTGGGCATCGCTCCACTGCACGATGCGGTAGCCGTCAAATGCCTCGGGCAACCGTTCAAATTCCAGTGTCACCTCACGCACCTCGATTTTGCCGGGAGTGACGATGGCGCCCCACCACATCATGCCGAACACCAGTGCCGCAACAACTCCGGAGCATGCTGCCGCCCACCTCGCCTTGAGCCAGCGTCCGATGCCATACACAACCATTCCCAGCGCTTTGGGCACCAGGATGGCAAAGAAAGTGTATAGCATGTACTGACAGGTGACAAAGGTGCTGTTAGGCATCGCGGCACTCGACATGGGCAACACGCCGATGGCAATGACCAGTCCTGCCGCCAGCAACGCCAGCAGGGCATTGAAGCCCATCACCCAGCGGTAGCCGTTGCGTCGCAGCCGTCGACAGATGTATGCATCCATGGCGATGCACAGCACCACCATGACGATGAGTCCTAACCAGTGAACCTTCATCTTTTTTAGGCGGTAGGTTTTAGATGTTAGGCATTAGGTATTAGGTATTAGGCTTTAGGTGTTAGGTGTTAATGGTTCACGCGCTGACGCGGATGCCCCCTAAAACCTAAAGCCTAATGCCTATGTGCTACTTCGTGGCCTCCAGGTAGTTGGTGAGCGGGTTGCTGTACATCTGCAACATCTTGTTGTACATGTAGAAGCGGTCGGCCTCGCTCAGCTTCATGCCCTCGGTCTTGTCAATCTGGCTTGACAGGTACTGTTCAAACTCCTCACGCTCCTCCTGCGTGTAATGGTCGGCGAAGTGCTTGTCGTCAAACAGGATGTCGTGGGCGATGTAGTTGTTCTTGTAGATCTTGTAGTTCTGATGGATAGCGTGGTCGATGATGGCGCACACGCGGTCCACCTCCAGGAATTTGTCCAGACCTTCAGGAATCTTGTCCAGCTCCTCGTTGATGCAGGGCGTGAAGGCATAGTGCACCTCGCCCTTGTGGCCGATGATACCAGTCTTCATGCTGATGAGGTCGTCCTCGGGTGCCTTGCGCCAGTTGGGGTTCTTGCTCTTGCACAGGAACTCCTTGGCCTTCAGGTAGTCGTTGGGATCATACTCATAGCTGATCGAGATGGGGGCAATGTTCAGTTCCTTGAGGCTCTCGATGAAGGACTTGTCGCGGTTGCCATAGGCCAGCATCTTGATCAGGCTCTCCTGCGTGCGGTCGTTGCTGTCTTTGCAGCGGCCCTCACGCTGGGCAATCCACAGCGAGGAATGTTTCTGCTGCACGGCAAAGTGCATGTAACCCGACAACTGCACGGCGGCGGTCAGCGTCTGGATGCGGCCCAGGTTGCGCTTGACGATGAAACTCTTGTTCATCCGCACCAGCTTGGTAATCCAGTCATAGATGAGCAGGTTGTTGCCGATGGCAATCTCACATGCGTCGCGTCCGCCCTTGATGAGCAGATAGCTCAGTTGGGCCGAGTCCAGCACGATGTCGCGGTGGTTGGTGACAAAGGTGTAAGGCACTTCCTTGTCCAGGTTCTCGGCGCCGCTTGTGGTCAGCGTCGTGGCGGTTTTGGCCATCAAACCTTCAATAAAGGGCTTCATCACCTTCACTTGGAACTCGTGCTTGCCTTGGATGTTCAGCAGCACTTTCTTCAGGTCGGTGTACTTGTAGTTGGGCAATGCCATGGCCACGATCTGTTGGAAACCAGGCTCCTGCACCAGAATCGTCATCGCCGTCTGGAAATCCTTGTCAGGCAACGGACAGATGTCCTGATACTCCACTGGAATGGGTATGTTTTCGTTCTCTATCATAGTGGTTTGTATTAGGGAGTAGCCATGCGGCCCTCACGGTTTTTGTTCATTCTTTCTCAACCCACAAAGATAAATATTTTCTGTGAAAAACGCTATATCCTCATTGTTTTTTTTCAAAAACGCCTTCTCCAACTGTGACATTGCAAGTTATGAGCAAAATGAAAGGTCAGATTCCAAGAATGAAACCTGACCTTTGTGGTATTGTTGTTAAACTCGGTGTTTAAGGAGTTACTTCAACATTTCCTGGACGGCGCGCTCGAGCTGGCGGTCGTGGCCCGTGAGGTAGTCCTCGGGGGTATTATAGACTTCGATGTCGGGCACCAGCGGTGTATTTTCGCAGTAATTGCCGCGCATGTCACGACAACCCACTTGCGGAATGCCGAATATGAGCGAACTGTCGATCAGCGTCTCCCACCACACGGCGGTCATTGTGCCAGCCACTGGGGTGCCGATGAGTTTGCCGATACCCAACTCGCGATATACCCACGGGAAACCGTGGCCGTTGCTGTAGTCGTCTTCACACATCAGCACACATGAGGGCTTGGTCCACTTGTTGAACGGATCGACGCCGACCACCTTTCCATGGGGCACAAATTCCTGGTACTGCTTGCCGTCGAGCAGGGTGCACAGGTCGTCGTGCAGCCAGCCTCCGCCGTTGTGGCGCTCATCGACGATGACGGCCTTGCGATTACGGTTGCGGTCGCTCAGCAGCTCGCGGTAGACGGTACGGAAGCTCTCGCTGTCCATCGACTTGACGTGGACATAGGCCAATTGCCCTCCTGACAGGCTGTCGACCAGCGCACGGTTGCGGTCCACCCAGCGCTTGTAAAGCAATTCCTGTTGCTCGCCCTTGTTGATGGCCTTGACGCTGACATCAAAGCGCTTGCCGCTCTTGGGATTGAAGATAGAGACGCGGATGGGCTTTCCGGCCTTTCCGTCGAGCATCCAGTTGTAGTCCTCGCCAGCGAGGATGTCGTGGCCGTCAATCTTCTCAATGATGCATCCGGCTGTGACACCCGTTTTCTTTACGTCAAACGGTCCGCGCTTGATGACCTCATCAACCTTCAAGCCGTTGCCTTGGTAACTGTCGTCGAGGAAAAGGCCCAGGGCGGCAGTCTTGAGGCTGGGGCCTGCGGGGTTGTAACGAGCGCCCGTGTGGGACCCGTTCAGTTCGCCCAGCATCTCGCTCAGCATGTCACGGAAGTCGTAGTTGTTGTTGATATAGGGCAGGAAACGCTTGTAGTTCTCGCGATAGCCTTCCCAGTCCACGCCGTGGATGTCCTCGACATAGAACTTGTCCTTAACCTGCTGCCAGATGTGGTTGAAGATATATTCCCTCTCTTGGTAAGGACGGTAATTAAACGGAGCCTCGAAGTTGACGGCCTCGGGTTTGCCCTTGGCCAGGTCAATCTTCTTGATGCCTTTAGTGGTCAGGACAAACAGGTTCTTCATGCCCTTGTCGCCTTTCATGGGCCCATGTCCCACGCCTTTCATGACAATTTCGGTCTTGTTCTCCCGCAGGTCATGCATCCACAGGTCCATGTCGCCCTCAAACGCGGCCTGATAGTATAGGGTGTCACCGCCATTGCTGAGCACGGCGTCGCCCAGGCGCGACGAGTTTACCGTCAGGCGCACGATGCGGTCTCGGCAGTTCTCCAAGTCAAACTGCAGAGGGGCAACGGCAGGCTTTTCGTCATCAGCGCCTTTTTTCTTGCTGTTTTTCTTATTGCCTTTCTTGTCTTTGCTGGCCGTTTGCTCCTTGTCCTGCTCTTTCTTCTTTTCTTTCTCGGCCTCCTCGAGCAGCACCTTCTCCTCCTTGTTCATGGTGAAGTGTTCATAGGCGTCCAGATCAAAGAACATGATATAGATGTCACCCTCTGCACCCCAGCTGCCATGGCTGCGGTAACCGGCACGGTCGCTCTCAAAGGTCATTGCCTTGCCGCCGAGGACCCACTTGCCGTTGCTCTCGTTGTAGCCGCTCTCGGTCAGATTGTGTACCTCACCGTTTCCCGAGGCGCTGATCAGTGCCACATCCTGGCTGTTCCAACCGCCGGTGCCGATGTAGCTGGACAAGAGCCAGCGGCTGTCGGGGCTCCATTCAAACCACACGTCACCGTCGCTGTAGGAGTAGATGTACTTGCCGTCCATCAGGGTGCGCACGGCCTTGGTCTTTACGTCAACGGCACGCAGGGTCGCACGGTCCTCGAGAAAGGCGACACTCTTGCCGTCGGGACTGTATTGGGGCTGGATGGAGGTGTGCCCCGTGTTGGTGAGTTGTTCCTCGACCAGATCGGTGGCGTAGGCAAATGCTTTCTCGTCCTTGTTCTTGATGCTCGTCTGGTAAATCTGCCACATCCCGTTGCGTTCACTGTCATAGACGATGCTTCGGCCGTCGGGCGAGAAGTCGATGGTGCGCTCCTGTTCGGGGGTGTTGGTAATCTGCTTGGTGGTGTTGTATTCCACCGAGGTGACATACACGTCGCCGTGCATCACAAAGGCGATTTCCTTGCCGCTGGGTGAGACGCTGATGGCTGTTGCTCCGTCGCGCTTAATCTGGCGAATCAGCTCCTTCTCACTGCGGTCGGCATGGATGGTGATGTCAACCTTCTGGGGCTGGCTACCCTCACGCAGGGTATAAACCTCGCCATTATAGCCGTAGCACAGCATGCCGTTGTCGGCTACCGTCAGAAACCTCACGGGGTGGTTCGTGTGGCGGGTGAGCTGGGTGGGTTGTCCGCCGATACTGTTTTTATAGACATTGAATGTTCCGTCCTGCTCGCTCAAGTAGTAATAGGTTGAGCCGTCGGGTGCCCAACGAGGCGTGCGGTCCTCGCCGTTGAACGTGGTCATCTTGGTAAACTTGCCGTTTTGATTCAGCCAGATGTCACGGGTGATGGAACTGGTGTGATGCTTGCGGTAGGGGTCCTCATAGCCCTTAATGTCATGGTAGAGGATGTCACCGTTCCCGTTGATGTCGAGGTCCTGCATCGGCAGTTCCGAGAATAGGCGCGCCCGGCCACCCTCGGTGCTCACTTGATAAACCTGGGGGAATGAGCGGCTGGCAAACAGAATGGACTTGGCCGTGGGGATATTGGTGGCCTCAAAGAGCACTGTACCGTTGTCAAGGAAGCACAGCGGCGTCTCGTTACCGCTGTCGGTGGTGAGGCGTTTGGGTGCCCCTCCGTCCTTGTCGATGAGATACACATCGAGGCTTCCCTCTCTTGCCGAGGCAAAAGCGACACGCTGGCCGTCAGGACTCCACACGGGGTAGGCGTCATATTCGGCATTGGAGGTCAGTTGACGGGCTGTACCGCCTTGTACAGGCACCGTGAACAGGTCGCCCTTATAAGAAAATGCAATGGTGCTGCCGTCGGGGGAGATGGCGCAAAAGCGCATCCACAATGGATTGGTCTGTGCTGTGCCGACAACAGCCACCAGCAGTGCGGCCATCACGGCCAGTTTCCTTGAAATGTTCATGCTAGAAATGTATTTTGGTTAGTATTTCTCTCAAATGTGATAGATGACTTTCCTGAAACGAGGAAAGAGTCGTAAAGGGTTATTTCGAGGCGAGGTTGCGGGCATAGTCTTCCCACTTGGTGATGAGGGCGGCCATGTCGGCGGGGAGGTCGCTGTCAAAGTCCATCTGCTCACCGGTCTCAGGGTGTACGAAACCCAGCGTCTTGGCGTGCAGGGCCTGACGAGGGCATAACTCGAAGCAGTTGTGGATAAATTGGGCGTAGCTCGACGAGCGGTTGCCGCGCAGAATCTGATCGCCGCCGTAACGGGCATCGTTGAACAGCGGATGCCCGATGTGCTTCATGTGGACGCGTATCTGGTGGGTACGGCCTGTCTCGAGTTGGCATTGCACGACGGCCACATGGGCCAGATTCTCAAGGGTGTGCCAGTGGGTGACGGCATGTTTGCCCTGGTCGCCGTCGGGGAACACCTTCATCAGCACGCGGTCGCGTGGATCACGCCCGATGTTGCCCGTCACGGTGCCGTCCAGTTCTTTCATTTCACCCCACACCACGGCGATATACTGCCGCTTGGTGGTCTTCTTGAAGAACTGGGCACCCAGCGAGGTCTTGGCATTGGGAGTTTTGGCGATGACGAGCAGACCGCTGGTGTCCTTGTCGATGCGGTGCACGAGTCCCAGGCGCGGATCGGTCACGTCATAGTCAGGGTTGTCCTTGAAGTGCCAGGCCAGCGCATTGACCAGCGTGCCGTCAAAGTTGCCGTGGCCCGGATGCACCACCATGCCGGCGGGTTTGTTGACCACCATCAGGCTCGCGTCCTCATAGACGATATTTAACGGGATGTCCTGGGCAACGATTTCGCACTCATAGCGGGGGCGGTCCATCACCACGCTGATGACATCGCCAGGATGCACACGGTAGTTGCTCTTGACAGGGCGGCCGTTTACGCGGATACACTGCGCCTCGGCAGCGTTCTGCACGCGGTTGCGGCTGGTGCCCTTGATGCGCTCCACCAGATATTTGTCGATGCGCAGCAACACCTGTCCTGGCTCCACCACATAGTGGTAGTGCTCCCAATAGTCACGCCCGTCCTCGGTAAAGTCGGGCTCGCTATAGTCATATTGGATCTCGTGTCCGCCTGTTTCCAGACCTTCGTCAAGGAGTTCGTCGTCCATTGCCATGGCACATCAGTTCTTCTTCTTGTCCTTGTCTGACTTCTTGTCTTGGTCTTTCTTCTTGTCCGACTTCTTCTCTTGCTCTTTCTTCTCCTCGGCGGCTTGTTGTCTGCGCTCTTGCTCGGCGCGCTCCTGAGCAGCCTTCAGCTCTTGCTCATAGGTTTCCTGAGCATCCTTATAGTTGGCCTCATCAATGGAGTCCATCAGAGCGGGGTCAAGCACTTGTTCGGGGTTGATGTCCACAATCGAACCGTCACCCACCGAGATCTTGATCTGGCTGTTTACGCTCACGGGCGTGCTCGGTGCCACATTGTGACCATCGACGCTCACTTGCAGGATCAGACCGTCCATTTCGCTGGGAATGCTGTCCAGCGTCACGTGCTTGAAGCCCATGGCCTTGAGCATGGCAACACCTTGTCGTCCAGGCAGGTCAACCAGCTTGGGCAACGGGATAATGGGCGCATGGCTCGCATTCACGTTCAGGTAGATGATACGAATTTTCTTGATATAGGATTTTGCCTTGGGGTCCTGGTCGATAACGGTCCCCGGCTTGTAGTTCTCGTAGAAGGTGGTCGAGTCGCTGATTTCCCAACGAAGACCGGCATCATCGAGGATTTCGATGGCCTTCTCCAGCGGCAGGTTGCGCACGTCAGGCACCTGCACCTGCTGGCCATGGGAGGTAAACACGTCGATAAACAGCAGGGCGATGTAGCCCAGCGCCACCAGTGCCAGCGCCATCAAGACGGAATTCACCAGGATGGGGTGGCGGTCACGAAAGCGGTCAAACCCGCCCGTATTGTTGTCGTTATTATTGCTCACGGTAATTCAATAGTTTAGTTACAATCTGCAAAATTAGTGCAAGTCGAACACAAAAGCAAATTTTTAATTTGATTTTGTTGAGACGCAGCCTAATTTCGACAGCGCCAGCTGTCAACATCAGTGCAAGTCGAACACAAAAGCAAATTTTTAATTTGATTTTGTTGAGACGCAGCCTAATTTCGACAGCGTCAGCTGTCAACCGCAGTGCAAGTCGAACACAAAAGCAAATTTTTAATTTGATTTGGGAACGATGTAGCAGTTGGCCCTGAGCATTTTTTAAACCCAGTGAATCCAATTACACGAAGTGTATTCGTAGTATATTAGATAAATTCGTGAAATTCGCATTAGCCCCGCAGGGTTTGTGCCAACTGCCATATCATTGCCAATTTTTGATTCGATTTTGTGAAAATGTAGATTCACTAATCGGATATTTCAAGAGCTTGAGATATTAGCCTGCAAGTTTACATACGGTGATTTAGATTTAATCTCGTCATCACTAACTTATTGATTTACAATGCATTTGTTTATGTCATTTTTTTGTGCTATATTTGTAGACAAATTTTCAACTTTTTCCGTCATTTATGAACATTATCTTTGCTGCCTTGTGTGCCTGCCTCAACCTGGTGGGCAAGCCTTTTGGCTGGGACTATCAGAAGACCAGCGTGTATATCTGCATCCACTTATGGCCACTGCTCTGTGTCGCCATGTCACTGGTGATGCTTGCCTGTGCAGTCACAACCACCAATCCGTTGTGGATCACAGCCTGCGCAATTTATGCAGCGCTCAATGCTTTCGGCTACTGGATTGTGGTGCGCCACTACTACCCCGGCACCATCAATGAAATCTTTGAACTCTGCATGGCCGAACTCATTGTCCTTGCCAAACAGTGGCACACCACCTATCCTGTAGTCAACCTTGTCATCTACATACTCCTGTTTGCCGCTATTATGGCCTTCGACATCTGTTTAATCCTGTTAATGCTGTAAATTATGTCAAAGATTAAGCAAACCCTTTTAGCTGTAATTGAAGCAAACACTAGCGGCGAGCCCCCAGACCTAGACCAGGCCGTACGGGAACAGCATGACGGAACCCTTTACAGCCTTGTTCCCGACAATGAACGAAGGGCTCTTTAGGCTCCTGGAATCATAACCAGGAACCAGGCCGAGAATTATCCAGAAACCTTGTACATCTTCACGGACAACACCAACCGTGACAGCGGTTACACCGTCATTCCTGAAACAAGTTGGTATGCACAGAAGTACAAAGGCGCTAATGGAGGTCATCCCCTGCATTATCCGAGCAAGACAACTGCTGTAATGCGCGGACTTGACAATGCAAGGCCTGTAACAACCCATCACCACCAGGAAGAACAATATTATAATATAATATCACTGACAGAATATGGCTATGAATTCAGAGAAAAACGAGAACAAAACTCAAGATACCTCAACAACGCCGCAAGACAGGAACTCTACAGACAATACCTGGAATCTGGAGAAGGCAAGGGCATTCGCGCAAGAGCTGCTGAAGGACATCCCGTCAGCACAGAGGAAAGGCAGCGTTATAATTCCTGTCAAAAAGCGTTAGCGATTTGCGAAGCCGCTGCACAATTCCCTGATGTAGAAGATAAAGAACACCATCAGGAAGAGCAGAGCTCACAGAAACCAAGCGTAAGGCTGTAGCAGATGAGGCAGTAAGGGCCTGGACGAGAAGTACAGGCAACTAGGCTGCTATCCCAAAAGAAAACCCAAAACTTGAATCGGGTCTGATAATTTGAAAAAATTTGCTATCTTTGCGGGTGTATGGAAAAAGACTTTGACAAAATAGCGGAACGGCTTTTGGAGGCCCCTTATTGGGTGATTGATATGCTGCCGATGCAGGTGCCGCAGGGTAGTGCAGGACAGTTCTTCACAGTGGAGCGGTACTACCTTAAAGCCCCGCAGCACGAGCGCATGTGTCGCCGATTTGCAGACGTGTTGCTGAAATTGAACTGCTACCATGACCTGATGGTCAGCCATGATGATGCGTGGTTCAGTAACCCCGGGCCAGCGATGTTGGTCGAGTGGCTGACAGTAGCCCTGCGGCGTGGCCACCTGTGTGCGCTGATTGACGATGGCGCGTCACTGATTACCGCCAGCAGTGGCAATATCTGCATGACGCTTTACAACCCCTCTCCCGATCTGCTGCAACTTGTCCAGCAACTGGCCTCCGCCGCAGGCCTTTTCCTCTGGCAACCAAAAGGGAAATCATAACTCTCTACTCAGCCCCAACAAGTATCGCCTTAGCGTGATATCACTTTGGGCGATTGGGAAATGCATCACAATGAATTCGTCTGCTTCTCGATAAATTACTATAAACCAATTAATTACCAATTACAAAAGGTTTCGCATAGCATCTAAATACTAACCGATAACATGGATCGTTCTTCACAGATTATCAGGACCAGTTGGATTGGCATTATCGCCAATGTGTTGTTAGCCGCATTCAAGGCCGTTGTCGGCCTGTTGGCAAGTTCGGTAGCCATCGTCATGGATGCCGTGAACAACTTGAGCGATGCGCTTTCGAGCGTCATCACCATTGTGGGCACCAAACTCTCGCAGCGGCCCGCTGACAGGAAACACCCCTTCGGGTTCGGGCGCATCGAGTACTTCAGCGCCATCATCATCGCGGTGATTGTGCTCACGGCCGGCGTGACCTCGCTTATCGAATCGATAAAAAAGATCATTGAGCCGACAACACCCACTTATACCACTGTCACGCTCATCGTCATCATCGTGGCCATCGTGGTGAAACTGGTGCTCGGCCGATATGTCAAGTCACAGGGCGAGAAGCTCAAGAGTGACGCACTTATTGCCTCGGGTTCAGATGCCTTGTTTGATGCCATTATCACGCTGGCAACGCTCATCTCGGCAGGTGTGATGCTGCTGTGGCATTTTTCGCTCGACGGCATCCTGGGTGCCCTCATCTCGCTGGTTATCATCAAGGCCGGTATCGAGATGCTCGCTTCACCCATCAACGAACTGCTTGGTGCCAAGATTTCGCCCGAATTGCTATCGCAGATCAAGAAAGAGGTCAACGATTTCGACGGTGTTCATGGCGTGTTTGATATCATCGTCCACAACTACGGCCCTGACGTGCAAATCGGTTCCCTGCACATCAATGTCATGGACACGATGAATGCCCATCAGATTCACGGCCTCACACGCCGTATCAGCGAGGAGATGTTTGAGCGTCACGGCATTATCATGACAGTCGGGGTATATGCCGTCGCTACAGGCGATAACAAGCGCACCGAGTTGCAGCATACTCTTATGCAGGCCGCTGCCGCCCATGAGCACGTCGAGCAGGTCCATGGCTTCTACTACTTCGAGGATGAGCATCGCGTTTCCATCGATGTGGTGCCCGACATTACCATCCATGACGATGCCGCTTTCATCCAGGAATTAGTCAATGAGTTACAGCCCCTCGTCCCCGACGACACGGTGTCTATCGTCATCGACCACAACTACAGCGAGTAGTAATGCTCGCTGCGCTCGTCGATTAGAGATTAGAGAGCATCCGCATCCCGTAAGACGTGGGGTGCGGATGCTTATTCGTCCAATTCGCTTAATTCGATAGATATTTAGCGGCTAACGGCTAATGACTAGCTTATTGGAGTCAAAGTTGTTGCTACCTGAAAATAATGGGTAAAGTGTACCACACCGCCACGGCTTGGCCATTTTGGCGTCCAGGTGTGAACTTGGGCAGCGATTTAATCACGCGAATCGCTTCCTTGTCATAATCAGGATGTAAAGAACGTACCACTTTGACTTCACCGATGCTTCCATCAGAATGAACAACAAATTGCAAAATGACGTTCCCATTGATTTGTTCCTGTGTTTGAGGCGTTTGCAGATGAGACTTGATATACTTCATCAATGCTGCTTCGCCCCCGGGAAATTGTGGCATCTGCTCTACACTTCGGTAAATCGTTGAATCACGAGGTGAGCCAAGAATGGGGATGTTATAGCCATAGCTATAGCTATTGCTGTTATCGCTATATCCCGTATTCTTGAAGCGAACGGGTAAAGTATACCACACCGCCACGGCTTGGCCATTTTGGCGTCCAGGTGTGAACTTGGGGAGCGATTTAATCATGCGAATCGCTTCCTTGTCATAATCAGGATGTAAAGAACGTACCACTTTGACTTCACCGATGCTTCCATCAGATTGTACTACAAACTGCAAAATGACGTCCCCATTGATTTGTTCCTGTGTTTGAGGCGTTTGCAGATGAGACTTGATATACTTCATCAATGCTGCCTCGCCTCCAGGGAATCGTGGCATCTGCTCAGCACTACGATACACTTGGTCTTGCCCTGTGGTTGTTGCAAGTGCTGTTTCGGCAAGAAAGAATATGATTATCAAGGATAATAATTGTCTCATCGTTTTGTCGTTTAGCTGTCAGTTTAAGGTACAATCGGGGTGATGGTGAAGGAGCAGGTGCGGTCATGGGCCGGGATGCGGTATTGTTCGAGCGGACGGGCGCCCCAGCTGTCGATGCCGCCAACGCCGCAGTGCTCGCTGTCAAGCGTCAGGAAGAGGAACGGGGAATGCTCTTTGAGTTCTGATGGATGGCGCTGGTGCTTCTCGTCGCCCTCGTCAAGTGTGTTGACAGAATAGCGCAACGCGCTGGCATAGAACGGCTTGTCGCTGGTCACTTTAAAGCCGTTTCCCTGATCGTCAGTCTGGCACCACCAGCGGATGTCGCCCTTGGTGCCCGTCTCCTGCGGACGGATGTAGGGATAGAACTGCTCGTCGGCCGTCTGGCGGTAGATTCCCAAGCGCTGGCTGTAGCGGCGGTCGGCATAGTTCTCGATAGGGCCGCGGCCGTAGAACTCGCTGTTGTTCATCCCATAATCCAACTCCATCACCACACCGAAACGCAACATCTCGGGTATTTCGGTATAACTGTCATCAAAGGCTATGCCTTGAGTGACGCACAATACGCCGTTAGCGTGTATTTCGTAGGTCAGCGTTAGCGTTGCATGCACCTCGGGCATATCGTAGCGGGCCACGACGGTCACCTGAGACTTGTTGGACGCTTTCTTGTCCACACCAAACGAGGTCAAGTTCATCACGGGATTGCGCCACACCTTCAGCTTTTGCTGCAACCCTGCTCCCATGTCGTTGTCGGTCACTGCTCGCCAGAAGTTGGGCCGCAATGTGCTTTCAAACGGACCACCAAGCAACGTGACACCGTTGACGTTATAGTTCGTTATCGTTCCTGTCACATCGCTGAAACTTATCCAACCACCTTTCCAAGAAACTGATAAGTTTTTTCCACGGGTTATCTTGAAATCGGTTTTCTTGTTGGGCAGGGCTGCCGCTTGAGGCATTACCTCACGGATGGGCAATTGGCCGTAGCCGATGCGCTGACCCTTTTCCATCAGTGGCTCTGCCTCCTTGAGCAGAAAATCGACGTTGAGCATAACCTCGCTATTCGGGTCTAGCGCAGCGAGGGTGCTTGCGATGGGCAGATGCAGCATCTGGCGGCCTTGAAGTGCCACATTAAGGTTCAGTTCTTCGCCGTTGAGTACCGATTGGCCGTCAACAAGCAGTTGCCACCGCATTTTCACATTGCTCAGGTCGCGGAAGAAGAATTCGTTTCTCACAGCGATATCACCTTGTTGCACATTCACGTCCTCGGCCCAGACGTTCTGGTAGTAATAGGCGGTCTCATAGGCATGCGGATTCCACACGCGGTCAGGACTCACGAGGCCGTTGCAGTTGAAGTTATTGTCGCTGGGGTCATGGGTGTTGTAGTCACCGCCATAGGAGAAATACTCCTTGCCGTCAGCGGTCTTCACGCGCAGGCCCTGGTCGACAAAGTCCCACACGAAGCCGCCTTGGAACTTGGGCAAGCGTCGCACGGCATCCCAGTATTCCATC
>JAEEGF010297975.1_pt1 | contig 15466 bp, 7 predicted proteins | sample 9134171 | NCBI WGS metagenome assembly JAEEGF01 (sample SAMN16246542, study PRJNA631951) | gut metagenome | biome: gut microbiome; feature: rumen; material: AP-attached | host: Bos | place: Iran: Karaj | collected 2018-10 | reverse complement strand
GAAAGCGGTATCGAATGCGATGGCATCGCGCCATTCGCGAGAATGACGGTGGCTTGTTTCACCTTGGACTAGCGAATGTAGATTATGGTCCGCTCTCGCACCAGAATGGCCGTCTTGCCGTTGTCCTTTATGCTGACCTTGTATCCCTTGACGTTGACGCTCTTTGCCGGACCGATTATGCCGCCGTCGGCTTCGGACCTGGCGATTGTCCAGATGCCACTTGCATGGCCATCGCCCAGCATCACGATGTCCGCCTCTCTGAGGTCGAGCGTGCCGGATGCGGCAAGCATGTCGCCCTCGTCAAGACGCAGTTCGCCGACGACGACGGTGTTGGCGGCGAGCGTGAGCGTGCCTGCGGCGCCGTCGCCGCCGGGCATGAGCGCGCTGGTTACTCTGAGCGTGCCATTCACGATCGTGCCAACGCCAGAGACATTGCCCAGCTCCTGCGTATGCCCGCCAAGGTCCACTGTCGCTCCCGCGGCTACGTCAAGGAGGTCAAGCGTGGGCTGCGTCTCGAGCGTGGCGTTCTCCGAAAGCTTCGGCAGCACGTCCGGACCATACATGTTGTTCGCGGCGAGCTGCGCCCCGGAAAGAGCCGCGCCCCACACGCGCACTTCGTTGTAGTCGGCCTGCGCGTCTTGGTCGTTCCACCACGAGTGGCCGAGCCTGAAGCCGTCCTGAATGATCTTGGAGGTGGTCCAGTTCGTGCACTCCTTCGTCTCGCTGCCTATCAGCTCGCCCGTCCTGGCGTTGAAGATATACGCACAAAGCGTGGAAGAGTTTCCATCGCCCTTGGGCGTAACGGCGATGGCCATGTGATACTCCACGTTTGCGGTGAGGAGCGTAGTGCCGACTGCATAATTGTCGGACCCATCCGCGCCGACGGGTCTGAAGGAAGGATAATTGGGAGAAGCCCCCCTCCTGTAGCCCATGATAAGGCCCGACGTTCCATCGCCAACGGCGTCGTTTGCCTTGCCATTCGTGCCGAATGCGAACGCCTGGCACCAGTTCACAAGAGTCTGCGGCGTGGTCCATAGTTCGATCGTGAACGGCACGTCGCCGCCAGGGACGATGTTGGAGCCGAGGTCGATCCACGAAGTGCCGCGCGCGCCGCCGGCGAGGCGCACGGAAGTGCCGTCTTTGTACACAGGGAGCGTGGTGCCCTTGAACACCGCGTCGTTGCCGCCCACCAGATCCTTGCCGTTGCTGTCGTTGAAGCTCCAGCGGTGCAGCAGATAGTTGTTGGCCACCAGTTCGCCCGAGGCATCGGCGGGCACGACGTTCCCCACGGTTTCGCCGGGCAGCGTGTCGGGGCCGAGCATCGCGTTCGCGGCGAGCTGCTCGTCGGTGAACACGCCGTCCCACACGCGCACCTCGTCGAAGTTGCACGAGGAGTCTGCGTCATTCCAGAAGGAGCGCCCGAGCAAGAAGCTGTTCTGCACGAGACTCGCCACTGTCCAGCCCGAGGCGTCGTTGTCTATCGTCCCAAGCAGAACCCCGGTGGCAGTGTTGCGGATGTACACCCTCACGCGCGAACCGCCCACGCCGTCGGGCGTGATTGTGAGCGCCACATGGTATGGCACGTTCACCGCCATCGTTCCCGTGCCCTCCACGTTGGAGAGCTTGCCGATCACCTCGAGCGCCGTGGGGCCGGAGGCGTTGCTCTTGTTGTAGGTCATCACCAGGCCGTTGCTGGTGTCTTTGCCAAGGCAGAACATCTTGCACCACGAGCGCGTGGTGCGCAGCGTGGTCCAGAGCTCGATCGTCACGTTGTTGGACGGCAGCTTGTTCGCGCCGAGGTCGATCACGCTCGTGCCCCTGTTTCCGCCCTCCATGTACACCTGCTTGCCGTCATCGGTGAACGAGACGGTGCCGGTCTGCGTTGCCGCGACGCCGGTCACAGCGTCATTCAAGTCGCCGTTGAAGCTCCAGCGGTGCGCCAGGACGGGCTTTGTGCTCGTGGGCAGCACCAGCTTGCCCTCGTTAACCTTCAGCTTCTCCACGGGCGGCAGAGCGTCCATCACCAGGCTGCCCGTTCCCGTCTTGGTGATCGTGCCGCCGATCTTCTTCTCGCTGAAGTTGGACGCTGTGGCTATCACGTTGTTGTTGCCCACGTCCAAGGTCATTCCGCCGTCGCCAACGGAGAAGTCGAACGGACCCCGGAAGAAGTTGTAGAGCAAAACACCGTCGCCCGGCACCTGCAGCGTTCCGCCGTCGAAGGAGAGCGACGCGCTGCCAGTACCCTTCCAGAGGTAGGGCGTAACGAGCTTGCCGCCGTCGTGCACGTTCACCCTGCCCACGGCGGTCGCGTTCTGGCCAATGTTCAAGCCCTTGGGCATGTTGGCCACCGCCGTGCCGCTCACGTCAAGAGTGCCGTCGCCATCCTCGCCCACGATGCCGACGTAGTTGGGTGAAGTGTAGGTGCCGCCGGTCATCGTGTACACGCCCTTGCCGCCGTTGTAGCGGCCAATAGAGAGATATGCGTTGCACTGGAATGTGCCGCCGTCCTGAGTGAGCGTGCCCTGGCCTGATCTGCCCACCTGCGTATTGTTGTAGGCCATGAACGAGCCCTCGTCGGAAATCGTCACCGCGCCCTTGCTGCCGGCGTTGGAGGCAATGCGCCACTCGTTCTTGGACGACATCGCGCCGGTGCCACCAAGGTACAGCGTCCCGTCGCCGTCTTCGCCCACTATGATGCCCTGCGATTCAGTTCTGACGGTGCCGCCGGTCATCGTGTACACGCCCTTGCCGCTGCCAAAGCGCCCGATGACCATCCAGTTCTGAGGCACGACAACGTTGCCGTCCGTCTGGTAGAACTCGCCGAGGCCGTACGAGCCCATCATGAAGTTCCAGCCTACGAGGAGAAGACCGCCGTTCATGCGGTACACGCCATGGCCTCTGCCGGCGCTTTCCCATCCGCCGATCGAACTGTCCGTACCGCCCGAAAGCAGCATCGCACCGCCGTTCTGCACGAATTCGGCGTCCTCGTAGTCGGCCATGCGCAGATACTTCGCCTGCATCGCGCCCGCGCCGGACTTCACGATCTTCACGTTGTCCGCAATGGCCTTCTCGATCGTACGCGAGGTCAGCTCGTCGCCGTAGTCCACATTCTCGCCCTCGGGCACGTCGAGCACCATGGCGCCGCCACCGCCCTCGCTGCCGTCCACGATCTTCTCCCATCCCGTAAGCGACCTCGTCTTGAGACTATGGCCGTTGAGGTCTATCTGGCCGTCGTAGGCCATCTCAGCGGGCTTCTCCGCAACCATCACGCCCTCGAAGATGTTGGACCTGTCGCCGCCGGCGTCGGGCTGGCGCAGCTGGAACGTATATGTGCCTGCGTCAAGCTGCACATAGGCGTTGAAGACGTACATGTAGACCGAGCCGGGCTTCACAGTGCCCACAAGATTCGTGGTGCCGCCGGCCTCCACCAGCTCCACGTATGTGGTTATCGTGTTGCTGGCATTGCGCACGGCATGCTTGAACGTGACGCGGTAGGAACCTGCAGGGAGCGCGCCCAGCGACTGCTGCGCGAGGGATTCATTCTGCATGAACAGGGCGTATTCGCCGATCAGGTCTCCGGCCATGGAAGTCCACGTGGTCAACGGCTTGCACAGGCCCGCGCCGCCGCTGAACGTCCAGTTGTCGCATTGAAATCCTTCACGCGAGGCGTACGATCCCCACGTCTGATCTGTCGTCCGGCCTTCGAACGTGCCGTTCTTTATCAGATTGACCAAGGCAGGCTCCAGGCCGGAGAGGTCGCTATCCGCCGCGAGCTTCGCGCCGTTCTCGAACACCACCCTGCCGCAGGACACAGCGGAGGCGGCGGGGATGTTGGCGGCGAATTCGCCGGAGAAGCGGACAATGGTCTTCGCGTCGGGAACGGCGTTTGCCACAATGTTTCCCTCGGCGTCCCTGCACGTCCAGCTCGCAGCCGAGGCCGCGTCGGAGCTGGCGTCGCCGATCCAGGTGGCGGTGAACACTTCGCCCGGCTTGTAAACGAGAATCGACTTGCCGTCGCCGGAAATCGCCGCCGTGTAGCCCGTGGCGGCAACTTCGCCGTCCTTCACCTCCACGAAGTCGGCTATCGCGGCGCCGTCGGGCAGTTCAATGCCGTCTGCCGCATCGATGCGGAACGCGCGGAAGCGCGAGACGTCGCAGGCGATCTTCGCTCCTGCGCCGAGCGTGAACTTGCCGCCGACGGCCAGAGTGGAGCTGGAGGCGAAGTTGAGCGTGGCGTTGTCCAGCGCCACGCCGTACGTGAGGGAATGCGCCTGGAACGACACGGCGCCTCCGCCGGTGATCTTGAGCGTGCCGTTGCCGGTGAATTCGGCGGGGACGGTCTGCGTGAAGCTGGCGGTGTTTAACACCGCGGGCGCGCCGGTGATCGTCATCGTGCGCGTGTTGGCCATGCTCTTGTAGTCATAGACCTGGAAGATCTCGTCCTTCTTCGCCACAAGCGTTCCGCTGCCCCAGTTGAAGATCTGATTGTTGAAGCTGCGCATGCTCAACGTGTTCACGCCGAGCGTGCCTCCGTTCAGGTTGAGCGCGGAGGTGCCCGTGCTGTCGGAGTCGGTGCCAACGAAGAGCTCGTTCACGTCCGCCTCGCCTCCGTTCACGTTCACCGTGCCGGAGCACGACGCACCATTCATGCTGTTCCACACCGTAGAGCTGCGGATCCTGCCGTCCACCTTCAGCGTGCCTGAATTAAGCGTGACTGAGGCGGTCAGCGTATAGTTGTTGCCGCCTACGGCAAGGTAGCCCGAACCACCGCCCTCGGTCGTACACCAGAATGTGCCACCATTGATGTTCACCACTGCGGTGGCGTTGTTGCGGTCCACGCCGATGTAGTTGCAGATGTTGCTCGTGTTGCCGCCCACCTTGATGTACGCGCCTTCGTTGATGTTCACCGTACCCTGGCAGACGATGAAGCGCTGCGAATTGCTGAATTGTTCGATCTGCGTCTCGGCGCCGAGATTGGCGGTTCCCCCCGCAGTGTCGTATATATACGCGTCGGCGGCCTGCAAGCTGCCGATGCCAGCGGATGCCACCGCACACGCAAGGGCGAACGTCTTCGCCACACAAACCTGTCTAGCCGTCTCTTTCATTGTATCGAACTCCTTTTTTTCTCAAAGGTAATCTAAGAACCACTCTTTCGAGATTCTTGCAGCCCAAGCCTCCCAGTCTGAAAAACGCCATAACTGCAAAAACGCGATTGAGGGACCAACTGAGACAAGTATAACAAAACGACCCCCGCCGCACAAGTGGAAAATGCAAGGTGGTTTTACGGTTTCACGCCCATTTCGCGGAATTCGGCTGCGGCGTTGAGGAAGTGTGCGGTGAGCCAGAACACCGTCCAGTTCTCCGCGTAGCCGCCGCGCAGCCTGTAGATGTCTTTCGTGTCGCCATACTGCCCGAAGTTCGTGTGCTGTATCTGCTCGCCAAGCGAACCTGATGCGTCCGTGAGCTGGAAGCAGGCGCGATACATCACGGACGCGAGCTTCTTGAACCGGTCGTCGCGCAGATACTCGCCCATCCACCAGATGTCCGGAGTGGAGAGCACGCCGAACGCGTCAAGGTGCTGGTTCTGCGCGGAGACGACGGTCCATCCAGTAGATTTGAACGCATGGTCGCTCAGGCGGCCAGGCGGATAGCTGGCGTCCCACACCATAGTGTAGGTGAGCATCATGTTCATCGCATGGCGCGCAAGCCGGGCGTACTTGCGTTCCGCGGCGGCGTCCTTGGTCTTTATCGCGTGGCGCAGCAGTGCCACATATCCCTGAAACGCCGCCATCGCGCCCTCCTTGTCCTCGCAGCGCGCGTCGAGCGTTCCGCCCCAGTAGACGCCGTCGTATCCGAAGTAGCGACGTTCGAACACGTCCGCGAGCTTCTTCGCGGCCGCAATGTACTCGGGCTTCCCGAAGAGCTCTGCGCCCACCACGAGCGGAGCGGAGAGGAATCCGACGTTCGTCGATCTCGGCTGCGGCCAGTCCGCCTTGAGGATGGCGGCGGCGGTCGCGTCGAGCGCCTTCTCGGCGAACGCCCTCCACTTCGCGGGATCCAGCGCGCCCTTGGTCTTCTCGGCGAAGCGGATCGCCTTTACCACGCAGTAGAGCGCCTGCCCGCACGAAACCGGGTCGCCGCCGCCGACTTTTCCGTTGTCCATGTTGTAGCACACGTTGAAGAGTCCATCCGGACGCACCGTGGGGCCGAACGTGTCGCTGATGAAGTCGAGCGCCCTCTGCGCCTTCTTGCGGTTCTCCGGATCATCGTCCAGCACGGGCAGCGCGTACCCGCACGTGGTGCCGCAGCCGCACCATCCCAGCACAATCTCCCGACGCGTGAAGCGCGTTCCGTACACGTCCATCATCTTCCCGCAGTACTCGTACATGTTGAAGCCACAGGCAGAGCCGTTCTCTATCCACCGCGTGAGGGCGTACTTCCGCTTGACATCCACGATCTTCTCGAACGTCTCGTAGTGGTCGGCATAGTACGGCTTGAACAGATCAAGCGAAACGTCCATCGCCTGCTCGAACCCGAAGGCGTCCTTCGTCGCCCGGCCCGTCTGGATCCAGAACGTCTTCTCGACCACCTGTCCTGGCTGAAGCGCGATGTAGGCGTTGTCGTATTCCATCCAGCCTCCCTGGCGCGCCTTCGTGACGGAGCGGTGGCGGTTGTACCCGATCGGGCCGGAGAGCATCACTATGTCCGCGCCGCCTTCCGCCGCCTCCACGCCGATGCTCCACCACAGATCAGCGCGCACGGCACCGCGCAGCGGGGAGGGCAGCGTATGGATGGCAACGAAGTCGCCGCTTCTGGCGTCTTCGAGAAGCGCGAACGGCATGGGAAGCCGATGGTCCTCGAATATCGCAAACTCGCCAGGCTCTCCCGCGTACACCGGCACGCGGCCGTCTTTGCGGCCTTTGTTGGACGGATTGCCGTACATGAGTATTCCCGGCATGAACGGCTTGAGGTCGGCCGTGGCGCCGGGCACGCGAAGGCGCACGGAAAGCGTGACCTTCTCAAGCGGCGTCTTGCCGGTCCACGTCCAGCGGCGCACCGTCTTCACAAGCCCATCGCCCAGTTTTTCGGAAGAGTCGGCCACCACAAGTCCCGGCACGTCGCGTTTCCATTCCTGCACCCATCCCTTCTCCCAGCCCACGCCCACCTCCGTCGGCGCCAGAGCGGGCTTTTCGGCCGCAGCGGCCATGCACATTGCAGCCGCTGTCCCGGCCAGTGCCATTCTCAGCTTGCAGATCAATCTGACTTCTGCCATAATTTTCTTCCTTTCAGTCTTTCCTGATTTAAACGAGGCAACTTCAAACTTTCAACCTCTCAACCTCTCAAACTTTCAAACCTTCAAACTTTCAAACTCCTACCGATTTGAACCAGAAGGAGATGGGCTTGGAGAAGCCGGTGCCGCGCATGAAGTTGTAGAGGGCGAGCTTGAGCGCCTTGCCGATGCGGTTCCAGTCGGGCGCATTCGGCTCTTCGTATGGAATCTCGTTCAGGGCGAACGTGCGCCCGCGGCTGCGCCTACGGCCTGCGACCGATGCGCGGACTGACGGCGCAAGACGTATCCCGAAACGCGCCGGATCCTTTGCGATCGGCGAATGTACCGTTAGGGCGAAGCGATGGAAGAACGCGCTCTGCACAAGCCCTTCCTTGAAGAAGCGTCTCACGTGGGAGAGCGCGGCGCGGGCCTCGCGTTCCGTCTCTGTGGGAAAGGCGTACATTAGATATGCGTGCACCATGATTCCGGCGTCGCGGAACGCGGTGAGAGCGGCGCGTGCGGATGCGAGCGTGATGCCCTTGTTCATCAGGGCGAGAAGACGGTCCACCGCACACTCGAGGCCTCCGCTCACCGCGATGCATCCGGCGCGAGCCATCAGGCGCGCGAGCTGCGGGGTGAAGGCGGTGTCGAAGCGGATGTTGCCCCACCAGCGGCAGCGGAACTTGCGCTTCACGATCTCGCGGCAGACGCGCGCGATTAGCGCGGGAGGCATCGCCTCGTCGGTGAAGTGGAACGCCGGAACATCGCTTCCCGTCTCGGCGGCAAGGGCCTGCATTGCGTCCACCACCGAGGCGGCGCTTGGCATCTCGAAGCTCTTTATGTAGTCGAGCGTCACGTCGCAGAAGGCGCACTTGTGCCAGTAGCAGCCGCGCGCCATCTGAAGCTTGAGCCAGCGGCCCGTGGACCACAACCTGTGCATCGGATTCTCGGTCTCGGGCAGATCCATGTACAAAGAGAGGTCGAGACCTTCGTAGGATGGTTTCACAAGTGCGGGTACGGGAACTTCCTTCTCGTCTGTTCCTTCCAGCAGCTCGATCCACGGCGCGTAGCCTTCGTCGTACATCACGACGTCGAAGAACCTTCCCACGCGCTTGTCGTCCAGCGAGCGCAGCTCCGTATTCACATATCCGCCGCCAAGTATGAGACGCACGTCTGGCGCAAGACGGCGCACCGTCTTCGCGATGCGGAACGAGCCGAGCAGCGTGCCGGGGAAAGGACACGCCACGCCCACCATGTCGGGACGCGTCTCACGCAGCACCTCCTCCACCTTCGCCTCAAGAATACGATCCACGGCGCTTTGCTTTCTGAGCCTGCGCAGCACCAATCCGAAATCCGGCACCGCCACGCCTAGATGCTCCGCGTAGCGGGAAAATCCGAAGTCGGGATCCACATTGTCGCGTATCCACAGCGCCAGCTCGTCGATGTACGCCGTTGGACGCACCTTCGCCTCAGGCGGAAGATGCGGGTTCTGCAGAATCTCGATCGCCTCGTCAGCAAAGTCGTCCCCATACGTGCGCAGCATCTCCAGCGCCACCTCGATCGAGAGGTCGCGCTGGGCGCACTTGTATCCTCTTTGCGAAAGAAACCCCACCAACGAAGGCGTGGCGGGGTATGGTGTGTTCAGCTGAACGAAGGGCGGAGTGAGAAGCAGAATCATCTAGTTCAGAGTTCAAAGTTCAGAGTTTGAAGTTCAGAGTTTTGAGTTTTGAGTTTAAGGTTCTGGAGTGTTAGTAACGGGTGATGACTGCGGCTCTTCTGGTGTGGGCTGGGCGGGTGGTTCGGGAGTGGGAGCTGCGGGAGTTTCCAGCGACCATTCCTCGTAGCGCTGCTTCTGCTCCACAGGCTTGGAATACACGTCCGACTCGTCCACAACCTTCTTGGGCTCGAGTGCGTTTTCGAAGGTGGGCATTGGGCGAGGGGGAATGTCTTCCTGCACAACCACGTGGCCCTGCTGGCCGGCGGCGTTCTTAACCACGATGCCACCAACGAGAGCGGCTGCTGCGGCCTTCTGCTCTTCGGTTACGGCTTCGCGGGCGTCAACCTCGGCCTTGGCGGCCTCGTCCACCTCGCCGAGCTGGGAGTGGCGAGGGGGGAGTGGCTTGAGAAGCGGGTCGTCCTCCTGGATGATCGTGCACTTGAGGGGCTCGTTGATGTACTCCTCGATCTCGGGGATCGCGAAGCTCTCGTCCTCGTCGGCGAAGGAGATGGCGATGCCCGTGTTGCCGGCGCGGCCTGTGCGGCCGATGCGGTGCACGTAGTCCTCGGCCTCGTAGGGGAAGTCGAAGTTGACCACGTACTCGATGTCGTCCACATGGATGCCGCGTCCTGCAACGTCGGTTGCCACCACGATCTTGATCTTGCCGGCGCGGAAGTCCTCGAGCACCGTGAGGCGCTTGTTCTGGCTCACGTCACCCGAGAGCATCTCGCACTTCACGCCGCGGCAGCGCAGCGACTCGAAGACGTCTTCGGTGGTGGCCTTGCGGTTGCAGAACACGATGGCTCGGGCTTCCGGATGAAGGGCGATGTGGTTGAAGAGCACCTTGAACTTGTCTTCGGCGCGGATCACGTACACGACCTGGCGGACGGTGTCGGTGGCGTTGTGGTCGCTTTCGACCTCGGCCTTGACGGGGGCGTCCATCCAGCGCGATGCGAGGCGCATCACGTCGTCGGTGAGCGTGGCGGAGTAGAGCATCGTGGCGCGCTTGTCGCGCGGGGGCAGATGGCCCATGATGCGGCTCACGTCGGGGATGAAGCCCATGTCGAGCATGCGGTCGGCCTCGTCGATGACGAGCGTATCGACTTTGCCGAGGTCGAGCACGCGGCGCTGGCAGAAGTCGAGCAGGCGGCCGGGTGTGGCCACGAGCAGATCGACAGGCGCGTCGAGTATCTCCTCCTTCTGGCGGTCGAAGTCCATCCCGCCGTAGACGGCGAGCGAGCGGAGGCCGCAGTACTTGCCGATCGCGTCGGCGTCCTTGCAGATCTGTATCACGAGCTCGCGCGTTGGCGCGATAACAAGCGCGCGCGGGCAGCCGCCCTTCTTGGCGCGGCTCTCGGGCGTGCGCAGATAGCGCGTTAGGATGGCCACGAGGAACGCGGCCGTCTTGCCGCTGCCGGTCTGCGCCTTGCCGGCCACGTTCTTGCCGTCGAGTGCGTTCTGGAGCGAGAGCGCCTGAATCTCGGTGCAGTACTGGAAACCGAGGTCGGCGATGGCGTGCATCACCTCGGAGGGAAGATCGAAATCCTGGAAGCGCTTCTTGCCTTCAATCGGGGGAACGGTGAAGGACGCGGGATCCCACGCGGCGTGCGCGGCCTTGCGCTTCTCCATCTCCTCGGCGCTCACAACGCCGCCCGGACGCATCTCGTTTGCAGCGGTGTTGACACCCTTCGGACCACGGCGCGAACCGTCACGCCGCTGGTCGCCCCTCTGCGGACGCTCTCTGCGCTGCTGGCGCTGGGCGTCCTGAGGCCTGCCGCCCTGCTGCTGGCGCTGCTGGTCGCCGCCGCGCCTGGGCTGCTGCTGTGGTTGACTGCGTTTCTGCTGCTGGGCGTTCTGCGCGCTCTTCTGCGGCTGCTGGCCTTTCTGCGGTGCGTTCTGCGCGCCGTTTCCGTGGCGCCCGCGCTTGCCATGCTTGCCGCGGCCGTTCTTCTGCTGCTGCGCGCCGCCCTGTTGCCCCTTGCCGCTCTTCTGCTCTGCGGACTTCCTGCCCGTCACTGCGGCAACCAACTTCTTCAAAAATCCAAATGCCATATGTTTCCTCTAATAAAGCATAGGCCGCACGTGGAAGGTTTGACCTTCCGCGGCGGCCCGTCGCTGTGAGGCGGCCCGGCATGCGGGCCACCATGTACCGATTAACGCTTCGAGAACTGGAAGCGCTTGCGGGCGCCCGGCTGACCGGGTTTCTTGCGCTCCTTCATGCGGCTGTCGCGAGTCATGCAGCCAGCCTTCTTGAGGGCGGGACGAAGATCGGCGTTGGCCGCCACGAGGGCACGGGCGAGACCGTGGCGGATGGCACCGGCCTGGCCGGAGCAACCGCCGCCCTTGGCGAACACCACCACATCGACATTCGTGGCGTCGAAGCCGCTGATGGCGATGGGCTGCTTGAGATAGTCGCGAAGCGCCTCGGAGGTGATGTACTCCTCGAGCGCGACCCTGTTGACGGTCCACTTGCCTTCGCCCTGCATGAGCGTGACGCGGGCGCAGGCGGTCTTGCGGCGACCAGTTCCGGCGGAAATAACCTTGTTCGTAGCCATTTCTCGAAATCTCCTTAGAGGGTGATCACTTCAGGCTTCTGCGCCTCGTGGGTATGGGTGGGACCGGCGAAGACCTTGACGCGCGTCATCATCTTGCGCGCAATCGTGTTCTTCGGCAGCATGCCCCACACTGCCTCCTTGATGATGCGGTCGGGATGCGAAGCGCGCATCTGTGCGGCGGTGAAACGCTTGAGACCGTCGCGGTAGCCGGAATAGCGCTGATATTCCTTCTGCTGTTCCTTCTTGCCGGTGAGCTTCACCTGGGCGGCGTTGACCACGATCACGAACGCGCCTGCGTCGACGGAGGGGTCGAACGAGGGAGTGTCCTTCGCGCGGAGCTTGTTGGCGATCACGACCGCGAGGCGGCCGAGAACCTGATCCTTCGCGTCCACCAGATACCACTTGCGGCTGTCGCCGGGGTTCGCAGGGCGCGTGCTTTTCTGCTTCTGCAGCATTGTTCTGTCCTTTTTTCTGTGGCTTTGTGCCCCAATGAAGGGGATTTGTCCGTAACGCGCGAGCGGAACCTTTCCGTCCGCGGGGAACCGACTTCGTCAGCCGATTCCGCGTAAGAGCCGCATATTTAATCAAAAACTGGCTGAAAAGTCAATAGCCCGCAGAAAAAAGTTGCATGTCGGCGGAAATGTCGGCAGTACGCAATCCCGTCGTGATGATCAAATCAAACGGCTCGTCAGCGCAGCAAGAGGGACAATCCATCGATGACGGTGCGCCCATAGCGTCCGAAGATGGATGTAACCGCCCCTTTGCCCTCGAAGCGCAGCTTCCCAACGGGCGAGGCGTCGTCCGTGGCGAACGCGAACGAATCGCCGTTGCCGTTTCTTAGCCGCCGCCGCACCACGCCGTCGTCAAGCGTGACGGCGTAGGTCCTGCTCTGGCAGTCCAGCGTCAGCACGACCGTGTAGTTCCTGTTCGTCTCCAGCAACGCGCCGGCGGCGTCCACCCACGCCTTCTCGCCGTTGACGCGGGTGTACGCCTGAAGCCGTCCGCCGGGCGCAAGGCGCACAGCCGCCTTCGCGTCGCCGGAATAGTCGATATCCGTCCACTCCTCGTCGAAGCGGAGAGTCGTCGTGATCTTCACGAAGCGTCCGTCGGACGGCAGCGCGGGGGTAAACACATTCATTCCATCGACGGCGACGCTTCCGTTCCCGTATTCGACGGCGGGCTTCCAGAAACCCGTGGTTTCCTTCGTGGCCGCCGATTCGCGGATCCAGTTCCTTTCGTCCGGCGCAATGCCGAACGGAAGCGCCACGGCGTCCGCCGCGCATTGCTGGATGATCGCGGCGTTGGCGTCCGTGACGGGCTGCGAAAGGCCCGGCAGACGCAGCGAATTGCCAAGCACGCCCACGCCGCACCTCGGCCTGACGAAGTACTCGAAGAGCGTACACGCGGCGGCGTAGCGGCCCGCGCCTTCGGAAAGATGGTACTTGTCGCGGGTGAACTCGTTCATCGCCGCGGTGTTGAGCGACGACGCGCGCAGGTTCATGATCGCCGTGCCCGTGGGGACGACGTTGGTTATGCCGGTGTCGGCCATCAGCTCCCGCGTCGCCCGCCTGTACGCCTCCCACATGTTCGCCGAACTGTTGCCGTAGAAGCTCAGGCGGTACGCCAGCGTGGAGTTGGAGCCGTCCTCCGCGAGCTTCGAGATCGGCCAGAACATGTTCCAGCAGATGACGGGTTCGCGCGCGAACAGCTCCTGCGAGCGCGAACGCACGTAGGCGACGAGGTCGTTAAGGTACGGCTGGGCGGTCTCGTAGCGTCCCTCGTTCTCGAGGCTGTTCTGGAATATGACGTAGTCCCATGCGCGCTCGGAGACGACCTCCTTCACCGTGAGGCCGCGCGTCTGCCACGTGGTCGATCCTGGGGCGCACTCGTGGTAGGCGTAGTTCGAGTCCGGCGCGTCGGCGGCGAAGAAGCCGTAATGCTCCTCAAGCGAGCAGTTGGCCTTCACGAAGCGTCCGATGCGGACAGTCCCGATTCCGGCGGCCTCGAGCAGCGCGGGCAGGTGCTCCGTGGAGTCCACGCCGAAGCTGTGCCCGAAGAGAAGAATGCCCAACTCGTCCGCACGTAGCGCCGCGCCTGCCGCGATCGCCGCAGCCAACAGAAGAAGACGCGTCATTTGCTATCACTATCGTATGATTATCATGAAGCCGGAGGGACTGAGAATGAGGCTGCCGTCCTGCACCTCTAGCGAGACGTGGCCGGGCAGGCCAGTCTTGTCGAGCGCGAAATCCTCCTTCGTCGCGCCCTCGGGCAGATTGCCGATGAGCGTCTGCGCGCCGCCGCCGTGGCGGCCCCTCACCTTCACCGTCACGTGTCCGCTCGCCGGCGGCGTAAAGCCGTTGAGTGTGACCGCCGCGACGTCCGCGCCGAGCTGCGAAACGTCGAGGTCGAGAATCGCACCCGCTTCGCAGACGACCGCGCTGCCGATCGCGAGGTTTGAGGCGCGGGCCACCTTGAGCGTCGCGCCGGACTTCACATTGATCGTGCCCTTTCCGGGCGTGGAACCATCATTGAAAAGAAGCGTCGCCGTATCCTTGACGTTCAGCGTGCTCTCAAACCCATTGTTGCTTGTCGTATTGAACACGACCGTGCCGATGCCCTCCACGTTCACAACTCCGCCGGCGTAACCGCCAAGTCCGCCTTCGAACGTGACCGTGCGCGCCACCCTAGGATCGTCGTAGTCCGTCGTGCCCAGCGTAAGGACTCCTTTCTCAAAAACCCAAATGGCCTGATTGTTGTTTATATACGGATTCGTCGCCACCGCGTAGTCGGCGTATGGATCGATGCGCACCGTCCCCTCAACCGCGTAGTATGGGTTACAGTTTGCAAGCCTGCGGTTGTTCAGGAATGAGAAGCCTCCCGCACCAACGATGTATTCCGCCGTTCCGCTTACGGCGTTAAGCCGGAATCTGGGATTGTTTGCCTCGCCTATCGTCCCCGCATCGACGATCTTCCCGACTCGCAGTTTCCCGGATGAACTTTCACTGTAGATGTATCCAAGGCTATGGACATATTTGGGATACTGCGTATCGACCTTGAACTCGTCCATCACGATCGTGCCGTTGTTCCGCCTGAACGCCGGATCATATCCCGAGTGCACGTGCGTACCCAACTTCACCACCTGGCCGCTCTCTACGATCGCCCGCCTCGCATAGACCGCGCGCGGCACTACGACGCTGCCATCGGACGAGACAGGCAGCATATCAACGGGGAGAGGCGCGGCGTCACCCGCCGCGAACTCGTCCGCATCGTACTTCACGAACGACACGTTGTCGATCTGCGTTGCGTAGCTGTTGTCGTATCCGGAAAGAGTCGAGAACGAAATGACGCACTCGCCCGCCTCCGGGATGAAGACAAGCCCGTTGAACTGCGACACCTCGTAGTATGTGGCCCCGTTTCCGCCGGTGGAGAGTGGGGTGAATTCCGCATAGCCGCACACGTCCGTCGTCGCTCCGCCGTCCTTGACCTGAAGGACGTTCACGGACGTGGGGATCCCGCCTTTGTTCCAACCCCAGTGGACAAAGGACAGGTGGTAGTATCCGGCCTCGGGAACGTCGAAGCTCTGCTGGGCGGAAAGCCCGGAATTGCGGAAGTACAGCGCATACACGCCCAGGGCGTGAGGCGTCTGGCCATCGGCGTTGAAGCCGACCCCCGGCACGGCAAGCCCAAAGTTGTCATTGCGGCTTCCAGTCCATCCTGGATTGGAGTAGTCGGACGCCGTGCTTCTTATGTAATTGCCCCCCGTTCCGCCGCCCGCGTCGAACGAGCCGTTCTGGACGAGGTTCTGCGCGCCGCAGCGGTTGACGACGACGTTGTCGATGATGTTTGCGGCAGTGACGGTCGTGTTGACGGGACTGTAGAACTGGAGCGTGTATGTTCCCGCCTCGGGGATCTCGGCATAGCAGT
>JAEEGF011055913.1_pt1 | contig 15468 bp, 20 predicted proteins | sample 9134171 | NCBI WGS metagenome assembly JAEEGF01 (sample SAMN16246542, study PRJNA631951) | gut metagenome | biome: gut microbiome; feature: rumen; material: AP-attached | host: Bos | place: Iran: Karaj | collected 2018-10 | reverse complement strand
TGGTGCAAAAAATAGAGGAAACCGCTGGAAATCGGTTTCCTCAATAATGACTCTCTAACCGGATCTGGAAACTCCGGAATTGGATCTTTCTGCAAAGATATAAAAAAAAATGACAAGAATACTTCAAATTAACAAAAAAAAAGGAAAATTAAGAAAAACAGCATCCAAACACCTTCCTTCCATTATGCTGTTTCATAATTCATAACAATAAGTATCCACTAAGCACTATCAAGGCATAAGAAGAGATCTTATTGTTGTATTTAAAATGCGCATACAAAAAAAACAGGTTGATTTGTTTTGTATTTCATCAAGTAATTATTAATTTTGTTGATGAAATCGGTACAATCAATCATCATGCCGATGATGCTGCCGATGTGCAGCATGGTTTTCGTGGGTTAGCAAACATTTGCTATTATTCAGCTAGGCATCCTTGAAGTTTGGCCACAGAAAGATGCACCTATCAGAATAATTGCAGATGTCCACATACGTGGGCATCTGAATTGTCTATAGGTGCGGGTTAGGCCAAACACCCAAGGATGTGGACAAGGAGGATTGTCCACGTTTCGTTTTGGCTAAAGATGTATGAACCATGGCCATCGAACGTTTCAAGCCGGATTTTCCACGATGTGAGACTTTGAAACAATCATTGCAATGGATACATTCTTCACCCGAATCATCAACACGCTTAAAGCTGGTCCTGAAAAATTCAACCAAGAATACAAGCGGATATATGACGAGCTTCACCCCGGCTTCATTGGCTCTATGAAGTCGAGGCTTACGAAGGCCTCCACCGAAGTGTTGGAGGAGGCTTTTCAAGACGCCATGCACCAATTGTATGTGGATGTGAAAGCCGGACGAATTGACTGTATGGAGAAATCCATCCGCAAATATATTTATACAGTGGGATACCGCAGGGCTGTGGACCAAATACGTCGGCTGCATCCCGACCGCCAAGTGGAGACACCCGTCGAGGAACTGGATGTCTACCGGAACCTCTGCTACGATGAGAATCCTGTGGAGGATGCCGAGAAGCGGGGTGTCGTTTTCCGTCTCGTACACAGTATCGGGGAGCCGTGCTCGCGAGTGCTCACCTATTTTTTCTATGACGTGATGCCAATGCGAGAGATTGCCAAGGAGATGGGATACAAAAACAGCGACGTGGCCAAGGCAACCAAGAAGAAATGCCTTGAGAAAGTGAAGGTCGTGGCAAAAAGTGACTTCGACATCCAGAATCTTATCTGACCACCGCCATGAGAACAGAAGAGATAGAGAGATACCTCACCCGGCAGATGACCGACGAGGAGCGCGAGGCTTTTGAGCAGGAGATGCAGGACCAGCCTCAGCTCAGAGAGGATGTGAAGATCGTGGCGTGGACCATAGAGGCCATCCGTGAACGTGGACGGCAGGAAGATGCTGAGCGCATACGGCGAATGCGCGAGCAGATGGGCAGCGACAGCAAGCGGTACTCCGCGACCGCCGCCGCCGTCATCGGAGGTGTGCTCATCGTGGCTGCCATGACAGCCGTTTCCATTCCACCATTATACAATAAGGTAATAAAGCCAGCCATCGAAAGTGTCTTCGGCGGTGAGAGCACCAAGCATGTTACTCCGAAACAGTCTTCATCTGCGGCATCTATCGACTCCCTGGCAAATGGAGCTGTTGCCGACAGTACGGATGTTAACCCTCAGATGATGGAAGAGGATAAAGCTGAAGCTGAAGCTGATGAACCACAACAGGCAGACAAACCTAAAGCAGAGGAAAAACCTGAACAGCAGAAAGAGAAGGAGAATAATGATGTGAAGGATGAACCTACTAAACCTGATATGGCAGAAGACAAGACTGAGTCTGAAAATAAGGAAGAAAAAGAAACCAAAGAAGTGAAAACCACCAATAAAGCATCCAACTTGGATATCAGGCAGATGGTGGAAAACACGGAATACCATCTCACAAAAATAGACTACGACAATAAGGGCAACCTTGTTGCCTATCTGACCCTTCTGAACAACAAGGAGAGTCTCGATTTTGATTTGTCGCAAATGCCTACTGTCAATATTGACGGTTACGTAAGGACGGCATATCGTGTGACAGCAGATGGAGCAACCACACAATCCTTCAAACTAAGGAAACGCCTGCCTGTCAACCTCGTCATCTATTTCAACGGAGTGAAGACTGGAGCAAGTAAAATCACTTTGCTGCAGGTGAGAAATGCCAATGAATACAAGAGCCTTCAGATGAAAGGAATTTCCCTCAATTAGTCTTGGCTCATTTTTTTCGATTATTTTCCCATTTTTGAGTTTACCTAATAACCATTCTTTACGATACTATATCAAAGAGATACATTCACCAAATTTAAAATGAATATGAAAAAACTGTTTTTCTTAATGGCCATGCTCTGGATGATATGCCCGGACATGGCACAAGCGCAGACAAGGAGACCTGTTCAACGAAACAGGGCAACTACGACACAAGTGAAGAAAACTCCTTCTACATCCAAACAGGATCAACAAAAACAGAAAGAATTACAGCACCGTTTGGATTCCGTAGAGGCATTGTACAATGACCTAAAAACGAGGTATGAAAATGACCTGGCAAGAGCTGAGATGACAAAGAAAGATGCCAGTGGAACTGAATATCAAGTGGCAAGAGTAGAATTTGAAGACGGCACTTTGCAGGTAATTTTAAGAGTAAGAAATGAAAAAGAGTCTGTATCATTGAATTTTGCAAAATCATCTGTAACAACACTCATCAAAGGGTGTGCTGTTTTGGACAATGGTGACAAGAAAGATGCTAAAGGAAAAGATTACGAATTCGTAGAAAAAGGCTATTGGAGGGAAGTCAGTTTTGTTAAAGAATACAACGTCAAAGAATTCCCTGCCCCCAAAAAAGTAACAGAACTATTGATAAAGGAAGGCCATTTTCCAGATACTCCTATTATTTTTGAAAATATACCACTAACCAAATACGAATAAACCATTATGTTTATGAAAAATTCAATAATTTTGTTCACACTGCTCCTCATGTCCTCTACGTGTTTTGCCCAAAATGAGTTGAAAACGAAAGATGATTATGAAAATCAAGTGAAGGAGCTCAAAACCAAATTAAATTATGGTGAAGACAAATTAACTGCCAGCAATGAATTTGGTGTTAATTGTAAAGTAATAAAAGCCTATTATGATGGTAATTACCAACTAATTGTTGAATTACAATTTCTCTCTGAGAATGGAAATCCTAAACTTAAATTCAGATGTGATAATGGTTTTACCACCGACAATTTCTGTCTTTTAGCAGAAAAGCTTCTAAAGGTGAACGTATTCGACATATCACTTGCGGAAAAACATCTTAAACTGGAAGAAGGGATTAAAAAAAATATGACTGTACATTTTGTTATACGTAACAAATTCAAAGGTCCTAAGCCAAGGCTAATCGAATATTTGAAACTAACTGAAAGCCAGTTAGACCAGAAATTCATTTTCCGAAACATCCCTATTGATTATGATGAAGACAAGTAGTTTTTTCATTGTTGGGTAATACTGGTCTATGAAATGATTCCTCCCAACCACCTTCCGGCCAATTTGAAATAAGGTACTTTAAGCCGCACCAAATACAGAATTCCACTGCTATTTTCGCCCCACAGCGCATTTATTCGGAATGCGCTGTGGGGCGACTTTTTTCAAAAACCTTTATACCCTTTTTCCTATTGTTCCTTAGCCATTGGACATTCAAGGTTTTTTCTGTCCGTCGACTGACCGGAAGAAATGACTTCTCCTTTCCAATAGCGCAAGGAGTCTGTTTCATATTACTCAGCAAAGATATGAGCTGATGTCTCACATCCAAGGTCAAGCCGTGGGTTCAGACGAAAATCTCCACGCTTTCAGGTAGTATTTTCGATGAAACCTTGTATATAATCCATCTTTCCTCATGATCTCCGCAACGTAATATGAACACAGCCCCTCGCGTCATAGCGGGAGGGAAATAAAAAAACAATACATTATGGTAACATTGGAATACAGGGAGCTGACCCCTAAAGAGAAAAAACGTGCAGCAGATCAGAAAAACAAGCGAACCCCCAGTGAGAGAGTCGCTTACAGCCTCCTGCCGGAGAGTATGAAAAAGAGTGCGGAGCGTAATCCACCTGTCGCATTCAAGGAGTGTGTCGCATATTATCCCGACCTGTTCTTTCGCAAAGAACGTATAATCATAGAGATAGACGGAAGTTCTCATTTTCTAACGGGAGAGAGTGACAAGAAGAAAGACGAGATTTTCAGGGAGCGCGGATTCATCGTCGTCCGAATAGAGAACGAAGACACAGATGTCAACGTGTCATTCTGGCAACAGCTGATAGAGGGACTTGAGAAAGATGGTGAAAACCGACCTGAAATCCTCGCATTCATAGATGACCTCCGGAAGATGATTGATAACGAGATACGAAACTGGGATGACTTGGAATGTGAATATGACATCCTTGGCATAGATGCCATGAACTGGCAGAGAGCCCATATTGCCAATAAGCAAAAACGATGGATAATCGGAAGTATTATGCGAAAAAAATTTTCTAATAAGTAGCATTTCCCGGTTTACCTTTTCTCGCCTATTTACGATATTGAGACAGACGACATTACAATAACAATTAAAAAACAACGATTATGAAGAATTTTGATTTGGCAAAAAACAGCAAGAAAAGAAACAGCCACATCGTGAACATCACTATCCTGACCATTCTCTACTTCGTCGGGTATTGGCTGGGAAAACGGTTTGACCAAGGGCACTCTCCCCACATGGCAGCTTATGCCATACCCAGTCTGGTGAGCGGACTGGTATTCTGCAAGAGGTTCTCTGACAAGGTATGGATGAAACTTCACCCTAGAAGCATCGGGCGGGTGAACGTATACCACCACTATGACGACGGCCATGACCCTTCCGCCGGCATCTTTGGCATCATCCTCAGGTATATGTTCTACATGCTTGTTGGCTTCATCATATTCCCTGCCTATTCCATCTGGGCTGTCATTGCCGTCATTTGGCAGACTGTGTCCATCTACCGTTATCGCCATGGCAAAGGCGGAATGAGTGAGAATGATAATTATTGAACCGCAAAACACGAGCAAGCCATGGAAATGCTACATAAAAAGCCATACTCGCCACCAATGACTGATGAATTTCACCCTGTCACAACCGGATTCTGCATCGGCTTCGGTGAAGGTTCCATTCCACCCGAAGAAAGCGACTGCAACGAAAGCTGGTATGACAGTGACCTGACGGACGACCTTGATCTTCCCGAATCCAGCATCAGGCTTTGGGATGATTAGCGGCAACTATTAGAAACTATAAACCCTCAAAAATCACACAACATGAAAAAATCAATTCTATTCCTTTGTGCCGTTGTTTCTGCAATCGGCAGCCATGCCAAAGTGGGCGACAAGTTCGCTTCAGGTAACATCAATTACGAGGTGGTCATCGAAAACGAGTCTGCCAAAGAGGTGGCTGTACTCTCGCCACAATCTTCTGAAATCACATCCGCCACCATTCCCGCCTCCGTCATCTACGGCGGCGTCTCCTACACCGTGACAAGCATCGGGCACAGGGCCTTTGCCAACTGCACGAATCTGAAATCAATCTCACTGCCCAAAACTATTATATGGATAGGAGCCTATTCCTTTAAGAGATGTACAAGTCTGGCCACGGTCACCATTCCTGTCTCTGTCATTTCGATTGGCCGCCAGGCTTTTGCAGAATGCACGGCACTTGTGAAGGCCACGTTCTCCTCAGAAATTGAGAGCATGGGCGATGGGTTGTTTCTTGGCTGCACGTCGCTCAATACCATCACCCTGCCACAAGGATTCACAAAAGTGGAGGATGGGATGTTTGAGCGCTGTGAGGCACTCTCTGCTGTCCATTTCGTGGATGGCATCACTTCCATCGGTGATTATGCACTCGCCGCGTCATCGGTGAACAACATCACCATACCTGCAGGTACAGAGAGAATCGGTAATGGTGCTTTCGCGTTCAACGATAAACTGTCTGCCGTCACTATCCCGAATTCCGTGGAGTATATAGGGAGTGGAGCGTTTGCCGGGTGCTCCAAGCTTGCTCATGTCACCTTGCCATCATGGCTTACATCGATGGCTGTCGGTGATGATGGCGGCATGTTCGACCATTGCGGCCAGATGACAGAAATAACGATTCCCGCATACGTTGAGAACGTGGGCCATATTGCCTCTGCCTCTACCAGACTCACCTCCATCTTCGTCATGGGCGACCACATACCCGAAGGACTCGCCTCACTCCCCTATGTCAACAACAGTGGCGAACCGATCATCATCTACGTGAAAAAATCGGTCTACGAGAATCGTTATTCCGAAGGCACCTGGTTAGGCCATAAGGTTGAATACCGCATCCCTATCACGATGACCAACACCAAGGGTGTGGGTGTGAAATACAGGACTCTCTGCCGTGACTTCGACATAGATCTGAGCCAGACAAACGATGATCTTCTACCAGGCGAGGGCAGACTGAGCGCATATATTGCCCCAGCTGCTGACGAGGGGCTCGGCATCGTCTTCATGGAGGAATTGAAATATGTTCCCTCTCGTCTGAAAGCCAATGCTGATAATCAAGGTGAGGACGAGTATGTTGGCATTGTTCTGAGAGGCACACCTGGTGCCACCTATTATTATCAAATGGGCGAGAATGACTACTCCCAAGGCATCAGTCAATGGCTATTGGAGAACGCAACAGCAGCAGCAAATGCATCACCATGGAACAACAACCTGATGCATGGAGCAAACGATGGCAGATGGGTCGATCCCACTGAGACAGATCCTGAGAGCGGTCAAACCTTCAAAAACTATGGACTTAGCAACAACGCTTTCCACATCTATTCAAAATCTGGATGGCTGGGATACAGCAAGGCTTTTCTCTCCGTGCCTCTTAACATGGGTGCAGCCAACATCACAATGACTTTCACCGATGACGACGGGATTACGGACACGCATTTATCAATCCTTAACTACACGATGGAGTTAGCAGCTCCGGGCATCAAGAAAGAATATTGCCGAGTGAGCATCAACGACGACGGCAACCTCTGCATCGCCATTGAGAAGGGAGAGGGGGGTGTGTCAAAATAGGCATACCCTCTTATTAGTTAAAAAATGCTCAAAGGCCGAACTTTCCCAAGCTCGGCCTTTGTCATGTCGTAAAGAATTCGTACCTTTACGATACCAAAATTAACTTATGCAAAAGTACCATTTTCGCCCGTATTCTCCAAATCAAACGGTTCTTTTTCCTGAAAGAATCGACAAGGACATATCCCCAGACGATCCTGTCCGCCTGGTGAGCGCCGTAATTGACAGCCTTGACATCAGCGGCATCCGCAGGCTTTACAAGGCGTGCGGCCGCAGTCCCTACCACCCGAAGATGCTCCTGAAGATCGTCCCCTTGATTCCACGCCTTCCTCCCTCGCGACTCGGCAAAATCCAAGCATGCTTGGCTCTGCTCTCGCTGCTCGTTCGGTTCAAATCCGACTCCTCACTCAAAGAAAACCTCCGATTCTCAATGGCAGGAATCGGAGGTTTTCTATACGAAATTGAGGATGGATGTCAGCCTGGTCTTTAATTTTGCAAGTACCATCTTCGCCCTGGCTGCGTCAAGGTTGTCCTTGTTGTCAAGCAGGGCGATGGCCTCCTTGATGAGCTTGCAGTCATCCATCGACAACGGCATCTCCGTGATGGAGTAGTCGGGGTCGGCGTATGTGTAGTAGATCTTGTCGTACACCACAATCGGGGCGTTGTAGCCCAGTTTGTCAGACCTCATGATTTGAATGTCCATTTGCACGGTCCTGGCGCACACGCCCTTGGTGATACCCTCCATATCGTAGAGCGCATCGGAGCAGGCATCCACGAGGTCATCGAGAGTCCATCTCCTGTATCTGTTTCTAAGGCATCTGTCTATTGTCTTGTACCTAATCAAGGCATTCTTATTCGCTGGCATGGTTCTTTCTCCATTTGAAATATTGATAAATAAAAAATAGTTGAATTGCATTCGACTTTTTCTCGCCATGGCAAAGTCGATGCAAGCATCACTTTGCTCATTTGGCTAAACGAAAAAGTTGGAATTTCCCGGTTAGGATATTCCAACTATCTCTTTATCTCTTGCTATTCCAAGGCATCCTATGATGCACTGAAGAAATAACTATGCTTGTATTGACGTGGGAATCCTATACCGGCATTGTCTGATGATGTGCTAAATATATACACATGACAACTCCGTTCAAAGCGTGGATAGCTCTGAACGAACGATTGCGATGTGTATATAAAAAGTCTCATACCGTATAGGATTCTTTATTGATAATGACTATAAATCGGCCGCAAATTTACAAAGATTCAACGAAATCTATTTGCGTAGATGGGAGAAAAATTAGAAAAATCTATTGTTTTTTGTCCCCAATACCGACTTACCAGGGATAAATCACGAACATCGACCCATTGCCACTCTCTCCATCGTAGTCAGCCGGAAGGGTGAGCTGGCTCGACAACAGTTCTTGTTCCTCGTCATCAAGATGCCGTTCCAGTTCCAGTTCTATACACTGACGAGCAGGGTTGTAATTCAGGTTCCAAATGCAGTCACCGAGGCAGGCTGTTGAGCTTCACTCGATTCTTCTTCCGCTCGGCAAAAGGAAATTCATTTTCCTTTACCCTCGCTTACACGAAGAATTCATTTCCGTCCTTACCTCGTCCTGAAACCGCCAGATAGCGTCAAAGTCAATCATTAATCACACTTATTTGAAACTTATTCATGGTTGTTATAATGATTGCGTAATAGAACAACTATAATCATTATTAAATGAGACTGTAATATAGGTTACATCGAAATACCTTGAAATTATATGATGGGCAGTCAAACATGAAGAAATAGAATAATATTGCTATTAAAAATCTGACGATGGATCTTCTTTTGCTTTCATTTCCTTAAACATTTTTTCTTCATCAGGAACATTTCTATAAACCATCTCACCACCATTCCCGTTAAGATTGTCAAAATACACTAACAAATTGTCCTTAATGAAAAAATATGCGGAATCACCAGTTTCTTCTTTAAAGGCAATTTTGTGAAATGTTTTTCCTCTTTCTGTATTCTCAAAAAAATGAGCTAATTGAATATATGGTTTATCCTTAATTAAATCTATGGATGAATTAGCGACACTTATTTCATACATCATTTCGCATAGTTTATCATTTAAGTAAATGGGGCTAAATGATAAATAGCAATAATTGTTATCGGTCATTTTAAATTTATAATGAAAGTCACTAATAAACAAGGGAAACTCTGAATCAGTTTCTGTTATTACGGCTGTTTCAAATGATTTATCTCCATGGTAGTCGGCTATTTTCCCTTCATTTATTAATACTCTTAACACTGAATCTACTTGGTTTTCAGACATACCTATTTCAAAACCTGCAAATAATTTTATTTCTTTTACTTCTGATTGCGATGCATCCTTTAAAGCATTAAATAGTTCTTCAGGTAATATATTGTTATTAGATGATTTATTTGCACATCCACAACAAAGAATTAACCAACATAGCAAAATGAATGAAGATTTGTACTTTTTGTTGATATCAAGCAACTTTTGCATTTGAATAATGACAAGTTGAACTAATTCAAGGAAGAAACGATTAATCATATTTAAATTGTTTATAATTAATGAAATATATGCAAAAATACAATATTTATTATAATCTAAAGAAATAAACCTAACATTATTATTTCTATTTCTTATTATTCCATGATATGGGTTGCCATGTTATCAGCCGACTGGATGAGAGCCAAAAGAGGGTAACGGTTTCCTGCCTCGCCGATATTGCTTTTTGCCTCGTAACTTTGGAAAGCAAGGTCCCATGCGCCCATGTGCCAACGAATGGCCATGATTTCGTCATCTGTCATTACCAACCCTTGTCTCAGCAATATGATTACCGACTTCTCTCCATGGCCCACGGGCATTTCCGAGTAGTTGGTGGAGTATTTCTCTTTCTGTTCAGGTGTGCCATCCTTCCCAAAATCCCATTTCTTTGTTTTTCTGTAGATGTTGGCTTTGCAGGTGTCATGTAGCAGAGCGGCGATGATGATGCTCTTTTCTGGCAGTCTCTCCCCTATCCCTGGCTTCATGGCGACAATAGGGCCGCGCATAGCCATCGCCATGTCATAGACATTCATCGAATGTTCCATCAAGCCACCCTCATAGTTGAGGTGAAAATTGGTGGATGCCGGAGCAGTGAAGAATCCTGCGTTCTCCAGATAGTTGATGACTTCCTCGATGCCCTGCCTTTCTGTGGAGCGCAGCAGCTCTATAAAACGTTCTTTCTTCTCATTCATGGTTTCTCGCAATTTTACCGCAAAGGAAGTGCAAACCGAACGCAGAAGAACTTGTTCTTTTGCTGAGTGCCGCCTTCCTTCACACATTTATCCGCAAAGGTAAGTATTAGTTGGCTCATATCGTGGGACATGTTCAGATTTCTTTTTTATAATATCTTGTATGGTATCCCAAAAACAGCTGAAAAACCAGAGTGGTTCAGAGCTCCTGGTTTTCTGAAGATTTTGTCGTATTCGAATGGTATCTGTACATTCAAGCTTTTGTCAACCAGTCCCCATTTGCCATTCTGCTTCACCACAAAGAGCCATTGGTGGAAGAACTCATAATCATCATAGGTCAGACAAACATCTTCGTATATTGCGGGCAAAGCTATGCCACCATTCAATGATTTCAGTCCAACAAGTCCATTCTCTTCTAACAGCATATTGCTATAGCCGTTTTTCAGCCAGAAAAGTTTGATCTCCCGATGAAGAGGTAACAATTGATTATGAAATAGGTCGCTTGCTACACTTGATGTTTCAGCCCTCTCTTCAAGAAGTTTCAATTCTTCAGTGAGACTTTTATGTCTTTTGAAAAGGACATCCATCTGAGCCTCCTGATCGGAGGTCAGCTTCTTTTCCTTTGCCTTAGTGTTGCATTCCTCCCAAACCTCGGTGCAGGTCCGGAATTTGGATTGCCATGTCTTTAAGAATTCCATGACCTCAGTAATCCTACGCTTGTTTCATCATCCATACTTTTATTGAATACGCTGACGAGTTCCTTTGACTTTTCCATTAAGACATCGATGTCCTTCAGGAAATACAGGTCGGAATCATATGGGAATCTGAGGAAACACTCCCTGGTCCACTCCTGTTCACGGTCTTTCATGAAGAATAAGAAGACAGCATCGAGACCAAACGAAACCGTCATTTCAGTAGAGGAAGAGCCAAGCAGACTGTTCATCGTGTGCTTGTGATTTTGGAGCTTGACGATATCCTCATTGCACATTTTGATGAATTCCTGCAGCGAATACTTTTCATCCAGACCGCAGTAAACCATGATTTCCATATACTCTTTATCTCCGAAGTCATTAAGGTCTTCCATATCTTTCTGCACCATCAGAACAGCTTTCCGCCTGAGAAACTCTTCCTTCTCTATATAAGGATGTTCATTTGTGAAAGAAACGCCCAAGTCATCTCGGTGCTGGCAGATGAACTCCACTTCCTTTGGTAGCCTAATGGCAATCTCCGCCAACGCCCAATAACTGTACACCACATTCTTGAATGTCCGTTTTCTCCAACGGTCTTGCCAGAAATAATCCGGCCTGTACGCATATATCATATCATGGTTATCAGTGGTCCTGAGCCGTATTTCATGCCCCATTGAGAAACTGCCGTCACCCCAACAACAATGGCCCATATCCTTGGTAAACTTTCCTCGTAGGAAGTAGTTCTTCAATGAATCCGGAACGATGTCCTTCAATCCGCTGATGACAATATCCTGTGTCATCCTCTTGAGTTTAACATCTATATTGGAGAACAGGGTAACTACCTCTGTAGGGGTCAATCCATGGTCAGAATGATGGATAAAGATATGGCTGCCGTCTGATATGATTAGATGTGGCTTCTCATCCGTGCCATCCATCACGGCCACCACAATATGAATCTCAGGGGTAGTATGGATGACCAATTCGCTTCTACTGCGGTTTGTTGACACCATCTCATAGATGTTGCCATCCATCTCAGCCAGTGTTCTCAGGGCTTGTACATACTCATAATAGTCATAACTCATTTTTCCTTCATGTGTCTCGCAGATTTTGTTGATATGTTTTTTCATTGATGCGAGATGGAAGTATTGAAGGCTCCCATGGAAGGCAGTGAAGTCCTTGTCTTCATCTACCCCCAGGGGAGTGTTGTCTCTATCACCCATCAAGACATTTCCCAAAAATAATTGATAGGCTAAGGACCAATCGTGGGAGGGAGTCGTATATCGGAGAGGCTTGAGTAAGTCCTAACCTTTTGGAGAATAACTCCCCTACCCCGCGATTCTTTCCTTTTCGTCAAAAGGTTTGTTCTCGTCGCTGTTGGATTCCTTAATCATAAGTTTGATGATTCTAACCCTTTATGTCGGATATACTGATCACTGAGGTAAACGGTGATTTGAGCAATACCATTTCTTGCCGCTTGTAGAGCCTTGTCATAGGTCTCCTTGGATATGAGGAAACAATCTTCCATCAGTTCCTCCAGAGTGGTCCCGAGGTCGTCCAAAGTGTATGGGCCGGGGTCAAAATCAAGGTCATACTTGTCACAATAGAAACTTTGGAACAGTTCATGACCTTGATGTAAGCTGACGACGTGGTAGAATTCTCCACGTGAGAAAAGGTAGTCACCTGATTTGACATTCCCTTCAATGGGGGTGGAGCCCTCGTTTCCGATAAGTACGAGTTTCCTTTCCACATCACGGAACATTTTCATGGCTTGTTTGCGCACGTCTTCCTCTATTTCCACGAACGTGTCATCATAGCTAATAGGTACCCCGCTATCGTCAGAAATCCCGTATTCACAAATGCTGAAGACACAACGACCCTCACGGGGAAACCTATGGTTGATGTGTTCAACAATTGTATATCCATTCTGCTCATTTTGTCCAAGATAGTATTCTGTTTCTGGTTGATACATAATTCTTTGCTTATTGTTATCGTTTGAATTTCTCGAAAAAATAGTCGTAATTAGGATCTTCTTTCATCTTATTCCTTGAGGTATAGGGAATGACATACTCACGGGTGCCCAGTTGCCCTATCAGATAGAGTCCCATGGCTGCCGCATTGTCCATCTCCTCCGGCACTACATACTCCTGAAGCGTGTGGTAGTCATAATACCCTGCCCCAAAATTCATGCAAGCCAGTGAGGTGTCCACCCTGAGTGCCATGGCATCAGTCGCAGTAAAGTCCTCAGTTGGTGAAGCCACCCTGTCGGGCTCTTCTTTTCGTTCTTCTTTCTTATATATTTGTCCCTCAGATGCTTGGCATCCTTCCTTATATCAAGACCATATTTGGCGTTCAGTTCATTCATCTTGTCAACGAACGGCTTCTTATGCCCTAAGCCTGGACCGATTTCCTGATACACATACAGGTGTATCATTTCATGTACCAGGACATCTCTGAGGTCCTCTGGCGTGTATCGAACATTCCTGGCTATCAGTATTTTCGTTCTCACCATTCCGTGTCTTCCACTGACGTTGAAGATGGTGAACTCTACCAAAATAGACCTTCCTCGAATGATTGTATACGACATCAGAAGGGCAAGTCTTCATCTACGTAATTTGTCATATCATCATTAGTCTCGTCTTGTTCACGATAATCATTGTCATATTCATCGCCATCTCCATCATCCAACTCGATTTGTTCAATGAATATGTTGAATGCATACTCGGATACAGCGTCAACAACCATCTTATTTATTCTAGGCATCTCATGATTGATCATCACACCTATAAAATGTGCCCAAGGATGTGCATAATAATCTTGAATCTTTTCATACTCTTCCTCAGTAACCCAGAAAGGTAATGTATCTTCTCCATCGTATTCTTTGTCACCTTTTGTATGGAAAGCGAAGGTTATCAAAACAGGAACTTCACCTTTGTGCTCATCTAACTCAATATCGTTGCTTTTCATATCTCTTTACAAAAATATTTAAATATTTATCTACGCTTCAAATGACCATATATAGTACTGATATTATCAGGATGCTTTCGTTATCACCCTGAAGTAGTTCCACGCCTCGGGGATGTACTGGGTAAGATAATCCAGAAAACGTTCCATCTCTTCGGACGACTCACATGGGAGAGAGAAACCTTGCTCGGAGAAGTAACAATCTATAGTTCTCTGCATCCGTGCTGTCAGTGCATCAATCTCCGCAGTCTGTTTCGTCCTGGCATCCATCATCACCACCTGCATGGACAGGGAGGAGACATTGAAGAGTACCATCTGCTTTCCCGACACCGGATGCTTCGTGTAGAGGGCCTTGCCACAGGCATCGAAACGAATACGGCGGCAGCGGATATCCTCTTTGCTGAAAGATTGCAGCAGTTTTTGATAAAGTGGATGGCTCTCATGGAGGAGTGTCTCGGTCAGTCTCTTCGAGGTGTCATTGATGGCCTGGTCCTCCGGAATGGCAGGATGAGAATGGTCAAATACACTTTTCATCATTCGTATGATTTTATCCATAGGCTATTTATTGTTTGTTGATTAAAATTGTAATACAAAGGTATGTTAAAGTATTGATACTGGCTGGTTTTATATAGGTATAACCCCTTTATGAGAAGGGGTGGAGTATTTAGAGGGAAAGGCCTGTCATCGGAATCCTATGGCAGACCTTGTGTTGCTGCTCCTTCCTATCATCTCAGCCTTGCAGTACCCCTCGATATCCTCCATCGACGCTTGTTTTCCCGACAGGATGTAGTCGATGGCACGCTGGCGTGCAATGTTCTCTATCTGTCCCCCTGAGAAATTGTAGTTCATTGCCAACATCCGTGCCTCCTCGTCGGTGATACCCTGCAGCATGCTGCTCCACAAAAGCTGCTTCACCGGCACCTCCGGTATATGGAACTCAACTTTGAATAGGAACCTCCGCTCGAAGGCCTTGTCGAGGTTGGAGGCCAAGTTCGTCGTAGCGATGAGTATGCCGTCCAAGTTCTCCATTTCCTGAAGGATGATGTTCTGCATGGCGTTGTCCATCTTGTCTACCGACTTCTCCACGTTCTCCGTGCGCTTGTTGAAAATGGCGTCAGCCTCGTTGAAGAAGAGGATGGGCATCACCTCGCACCTCTTGCATATCCTTCGGTAGGAATCGAATACTCCTTTGATGTTCTTCTCGGTCTCCCCCACGAACTTGTCGCGCATGCCGGCGATGTCCACCTGCAGGATGTCGCGCCCTGTGCGCCTTGCTATCTGCAGCACCGTCTCCGTCTTGCCCGTTCCCGGAGCACCGTAGAAGAGACAGGCGAAGCCCTTGCGCATCCCTTGGTCTGTCAACCGCTGCTGTATGGCAGGGAGATTCTCCTGGCTCAGCAGGTTGGTCAGACGCTCTATCTGCTGCTGTTCTGCCGAGTTATAGAACATTGCC